>Scooby_p1__coassemble_147_pt1 | contig 67325 bp, 58 predicted proteins | sample Scooby_p1__metabat2_low_PE_018 | metagenome-assembled genome bin Scooby_p1 | reverse complement strand
AGATGGGCGCGGCTGATTCCTACATTTTCCGCAATGTCGCTGACTGTGATGCCGTGCATATACATTCCCTTGATATAACTGATGGCAAGCTCTGTGTAGGTGCTGGTGCTGTAGCCGTATTTTTTCTTTTTCTCAAGGGAGGAACGCTCTTCCTGCCTGGCTGCCAGCACAGAGAGAATACGCATAAGGCAGGATTCCCTATACAGATTGTCAGAAAAAGTAAGAGATTTGTGGTCAAGCATTTCGCCGATACAGGTCTTAATAAAATCTGCGTCAGGAGAAGGGAGAATTCTCTTGTTTGGAGAAAATCCGGACTGGCGGAGAATGGTGTCTGCCCGCATTCCCTTAAAGCCGATCCACGCATAGGTCCAGGGAGTAATTTCGTCTGCTCCGTAGGTTACGGCTTCTCCGGGATAAATCAGAAACATCTGCCCTGGCGTCAGAGTCCATGTATTTCCGTTTACGGAGAAGAAACCGGAGCCGTCAAGAACGAAATGAATAATATACTCTTCGCGGACACCGGAAAAAACATGATATGGTTTACAATGTTCCCTGCCTGTATGGACAAGAGAAAGGTCAAGGGAGGTTTCCCGCAGATGTTCGAGGCAGCGGAAGTTTATACTGTCTGTATATTTTACATTATTCATATTACTCATCTCCATAGCTCTTATATTGTTAAAATGCCCATTTTAAAGGGTTTTTCTGTACATACTATCTAAAGTTGTTTACATTTTACCATATAATATGCAGTTTTGCCATATAAAAATATGCATAGGATATGCGATTTTTCTATATAAAAATTACCATATCTTCCATTCATATTACCATTTCTAAAATTTCTATAAAATGTATAATAAGAATCACAAAGAACAAGTCAGCAATGCCAAAGAAAAGCTCATAAGGACGTAGGAGCTCAGGGCGAACATGACAATGAAGGAGGAAAAACAATGAACAAAACAATGAAAAAGTTCACAGTAGCATTACTCACAGGCGCAATGGCAGTGACAGCCATCGCTCCGGCAAGCGTACAGGCGAAAGCGAAAAAGCTCACAGTTGCAATCTGGGACAACGGACAGAAAGCAGGCCTCGAGGAGATTATGAAAGAGTTTACTGAGGCTACCGGTATTGAGACTGAACTTCAGGTTATTGAGTGGAGCAGCTACTGGACACTTCTCGAGGCAGGAGCATCAGGCGGAGATATGCCGGATGTATTCTGGATGCACTCTAATGAAGCTGTTCGTTACATGGCAAACGAGATTCTTCTTGACCTGACAGATTATATCGAAGGCAGCGAAAAGCTGGAGATGGACAAATTCCCGGAAGACATCAAGACCATGTATCAGTGGGACGACAAGACATATGCGGTTCCGAAGGACGTAGATACTATCGCAATGTGGTACAACAAGGACATGTTCGATGAAGCAGGAATTCCTTATCCGGACGGAAGCTGGACATGGGATGAATTTTATGAAATCGCGGAGAAACTGACAAAAGAGGATGGCAGCCAGTACGGTTTCGCAGCAAACCCTTCCAATGAGCAGGATACATGGATGAATATTATCTACAGCATGGGCGGAAAAGTTCTCAAAGATGACAACACTTCCGGCTTTGATGATGAAAAAACAATCAAGGCTATGAATTTCCTTGATAAATGTATCAAAAATGTAATGCCTCCGGCAGCGACTATGGCAGAAACAGGTACAGACGTACTTCTTGGTTCCGGCAAAGTAGCTATGATTTCTCAGGGTTCCTGGATGGTATCTGCATTTAAAGACAATGAGTACATTACAGAGCACTGCGACGTTGCAAGACTTCCGAAAGATGCTGAGACCGGTGAGAGCGTTTCCCTGTACAACGGACTTGGATGGGCTGCATCAGCAAATACAGAAAATCCGGATGAAGCGTTCCAGTTAATTGAGTGGTTCGGAACAAAAGATATGCAGAAAAAACAGGCAGACCTTGGCGTAACAATGGCAGCTTATGAAGGCGCGTCTGAAGGATGGGTAAACAGCACAGATGCTTTCAACCTTAATCCATATCTGGAAGCAATGGACAATATCGTATTCAGACCACATACAAACGCAACAATTGCATGGTGGAATCCAATGGTAGAAGAATTAAAAAAGGTTTGGAATGATGAAGAGAGCATGGAAGATGCATGCAAAAATGTAACAGAGATTATGAATGAAAAAATCGCTGAAGAATCCTATTGATTGATTTTCACAGCGACAGAGAGGAGTGAGAGCTGTGGCCGCACAAAAGAAAGGTACAAGTCAGGCGCGCAATGAGTTTATATGGGGATGGGCGTTTATCCTTCCCACAATGCTTGGTCTGATTATCCTGAACATTTATCCGATTTTTAAAACTATTTACGAAAGCTTTTTTAAAACAGGAGATTTCGGAAAAGGAAATATCTTTATCGGATTTGACAACTATATCAAACTTTTTCAAGATGCAGAAGTATGGCAGGCATTGTGGAACACCTTTAAATATGCAATTGTAGAAGTGCCATTTTCCATCGCGATCGCTCTTGTACTTGCGGTTCTTCTGAACCGCAAGATGAGAGGACGTTCTGCATATCGTACCATTTTCTTCCTGCCTATGGTCGCTGCTCCGGCTGCAATTGCTATGGTATGGAGATGGCTGTTTAACTCAGAATTCGGTCTTCTGAATCATGTATTCGGAACAAAAATTAACTGGATTTCCAACCCAAAGATTGCGGTGTTTGCAATTGCAGTCATCGGTATCTGGTCCATCATCGGTTACAATATGGTTCTTTTTCTGTCAGGCTTACAGGAGATTCCTCACGATTACTATGAGGCTGCAAGCATTGACGGAGCAACAGGAATCAGACAGTTTTTCCACATTACGATTCCGCTGCTTTCTCCAACCATTTTCTTTGTAATGGTAACGAGGGTAATCGGAGCCATGCAGGTATTCGACCTGATTTTCATGGTTATGGACAGAAATAATCCGGCGCTTTATAAGACACAGTCACTTGTATATCTGTTCTACCAGAATTCTTTTATTGAAAATAACAAGGGCTATGGTTCTACAATTGTCGTGCTTCTTCTTGTAGTCATTATGATTATGACAATTTTCCAGAATGTAGCGCAGAAGAAATGGGTTCACTATAATTAAGGAGGAAAGATATGGAAACAAGAGCAAAGATCAATAATGCAGTCATTCATATCATCCTGATTCTGGTATCCATTACTATGCTGGTTCCTTTCTTATGGATGATCCTTACCGCATTTAAGACAATGACAGAGGCAACCTCTGTAAACCCGTTTGTAATCTTCCCGAAATCATGGAAATTCGACAGCTTTAAAGAAGTCATCGAGAACATGGATTTCCTGAAGCTTTACATAAATACCCTCCTCCTTATTCTGGGGCGTGTGGTATGCGCAGTGCTGACTGCGACTTTGGCAGGATACGCATTTGGACGACTGAACTTCAAGGGCAAAAACATTATGTTTTCTCTGGTTCTCTTCCAGATGATGGTTCCGGGTCAGATTTTTATTATCCCGCAGTACCTTATGGTAAGTAAGATGGGAATGCTCAACACCATCTTCGCTCTGGTATTTCCGGGTATTGTAACCGCATTTGGTACTTTCCTTTTAAGGCAGGCGTATATGGGGCTTCCGAAAGACCTCGAGGAAGCGGCTCGCCTGGACGGCTGCAACATCGGACAGACCTTCCTGTTTATCATGGCTCCTCTGACACGTTCCTCCATGGTAGCTCTGGGAATCTTTACAGCTGTATTTGCTTACAAAGATCTGATGTGGCCTCTGATCTGTAACAAAGACGTTATGCCATTGTCAGCAGCGCTTGCAAAGATGCAGGGACAGTACACAAACAACTATCCGCAGCTTATGGCTGCATCCCTGCTGGCATGTATCCCAATGATTGTTCTGTATCTGATTTTCCAGAAACAGTTCATCGAGGGTATCGCAACATCCGGCGGAAAGCTTTAAGAGCCGGACTGCCCGCTTCACGGCGGGCACAGAAAAAAGAATAAAGACGTCCTGCATTGCGATCGGAACAGTGTGGGGCGTTTTTCGAAAATAAGAAAGGTGGGAAATTTATGGGATTTCTGACAGGAGAGGGAAGCCTTTTTAACAGAATATTTGGATTTCTGGGACAGATGATTCTTTTGAATTTTTTGTGGATGGTATGCTCTTTGCCGGTGATTACGGCAGGCGCATCTACAACAGCGCTTTTTTACTGTACCTTAAAGCTCCATAAGGATAAAGATATAAGCGTAATCCGTGACTTTTTTAAAAGCTTTCGCCAGAATTTCATGCAGTCTACCATTGCATGGGCGCTTCTTCTGCTTGCAGGAGGTGTGCTCTGGATGGAGAAAGAGGTGCTTTCTTCCATGCCGGGTTCCATGGGACAAATCTTTTCATGGGTACTTGTGGCAGTCGCAATTCCTCTGGCGCTGATTACACTCTATATTTTTCCTACCATTGCGGCATTTGAAAATAAACTGGGAAAGCTTATTTCCAATGCATTTTACTTTGCGGTCAAAAAAGTCGGATATGCTCTGGTGGTAATGATTGTTACGACTTTACCAATGACCATGACGCTTGTGGATGCAAAGCTGTTTCCTGTATATCTTTTTATCTGGCTGACTGTGGGATTTTCGCTGACAGCATACGGAGATTCATGGTTTATGTGGAGATTGTTTAAACCATATTTTCCGGAAGAAGAAAGAGAAGAAAAGAAATATAACGCAGAAACAGATTCCTATGTTTTTTAAAAAATAAGTATAGTGAGAGGTGAAGGTGAAATGAACTGTATTACATTCAACGAAAAAACCGGAGTTTTTGTACTTCGGACAAAAAACAGTATGTATCAGATGCAGGTGGGAGAGTACGATACTCTGCTTCATCTGTATTACGGAGCCGAGGTGGGAGATACTGAGATTTCACATAGAATCGTGAAACAGGACAGAGGCTTTTCCGGAAATCCCTATGAGGCAGGGCTGGACAGAGGATTTTCTCTTGATACCCTTCCTCAGGAGTATACAGCGTCCGGAAACGGGGATTACCGTATCAATGCGCTGGAGCTTGAGATGGCGAACGGATGCAGTACGGCAAATCTGAAATATGAGTTTTATACAGTAAGAGAGGGGAAATATGCTCTGGAGGGGCTTCCTGCAATGTTTGGGAACGAGGAAGAAGCTCAGAGTCTGGAAATTGTTCTCGGTGACAGAGCTTCCGGCGTAAAGGTACATCTCCTGTACGGTGTTTTTCCGGAACTTGATGTGATTACAAGGGCAGTCCGGATTGAAAATACACAGGAAGAGCCGGTAACAGTCAGAAAGGCAATGTCTCTGGAGCTTGATCTGGAACAGAGAGAGCTTGATTTGATTCATTTCTACGGCAAACACTGTATGGAACGCCAGATGGAAAGAGTGCCTGTTGGACATGGTATCCGCTCTGTGGGCAGCAGAAGAGGAAGTTCCAGCCATCACTATAACCCATTTGTGATTCTCTGTGACAGAGATGCAACGGAGAAACAGGGAGAGTGTTTCGGATTTGCTTTTGTATACAGCGGAAACCACTGCTGTGAAATCGAGCGTGACCAGACAGAGCAGGTTCGCCTTACTATGGGAATCCATCCTTATCACTTCGCTTATACGCTGGGCAAAGGAGAGAGTTTCCAGACTCCGGAAGTCATTATGGCATATTCCGGAGAGGGAATGGGAAAACTTTCCAGAATTTATCACGATGCGTTCCGTCAGAATCTGATTCGCAGTAAATATGTGGAGCAGCCAAGACCGATTCTTGTAAATAATTGGGAAGCGACATATTTTGATTTCAATGAGGAAAAGATTTTTGCCATTGCCAAAGAGGCAAAGGAAATCGGCCTTGATATGTTCGTCCTTGACGACGGATGGTTTGGCGAACGAAACGATGACTTCCGCGCTCTTGGCGACTGGTATGTAAATGAGGAGAAATTAAAGGGAGGACTTCCGGCTCTTGCAGAAAAGATTCACGGTCTTGGACTGAAATTCGGTCTGTGGATTGAGCCTGAGATGGTAAATGAGGACAGTGACCTTTATCGTGCGCATCCTGACTGGGCATTTGAGATTCCGGGACGCAAACCAAACAGAAGCAGAAATCAGTTAAATCTTGATGTTTCCAGAAAAGAAGTTCGGGATTATGTGATGGGACAGATTTTTGAGGTTCTGGATGCCTGCAAGGTGGATTATATTAAATGGGATATGAACCGCAGTGTGGACAATGTGTACAGCAATGCGCTTCCCAAGGAACGTCAGGGAGAGGTTTATCACAGATATGTGCTGGGCGTTTATGATATGATGGAGCGCCTTGTGCAGCGTTATCCGAATCTCTTATTCGAAAACTGTTCCGGTGGCGGCGGACGATTCGATGCAGGTATGCTTTATTATTCTCCGCAGATTTGGTGCAGTGATAATACAGACGCCGTTGACCGTCTGAAAATCCAGTATGGAACATCCTTTGCATATCCGCCGAGTACAATGGGCGCCCACGTAAGCGTCTGCCCGAATCATCAGACAGGCCGTACGACGCCATTTGAGACAAGGGCAGTTGTTGCAGGCGCAGGTACTTTCGGATATGAGCTTGACCTTATGAAGATGACAGACGAGGAAAAGGCTCTTGCAAAAGAACAGATTCAGGAGTATAAGGCAATCGAAGGGCTTGTACAGAGCGGAGATTATTACAGGCTGACAAATCCTTTCGAGAACAGAAATCATGTGCTGTGGCAGTTTGTTTCCAAAGACAAAAAAGAAACCATCGTAAGAGGCGTGCAGCTTCATAACGAGGGAAATGCGGCAGTTTATCTGATTCGTCTGGAAGGACTGGAAGCAAAGAGACATTACGAGGATACAGAAACAGGTAAGGTTTATACAGGAGCAGCGCTTATGAAAGCAGGATTTCCTGTTCTTACAGGAACCGGAGATTACCAGCCGCTGAAATATCATTTCAGAGCTGTTGATTAATCCACAATTGGGATTTACTCCATAAAAAGTAAAAAAGAAAATATCTTCGGAGAATTTCCGGAGATATTTTCTTTTTGCATTATTTTTTCTTTTTATTATCTTCATCGAAAGGCGACATGCCGTCTATCAGATGTTCAATGACCATTTTTTTCATGTAGACATCGAAGCTTAACAGGCAGATGAATGTAAAATTCTTGAGGAAATCCTTATCCTCCTCATCTGCATCCTCGAAGCTTGCCTGAGCTGCATTGTAGCTTTTTAACAGGTCTTTCTGAAGATTTTCAATCTGTCCCTTCTCCATACCGAATACCTCGTTGTAGATATAGGTGAGATCTTTGTCTGTCATGGATTTAAAATATTTCTCTGTGATTGGCGTCAGCAGAGTCTGGATGTCATTGATGGACAGGATATTTTTGAAATAATAAATAAAAATAAGCATCAGAATATGCTCTTTGGAATAACGCTTTTTTTCCGGCGGAGGGAGAAGCTTATTTTTAGCATAATTGTTAATCATGGTCTTAGTGAGAATCTTATCTTCCTCGTGTCTCTTACTGGATGCAAGCTGTTCTTCCATAAAAGTTGTTACCTGATCCATATATAAATTAATATTCGGCAGTTCGTCCGGTTTGATGTAATCAATCCTCGCGACACTGTTTAAAATACTGTTAATCATATTCTGCATATCAATTGTCATAATTTAATCACCTCTGTTCTCTATTATATAGTTTTCATTACTACTTGTAAATAACTTTTTTCTGTACAAATGTCTTTTTCTCTAATATAATAAGAAGTACATAAGTTCTGATTTGAAATAAATTTGGAGGTTGTAACATGGATGATAAATACAGTATGCTCAATCCCCCGCAGCTGGAGGCGGTACGTCATGTGGATGGTCCCCTTCTTATTCTTGCAGGAGCAGGTTCTGGTAAGACCAGAGTTCTGACGCACAGGATTGCATATCTGATTGACGAAGTGGGAGTAAATCCCTGGAATATTCTTGCGATCACATTTACCAACAAGGCTGCAAGTGAAATGAGAGAGAGAGTTGATAGAATTGTGGGATTTGGCTCAGAGAGCATCTGGGTATCCACGTTCCACTCTACTTGTGTAAGGATTTTAAGAAGATATATAGACAGACTTGGATATGACAATAATTTTACCATTTACGATACAGACGACCAGAAGATACTAATGAAAGAGGTCTGCCGTCGCCTTAATATTGATACAAAGATTTATAAAGAGAAGTCTCTTCTTGCCCAGATTTCCCATGCCAAGGATGAGCTGATCACTCCTGATGAGATGGAAATGAACGCAGCAGGAGATTATAATAAGAAAAAAGTGGCAGGAGTTTACCGGGAGTATCAGGCGGCTCTGCGCAAAAACAATGCTCTTGATTTTGATGATCTCATTGTTAAAACAGTGGAATTATTTCAGAGTTGTGACGATGTTCTCTACAATTATCAGGAACGGTTCAAATACATTATGGTGGACGAGTATCAGGACACCAATACCGCGCAGTTTAAGCTGATAAGTCTCCTTGCTGCAAGATATGAGAATCTCTGCGTAGTCGGTGACGACGATCAGTCGATTTATAAGTTCCGCGGCGCGAATATTGGAAATATCCTTGGTTTCGAGCGGGTGTTCCCGGAGGCAAAGGTTATCCGCCTGGAGCAGAATTACCGTTCTACGAAAAATATCTTAAATGCAGCAAATGAAGTTATTGCGAATAATACGGAGAGAAAGCCGAAACGCCTCTGGACAGAGAACGAGGAAGGGGAAAAAATCCATTTCCGCCAGTTTATGAACGGTTTTGAGGAAGCTGAGTATGTGGTGGGAGAAATCCAGAATTCCCACAGAGAAGGGCTTTGCAGTTATAAGGACTGCGCGATTCTTTACAGGACAAATGCGCAGTCGCGACTCTTTGAGGAGAAATGTCTCCTTGCAAATATTCCGTACAAAATTGTCGGTGGCGTAAACTTCTATGCACGAAAAGAGATTAAAGATCTTCTGAGCTATTTAAAGACTATTGATAATGCAAAGGATGACCTTGCAGTGCGTCGTATCATCAATGTGCCAAAAAGAGGAATCGGTGCAACCACGCTGGGACGGGTTCAGGATTATGCGGAACAGATGGATGTCAGTTTTTACGATGCGCTTCGCGTAGCGGAGGAAATTCCTGCAATCGGAAGAAGTATTGGAAAGATTGACGGCTTTGTGACTTTTATTCAGAGTCTTAAGAGTAAGGCAGATTCCTATACGGTAGAGGAGCTTTTGGATGAGGTCATCCGCCTCACCGGTTATGTGGCAGAGCTGGAAGCGGAAGATACAGATGAATCCAGAGCGAGAATTGAGAATATTGACGAATTGATTTCCAAGACTGTTTCCTATCAGGAGGCGATGGAAGAAAAAGGAGAGAAGGCGACCTTATCCGGATTTCTGGAAGAAATCGCCCTTGTAGCAGATATTGATTCTGTTGACCCTTCTCAGGATTATGTTCTTCTTATGACGCTGCACAGCGCCAAGGGTCTGGAATTTCCAAGAGTTTATCTGGCCGGAATGGAGGACGGAATTTTCCCAAGCTATATGACGATTGTGTCAGATGACCGTTCTGACATAGAAGAGGAACGCCGCCTGTGCTACGTGGGAATTACAAGAGCCATGAAAGAGCTGACTCTGACAAGCGCCCAGATGCGTATGATACGCGGAGAAAATCAGTATAATAAAATATCAAGATTTGTCCGGGAAATTCCAAGGGAACTGGTGGAGCTTGGTCATACCATAGAGACGAAAAAACCGAAGCTTGAAGAAATTATTCCTGCAAAGAGTAGCTTCGCACAGATGAAAATGGCGTTTCAGGCGAAACCCTTCCAGCAGAAGAACTTTACCGTAAAAAAAGCAGAAGCTCTTGATTACGGAGTGGGAGATACTGTCCGTCATGTAAAATTCGGCGTAGGTATTGTGAAGGATATTACAGAGGGCGGCAGAGACTACGAAGTAACTGTGGATTTCGACAGAGCAGGCGTAAAAAAAATGTTTGCAGGATTTGCGAAATTAAAGAAAATCTAATAAAAGTATACATACCCATTATCTGACAAATGGACAGTTTTTTCTCACAGGAACAGGTTTCTCCCAAAGGAGAAACAGGATAAAATTGTTGTAAGAAAAAACGGAAAGGAAATACAGGTAATGGGTATTATTTTTAATGAAAAAACACAGGAATTTCATTTGTACAATCATGAAATCAGCTATCTGATGAAGGTGATGAGGAACGGACAAATGGGGCAGCTTTATTTCGGAAAAAGAATTTCCCTGAAGGATAATTATGATTATCTCACAGAAATTTGTTATCGTCCCACAAGCTCTTATGTATATGAAAATGAATATTCATTTTCGCTGGAGCATTTGAAACAGGAATATCCCTCTTATGGAACTTCAGATTTTCGTATGCCTGCAGTGGAGATTATTCAGCCAAACGGCAGCAGGATTACTGATTTCGTATACCAGTCGCATAGGATATACAAAGGAAAACCGAAGCTGGAAGGGCTTCCTGCCACCTACACAGAAAAGGACGATGAGGCGGATACTCTGGAAATCCTCTTAAAGGATGAGCTTCTTGGAGTGGAAATGACTCTTCTCTATACAATCTTTCAGAAAGAAAACGCTATTGCAAGAAGCGTATTATTCGAAAACAGGGGAGAAGACACGTATATGCTTGACACAGCGATGAGTCTGAGTCTGGACCTCCCTGATGATGAGTATGAGTGGTATCAGTTTTCCGGAGCATGGGGAAGAGAACGTCAGCTTAAAAAGAGAATGCTGCAATCAGGAATCCAGTCTATTGGAAGTACAAGAGGGGCATCGGGACATTTTCAAAATCCATTTGTGGTGTTGAAACGCCCGGGAGCAGATGAATTTCAAGGAGAGGTACTGGGATTTTCGCTTGTATACAGTGGAAATTTCCTTGCACAGGCTGAAGTTGATACTTATAAGGTGACCCGTATGATGATGGGAATCCATCCAATGGGATTTTGCTGGAAGCTGGCACCTGGGAACAGATTTCAGACTCCAGAAGCAGTGATGGTTTATTCAGGGGATGGCATCAATAAAATGAGTCAGACTTTCCACAGACTTTACCGTACAAGACTCGCGAGAGGATACTGGAGAGACAGAGAAAGACCGGTGCTGCTCAATAACTGGGAGGCAACCTATTTTGATTTCACAGAAGAAAAGCTTGTGGAGATTGCAGAGAATGCAAAGAAAGACGGAATAGAATTGTTTGTTCTGGATGACGGATGGTTTGGAACGCGTTGCGGAGACACCAGCGGACTGGGAGACTGGTGGGCAAATACAGAACGTCTTCCGGAGGGAATCCGAGGACTTTCTGAAAAAATAGAAGCTCTTGGATTGAAATTCGGATTATGGTTTGAGCTTGAGATGGTAAATAAAGACAGTGAACTTTATCGTGCGCATCCGGACTGGATTCTTCAGACGCCGGGAAGAAATACATGCCATGGAAGAAATCAGTATGTTCTGGATTTTTCCAGAAAGGAAGTAGTAGATTATATTTACGGACTTGTTGTAAAAATCCTTCGTGAATCACGTATTTCCTATATAAAGTGGGATATGAACAGGTATATTACAGAATGCTTCTCTGCGGGCTATGGAGCAGAGCAGCAGGGAGAGATTTTTCACAGATATATTCTGGGCGTATATGACCTCTATGAGAGGCTGACCAGTGAATTTCCGGAAATTCTTTTTGAGTCCTGTGCAAGCGGAGGCGGTCGTTTTGATCCGGGGATGCTTTACTATGCTCCCCAGTGCTGGACAAGCGATGACTCTGATGCTGTAGAAAGAATCAAAATTCAGTACGGAACTTCGTTCTGTTATCCGGTAAGTTCTATGGGAGCTCATGTGTCCATTACTCCGAACCATCAGGTTTTTCGCAGTACTCCGTTGAAAACAAGAGGGGATGTGGCAGCTTTCGGAGCTTTTGGATATGAACTTGACCTTGCAAGGCTTACAGAGGAAGAACGGCAGATGGTACGGGAACAGATTGCCTTTGTAAAAAAATACAGAAAACTCATTCATACCGGCGATTTCCACAGATTGAAAAGTCCATTTGAGGGAAATCTTGCTGCATGGATGGTAGTTTCCCAGGATAAAAGGCAGGCAATTGTTGCTTGTTTCAAGATTTTAAATGATGTAAACAGCGAATTCCGCAGACTTTCCCTGAAAGGGCTGAATGAGGAGCTCCTTTACGAGGTGGAGTCAGAGGGGCGAGAAATAGGAGAATTTTTCGGGAATGAGATGATGAACATAGGGCTTATTACTTCTGACAGTTCTTCCGGTGAAACAAATGCGGACACTGCCTGTGGGGATTTCTGGTCGAAGATTTATGTGCTGAACGCAAAATAAAATTTAATCCGACCCGGGGCGGGAAAGCACCTTTTTTCTGTACGCGGAAGGACTGATTCCAAAGGAAGTCCGAAAGATTTTTATCAGAGATTCCGGACGCTGGTAACCACAGGAATAGGCAATTTCCGATATAGAAAGCGAGGAGGCTTCCAGCATGTGGCGTGCTCTGGAAAGTTTTGCGGTTTTGATATATTCCATGGGAGAAAGACCGGTATATTTTCGAAAAAGGCTGCTGAGGTAGCTGCGGTTGAGACCAACGAAGCGCGCCACATCTTCCACACCAAAGGGCTCCATCAGATGGCTGCTGATATAGAAAACAGCCTGATCCACATAAGGGTTTCCCTCTGAGAAGGGAAGGAGCTCATGGTTGGAAGCTGCAAGAATACCTAAAAAATGATACAGATTTCCGAGATTCTGATAAGTGTCCCCGATATTGCTGTGATTATGCTTCAGCATGTCGAGGACACAGTTTTTCAGACGTTCTTTTTCGTGACTGCGAAAAATGGGCTGTTCCATGGAAAGCCCCAGGGAGGAAACAAGAGAGGAAGCCTCTGTTCCTGAAAAACCTATCCAGACATAGGTCCAGGGGGAGTTTGCATCAGACTGGTAAACAGTCAGGCAGTCCGGTGTAATCAGGAAGCCCTGACCCTGGCTGAGATGGTAGACTGTATTGTTTACAGTAAATTTGCCTTTCCCCTCCAGAATATAATGGATGAGGTAATAAGGGCGCACTGCAGGACCGAATTTATGACAGGGAGAAGTCACAGAATGTCCAAAGGTATTGACGCATAAAGGCTGCCTGTCATAAACAGGAAGATCCATATAAACATAAACAGAATTTTCCATAAAACCTTTCCTCCTGCAGTCGGGAATCCATGCCGGAGAGAATATTTCCGGCCGGTCTGTATTAGTTTTCGTCTTCCAGATAATAGCGGATAAGGTTCAGCGTATTTTCAACACCGTCCTTATGGGTACGCTCATAGCCGTGGGATGCATATACACCGGGACCGATCAGACCGTGACGGACATCGTAACCTGCACGCAGGGTGGCTTCCACATCAGAACCGTAGTGAGGATAGATATCCACAGCATATTTCAGATCATGTTTCTGGGCAACTTCAATCATGCGGCTAACAACTGGATAGCTGTAAGGACCGCCGCTATCCTTGGCACAGATAGAAACCTCATGCTCTGTGCATTCCAGTCCGTCGCCTACACATCCCATATCTACAGACCAGATTTCCGTTACACCATCCGGACATGATGCAGATCCGCCGTGTCCGACTTCTTCAAAGATTGTGAAGTGTGCGTAAACGCGGCGTTTTGGTGTAAGGTTGTTGTCTTTGAGGTATTTTGCGTAACCGAGAAGAACAGATGATGAAATTTTATCATCAAGAAAACGGCTCTTAATGTAGCCGCTGTCTGTTACGCGGGTACGGGGCTCGAAGCAGACATAGTCGCCGTTCATGATACCAAGCGCTTTAACGTCATCTTTTGAACTTACCGGCTCATCGATGAGGATTTCTACGTTATCCCAGGTTCTTTTTTCTGTATAATCGTCTGTCACATGGACAGAAGCGTTTACAAGCTGGCAGGTTCCTTCGTAAATTTTACCGGATTTGGTGATAATCCGACAGTTTTCTGTTTCAGCATTCTCCGGACGCATACCGCCGATGGGAGTGAGTTTCAGACGCCCGTTTTCTTTAATCTGATGAACCATGCCTCCTAAGGTGTCACAGTGACATTCCATAAGAATGGCATTTTCGGTGTCGTCTCCACCCAGATCTGCAAGTACACCCCCTTTTACGGTACGCTCTGCTTTTACGCCAAGACGCTGAAATTCCTCCAGTAAATATTCTGTTACTTTTTCTCCGTAGCCGGAAGGACTGTCAATATTCAGAAGTTTTACAGCCTGATCTACGATGTAATCTACATATTGTTTCATATTCCAATCTCCTTATCAGTTTCCCTTTCATACTTGTAACACAGGTTACTGGAAACAGTAAGAACAGTTTATCATAAATTGTAAAAAAATGCAGTAGATGTCTATTCATTTTTTGGCGATTTTGTTAAAATATAAAGAAATCATACTGAAATTTTTGGTTGTTACAGGAAGGGGAGATATGAAAAATGTTAAAAGTGTTTCTGGTAGAAGACGAGATAATCATACGAAACGGTGTAAAAAATAATATACCATGGGAGCAGGAGGGGTTCACCTTTGTGGGGGAAGCTGGAGACGGAGAGCTGGCATGGCCGCTGATCAAGCAGACGAAGCCGGATATTCTGATTACGGATATCCGTATGCCTTTTATGGACGGTCTGGAGCTTTCAGGACTTGTGCGAAAAGAGCTTCCGGATACAAAGATTATTATTTTGAGCGGATACAGCGAATTTGATTATGCAAAGCAGGCGATTAATCTGGGAGTGGCAAATTATCTTCTGAAACCAATTAGCGGGGAAAAGCTTTTGGAGGCTGTAAAGCAGGTGGCTGATATCATCCGGGAAGAACGCGCCCAGACTCTTCTTGTGGAGCAGTACAGACTGGAGAATGGGGAAAACGTTAAAGTAGAAAAAATTCGTCTTTTTGAACAAATTGTTGCAGGTACTGCTACAACAAGAGAAATTCTTGACAGGGGAGAGCTTCTGGAGCTGGATCTGGCAGCGCCTTTTTATACAGTTCTTCTTCTGAAACTGGTTGATTCCGGAGAAAGTATGGATTCTTCGGCGCAGGTTATGGAAGCGTCTGAAAAGGTAGATGAGGCAATTATGAAGAATCCGGAGTTCTTTGCAGTAGAAAGAGGTCTGGAAGGTCTGGCAATCCTTATGAAATCAGAGGAGGAGAGGCAGGCGGGGACGCAGTTGATGAATCTGGAAAAGGAAATACAGGAGATTCTCACACAGTATCCTGAAGTTTCTTATTTTGGAGGAGCAGGAGAGACGGTGCAGCGTATGAGGGATATCCGCCGCTCCTATATAGGGGCAAGCAAGGCTTTTGCCAGCCGCTTTTTTACGGAAAAAAACCGTTTTCTTACAGTGGAGCAGATTCGTGAATTAAAGCCTGCGGGGATGAAAGATATGAGTCTCAAATCTGTGGATGCGTCCAAGATTAACAGAAAGCTGGTGGAAGATTTCCTGAAAAGCGGCCTTGAAGAGGAGACAAAAAATTTCGTGGAAGAATATTTCAAAAATATCGGACATGAAAATTACGAATCTCTTATGTTTTGTCATTATCTGATTGTAGATATGAATTTATGTGCCAGTCATTTTCTGGAAAGCATCGGAATTGATTCCGCACTTCTTCCTGCCCAATGCAGGGATGTGAGGGAATTTGCGGATACGCTTCAGTGTGAGGAGGGGATGATTTCCTATGTGACGAAGCTTTTTACAGAAACTATAAGGCTTCGTGACAAATCTTCCAGAAATAAATATATGGAGCTTATTACTGCGGTTCAGAAAATTATTCTGGAGAATTTTCAGAACAATGAGTTCTCAATGAACCAGGCTGCAGCAATGGTAAATTTAAGTCCCGGATATTTCAGCACTCTTTTCCGCCAGGAAACAGGAGTGAGCTTTGTGGAACATCTTACAGGTATCCGTTTGGAAAAGGCAAAAGCGCTTCTGATGTGTACCAATATGCGAAGCTCGGAAATTGCATATGAAGTGGGATATAAGGACGCTCACTATTTCAGCTACATATTTAAAAAAGTATGCGGATGTACTCCTAAGGAATATCGTGCAAGAAAGGGCGAGGATAACGTATGAGATTTCCGGAAAGTATGAAATTTCTAAAGAAATATCCCCTTGATAAAAGGCTGAATCTTCTTGCTGCAGTCATTATGCTGCCTCTTACAGCGCTGATTCTTTACCTTTTAGTAAGTCTGATAAATTTCAGCAATGCTTACAGTCAGAGCGTAAGGAATATTACGGCGATAAATAAATACAGTCTGGATTTTAAAACAGATCTGGATTACAGCATGTACCGCGCCATTATCGGAAATCTGAGTTTCAAAAATCTGAATGAAGAAGAGGCAAATCTTCAGTCGGATGACGCAAGGGTAAGAAATCCCTACACCATGATCAATGAGCTTCACGGCTCTTTGACATATCAGATTGAAGAGTCAGACAGCTCTCATCTGGAGCTTCTGAGCAGAATTGACAAGAGTCTGGGATGGCTGGAAAGAGTCGTGCGTACCATTGATGATAATATTGAGAAGGGAAGCCATTATGAGGAAAATATGGATCTTCTGGAGAATGATATCAGAAGCTCCACAGCCCTCATTCAGGAAAATCTTCAGGAATATATTTATTACGAGACATCAAATCTGGAAAATATCAGGCATATGCTGGAGGACAGGGCAAAGGATACCCTGATTCTCTGTACTGTGATTCTTCTGATTCTTCTTGTATTGATTCTCAGTCTGACAAGGATGATTACCCAGAGTGTTACGAAGCCTATCCGCGAGCTGTGCAGAGCGACGAAGCAGGTGGCAAAAGGAAACTTTTCCCACACAGAGATTGAATCCGGAGACGAGATTCAGGTACTTACCAACAGTTTCAATGATATGACAGGAGAAATCCAGTATCTCATTGAAAATATCAAAAAAGAGCAGAAGAACTTAAGAGATACGGAGCTTAAGCTTCTGCAGGCGCAGATTAATCCCCACTTTCTTTATAATACGCTGGATGCAATCGTATGGATGGCAGAAGGAGGGATGAATAAAGAAGTTGTGTTCATGGTTACAGCTCTGTCAGAATTTTTCCGCACAACCTTAAGTGAAGGGAACGATTATATTACTATTCGGGAGGAGGAATCCCATATCCGAAGTTACCTCAGTATTCAGGAGGTTCGTTATGCAGACATTATGGAATATGAAATCAGCATAGATGCCGGGATTTATCCTTATTATATATTAAAGCTTACCCTTCAGCCTCTTGTGGAAAATGCGCTTTATCACGGAATCAAAAACAAGAGGGGAAAAGGAAAAATCACAGTCAGGGGATATGAACGTAATGACAGAATTTATCTTGAGGTAGAAGATAACGGGATTGGAATGACGGAAGAAGAGCTGGAAATCCTCCGGAAGAAGGTAAAAGGAGAGGCGGAAAGGGAAAGAGGTTTCGGTCTTGGAAATGTAGATGAGCGTATCCGGCTGAACTACGGTCCTGAATTTGGCATCAGTTTTCAGAGTAAAAAAGGAGAAGGAACTCTTGCCACAGTATGTATACCTAAAAAAATCACACTTTTATCTGAAAATAATCAACTTACTAATTCTTGACAGGGAAAATTAGTAAAAAAAACAACAAATACCCTTGTTTATTCTGTTTATTTTATGAAAAATTACTGATAGAATAAGGCTACAAGATAACGAAGGGGCGACGAAGCCCAGTACATTCAAGGAGGGAATTTTTTATGAAGAAAAGAGTTTTAGCAGTTTTGGCAGCATCCGCACTTGCAGCTACTATGATGCCTGTAACAGCATTCGCAGGCGAAGACGATCTGATTACAGTTGGTTATGCACAGGTTGGTGCAGAGTCTGACTGGAGAACCGCTAACACAGAATCTTTCAAATCCACATTTACAGAAGAGAACGGATACAAACTGATTTTTGATGATGCACAGCAGAAACAGGAAAATCAGATTAAAGCTATCAGAAGCTTTATTCAGCAGGAAGTTGATTACATTGTAGTAGCTCCTGTAGTTGAGACAGGATGGGAAACTGTGCTTCAGGAAGCTGCAGATGCCGGTATTCCGGTTATCCTTTCCGACCGTATGATGGATCTTGCTGATGAAGATCTTTATACCTGCTGGGTAGGCGGAAACTTCGTAAAAGAAGGTGAAACTTGTGCAGACTGGCTGGCAAAATATCTGGAAGAGCAGGGACGCGGAGAAGAAGAAATCAATATGGTAACAATTCAGGGTACCATCGGTGCTTCTGCTCAGATCGGACGTACAGAAGGTGTTGCAAATAAAATGGCAGAACATCCTAACTGGAAGATGTTAGACATGCAGTCTGGTGAGTTCACACAGGCAAAAGGTCAGGAAGTTATGGAATCTTTCCTTAAATCCTATGATGACATTGATGTTGTTATCTGTGAGAACGACAATGAAGCATTCGGCGCTATCGACGCAATCAAAGCTGCAGGAAAGACTTGCGGACCAGACGGCGACATCATCGTTGTTTCCTTTGACTCTGTAAAAGCTGCATTTGATTCTATGATCGCAGGCGACCTGAACGCTACTTTCGAGTGTAACCCACTTCACGGACCACGTGTAGCTGAGATTATCCAGAAACTGGAAGCTGGCGAAGAAGTTGAAAAGGTTCAGTACGTTGACGAAGCATACTTCGATACAACTATGGATCTCGAGAGCATCGTTGCAGAACGTGCATATTAATTGATAACCATAATCCCATGAAAAAAGGGTTTCCCAAGTTCAATAATTAAGTCGTGTATCATGCGGGGACGACGGAACCGAAAGGTTCCCGCCCCGCATTTTTAAGCAACAAACGGGTCAGGCGGGATTTCAAATTGTCCGCTCACAGTTACATAGAAAGAGAGGCAGCTTTATGGAGCAGGGTGTTGTGCTCACAATGAGACATATCAGCAAGAATTTCCCGGGCGTTAAAGCGCTGCAGGATGTGGATTTTACGTTACGAAAAGGTGAGATTCATGCACTGATGGGCGAGAATGGCGCCGGAAAATCCACATTGATCAAAGTCCTTACAGGTGTTGAGGAATTTGAAACAGGAGAAATCAGAATTGACGGAAAGAATACAGCGATTATCAACCGCTCTCCGCAGGAAGCGCAGATGAACGGAATCAGTACGGTTTATCAGGAAGTAAACCTCTGTCCGAACCTTTCCGTAGCAGAAAATCTTTATATCGGCAGAGAGCCGATGCGCGCCGGCATGATTGACTGGCGAACCATGAACAAAAAATCCAGAGAGCTTCTGGAAAGTCTGGATATTCACATTGACGTAACTATGGCAGTAGAAAATTACTCCATAGCGATTCAGCAGATGCTTGCGATTGCCCGTGCAGTAGACATGTCGGCAAAGGTGCTGATTCTGGATGAGCCTACCTCTTCTCTGGATGACGGAGAGGTAGAAAAGCTGTTCAGGCTTATGAATAAGCTTAAAGCACAGGGCGTAGGCATTATCTTTGTCACACACTTTCTGGAACAGGTTTATGCAGTATGTGACAGAATTACCGTTCTTCGAAACGGTACTCTTGTAGGAGAATATAAGGTAGAAGAACTTCCGAGAGTACAGCTTGTAGCCAAGATGATGGGTAAAGATTTTGACGATCTGGCTGCAATTAAGAAAGAATCTTCCGAACAGAAAGCAAGGGGAGAGGTTGTGATTTCCGCTAAAGGTCTTGGCCATAAGGGAACCATTAAGCCGTTCAATCTTGATATCCATAAAGGAGAGGTAATCGGTCTTACCGGACTTCTGGGCTCCGGACGTTCCGAGCTTGCCCGAAGCATTTACGGCGCGGACAAGGCAGATTCCGGCGAACTTTTTGTAAAAGGCAAAAAGCTGCTGGTGGGCGCTCCTCTGGATGCAATGATGGCAGGTATGGCATATCTTCCTGAAAACCGTAAAGAGGAAGGAATCATTGCCGATCTTTCTGTACGTGAAAATATTATTATCGCGCTTCAGGCGAAACGCGGTATGTTCCATCTTCTGAGCCGTAAAGAACAGGAGGAATTTACAGACAAATATATTGATATCCTTCAGATTAAGACTGCGGACAGAGAAACTCCGATTAAGCAGCTCTCAGGTGGTAACCAACAGAAGGTTATTCTGGGCAGATGGCTTCTTACAAATCCGGATTTCCTGATTCTGGATGAACCTACCCGCGGTATTGATATCGGTACGAAAACAGAGATTCAGAAATTAGTATTGCAGCTTTCAGAACAGGGAATGGCAGTTATGTTTATTTCTTCAGAAATTGAGGAAATGATTCGTACCTGCAGTCGTATGGCAGTTCTGCGTGATGGCATGAAGGTAGGAGAACTGGAAGAATCCGAACTTTATCAGGATTCCATCATGAAAGCAATTGCGGGAGGTGGAAATTGATGGAAAAAATCAAAAAACTTACGTCAAAGAGACTGTTTATGCCGGTGTTCTGTCTTATTATTATGTTGATTGCAGCAGTCATTGCAAGTCCTGACTTTTTTAAGATTGACATCCAAAACGGCGTTCTTTACGGACGTATCATCGATGTAATCAACAGGGGCAGTGAGGTCGTAATCCTTGCCATTGGTATGACACTTGTAGTAGCAGCTTCAGCAGGTACGGATATCTCCGTCGGCGCAGTCATGGCAGTTGTTGCGGCAGTCACCTGTTCCTTTATTGCAGGAGGACAGCAGTCTGTAAACGAATATATCAACAATCCTTTACTTGGTATTCTTCTTGGTATTCTGGTAGGCGTTCTCTGCGGATGCTTTAACGGTTTCCTTGTTGCCAAGCTGCATATTCAGCCTATGGTAGCGACTTTAATTCTTTTTACAGCAGGTCGTGGTATTGCGCAGCTTCTCACAAACGGACAGATTACCTATATCCGTGTAGACAGCTTTAAAATGCTGGGAGCCAGCATTCCGGGAATTCCGATTCCTACATCTATCTTTGTGACGGTAATCATGGTTGCGGTTACTATGCTTCTTTTGAAAAAAACAGCTCTTGGTATGTATGTGGAAGCAGTTGGTATCAACTCCCGCGCATCCAGACTGGTAGGTTTAAAATCCGCAAAAATCATTTTTCTCGTATACGCGTTCTGCGGTTTCTGCGCAAGTATTGCGGGACTTATCAACTCTTCCCGTATCTACTCTGCAGATGCCAATAACATTGGTCTGAATCTGGAGTTGGACGCTATCCTTGCTGTTGCTCTTGGAGGAAACTCCCTTGGCGGCGGTAAGTTCTCCCTGATTGGCAGTGTGATCGGCGCCTATACTATTCAGACATTGACAACTACTCTGTATGCAGTATCTGTAAGTTCTGACCAGATTCCTGTATATAAGGCAATCGTAGTCGTAATTATCGTATCATTGCAGTCCCCTGAGCTTCGTAAGATGTTCCGCCGTCTTAAGGGAAAAGGCGCAGCTCAGGCATCCAGTGGGAAAGGAGCAGCATAATGAAGAAAGACAGACGTAAACTGGACGGAAATTCTTTTCTGTTGTTGATCACCATTGCGCTGTTTGTGGTCATGTATATTGTAGGGGTTATTCTTTTTAAGGATCAAGGGTTTGCAAAAACCCAGAACTTCCTGAACCTGTTTATATCCAACGCCGGATTGATCGTTATAGCGGCAGGTATGACTATCGTTATGATTACAGGCGGTATTGATATTTCCGTAGGTTCCGTTGTTGCTATGGTTTGTATGATTCTTGCATGGTGTATGGAGAAGGCAGGATGGGGAGCGATTCCTTCCGCAATCTTTGTCCTTACAATCGGTCTTGTGTTCGGTCTTGTACAGGGATGGCTTGTGGCATATCTGAATATACAGCCGTTTATCGTAACTCTGGCGGGGATGTTCTTTGCCAGAGGTATGACAGCAGTAATCAGTAAGGAAATGATCAGTATTAAAAATGAAATGTTCTTAAGCTGGGCACAGTGTAAGATTCATCTTCCTTTCGGCGGTTACGTGAATAAGAAAGGCAAACTGATTGAGCCTTATATTTATCCAAGCGTAATTATTGCGCTGGTGATTCTGGTAGCAATTTTTATTCTCCTGAAATATACAAAATTCGGACGCAGTATCTATGCGATAGGCGGCAATGAGCAGTCTGCTCTTATGATGGGGCTGAATGTAAAGAAGACGAAACTGAAAGCTTATATTTTGGAAGGATTTCTTGCAAGTGTCGGCGGTTTCCTTTTCTGCCTTAACACCTGTTCCGGTTTCGTTGAGCAGGCGAAGGGCTTTGAGATGGATGCCATCGCATCAGCCGTTATCGGAGGAACTCTTTTGACCGGCGGTGTGGGAAATGTGTTCGGAAGTCTGTTTGGTGTACTGATCAAGGGTACTATCGAGGCATTTATTACCTTCCAGGGAACTTTATCTTCCTGGTGGACAAGAATTACAATTGCGGCAATGCTCTGTTTCTTCATTGTGCTTCAGAGTATCTTTGCATCAGCAAAAGAAAAGAATAAGAAATGACAGGAAAAGGTCAGGCGTAACCTATAGGGATTACACCTGACCTTTATTGTGTGCCGGCAATTGTATTATTTTTTCTTTACTAAATGGGCGACTGTTTCCACATGTACAGTCTGGCAGAACTGGTCTACACAGCAGGCTTTTTCCAGGCGGTATCCGGCTTCCAGAAAGAAAGGAAGATCACGGGCGAGGCTGGTAGCTTTGCAGGAAATATAGACAATATGTTCCACGCCGTAGGAGAGAATCTTCGGCAGTGCTTTCGGATGGATGCCGTCACGAGGGGGATCAAGGATGATGACATCAGGCTTTTCGGTAAGATCGTCAAGAACTTTCAGAACATCGCCTGCAATAAAGCAGCAGTTGGACAGACCGTTAAGTCTGGCGTTTTCTCTGGCAGCTTTTACCGCGTCTTCAACAATCTCCACACCAATGACTTTATCTGCAACAGAAGCAGCAAGCTGAGCAATGGTTCCCGTACCGCTGTAAAGGTCGAAAACAACCTTGTCTTTCGTATCTCCAATGTAATTTCTTACAACAGAATACAATATCTCCGCAGCCAGGGAGTTGGGCTGGAAGAAGGAGAAGGTACTGATTTTGAAACGAAGACCGAGAAGGGTTTCATAGAAATAGTCCTGTCCGTAAAGGATTCTTGTCTCGTCACTTTGAACCACATCAGAAAGAGAATCGTTTATAATATGCATAATACCGACAATTTTTCCCTCAAGAGGAAGAGAGAGAAGTTCTTCTTTTAAGGGGGAGAGGTCATGTTCTTCCTGACTGGTTGTAATCACATGAACAAGAATTTCACCGCTTGTAATCCCTCTTCTGAGAAGAAGATGGCGAAGATAGCCGATATGTTGTAGCTTTTTATAATAAGAAACATTTCTGTCTTTGAAATATTTATGGACACAGGCAAGGATTTTTGTCATATCTTCGTGCACCAGTTTACAGTCATATGCGTTCAGTACATCGTAGGTACTTCCTTTTTTGTGAAGTCCGAGAGAAAGCGGACCGTCCTTATACTCATCGCCGAAGGAAAACTCCATTTTATTGCGGTATCCAAATTCAATAGGGCTTCCGTGGATTCCCTCCCAGGTGTAGGAAGACTGTCCGCCTTCTTTAAGAGCTGCATCCAGAAGATCGCGCACCTGACGCTCTTTCATTCGAAGCTGTTCTTCATAATCCATAGTTTGGTACATACATCCCCCGCAATCCGGGAAAATGCTGCAGACGGGAGTGCGTGTTTCCAGCGGAGAGTGTTCCAGAACTTCCATAAGGCGGCCTTCTGCACGCCCGGAACGCTTTTTATTGATCATAAAGCGGATTTTCTGTCCCGGAATTCCGTTTTTGACGGTGACTTTTTCATCACCGACCATTACCCGTCCTTTATTTGGAAAATCTACTTTTTCAATAGTACCTTCATAAATTTCGCCTTTTTTCATAGGACTTCCTCCATTCAGTAAAATAGCTCCGGAACATGCCGGAGCTACTTGTTATTTTAATTAATATGGGAAAAATCAGTCTTCGTCATCCTCGAAGTAGTCATCGAAATCGTCGTCGAAGTCTTCTTCAAAATCTTCCAGATAATCCGGGGTAAAGAAACGATAAACTGCAAATGCAATACCTGCCACCGCAGCAACTGCACCGATAATTGCCAATGCCCAGAGGACTGTATTTTTCTGTTTCTCTTCGTCTTTTTTCTTTAATGCTGATAATAATTCCTCGATTTTAATATTCATAATTACACCATCCTCTCATTTTTATATAAACGGAACCAGATTTTCTGCCGTTTTCAGATACGGATATTATAACACCATCAGACTGATTTTACCATATCAAAAGTGAAATTAAGAGAAAATAAAAAGGAGCAAAAGAAAACCTGTTTCTGCATTTTAGGTATAGTGAAGAGAAAGAAAGTATGATATACTCAACTATATGCCGCAGGATAGGGAAAACCCGGATTCTGCAGAAAATATATAGAAAGAGTGGAAGGTAATATGATATTAAATCTTGTATTATTAGTCGTAGGCTTCATACTGCTGATCAAGGGAGCGGATTTTTTTGTGGCAGGCGCATCCGGCATTGCTGAGAAATTCAGAATTCCCCAGATAGTCATTGGTCTTACAATTGTTGCTTTCGGCACAAGTGCGCCAGAGGCTGCAATCAGTATTTCTGCGGGATTTAAGGGCTCCACGGGAATTTCCATTGGAAATATTCTGGGCAGCAATATCTTGAATATTCTGCTGATTCTTGGAATCACAGCCTGCATCACAGCCCTGAAGGTGCAGAAGAATACAGTAATGATTGAAATTCCTTTTACGATCTTTATCACAGTTGTTCTGGTCGTTCTGGGAAATACCATGGGAAAATTGAACCGCGTCACAGGAGTGGTTCTGTGGATTCTGTTCTTGTTGTTTCTTGCATATTTATTTTATACAGCGTATAAGGGAAGGAAAGAGGGAGAGCCGGATTCCTGTCCTCATCAGATGCAGCCTATGTGGAAGCTTCTGCTTGTTACGGTTGCAGGTCTTGCAGCAGTTGTCATTGGAAGTGATATCACAGTAGACAGTGCCTCTGCCATCGCTTCAGAACTGGGGATGAGCGACAGATTGATCGGTCTTACTATTGTGGCATTCGGAACATCTCTTCCGGAACTTGTCACATCTGTAATGGCAGCGAAGAAGGGACAGGCGGATATTGCAATTGGAAATATTGTGGGCAGCAATATTTTTAATATTCTGTTTGTGCTTGGAACAACAAGCCTTGTCTGTCCGATTCCATATGATGCAGCACGTTTTCTTGTGGACGGAATTGTATGTATCGGAGCAGCAGTTCTTTTGTGGCTCTGTGTTCTGAAAAATAAAGAACTCCGCAGATGGGGAGGAATCCTCTTTCTTGTAGCTTATGCAGGATATTTTATTTATCTGGTAAGATAAGAAAGAAATTGCACAGGAGATAAAATGAGTATTTTGGAACTTTTTATCCTGGCTGTAGGGCTCTCCATGGATGCCTTTGCCGTATCTGTTTGCAAGGGACTTTCGCTGGGAAAAATAAATGGTAAGCATATGTGTACAGCTGGTGCCTGGTTCGGTGGATTTCAGGCACTAATGCCGCTTCTGGGGTATATCGGCGGCCGCTTTTTCACAGATATGATAACAGGCTATGCGCACTGGATTGCGTTTTTGCTTCTGGCATTCATTGGTGGAAGTATGATTCGGGAAGCGTTCGGGGAGGAAGAGTGTACAGACTGCTCCATGTCGGCTCGCTCCATGTTGGTGCTTGCAGTTGCAACGAGTATCGATGCTCTTGCAGTGGGCGTGACACTGGCCTTTCTGAAGGTATCGATTCTTCCGGCTGTTTCTTTCATCGGAGTTGTGACCTTTGTCTGTTCTGCTCTTGGTATAAAGATTGGAAGTATTTTCGGGATGAAATATAAATCGAAGGCGGAATGCTGCGGAGGAATCATTCTGATTCTCATCGGATTGAAGATTCTTCTGGAAGGGCTTGGTTATCTGTAATCCGAAGAAGAGGGAAGCTGAGAAAATGTCGAAAAAGTAATTATAAATTACAGATACCTGAAAAAGTATGTTATAATAGCTGTATCTAATGAAAATGAATCATAATTCAGGGAGGAATATAATATGAAGAAAAGCAAATTAGCAGGTATTTTACTTTGCAGTATGTGTCTTATTGCAGGAAGCGCAGTGCCGGCAATGGCTGATTCCGTTAAAGTTGTTACTCTTGGAGCTGACCTTACAGAGGAACAGAAAGAGACTATGCTGAGATATTTCAAGGTGAACAAAAATGATGTGCAGATTCTTACCATCACAAACCAGGATGAGAGAGAACATTTAAGCTCTTATGTTCCTCTTGAGCAGATTGGTACAAGAACTGTCAGCAGCGCGTACGTGAAACCAACCCAGTCAGGAGGAATCAGAGTTCGTACAGCGAACCTTAACTGGGTAACCTGTAATATGATTGCGACTACGCTTTCTACTTCCGGCGTAAAGAATTGCGAAGTTGTGGCGGCGTGTCCTTTCGAGGTATCAGGAACAGGTGCTCTTACAGGAATTCAGATGGCATACGAGACAGCTACAGGAGAGAAACTTGATGAGACAAAGAAAGAAATCGCTACAGAAGAGATGGTAGTGACTGGAAACCTTGCTGATCAGGTCGGTAAAAATGACGCCACAACTGTTATCAACAAGGCAAAGATGGAAGTTATCAAGAATGGTATCCAGGATGTAGATTCTATCTATAATATTGTAATTAATGTTGCAAATGAGAACGGTGTTTCGTTAACAGATGAACAGATTGGTGATATCGTAGATCTTCTGGTGGAAATCGCACAGCAGGATTACAATTACGAAGATATGGCTGCAACTCTGGAGATGGTAGATGGAAATGTGTCCAGTGAGGAAGTCGGAGAACTTGACGATGAGGATGACGTTACGGTAGATGCAGGTGAAATCGTGGACGGAGACAGCATTGTTGCAGGGCTGGATGACAGCATTCTTGGCGATGATATCGTGGCAAGTTCTACAGAAGATCCGGGACTTGAACAGGAAACAGGTATGGTGGAAGGCAGCGCTCCGGAAGAAGATGAATGGACAGAGGATGAATGGACAGAAGATGGAGAAACTGTAGGAGAAGGTGATTCCTCTTCTGCTGATGCGATTTCAGAGTTTGATACATCTTCATTGACAGAAGACCAGATGTACTATTTTAATCAGGCAGATACATTCTTTACCGGAGAGTATTATGGAGATACAGATGCTCTCCACACAGCAATGGGTGAGGATGCGACAGCTCCTGTACTTGATGAGAAGACAGCGGAGGCTCTGACAAAGGAGGTTAAGAAGCTCTATCTGGATATTCTTGTAAATGGTACAGATACTTATGTTGCAGACGGAACAGAGATGTATATGACAACAGAGCTGAATATGCTGGATAAAGGACTTAAGAAAATCTTCGGTCAGGATGAGAGTGCAGCAGCAATTGAGGCACTTACTGATATAACAGAAGAGGATAAGACGACTCTTTATAAAGATACTATGAAATTCTTTGAGAAGCTTTACGGAGAGACATCTACAGAAGAAGAATACGCTGAAGACACATCTTCAGCAGAAGGAGCATTGGAAGGAGAACTTGAAGAATAATTCCGAAGGTTTTTCGAGATGATGAACTTTACGATAAGAAAAGCAGAAATCCGGGATATAGACGGGATTATGAGACTGATGGAGGAAGCTTCTCATAATCCTGCACATCCGGACTGGTTCGTTGCAGACGATGAAGCTTATGTAAAAGAGCATTTAAGCGGAAAGGGATTTGTAATCACAGCAGTTTCCGACAGTGATGAAATTGCAGGATTCTTTCTTGTAAAGCAACCGGAGCTTTCGGAGAATTTGGGATTATTTCTTGATTTTGAGGAAGAGAGTCTGAGGAAGGTTGCGGTAATGGACTCGGCAGTTGTAGGAAGCGCATGGAGAGGGAATGGTCTTCAGGGAAAAATGATTGAGAAAGCAGAAGAAGTTCTTGACAGAGAACACTTTTCTTTTTTGATGTGCACCGTTCATCCGGATAATATCTATAGTCTCAGAAATATGCAAAGACACGGATATGAAGTGAAAAAAAGGGTAAAATGCTATGGAGGGCTTACCCGTTATATTCTTCTGAAAGAAATTTGATATGTCAGGGAAGTTCCCCGTTTCTGCTTTTGGGCATGAAACGGGGGATTTTTTACTCTGAAAGGGAAATCCGTGCTTTTTCTGTGAACAATGCGGCTGGTGGATTGTGGTAATTGTTTTTTTGTGTTACAATGAGTTTTAATTTCATTGTAAAAGAGGTAGATTTTATGAGAGACAAGTTGAATAAGTTTATGCAGGGACGTTACGGTGCGGATCAGTTTGCCAGATTTACCATGGGAGTTGCCCTGGTATGTATTGTTCTGGCTCTTTTTTTACGGAAATCGCCAATGGGAGGGCTTTTAGATACCCTTGGACTGGCTGCAATCATTTATACATATTTCCGTATGCTGTCAAGAAATATTCCGAAACGATATGCGGAAAATCAGAAGTATCTGTCTATGACACAGAAGCTTCGTACGCAATTCAGTAAAGAAAAGAGTATGATGGAGCAGAGAAAGACGCATCATATTTATACCTGTCCCGGTTGTGGACAGAAAATTAGAATCCCTAGAGGAAAAGGCAAGATTGAGATTGAATGTCCGAAATGCCATGTGAAGTTTATCAAGAGGAGTTAAGATGTTTGGTTATGTAGTGATGAATAAACCGGAAATGAAGTTTAAAGACTACGATTTATATCGTACCTTTTACTGTGGACTCTGCCATGTGCTGAAAGATAAATACGGATTTTCCGGACAGATTTCACTTACTTATGATATGACGTTTGTAGTGCTTCTTCTCAGTGCGCTCTATGAACCTGATACAGAGCAGGGAGCTCGCAGATGTATTGTTCATCCTGCCCGAAAGCAGCAGATAAGACAGAATGAGATTACGGAATATGCGGCAGATATGAACATACTGTTTACGTACTACAAGTGTATGGATGACTGGAATGATGAAAAAAGAATCTCCAGATTAGGGTATGCAAAGCTTCTTTCAGGTAAAAATAAACGTCTTCTTGAGAAATATCCGGAGAAATCTGCAAGAATTATAGAGCTTCTGGAGGAAATTTCTGCCATGGAAAAAGCAGGAGAAAAGGATATTGATAAAATATCAGGCTGTTTTGGTCATATTATGGAAGAAATATTTGTATGGAAGGAAGACATGTGGGCAAAATCGCTCAGAAAAATGGGATTTTACCTTGGAAAATTTATTTATCTTCTGGACGCCTATGATGATGTGGAAGATGATGTGAAAAACGGGAATTACAATCCTTTTTCAGAAGAATATAAAATGGAATGGTTCCATGAACATGTAAAAAATCTTCTCATGATGATGATGGCGGAAGCATGTCGGGAATTTGAGAAACTTCCTATTATAATGTATGCAGATATTCTCAGAAATATTCTATATTCAGGAGTATGGTGCCGATTTGAAACAGTAGGAAAAAAAAGGAAGGAAGCACAGGAGAAAAAAGAAGATGTTAGATCCATATAGCGTACTGGGGATACCCAGAAATGCATCAGATGAGGAAATAAAGAAGGCTTACCGAAAATTGAGCCGACAGTATCATCCCGATGCAAATATTAATAATCCTAATAAGGCACAGGCAGAAGAAAAGTTTAAAGAAGTGCAGCAGGCTTATGAGCAGATAATGCGCGAGCGTGAACAGGGAAGTGGCTATGATAGTTACGATCCCTTTGGCGGCTTTAGCGGACAGAGAAACAGTACCTATCAGGATGAGGAAACCATGCGCAGACAGGCAGCAGCCAATTATGTGCAGAGTGGCCATTATAAAGAAGCACTTCATGTACTTGATACACTTTCCCAGCGTAATGCCCAGTGGAATTATCTGGCGGCTATGGCACATATGGGAATGGGGAATAATGTAAATGCACTAAATTATATGCGCGAAGCAGTACGGATGGAGCCGGATAACGGACAATATCGTATGATGCTTCAGAGAATGGAGGGCGGTGGAACCTGGTATCAGGAGCAACAGAGTCCTTTTGGAGGAATGCCAACCGCGGGAAATGATTTCTGTATGAAACTCTGCATTGCAAATCTTGCGTGTAATCTGTGCTGTCCCGGAGGAGGTCTTCTCTGCTGTTAAAAAAAATAAAATAGGGAATTGACAAATTATTTCGCAGATATTAATATGTTAAAGTGTTAAAGAAATAATAACTGTTCACACGTTGCTGCCGAAAATGAATATGGCAGATGTGTTACATGGATGACAGGAGGAAATGTGAAATGAGTATTCGTATTGGTATTTTGGGATATGGAAACCTGGGGCGCGGAGTGGAATGTGCCATTAAGCATAATCCGGATATGGAGCTTGCGGCAGTTTTTACAAGACGTGACCCGAAAACAGTAAAGATTCTCACAGAGACAGCAGAGGTTTATTCCGTTGATGAAGCAGAGAAGATGAAAGATAAGATTGATGTTCTCATTCTGTGCGGAGGAAGTGCTACAGATTTACCTGAACAGACACCGAAGTATGCACAGTGGTTTAATGTGGTGGACAGCTTTGATACACATGCAAAAATTCCGGAACATTTTGATAATGTAGATAAGACAGCGAAAGCAGGCGGCCATGTAGGAATTATCTCAGTAGGCTGGGATCCGGGAATGTTTTCGCTGAACCGTATGATGGGAAATGCAATTCTCACCAATGGAAGCGATTATACATTCTGGGGAAAAGGTGTAAGTCAAGGACATTCAGATGCTATTCGCCGTATTGATGGGGTAAAGGATGCAAAGCAGTATACGATTCCGGTAGAATCAGCTTTGGAAGCAGTAAGAAGCGGCGAGAATCCGGAGCTTACTACAAGACAGAAACATACAAGAGAGTGTTTCGTTGTTGCTGAGGAAGGTGCTGACCTTGCCCGTATTGAAAACGAGATTAAAACAATGCCAAACTATTTTGCTGATTATGATACAACTGTTCATTTTATAACAGAAGAAGAACTGAAAAAGGAGCATAGCGGAATTCCTCATGGAGGTTTTGTAATCAGAACAGGAAAGACCGGATGGAATAACGAAAACAGCCATGTGATTGAATACAGTCTTAAGCTTGATTCAAATCCGGAATTTACATCTTCTGTTATCGTAGCCTATGCAAGGGCTGCATATAGAATGAATAAAGAGGGAATGTCCGGTGCAAAAACAGTCTTTGATGTTGCACCTGCATATTTGAGTGCTATGGAAGCTGCAGAGCTTCGAAAACACCTGCTGTAAAATTACAAACTGTTAAATTTGTTAAAAAATATAGAGGTTTATAAAGGGGACAGGGCATATTGTGTGCTTTGTCTCTTTTTTTACAGGGCAACAAAGAAGGATTTTCGTATATATTTAACATAAATTTACTTATGTGTTGACTCACTCCTCAAAATGTACTATAATAGGGTCATAAAAATGTAACAACATTGTAAAAAAAGATGTTTTCAAGCAATGAACTCTTAATAAGAAAAGGAAGGTATTTATGCGAAAGGTAAGTAAGAAGTTTGGAATTTTGGGGATGTTCCTGTTCATGCTGTTTTTTGCGTTTGGGGTAGCAACTTATACCAATGCCGCGGAAGTACAGGCTGCTAGTAAAGGATTTACTACAATCGGTGGTAAAACTTACTACATTAAGAATGACGGTTCCAAACAGAAAGGCTGGCTGGAGCTTAATGGTGAAAAATACTACTTTGATACCAAGACCGGCGTTCAGTTAAATGGCTGGTTAGAGGACAGTAAGGGAAGAAAACGTTACTTCGATGCGAAAGAGAACGGTGCCATGGCGAAAGGCTGGGTGACTTTTCCGGAAGGACATAAAAGATACTTTAATAAATCAACCGGTTTCATGACTGTGAAATGGGCGACCATCAGCGGAAAAAGATATTATTTCTACAATCCAAGCGGTGTAGCTGCACAGAAGGTATTTCTTACAGACAGTAAAGGAGATACAAGATATTTTACAAGTGCCTGCTATATGCTTACTGGTTGGACACAGAATTCTAAAGGTGAGAAGAGATATTTTGAACCGGAAGATGGTGTAATGGCAACAGATTTTACCAAGCTTGACGGAAAGACATACTACTTCTATAAAGGAAGTGGTAAAATGGCAACAGGCTGGGTAAATAACAAATCAAAAGGCTATAAGTATTATTTTGATAAAGAGACAGGAGTTATGGCTGTCGGTGATGTAACAATTGACGGAAAAAAATATCACTTTAACAGCAATGGTGTTTTAAGCCAGACAACCGGCTCCACAGGAAAGAAAACGATTAAGAATTACCTTGCAGGTGCGCTTCAGCCTGTAGGAGAAGCCCTTTATGTATGGGGCGGTGGCTGGAATGATTCCACCAGAAAGGGAGTAAGTCCGACCTGGAAGAAGTGGTATGACAGTCAGAACAGTAATTATGATTATCACGATTACAACGATTTGAGCACAGCAAACAGAGCGAAGGGACTTGACTGTTCAGGTTTTGTTGGCTGGAGTGCATATCAGGTAATGCAGTCTAAATCTAATATTGGTTCAGGTTATACAGTAGTTGCGGCAGAGGTTGGTCCTTATTATAAATCTCTTGGATGGGGAAGTATTCTTAATCAGACACAGCTCGCTAAGGATAACTGGGAACTTCAGCCTGGTGATGTCGGATATAACAGCGGACATACATGGATCGTTCTTGGGCAGTGTAAAGATAAGAGTGCGGTGATTGTTCATTCTACACCGAATGCAGGATGCCAGATTTCCGGTACACCGACACCAAGCGGAGATTATTCTAGTCAGGCAATTGCGCTTGCTAAGAAATATATGTCCAGATATGCGGGATTTAACAAGTATAATTATCATACATCTTCCGGTAACTACATCAGACAGGGTAATTATTTAAGATGGAACAGTAAGACACTGTCCGACCCGGATGGATATCGTGATATGACAGCAGACGAGATTCTTGCTGATCTGTTTTATTAAGATTAAGAAATGAGATTTAAAAGAGACATTCGAATAATAGAATGTCTCTTTTTTTGTTGTCTTTATATCGAAAAGGTTACTAAATGTTACAAAAATTTAAAATTTTTTATGTTTGGGGCTTGCAATCCTAATAGACTTGTGATAGTATGTAGAAGAGTTAAAAATATGTTTCGAAATTATTACAAATAGAAATAAACTAAGAAGAAATAAGATGTGAGGGTGAAATCATGAAAAAAAGAATTGTATGTCTGACACTTGCACTGATTTTAAGTATGTCACAGGCAGTTGCGGTAAACGCATCAAGAGAAGAAGAGTTAAGAGAAGAGCAGGCTTGGACCAATGCACAGCTTGATGCTACATATTCAAGAATCGACGAGTTGTGGGCTGCTAAAAGCCAGCTGGAGAGTGAAATTGCTACACTCGATGCCAATCTTGTTGATGTAATGGTTTCCATTGAAGTATTAAACAATGATATTTCTGCGAAAGAAATTGAAATTATTAAAACTAAGAAAAAACTGGGAAATGCACAGAATGCCCGCGACAGCCAGTATGAGAATATGAAGAGCCGTATTAAGCTCTTATATGAAAAAGGCGGCAAGGACGCATGGTTCCAGATGATGATGGGAGCAGAAGATATTGCGGATCTTCTGACAAGAGCAGAATATACACAGAAGATGTATGCACAGGACAGAGAGAGCCTTGAGAAATATGCGAAGACAGTTGAACAGGTAAATTCTCTGAAAGATAAGTATGAATCAGAGCAGGCGGAACTCGAGGAGATGAAGGCGGCTCAGGAAGAGCAGTCTTACATTCTTCAGTGTCAGCTTGATGAGAAACGTGCAATTTCCGCAGACTGTGAGAATGAGATTGCATATGCGCAGCAGCAGGCTACAGAGTATGCGAACCTTTTAGTTGAGCAGACTGCAGAGCTTGAAAGACTGGAAGCTGAGAGAATCGCGGCAGAGGAAGAAGCAAGACGTCAGGCCGAATTAGAGCGTCAGGCGGCTGAGGAAGCTGCAGCAGCGGAGGCAGAAGAAAGCAGTGAGGAAGCTTCTGAAGAATCTTCTGAGACAGAGTACGATGAATACGGAAATGTAATTGACAGTGAGAATACAGTATCTTATGATGATTATGAAGCGGAGCAGAGTTATTCAGATGCAGGATCTTATTCAGGAACAGGTTCTTCTGTTGTTGATTATGCGACGCAGTTCGTTGGGAATCCATATGTATGGGGTGGCACAAGCCTTACCAACGGAGCAGACTGTTCCGGATTTACACAGGCTGTTTATAACAGCTTCGGTGTAAGTATTCCAAGAACATCCTATGAACAGCAGAATGCAGGGCGTGAGGTGTCCTATTCCGAGGCACAGCCGGGAGATCTGATCTGCTACGGTGGTCATGTTGCGATTTACATGGGCGGCGGTAAGATTGTACACGCATCCAACTCTCGTGATGGTATTAAAATCAGCAATGATGCAACTTACAGAACAATCCTCTCTGTAAGAAGACTGGTCTAATTAATATATAAAAAAGCAGGCATTCTGTCTGCTTTTTTGTTTTGTGTTTTTTTCTTGACAATTACAGTAAATAATGATATGATAACGTCAGTATAATTCCATATTGAACGTATTAAGTGCTGAATCTTTATAGTTTGTGGTTCAGAAAAGGGAATCAGGTGAAAAACCTGAGCGATCCGGTCACTGTGACAGAGGAGCGAATCTCAGAAGTCCATTGTGTATAACACGAGAAGGAGAGAGGAGCGATGATACTGGAGCCAGGAAACCTGCTTAATATGGCGAGGTTAGACTTCCGTGTAAAGTATAATGACCAGTTTCGGGGAAATCCGCAGCCCCGGGATGTTGTCTGCTTTATCGTAAGGCAGGCATTTTTTTATGGAATAATCGCCTGTTCGTGAGAATTATACAGATTAAATGGCAGGCGATACTGTTTCGGATTTTCGTTCCCTCCGCGCATATATGAACGAAACCTTCTACCCCGAAACAGCATCGCTCCCTCTTTTTTTGGAGGTTATATGGAGAAGAAATATTGGGAAGACAAAGAGTATTCTTTTTTTAGCCATAAGAAGTGTGAATATTTTCCCTGCCATAAAGGCGCTGATCCGGATAATTTTAACTGTCTGTTCTGTTACTGCCCTCTGTATGCACTGGGGGACAAATGTGGAGGAAATTTCCGTTATACGGAAAAGGGGTTGAAAGACTGTACGAATTGTCAGCTTCCGCATAAAAAGCAGAATTATGGATATGTGACAGGGAAATATCAGGAGCTTGCAGAGCTTATGAAAAGAAATTGTGGAAATAGAACAGAAGAATAGCAGAGGTAAAGATAAAACCGGAAATTTGCTTCGGCTTAGGAAGCAGATTTCCGGTTTTTTGTACCTGGATATGGTGATTTATCCTTGGGTTGGAGGGGTCATATTTTTTAATTCTCTGTACATCAGAAGAATACCGAGAATACCTGCGGCAGCGTCTGCGACAGGGCCTGCAAACATGACGCCTTCCACACCCATAAGAAGGGGGAGCAGCACGACCAGAGGCACCAGGAAAAGGAGCTGTCTGGTCATAGAGAGGAAGATGCCCTTTGCAGCTTTTCCGATGGAAGAAAAGAAATTGGCGGTTACCGGCTGGATTCCATTGAAAAATGTACAGAAGAGGAATACCCGGATAAATTTGACTGCAAATTTATAATAAAGCTCGTCACCGTTTCCGAAGATGCTGATGATGGTATGAGGGAATAATTCAAAAATCAGAGTTGCTGTAACAGCAATTATCGTGGAAAGACCGGCGGCTTTTAAATAAGCTTCCTTTACTCGACTGTAATTTTTGGCGCCGTAATTAAAACTTATGATTGGCTGTGCTCCTTGCGACAGACCAATGACGACGGCGAGGAAAAGCATGTTGATTTTTGAGACGATTCCCACAACCGCAAGAGGGATATCGCTTCCGTAAACAGAAAGTGAGCCGTAATGACGCAGAATGTTATTCATAAGTATTTGAACAACGGTAAGGGCAAGTTGGTTAAGACAAGAAGCACATCCCAGTGAAATGATTGCTCTGAGACTGTCCATTCTTGGGATAAAATCTCTGACTCTGAGAGAGCCGTTCAGATATTTTGGAAGATATCTGAGAATCATACAGGCAGAGAAGAACTGTCCTGCAACAGTTGCCCAGGCTGCACCCTCGATGCCCCAGCCAAAAACAAAAATAAACAGTGGGTCAAGGATTGTGTTAATAATGGCACCGGACAGTGTTGCGACCATGGAATAGGTTGGCTTGCCGTCTGCGCGAATCAGATGACATCCTCCGGTGGTGAGCATTGCGAAAGGGAAACCAAAGGAGGTAATGCTCACATAAGCAAGAGAATATTCAAGGGTCTGTTCAGTGGCGCCGCATGCAAGGACAATAGGTTCCAGAAAACCTCGGATGACAACAAAGAGCAAAATGCCAAAGAGTGCAAGACTTCCGAAAGCAGTTCCGGCAATTTGCCGTGCGCGTTCTGTTTGCTGTCGTCCAAGAGCGAGGTTGAAGTTTGAAGCGCCTCCTATTCCAAGCAGAAGGGAGACTGCGAGGACAACGGTTGTCATGGGGAAGGCGACATTTGTAGCTGCGTTTCCAAGCATACCGACACCCTGTCCTATAAAAATCTGGTCTACAATGTTATAAAGTGCATTTACTACCATGCTGATAATACTCGGGATGGCAAATTTCCGTAAAAGACTCCCGACGGGAGCGTTTCCTAAAGGATTCCCGGCGGGAGCGTGATTCTGATTCATATTAGTTCCTCCAAAAAAGTAGATTGTGTGTTGAAAATGAAAAGCCAGAGTCTATTCGTGAGTTGTTAAAAATACTTTCAGACGTGGGATCTGATTGTTGAGAATCAGTGACTCGGGAAACATTGCCTGATGAATGAAATCTGCGCTGTATGTGAAATCACCGATATGTTCCTTTCCGTGGCTGTCGCTGGAGAGGAGTACGGGAATCTGATATCTGGCGCAGCAACGCAGGATGGAAAGACAATTCGCGCGTGTGTCCCCTCTGTAGCTGTCCGGTTCAAGAGAGGCTTCGTTGATTTCAAAGATGACATGATTCTCTTTTGCAGCTTTAGCCAGGACGTCGTAATCTACAGGGTATGTAGGATTGTCGCAGTGACCGAGGATTTTTACGTGAGGATTTTTCATTACATTGAGAAATGCTCTTGTGTTTTCTTCCTCGGTTCCGGGTCTGAAATTACGCGTGTGCATGCTGGCAATTGCATAATCTAAGTGTTGAAGAAGATCTTCTTCTAGGTCAATGAGTCCGTCCTGATCCAGGATGTTGAGCTCAATTCCATAAAAAACCTCAACCCCAAAGCGCTTTCTGGGTGAAAAGCGGAGACTGCGGAAATAAGAAGGGGTACCGGCTGCAAGAGTTGCCGGGCCGTGATCTGTGATTCCGAGAAGCTTCAGACCTTTCTTTGAGGCGGTTTTTGCCATTTCGGAGATGGTACAGGAAGTTCCATGACCGCTTGCGATAGAATGGGTGTGCATATCTGAAAGATACACAGATGTCAACTCCTTTCAATATGAGATTTGTACCGGAAGGTAATTATAATAAGTATGACAGAGGGGAAAAAGATTGTCAATAGAGAAAGAGGGACCTGAAATAAAAACAAACAAATTCCACATCAATACCATGCATAAACCCACATAACAAGAAGAGAAAAGGTGTTGTTTTTGTTGACGTTAACAGGTTCCTGGAGTATAATAAAAATTATGAACCATAAAATGACATAATAGGGCATTTTTATATATCTGCCCATTATGGGAAAGGAGAATTATGGAGAAGTTTCAGACGTCAGATATACCAAAAAGTCCCAGAATTACGAGGCTGGTAGATCATCTGTATGAGAAAATGCCTGTCATTGAATCTGCCAGAGCCAAACTCATTACAGAGTCTTACATGGAGACGGAAGGAGAGCCGATTATCACCCGCAGGGCGAAGGCTTTTGCACACATTTTGCGCAATATTCCGATTATTATCCGTGACGAGGAACTGATTGTAGGCAGTAGTACCCTTGCTCCGCGAGGATGCCAGACATACCCGGAGTATTCGTTTCAGTGGCTGGAGGATGAGCTTGATACAGTGGAGACACGAAGTGCAGACCCGTTCTATATTGCTGAAGAGACGAAGGAGGATTTAAGAAAGGTACATAAATACTGGAAGGGTAAAACGACCAGTGAGCTTGCGACCGCATATATGGCTCCGGAAGCGATTACTGCAATCGATCATAATATTTTTACGCCGGGAAATTATTTTTACAATGGTGTAGGTCATGTGACTGTTAAATATGAAGAGGTTCTGGAAATCGGTTATGAAGGGATTATTGCGAAAGCACAGAAGGAACTTGATGGATGCAAAGTGGGAGATGAAAATTATGCAAAGAAATCCCATTTCCTCAATGCAGTAATTCTGAGCTGTCAGGCGGTTATTGAATATGCGCAGCGCTATGCAGAGCTTGCTCTTGAGATGGCGGACAGATGTCAGGATCAGGCGCGTAAACAGGAACTTCTGGTTATTGCCAGAAACTGCAGCCGTGTACCTGCCAAAGGGGCAACAGGATTTTACGAGGCCTGCCAGTCTTTCTGGTTTGTGCAGCAGCTGATCCAGCTGGAGAGTAGTGGACATTCCATTTCTCCGGGACGATTTGACCAGTATATGTATCCTTATTATAGGAAGGATATGGATAACGGAAATATCAGCCGGGAGTATGCGCAGGAGCTGATGGACTGCATCTGGGTGAAATTAAATGATCTGAATAAATGTCGTGATGCTGCATCGGCAGAGGGATTTGCTGGTTATAGTCTGTTCCAGAATCTGATCGCAGGCGGTCAGGACAAGGATGGGAACGATGTGACAAATGACTTGTCCTTTATGAGTATTCAGGCATCTGTGCATGTACATCTTCCACAGCCATCTCTGTCAGTGAGGGTATGGAACGGAACACCACATGAATTCCTGATCAAGGCTGCAGAGCTAACAAGAACAGGAATCGGCCTTCCTGCATATTACAATGATGAGGTTATCATCCCGGCTCTTCAGAATCGTGGTTTGAGCCTTGCGGATGCCAGAGAATACAATATTATCGGATGTGTAGAGCCTCAGAAAGCAGGTAAGACAGACGGATGGCATGATGCGGCATTCTTCAATATGTGCCGCCCGCTTGAGCTTGTTTTTTCAAATGGAATGGACAGAGGCGTGCAGGTAGGTGTTCAGACAGGAGATGTAACCGATATGGCTACATTTGATGAGTTTTATGATGCCTACAAGAAACAGATGGAATACTGTATTTCTCTTCTTGTAAATGCAGATAATGCAATAGATGTTGCTCATGCGGAGAGATGTCCGCTTCCGTTCTTGTCCTGTATGGTGGATGATTGTATGAAATCAGGAAAGTCGGTACAGGAAGGCGGGGCTGTCTATAACTTTACAGGTCCTCAGGGCTTTGGCATTGCAAATATGGCAGACGCTCTTTTTGCAGTGCGCAGACTTGTGTATGAAGAGAAGAAGTTTACCATGGCAGAATTAAAAGAAGCTCTGGCATGGAATTACGGAAAAGGGCTTGATGCGCAATCCGCAGCAGATGTTGCGGAAACAGTACTCAGAGAAATGAGTAAAGCCGGACAGACGATAGATGCTCAGACAGCAGCTTCTATGATTTCCGGACTTGTGGGAATGAAGCCTGAGCCTGCCAAGGCAGCAAGGTTTGAAGAACTCCATAATCTGATTGAGGAAGTTCCGAAATTCGGAAATGATATTCCGGAGGTTGATTATTTCGCAAGAGATGTAGCATACACGTATACGAAACCGCTTCAAAATTATAAAAATCCGAGAGGTGGTATGTATCAGGCGGGCTTATATCCGGTATCAGCCAATGTTCCTCTGGGCGGACAGACAGGGGCTACACCTGATGGTCGATATGCGCATACTCCTGTGGCTGACGGAGTTTCCCCGTCTGCAGGCAAGGATGTGAAAGGGCCTACAGCAGCCGCTACATCTGTTTCCAGACTGGATCACTTTATTGTATCTAACGGAACACTGTTTAATCAGAAATTCCATCCTTCTGCTTTATCAGGAAGAGAAGGACTGGAGAAATTCGTAGCTCTTATTCGTTCCTATTTTGATCAGAAGGGAATGCATATGCAGTTTAACGTAGTTGACCGAGATACACTGCTGGATGCTCAGAAACATCCGGAGAAATATAAACATCTGGTTGTGCGTGTTGCTGGTTACAGCGCACTGTTCACAACACTTTCCCGCTCTTTGCAGGATGATATCATCCGTCGTACAGAGCAGGGATTCTAAACGGGAAAACAGCCTTTGGCTGAGAAAGGGGCAGCTCATGGATTATTTGGAAAGGACAGGAAGAGTATTCGATGTCCAGAGGTATTCTATCCATGACGGACCGGGAATCCGCACCATTGTATTTTTGAAAGGCTGCGTTCTTCGCTGCCGCTGGTGCTGTAACCCGGAATCTCAGGAATATAAGATCCAGACGATGAAGGTTCTGGGAGAGGATAAAGTAATCGGGCGAGATGTGACAGTCCGCGAGATGATTGAAGAGGTGGAGTGCGACAGGCCGTATTATTACCGATCAGGCGGAGGTATGACACTTTCCGGAGGAGAGTGTCTGTGCCAGCCGGAGTTCGCAAGAGATCTTTTGCGTGCTGCGAAAGAAAGAGGAATCAATACTGCAATCGAAAGTATGGCATGTGCGCCATGGGAAAACATAGAGATGATTTTGCCGTATCTTGACCTTTATCTGATGGACATTAAGCATACGGATCCGATAAAACATAAAGAGTTTACAGGGAAATCTAATGAACTCATGATGGAAAATGCCCGTAAGGTTGCTCTTAGTAAAATGACGAAGCTGGTTATCCGGGTTCCGGTGATTCCGACTTTCAATGACACGGTTGAGGAGATTCAAAATATTGCCCGCTTTGCGGCAACGCTTCCGGGTGTCGAAAAGATACATCTTCTTCCGTACCACAGACTTGGCCAGGACAAGTATGAAGGATTGGGAAGAAAGTACCTTATGGAAGGGACCGAACCACCGTCTCCGGAACATATGATCACTTTGAAAAAGGCGGTTCATGCAGTATGTGGACTTGACTGTCAGATAGGTGGCTGAATCACTTGAAACCCAAAAAAAACAACATATAAAACCACACAAAAACAACATAAAACAACGGGTTACACTTGACTTTTTCTGTGAGTTATAGTAGAATAAGAATAGTAGCGCAGAAAGTCAGAAAAAATGCGGCTTTTCAGCAAAATCTGCGTAAAAAAGCTGTAAGTCGCGAAACCAAATGCCTTAAGGAGGAAGAAAGCATGGTAAACGAGTACGAAATCAAAAAAATGATCTGTGAAGTAGGAAGAAGAATCTACAACCGTAACATGGTAGCTGCAAATGACGGAAATATTTCTGTTAAAATCAGCGACAACGAATTCCTTTGCACACCAACAGGTGTATCTAAAGGTTTCATGACACCAGAGTTCATCTGTAAAGTAGATGCGAAAGGTAATGTAATCCAGGCTAACCCGGGATTCCGTCCATCTTCTGAAATCAAGATGCACATGAGAGTATATGAGAAGAGACCGGATGTAGGCGCAGTAGTACATGCTCATCCTACATATGCAACAAGCTTTGCAATTGCAGGTATTCCGCTTTCCGCTCCAATCATGCCTGAAGCAGTTATCGCTCTTGGATGCGTTCCGATCGCTGAGTATGGTACACCATCTACAGTAGAAATTCCGGACAACCTTGAGAAATACCTTCCATACTTTGATGCAGTTCTTCTTGAGAACCACGGCGCATTAACATGGTCTACAGACCTTATGGCTGCATACATGAAGATGGAATCCCTTGAGTTCTACGCAGAACTTCTTTACAAATCCAAAGTTCTTGGCGGACCTAAGGAATTTGACAAAGAGCAGATTGAGAAATTATACGAAATCAGAAGAAAAATGGGTCTTCCGGGCAAACATCCGGCAAACCTTTGTGTAAACAAAGACGGCTTAAACTGCCACAACTGCGGAAGCCGTTGCACATACACAACAGGATGCGAGGATGCTCCGAAGGAAGCTGATGCTGAATTAGTAGCAAACATCACAAAACAGGTAATGGCTCAGTTAGGACTTAAATAATCCGGTAATTAATTTATTAGGAGGACAATCTCATGCCAGTAAATGAAAATATGGTACAGGAAATTGTACAGGCAGTAATGGCAAAAATGCAGATTGCAGAAGCTCCGTCCGGAAAACATGGAGTTTTCAAGGATATGAACGACGCGATTGAGGCTGCGAAAAAAGCAGAACTCATCGTTAAGAAAATGTCCATGGACCAGAGAGAAAAAATTATTACCTGCATCCGCAAAAAAATCAGAGAAAATGCGGAAATCCTTGCACGTATGGGCGTTGATGAGACAGGAATGGGAAATGTGGGAGATAAGATCCTGAAACACCATCTTGTAGCAGACAAAACACCTGGTACAGAGGATATTACAACAACCGCATGGTCAGGGGACAGAGGACTGACCCTGATCGAAATGGGACCATTTGGCGTTATTGGTGCTATCACACCATGTACAAACCCAAGTGAAACTGTTTTATGTAATACAATGGGTATGCTGGCAGGCGGAAATACAGTTGTATTCAACCCGCATCCGGCAGCTATCAAGACTTCCATCTATGCGATTAATCTTGTTAACGAAGCTTCTCTTGAAGCCGGCGGTCCGGATAACATCGCAGTAACTGTTGAGAAGCCGACACTTGAAACAAGTGATATTATGATGAAACATAAAGATATTCCGCTGATCGCTGCAACAGGCGGCCCTGGCGTAGTTACCGCAGTTCTTTCTTCCGGAAAGCGCGGAATCGGCGCAGGTGCAGGAAACCCGCCGGCACTTGTTGATGAAACAGCAGATATCCGTAAAGCAGCTCAGGACATCGTAAATGGATGTACTTTTGACAATAACCTTCCGTGCATCGCAGAGAAAGAAATTGTTGCGGTTAATTCTATTGTAGATGAACTGATGCACTATCTGGTAACAGAAAATGACTGTTATCTTGCTTCAGAAGAAGAACAGCAGAAACTTGTTGATGTTGTTCTGGCAGGTGGCAAGCTGAATCGTAAATGTGTAGGACGTGATGCAAGAACTCTTCTTTCCATGATCGGAGTAGAAGTTCCGGCAAATATCCGCTGTATCGTATTCGAGGGACCAAAGGAGCATCCGCTTATTTCTACAGAGCTTATGATGCCAATCCTTGGTGTGGTAAGAGCGAAAGACTTTGATGATGCTGTAGAGCAGGCTGTATGGCTTGAGCATGGTAATCGCCACTCCGCACACATTCATTCCAAGAATGTTGATAATATCACGAAATACGCGAAAGCAATTGACACAGCAATCCTTGTTAAAAATGCACCTTCTTATGCAGCTCTTGGATTCGGTGGAGAAGGTTATTGTACCTTCACAATCGCAAGCCGTACAGGAGAAGGTCTTACAAGCGCAAGCACATTCACCAAGAGAAGACGCTGCGTAATGTCTGACAGCCTTTGCATTCGCTAAGTAAAAGGAGAGAAAGAACATGGATATGAACAATATTAATATAGAAGAAATCGTTAAACAGGTTCTCTCCGGCATGACCGGAAATGCACCGGCAGCAGCTCCAGCAGCAGCACCGGCAGCATCCGCAGGAATCCCGAAGACAGCCAGAGTAGCAATGCTTACAGAAAAAGAACACTTTGAGTTAAAAGAATTCCCGCTTCCTCCAGTAGGAGATGATGATATTCTTGTTAAAGTTGAAGGCTGTGGCGTTTGCGGAACAGATGCTCACGAATTTAAGAGAGACCCATTTGGGCTCATCCCTGTTGTACTTGGACATGAAGGAACAGGTGAAATCGTGGCTATGGGTAAAAATGTTAAAGTTGACACAGCAGGTAAACCTGTTAAAGTCGGCGACAAAATTGTTACCTGTATGATTTTCAAAGATGAACCGGACATCACAATGTTCGACTTAAATAAAAAGAATGTAGGAGGCGCTGATGTTTACGGACTTCTTCCGGAAGATGATGTTCACTTCAACGGATGGTTTTCCGATTACATCTTCATCAGAGGCGGAAACTTCGGTTCTACATTCTTTAATGTAAGTGACCTTGATCTGGATTCCCGTATCCTCATCGAGCCATGTGCAGTTCTTGTACATGCAGTTGAGAGAGCTAAATCCACAAATATTCTTCGTTTCAACAGCAGAGTAGTTGTACAGGGATGTGGACCAATCGGTCTGATCTGTATCGCAGTTCTCCGTACTATGGGTATCGAGAATATCTGTGCAGTAGACGGAGAAGAAAAACGTCTTGAATTCGCTAAGAGAATGGGCGCTACACAGACTGTAAACTTCAAGGATCATCAGGGAATTGAAGCTCTTGCAGGTGCTGTAGAAGCAGCATTTGGCGGACATCTTGCAGACTTTGCATTCCAGTGTACAGGTTCACCTGTTGCTCATGCAAATATCTACAAATTTATTCGCAACGGCGGCGGCCTTTGCGAGTTAGGTTTCTTCATCAACGGTGGAGATGCTACAATTAACCCGCACTTTGATATCTGTTCTAAAGAAATCACAATAGTAGGTTCATGGGTATACACCTTAAGAGACTATGTTACAACATTTGATTTCTTAAAGAGAGCAAAAGGAATCGGTCTTCCAATGGCAGAACTGATCACAGATAAATTCCCGTTAGAGCAGATTAATGAAGCTCTTCAGACAAATCTTGCTATGACAGGACTTAAGATTGCTGTAATTAATAAATAATTTCCTGACAACTAAAGGAGAAATAAAATGGCAGAAGCTGTAGGAATTTTAGAGGTATTTGGGCTGACCACAGCCTTTGTAGCAGGCGATGCCGGATGCAAGGCTGCCAATGTCCGCCTGGAGGTATTCGATAAGAATAAACCAGCCAATGCTGACAGCCTGCCGGTTCCGCTCCTTGTCTGTATCAAATTCAGAGGCAGTGTAACAGATGTAACTGCAGCTGTAGAAGCAGGCATGGAAGCAGCAAATAGAATGACTGGCGTGGTACAGCACTATGTCATCCCGAACCCGGAAGAGGGAACGGAGAAAATGCTGAAAATCAGCGCATTGGATAAAGACTAGGTTATTTATCCGCATAATACGATTAAATATCAGGTTTGAATATTCAGGAGGAATAGAACATGGCACAGGAAGCATTAGGAATGGTAGAAACCAGAGGACTTACCGCTGCAATCGAAGCAGCAGATGCAATGACAAAAGCAGCAGAGGTTGCATTAGTAGGAACAGAGAAAATCGGTTCCGGTCTTGTAACAGTTATGGTACGTGGAGATGTAGGTGCTGTTAAAGCAGCAGTAGAGAGCGGAAGCGCAGCAGCATCCCGTCTTGGTGAATTAGTAGCTACACATGTAATTCCAAGACCACACGGCGATGTAGAAAAAATTCTGCCAAGCATCTGATAAGCAATGAGCCATGCGCAGACTAAGACATAAAGCGGAGCGTAATCGAGATGTTGCATGGCAGGGTGAAACATTCGACTGCCCATGCGTCGCATGGCATATAATATATGATTAATATTTTTAAGGAGTTCGCTCATGAGCAAATCATATGGTTTTATTGAAATCACAGGTGTCGTAGCGGCCCTGGACGCCCTGGACATTATGTGTAAAACTGCAGATGTCGAACTGAAATCATGGGAACGTAAGTTGGGCGGACGACTGGTTACAATTATAGTAGAAGGTGATGTGGCTGCTGTTACAGAAGCAGTGGAAGCTGCGGCAGCAGGCGCAATCAAAAAACCGGCATGCTATGCAGTAATTGCCCGTCCCCATGAAGAAATTGTCAAACTGGTGGAACTAAGTGCAAGCCGTTGGAATAAGAAAGAAAAATAGGGGGATGAAATATGGCTGAAGAAAAGAAAACGGAAGCAACCCCAAAGAAAGCGGCTGCTCCCAGAAAAAGAACCACCGCTGCAGCTAAAGCAGCAGAAACAAAGACAACTGAAACAAAAACAGTGAAGGCTGAGACAGCCCCAATCCATAAGGAGGAAAAAAGAATGACACAGGAAGCATTAGGAATGGTTGAGACCAGAGGACTTACAGCAGCAATCGAAGCAGCTGACCAGATGTGCAAGGCTGCTAATGTTGCATTAGTAGGAACAGAGAAAATCGGTTCCGGTCTTGTAACAGTTATGGTACGTGGAGATGTTGGCGCTGTTAAATCTGCAGTAGAGAGCGGAAGTGCAGCAGCATCCCGCCTTGGTGAGTTAGTAGCTACACATGTAATTCCAAGACCACACACAGACGTAGAGAAAATCCTTCCGGTTTTAAAATAATCAGCGCAGGATGAATGTCATTTCAATGTAAAATGACAAATCTATGTACAGAAAGCAGGTGTATTCTTGGAAACTAATAATATTGAATTAATTACCAAAATGGTCATTCAGGCAATTAACCAGAATGAAGAGAAAGGCAACGGCTATGTTGTCCCGATCGGAGTTTCCGCAAGACACATCCACCTGACGCAGGAGCACGTAGAAGCATTATTTGGACCGGGATATCAGCTTACCAAAAAGAAAGATTTGATGGGCGGTCAGTTTGCTTCAAACGAAACAGTTACAATTGTTGGACTGAAGCTTCGCGCAATTGAAAATGTGAGAATTCTTGGACCGGTTCGTAAAGCTTCTCAGGTTGAGGTATCTGCTACAGATGCTATTAAACTGGGAATGAAAGTTCCGGTGCGTGAATCCGGCAACATTGAGGGAAGTGCTCCGATTGCCATTGTAGGGCCGAAAGGCGCTATTTATCTGAAAGAGGGATGTATCGTGGCTATGCGCCACATTCATATGGCTCCGAAGGATGCACAGGCAGCCGGCGTCAAGGATGGCGATATCGTTTCTGTGAAAGCTGATAATGAGAGAGGTACAATCTTCAATCATGTTAAAATTCGTGTAGATGAAAGCTTTACACTGGAAATGCATATTGACACAGATGAGGCAAATGCATCACAGATTGCTACTGGCAATACAGTAACAATTATTAAATAATTATAACATCAGCCATGCATCTTTAATTGCTGCATGGCTGAACTTGCTAATAAAATTTTGGAGGCTCATATGATAGTAGGCAAAGTAGTTGGAAGTGTGGTTTCCACACGGAAATGTGAAAAATTAATCGGAAGTAAATTTATGATTGTTGAGCCTGTGCATCATATGGAAGCGGGCCTCAGCCAGATTGTCGCTGTCGATATGATCGGCGCGGGAATCGGAGAATATGTATTGGTGGCACAGGGAAGCGCAGCAAGAATTGGCTGCGGCGTAGAAACAGCACCGGTTGATGCGGCTATTGTCGGAATCATTGACGACGGTGCAGGATTGGAGTAACGCCATGGAAATCAAAGAATTACAGAATATTATACAGGAGAATGGTGTAGTAGGAGCTGGTGGAGCCGGATTCCCTACATATATGAAAATTAGCGATAAAGCAAATACCATTCTTATGAACTGTGCAGAGTGTGAACCTTTACTGAAGCTACATAGACAGTTATTAGAGAAGCACGCATATGAAATTATGAAAACATTCCACATGATTGCAGAAACAGTGGGAGCAACAGAGTCAATCATTGGAATTAAGAAATCATATGTTCAGACAATCAATGCTTTAAATCAGCATATAGAAGAATTCCCGGGAATGAGAATTCATCTTCTTGATGAGGTTTATCCTATGGGAGATGAGGTTGTACTGATTTATGAAGCGACAGGACGTGTAGTACGTCCGGGAGGACTTCCTATTGAGCAGGGAGTTGCAGTATTCAATGTAGAAACTGTCTACAATGTATACCGTGCTTTAGCTAAAAAACCTGTAACAGACAAGTATGTGTCTGTAGTAGCAGAAGTAGCAAATCCTGTAACGGTGAGAGTACCGCTGGGATGCACACTTGATGAGGTTGTGGCACAGGCAGGAAATGTTACTGTTAAGGACCCCGTTTATTTCGTAGGCGGACCTATGATGGGACGTATCGGAAGCGGTTCCGAACCTGTAACAAAGACAACGAATGCAATTTTGGTTCTTCCAAAAGACCATATAATCGTAGCGAAGAAGCAGAGATCTTCTTCTATAGATTTAAAGAGAGCAGCATCTATCTGCTGTCAATGTAACACATGTACAGATCTTTGTCCGAGAAACAATCTGGGACATCCGATCGACCCGGCTCTGTTTATGAGATCTGCATCTAATATGGATTTCAGAAATCTGAACCCATATATTGATGCATCTTTCTGCTGTTCATGCGGTGTCTGCGAGATGTATGCATGCCCACAGAGCCTTGCACCGAGAAGTCTTCTTTTAGATATGAAGACAGGACTGCGTAATGCGGGAATCAGACCGCCTCAGGGTGTACAGCCGGAACCGGTTCCTTCTGCAAGAGAATACCGTAAAGTACCGGAAGAACGTCTGATGGCTCGTCTTGCTCTGACCAAGTACGATAAAGATGCACCACTGGATGAAACTCTTGTTCCGGTTAAAAAAGTTAAAGTTCTTTTAAGCCAGCACATCGGAGCTCCTGCTCAGGCAATTGTCAAAGTTGGAGACGAAGTGACAAGAGGTCAGATGATCGCACAGCCTGCACAGGGATTAAGTGTGGGAATCCATGCATCTATCTGCGGTAAGGTAACAGAGGTGACAGACCGCCACATTATAATTGCAGCAAAGTAGAAAGGACGTGCAGAAAATGAGTAAAGCAATCGGAATGATTGAATTTAAAACAACAGCTACCGGCGTAACAGCAGCAGATGCTATGGTAAAAACATCTGAAGTTGAAATCGTTGAGGCGCAGACCGTATGTCCGGGCAAGTATATTGCAATTATCACCGGTGATTTAAGCGCGGTCAAAGCGGCTGTTGACACAGCAGTAACAACATATGAGGAGAAGTGCATCGACAGCTTTGTACTGGGTAATCCTCACGAATCTATTTTCCCGGCTATTTATGGAACTACTCAGGTAGAAAACATCAGTGCTCTGGGAATTCTTGAAACATACGATGCCGCATCTATTATTGAAGCGGCAGACCAGGCAGCAAAAACCGCAATTGTAGATCTGATCGAACTGCGTATTGCGAAAGGTATGTGTGGAAAATCATATATGATGATTACAGGAGAGGTTTCTGCAGTAGAAGCTTCTATCGAGAGGGCAAAAGAGCTTGTTGCGGAAAAGGGAATGTATCTTGATTCTTCCGTAATTGCTCATCCTGACAGACGTATGATTGACAGTCTTCTGTAATAATCCTCAAAAAGGAGGCAGATGTTTATGCTTGCATTAGAGAGAAGAAATCTGATTCTCGAGAAGCTGCAGGCGGAGAAACGAGTTGTAGTCAGTGAACTCAGCCAGCTTTACAATGTCTCTGAAGAGACCATTCGACGTGATCTGGATAAACTTGAAAAAGAAGGTCTTGCAATCAAGAGTTACGGCGGAGCGGTAATTAATGAGGATATAAGTATAGATTTGCCCTTTAATGTACGTAAAAATCAGAATGTTTCCGGAAAACAGAAAATGGCAGAGATTGTGGCATCCATGGTACATGACGGTGACCATATTTTTCTTGATGCCAGCACTACAGCAGTGTTTGTGGCAAAAGCGCTTAAGGATAGAGAGCGTCTGACTGTAATAACGAATTCTATGGAGATTCTCCTTGAATTATCAGATGTGTCAGGATGGAATATTATTTCCACAGGGGGAGTGATGAAGGAAGGGTATCTGGCTTTCCTTGGTTCCAGAACAGAGGAATCAATTCGCTCCTACTTTGTGGATAAAGTTATTTTTTCCTGTAAAGCACTGGATAAAGACTGGGGAATTATGGAATCTCAGGAAGCCTTTGGCTCTACTAAAAAAGCAATGATGTCTTCCGGGAAAGAAAAAATTCTGGTGATTGACAGCACGAAATTTGATCAGACGGCATTTTCCGTAGCCGGAAAGCTGCGGGATGTGGACATTGTAGTAACTGACAAAGAACCAAGCGAGAGATGGTTGGAGTATTTCAAAAAATTCTCAATTGTTTGCAAATATCCGTCTTCCGGTCAGAATATAAAAGGAGCATAATATATGAATACCTTTGAGATGAAAACAGTCATCCATTTTGGCGACAACGCATTGGAAAGACTTAAAAATATTCCATATAAGAGAGTTCTGATTATTACAGATCCATTTGTTGTTCAGAGTAAGATGATTGATTTGATTACTGCGCCTTTAGAGAGTGCGGGAATCCAATATGATATTTTTCACGATGTAGTTCCTGATGCACCTGTGAATAAAATTGCGGTGGGAGTTAAGAAATTCCTGGAGTGTCAGCCGGAGGCTATTGTAGCAGTCGGCGGAGGTTCTGCAATTGATTCCTCAAAAGCAATCAGAGAATTTGCATTAAAAATAAACAATTATGGAAAGGTCGGTCTGATTGCTATTCCGACTACCAGTGGTACAGGTTCTGAGGTAACTTCTTTCGCTGTTGTAAACGATACGGAGTCACATGTAAAATATCCTCTGATTTCAGATTCCCTCACAGCAGATGAGGCAATTCTGGATGCAGAGCTGGTAAAAAGTGTTCCGCCTGCAATTACAGCAGACACTGGAATGGATGTATTTACCCATGCCTTGGAATCTTACGTAAGTACCGCTCATAATGAATTTTCTTCTGCACTTGCTGAGAAAGCAATAGAAATCTGCGGAGTATTCCTTCTTCGAGCATATCTTGACGGCAGTGATATGCATGCAAGAAAAAAAATGCACGTGGCTTCCTGTCTTGCAGGTCTTTCCTTCAACACAGCGGGTCTTGGAATTACGCACAGTATGGCGCATCAGCTAGGAGCAATGTTCCACATTCCTCATGGCCGCGCAAATGCCATGTTGCTTCCGCATATTGTGGAGTATAACGCAAACATTAACAAACACAGCAAGAGCCAGAAAGAATATATGCCGGCTGTGAAGCGTTATTCTAATATTGCCCATATTCTGGGGCTGAGCAATTACAATAAAGTTATGACGATTCGTTCTCTTGTAAACTGGATTCAGTTTATGCAGAAGGAAATGAATATTCCTCTCACCATTCAGGAACTGGGAACAATTACTCCGGATGCGTACTTTGCCGCCATTGAAAAGATGGCAGACGCTGCACTTGCAGACGCATGTACAGCTAACAATCCGAGAGTACCGACCAAAGAAGATATTATGAAGATTTATACAAAACTCTGGTCATTCTAAACCGGAAGATTCTGATGAGGAGAATAGAAAATGGATTTATATACAAAGAACGGAGATAAGGGTACAACAGACCTTTTCCGTACAAAAAATGTCTCCAAGTCGGACGACCGTATCCAACTTGTAGGTGCCATAGAAGAGCTGAATAGCCATCTGGGACTTCTCAAAACCATGATGGAGAATAAAGAAATTCTGCATACGCTGGAGAAAATCCAGGCTACGCTGGAAACTGTTATGGCAGGAGTCAATGACCCTTATAACAGAGAATATCATATCGGTGATGATAAGACGGAACTTCTTGAAGCAGAGATTGGCAAAATGGAAACATTGTTTGACAGCAATGAGAAATTTGTACTTCCGGGAGGAAGCAGCCTTTCGGCCGGAATAGATTTAGCACGAAGTGTTGCAAGAAGAGCGGAACGCGCGCTGGCAGCAGTGAGTGTGAAGTTTGGTGCAGATACCGGAACAAAAAAATATATGAATCGACTTTCCGATTATCTCTATGCACTTGCTCGTTATGTGGATGCTGATGAAAAAGGCAAGGTTAAGAAAGAAACAAAAATGCCTGTTCCGCAGCCAACTGTTTCTGTAGAGCCGATCACTCCTGTCCCTATACAGCACATAGATGGACATCAGATTCCTGAGGAACAGCTCAGTGAAGCTTTAATCCGGGAAGTGATGAAACGGGTAGGGATGCAGACCAGAATCAATCTTGAAAATGCCAAACAGCTCATAGACAATATTGAGAAGGAGGCAGAGCGCCGGGGAGCGAAAGCGGTTATCGCAATCTGCACACCGGAAGGGAATCCTGTTGCAGTTCATGCAATGGACGGAGCATTTCTGGTAAGTTTTGAAGCTGCTATGAAAAAAGCGTATACTTCAGTGGCAGTACAAATGCCGACTATAGAACTTGCGAAAATGGCACAGCCAGGTGAGACATTTTACGGGGTAGATAAATTAAAAGATGTGGTTACTTTCGGCGGAGGTGTTCCGATCAAGGATGGAAACCGGATTATCGGTGGTATCGGCGTAAGCGGAGGAACCGGAGAGGAAGACCACTCTCTTGCACAGTATGGAGCTTCGTTGTATCTTTTAAATCATAAGATCATGTAATTTAGTATAATAAAAAGAAAAACCGTCTTTCCTTAGGGAACAGACGGTTTTTCTTTGAAAAGAGAGAGCTTTGTCTGTCGATTTACAGAGAAGTTTTTAGATGAAAAAGGTTTGCATTTAGTGGCTGTATTTGCTAGAATAAAATTACAAACAAAAGAAGAGCATACATAATAAAGTCTCTTCACTTAAGAACGCGCAAACGTCTGCGTGGCCATTGCCGGATATTTTTGTTCCGGAAATATATGCGGGAGTCCGGAGCCACACAGAAAGGATATCCGGAAGCTCCCGCACCGCGGCATTTCTCAGCGTCTTTTATATTTCCCAGGCGTAATTCCCTTATATTTTTTGAAAGTACGAATAAAGTAACTTAAATCATTGAAGCCGGTTCGATAGGCAATCTCCGTAATAGAATCATCTGTTGTGGAAAGCTGATAACATGCCTGTTCAATACGTTGGCGATTCAGATAATCCATAGGAGTCTGATGAGTCATTTCCGAAAAAAAACGGCAGAAATATTTGGGAGACATTGATACAGAGGCGGAGAGCTGTTTCAATGTAATCTGCGACGTATAGTTTTTTTCAATAAAATCAACGACCTGCTTTAATTGCAGGATACGCTTATAATCCTTTCTTGTTTTCGGTTGATTTTCCAAATAGTAATGATTACTAAAAATGAGACCGAAAAAGTGGTAAAATTGTCCATACACAATCATCTCATATCCGGAAACTTTTTCGTTCATCGCATGGAATAAAGAATTTACACAGGAGATGATATCGGATTGTTTTTCTGTAAAGTGGTGATAAATCATGACTTCCTGATGTAAAATTTCATGAATATATCTGGAACATACAGAGTTGGATTTCAAAAATGTATTCATGTCAAAAACAATACACTCATAGACACAATTTTCAGGAATTCCGGAGTGAAGAATTCCGCTATTGACAAAAATAACATCATCAGCACAGGCAGTAAAGCTTTTTTCGTCTAAAGTGACAGTGAGTGTTCCTTTTAGAATACGAATAACCTCGTATTCTACATGCCAGTGATAAGACATCAGATAACGGGGATGCGAGGAATCTATATGATGAAACTCAAATGGAAACTCATAAGTACCTCTGGGACGATCTTCATTACGCTTTAAATCATGCAAAAAAATCCCTCCTTTTTCAAATAAGAAAAAATTTTATACGAAATCATAAAAAAGTGAATATTATACTACTTTTTGCTATTATAACACAAGTATTTTATAGATTGCAAATATATAATAGTTATATGTGGTATTCAGAAAAGAAAAAGAATTTTCTGATATTAACTCGGAAAAGAGAAACACGAAATCATTTCAGGAGGTAAGTAAAATTATGGCAAAAAGCAGATTAATCGGAAGCTACCCTGTAATCGGTATTCGTCCTACTATTGATGGACGTCGTGGAGCCCTGGACGTTAGAGGTTCCCTTGAAGAGCAGACCATGAATATGGCGAAGACAGCAGCTAAGCTTTTCGAAGAAAACTTAAGATACTCCAACGGCGAGCCTGTAAAGGTTGTTATCGCTGACACAACAATCGGTCGTGTTGGTGAGACAGCTGCATGTGCAGATAAATTTAGAAGAGAAGGCGTTGACATTACTCTTACAGTAACACCTTGCTGGTGCTACGGTTCTGAGACAATGGATATGGATCCAACAACAATCAAAGGTGTTTGGGGATTCAACGCAACTGAAAGACCAGGTGCAGTTTACCTTGCATCCGTTCTTGCTTCTCATGCACAGAAAGGTCTTCCGGCATTTGGTATCTATGGACATGAAGTTCAGGATGCTGATGATACAACAGTTCCAGAAGACGTTAAAGAGAAATTATTAAGATTTGGTCGTGCAGCAGTTGCCGCTGCATCTATGAGAGGTAAATCCTGGTTACAGATTGGTTCTATCTGTATGGGTATTGGCGGATCTATCATCGACTCTGACTTCATTGAGTCCTATCTTGGAATGCGTGTAGAGTCTGTTGATGAGGTAGAAATTATCCGTCGTATGACAGAAGGCATCTACGATCATGAAGAGTTCGAAAGAGCTTTAGCATGGGCTAAGAAGACATGTACAATTGGCTTCGATAAGAACCCAGAAGAATTACAGATGTCTGAAGAGAAGAAAGAAGAGCAGTTTGAATTCGTAGTTAAGATGGCAGTTATCATCAAAGAACTCATGAATGGCTGTGATAATCTTGATCCTCAGTTCTCTGAGGAAGCAATTGGACACAACGCTCTGGCAGCTGGTTTCCAGGGACAGAGACAGTGGACAGACTTCTATCCAAACGGTGACTTTGCAGAGGCAGTACTGAACTCTTCCTTCGACTGGGAAGGCACAAGAGAGCCATACATCCTTGCAACAGAGAACGATATCCTCAATGGTCTTGGAATGCTCTTTATGAAACTTCTTACAAACCGTGCACAGATGTTCGCAGATGTTCGTACATACTGGAGCCCAGAGGCTGTTAAGAGAGTTACAGGATATGAGCTTGAAGGTATTGCAAAAGAAAATGGTGGTTTCATCCATCTGATCAACTCCGGTGCTTGCTGTCTTGATGCTAACGGCGGTGCTCAGGATGAGAACGGCAATGCAACTATGAAAGAATGGTGGAACGTAACTGAGGAAGATCAGGAGCGTATTATGGCTGCTACAACATGGAACGCAGCTGACAACGGATACTTCCGTGGCGGCGGATTCTCCTCTAGATTTGAGACAAAAGACCGTATGCCTGCTACTATGATCCGTCTGAACCTTGTAAAAGGTCTTGGACCGGTTCTTCAGATTGCAGAGGGTTGGACACTGGATCTTCCACACGATGTATCTGAAACTCTTTGGAAACGTACAGATTACACATGGCCATCCACATGGTTCGTTCCAAGATGTGATGGTAAAGAAGGTGCATTCAAGTCTGCATATGATGTAATGAACAACTGGGGTGCTAACCACGGTGCAATTTCTTACGGACATATCGGTGCTGACTTAATCACAATGGCATCTATCTTAAGAATCCCGGTTTGCATGCACAACGTACCGGAAGAAAAAATCTTCCGTCCGGCAGCATGGAACGCATTCGGTATGGATAAAGAAGGCGCAGACTACAGAGCATGCGCAGCTTATGGTCCAATGTACAAACCATACAAATAATATAAGTCTTATGAATGATTGGCAAGGCGGAAAAATTCCGCCTTGCTTTTTTTTTCGGGGAAAGCTATAATAAAACCATATTATATCAAATGAGATAAGAGGCTGCCTGCAAATGCAGTATTAATATGAAAAGGGAGGAAATGAATGAAAAAAAGAATGAAGAGAATCAAACGAGGTTTTTCCCTGTTTCTTGCTGTTTCTGTGCTCTCATCAGGAGCTCCTGTCTATGGCGCAGGGGAGTTTTCAGATGGAACAGAGGTAGAAGATTTTATAGCAGGAGAGACAATTTTATCCGAAGAACAGGACGATTTAACAGGAGAGATACTTACAGATAAAGATCCGGAAGAATTTGCAGATGGTCAGCAGTCAGACTTCTCAGACGAAGAGGCTGCCACAGAAGGGATAAATTATATCAAGGGAAGACCTCTTACAGATGAGGAACGTGCACAGGAGCTGGAACCCTTTGATAACCTGACAGAGCTTCAGGATATGCCAAGGGTGGGCAGTGAGCTGGAATCCGGCGCTGCAATGTATTCCCGCTATCCTGAGAAATTTGATGCTCGAACAAAAGGCGTGATAACCAGTGTGAAAAATCAGCATCCCTTTGGAATCTGCTGGGCGTTTGGAATGGCTTCGATTCTTGAGACATCGCTGTTGGCTCAAAATAAGGGAAGCTTCGACCTGTCAGAAGAGCATTTGGCGTATTTTTTTGCAAACAGAGAGAATGACCCTCTGAATCATACTGCAGGAGACTATAATTATAATATACAGGGCTACCATAATGGAGGAAATGATACTCTTGCTTCTATTTTTCTCACTTCATGGTCAGGAATGACAACAGAAAAGAGCGTTCCTCTTCCCACAGACCTGAATCACATAGAGGATAACTCCGTGGAAATTCCGGCGTCAAAGGCATACGAAACGGCTGCGTATCTTACAGATGCAACTTTTTCGGACTATTCTGTGGATCGAATGAAACAGTTGCTCTATGAAAATGATTCTGCAGCAATTGCGATACGCATGGAGGATAAATATTATAATCCTGATACAGCTTCTTACTGTTGGCCTGAGGGAGGTAAAATTAACCATGTTGTCACAGTAGTGGGCTGGGATGATAAGTATCAGAAAGAGAATTTCAAACCGGAGTGCGGCGTAAAGGCGGACGGAGCCTGGATTGTAAAAAACAGTTGGGGAGCACAGTGGGGGGAAGAAGGATATTTTTATCTCTCCTATGAGGACAGTTCAATCAGCGGATTAGTAACTGCGAAGGCTTCGAATAGAGTAGAATATGGAAATAATTATTTTTATGACGGTTCCAGCGGACTTAAGACGACTCCTTTAAAAACCGGTCAGTCTGTTGCGAATGTTTTTTCGGCAAAGGCAAAGAAAGGTTATATGGAAACTATCGGAGATGTCAATGTCATTACATACAGTGATAATGCGCATTACACCCTTCAGATTTATACAGATTTAAAAAATCCGAAAGACCCGACCAGCGGTAAGCCTGCTTATGAAAAGCCTGTTGACATATTCCAGCCAATAGCCGGGGTAAAGACTATCAGGATTCCGGAAGTGAATGTGACATACGGCTCTATGTATTCTGCAGTGATAAAAAATGCAGGAAGCCAGTCTCTGAAATTTTGTGTGGAGGCAGATGCAGAGCACAGCGGATGGTTTGTCGGTCATGCAGAGATAGAAAAAGGACAGGGATTTTTCGGCACAACAACAGGAGAATGGAAGGATTTCGCAGATTCCGGTGCAACGCCGAGAATCAAGGTACATACAAAAACTCTTGATAAAATTCCGGCTCCTGTATTGAAAGCTTCGGCAAAAGGCTTTGAAGGAGCGAATCTCACCTGGGAGAAGATTGACGGTGTTTCCGGATATTATCTTTACAGAAGTGAAGCGGGAAAGAGTAAAAAGCGAATCGCATCCCTGACCTCCTCAAAAACAGCATATACAGACGATAAGCTGAAGACAGGCATAAAATATACTTATACTCTTGTACCGTATGTGAAGCTTTCCGGAAAAATAAAAAAAGGAAGCTCATCAAAAGCGGTATCTGTAACGCCTGTTCTTGCAAAACCTGTTTTTCAGGTGAAAGTGTCAAACAGCGGATATAATACTGTAACCTGGAAAAAAGTTTCAGGTGCGACAGGATACAGGATATACAGGAAAACTCCTTCCGGAAAGTGGAAGATGCTTGCCTCAGTGGTGGCTTCCGTTACTTCGTATAAAGATAAGAATGTAACTCCATGCGCTTCTTTTCAGTATACGGTAAGAGGAATAAGAAAAATGTCTTCCTGTTCCTACATGGGGAAATATAATGCAGGAGAGGTGATAAAGGCTGCCCCTGATCGTCAGAAGGTTTCATCGGTGTCAAGAAGCAGCTCGGGAATCCGCATAAAATGGAAGACACAGAGAGGTTGTGACGGATATAAAATTTACAGAAAAACGAAATCAGGTTCATGGACAGCGATTAAGACAATTTCTTCAGGAAGTACTTCGGCATATCTGGACAAATCTGCATCAAAGGGTGTATTATACTATTATTCAGTCAGAGCGTATGTGAAAGAGCCTTACGGAAATGTGTACAGTAAATATACGGCTTCTTCCGCTGTGAAAAGATAATAGAAATAAAGGTGAAGGAATGCGATTATGAAAAAAAGAATGGGGATTTTTGTTGCGCTTTTGTGTTGTTTTCTGCTTGCAGTGAATGTATGGGCAGATGACGGATGCGGACAGAAACCGGACTATGCGACAGATTATTATATGATAGTTGAATGTGCAGAAGGCGGAGTAGATATTTACGATGGGGCAGATTTTTCAGCCAATAAGCTTAATGAGGAATTGATTCCTAATGGAACTGCACTTCATATTACGGGGGAAAAGACAGGAGAAGATAACTCACACTGGGTATATGTACAGCACAGGAGTATGTATGGGTATGTGCCGTCTGACCATCTTAAGCCCGTAACTGTTGGAGAGGCTGCTGCGTCAGAATACCGTACCTACAACGGGGTTGATGTGGAATTTGATGTGACAGTCAGGGCAGAGGGTGGACAGGTTTCTTTGTCGAAAGGGCCTGGTGATCAGTTCGGTAAGCGCAGGCAGAGTCTTGAGAATGGAACAATTGCTCATATTACACAGTATGTGGAGACTTCTCCTGGAATAGCCTGGGGCAAAACATCAGTGGACGGTGTTCAGGGGTGGATAGATCTGACGAGAGATACCGATTACGCAGAAAACAAAGCGGCTATATCTCTTGTTGAAAAAACAGGAATTGCAGCCGGAGTGACCAGTGTACCCGAACCAACAGTGACTCCAGAACTGACTGTCATACCAGAACCGACTGTCACACCAGAACCGACTGCTGCAGCAGAGCCGACCATTACAGCCAAACCAACCGAAACGTTAGAGCCGACTGCGACAGCAGAACCGGCAGAGGAGACGGAAGCATCTTTGACAGAGGAAGTGAAAGAGGTTTCAGGAGAGAATGCGAAAGAAGAAAACGGCAAAAATCATATAATTTGGATTATCGTAATCCTTGTTCTTCTTGCTGCCGGACTGGCAGTGTTCTTTGTGAGAAAGAAAAATAAAAATTTGTAATTGATAAGAAAAGAGACAGCAAAAAGTGCTGTCTCTTTTCTTATCGATGCATATCCCTTCTCAGTCGATAGAAATCACCAATGGCATTCCAGCCGATTTTAATGATTTTTTTGATATTAAGAGAATTTACTCCTCCCTGTCTGGGTTTGAAGGAAATTTCGATGAATTTTACTCTTTTTCTGTAGTATACGAAATAAGTGGTGAGCATAATATTCGGAATGTTGAAGTCTTTGGGGAGCTTGGGGAGAAATTCGCTCAGGACATCCGTTCGCATCAGACGAAAGGGGGCGTTGGCGTCTGAAACCTTTACGCCAAAAATAAGGCGAAGGAGGATGCAGACTACATTTTCTACAAATTTCCTTGATTCTCCATCCCCACGGTCTGTTCTTTTCCCGATAAGGGCGTCGTACTCTTTTCTTTGTGACCAGAATGCTTCGAATTCAGCAGGATTCGTCTGCCCGTCTGCGTCTGTCTGGAATACATAGTCTGCATTGTGCTCGATGGCGAAACGGTATCCGTAAAGAACAGTGGAGCCGTGCCCGCCGTTTTCTTTTGTCTGAGGAAGAAGAAAAGGTCTTGTCTTTGCAAGATTACATAAGATTTCGTAAGTGTTGTCTTTGCTTCCGTCATTTATAACAACAAGTCTGGACTCTCCGTTTCCGTTATATTTTTCTACAATCGGATACCAGTCGTTGATGGTGTTTTCGATGTTATCTTTTTCGTTATAGGCAGGTATGACTATAAATAATTTATCCATGAATTTGCCTCCGGTTCCAATTTCTGTTCAGTTGTATCATGTGAACATCCAGCAAATATTATATATGATTCCTTTTCTGTTTTCAATCAATTTGGAGTGAGGAGAAAAAAAGAAGGCCGGACCGAAGTCACAGCCTTCCCTGGCTATTATCATTAGTTGTCAACTACGACACCTTTCTGCAGCATAATGTTTGCATACAGAGCTTTTTCTCCTGTGGAGATGATGCAGTAGGATGTTTTCGCTTCATCGTAGAATGCGAAACGTTCGATATTGCCGACAGCAGCAGCACCGCGCTGGTCATGTTTGGCGATGATTTCTTTGTATGTATCCCAGATTGGGGTTTCTACTGTGTCACCTGGCATAACTTCCATTAAGTTTACCGGATGTTCTACATAAGTGTCCAGAGGGAAAACTTTCAGGATTGCATCCAGAAGTTCCGGAACTCCATGTCCGTCACAACGAATTGTGATGCAGTTTTTGCCCATGGATTCTACCGGGAAGTTTCCGTCTGCAATGACAAGACGGTCACTGTGTCCCATTTCGCATAAAACTTTTAATAATTCAGGTGATAAGATTGCCGGAATACCTTTTAACATAATTGACTCCTTTCATTCAGCAGCCTTACTGCTGATTTACATTATTTTCTACAATATAGGATAGCGTATTTAGAGAAAACTGACAAGGCAAAATTTTACTCGGAAAAGTAAAATTTTTTTGCTGCCTTGAGGTCTGCTTCTTGAAAAACATGCAGTATGATAAAACTCCGGAAAAGATTGGGATTGTTGAAATTATACAATAAAAAGAGAAAAAATAAGAGATGTTTGTTTTGTACATGTTTTTTTTGCGGAATCTTCCTGTAATAATTGTAAAAACATCTAAAATATGATACCATTGATTATTAAGATTAAACAAAAAAGAGAATCATTTCATAGTACGGGGGACTAAATGTATAAAATATTACTGGTAGATGATGAAATTCTGGTGAGAGATGCCATCAGAGAAAATATTGACTGGAAAGGAATGGATTGCGAGCTTGTCGGGGACTGCGAGAATGGTCAACAGGCTGCGGAATTTGTTCAGAATCATGAAGTGGATATTGTACTTACAGATATCTGCATGCCTTATATGGATGGAATGGAGCTGAGCCATTTTCTCCATGATAATTATCCGGATATTATTATTGTGATTTTCAGCGGATTTGGAGAATTTGAATATGCGAAAAGGGCGATTCAGTATAATGTAAGTGAATATATGCTTAAGCCGATCACTGCCATGGAACTTACAAAGGTAATTGAGCGGATGAAGGAGAAGGCTGATGCCCGTCAGAAAGAAAAAAATAAAATACAGATTCTCATGCGTGACTCCCAGGGTTATAAAAAGAATGCAAACATGATTCGCTCCAAGACAATAGAAGCTCTTGTAAACTGTACCAGAGATGTGAAGGAAAGTTTGGAGGAACTGGATAAAATGGGAATCCACATGGAAGCATCCAGTTACCGTGTTGCAGTTTTTGACATGGATTTGTACTCCGATCTTTACCAGATTGATACAGAGAAACGCCAGGAAAGTGCATTAATGGCGTTTGTTTTATATAATGTCAGCGATGAAATCGTAAATGAAAAAAAGGCGGGAGTAGCCTATCAGGAAGGAAGCAACAGAGTCTGTGTAGTTTTTATGGGAAATAAAACAAAAGAGGGCTCTGCTCTGATACGGGAAACCTGTCAGGAAATTAAGGATAAGGTAAAAGAAGTGATCGGTATCGAGGTTTCCATGGGAATCGGAAGCTGGGTACGCAGTCCGGGAGAACTTATTTTTTCACACAGGATGGCGGAAAAGGCAATTCAGAGACGCTATCTTCTTGGAGGAAATCTTCTGATAGATATGGAGGAAGACGAGACGGATCAGGCGATTTCGATTCAGGATTATCTGGAACAACTGAAAAATGCCATAAAAACTGGCAAAAAAGAAGAGATGGACAGAATTCTGGATAAAATCGAAGCGGAGATACGCGGCGCTCTTGTAGATAAAAGTTATGCGTGCGTGTATCTTCAGCAGGTGATTCGTGTGATTGGAAATTCTGTTCAGTCTATGGTTTCAGACGGGGCGGATATCATTATGGAAAGAGAAAAACTCCTTAAGGCTGTCACAGAACAGAAGTGCTTTCAGGCAGCGACAGATCTGGTACGGGCCTATGCGCAGAAGATGTTTGAAGAACTGACGAACTACAACAGTTCAGCAGGGCAGCGTCAGGCGTCTTTGGCAATGGATTATATCAGGAACAATTACATGGACACAGAACTGAGTCTGAACAGCATTTGTTCTTATCTGAATATAAGTACCAGCTATTTCAGTACCATATTTAAAGATATTACAGGAGAAACCTTTGTGGAGGCGCTGACTCGGACAAGGATGGAGAAAGCCAAGGAGCTTCTCGAAAATACGACGCTTAAAAACTATGAGATTGCAGAAAAAGTAGGATTTTCAGACCCTCATTATTTCGGGATTTCCTTTAAAAAAATGACAGGAAAAACACCGACAGAATACGCAAGGGAGAAACGGCGATGAGCAGCGGGAAATCAATCAGTAAATTTTCCAGAAAGTTCAAAAGTATACAGAGTAATATTTTTATGGGAGTATCTGTTCTTGTACTTTGTGCAGTGCTGGTGGTGACGATTGTTTCTGTGCGATATACCAATTCTGCGATTTTTGAAAACTCAATTGTATATACGCAGACGATTATTCATCAGCTGAATCAGAATATTGATTCATATATTACCTATATGGATAATATTGCATCTGTAATTTCTGAAAGCGGAGATGCCCATGACTATCTTTACAGAGAAGATAAATATCCGGGAACAGGAAGCAGCGGGCAATACAAGACAGGTCCAAGAGGGCGTCTGGTGGAGCAGTTTGAAACTATTTTAAAAGGCCGTTCAGATATAAAGAATATCGGAATTCTCCGCGAAAACGGGGCGGCGCTTTTTAATACAGGGAGCCAGTTTCTGAATCCTGATCTGAACCTGAATACGCAGCAGTGGTTTTTGAATGCCAAAGGAAATTATAACCAGTATTCTCTGACATCATCTCACGTACAGCATGCGATTCGCGGAGAACGTTCCTGGGTGATTACTTTAAGCAGGGGAATCAGGAATTTTTCCGGAAAAGGGGAAAATGACGGCGTTGTTTTTATTGATTTGAATTACAGTGCGATCAGTGAGCTGTGTGACCAGAACAGCATGGGTTCGAGAGGATATATTTTTATTCTGGATGAAAATGGAAATATTGTGTATCATCCTCAGCAGCAGCAGCTTTATAATGAACTTCAGACTGAAAATATAGATCTTGTGATGAATGCGGAGTCAGATACGATCAGAACAGGGCGCGGCAGTGATGAAAAGATTTATACGATGGCACGCTCTGATAAAACAGGATGGACAATCGTGGGGTGTATGAATACTGCAGAGCTTTTGAAAAAGAGCCAGAAAGCCCAGAGTATTTATCTTGTTATGGCAATAGGGCTTGTGGCGGTAGCTTTGTTTTTGTCAAATATCATTGCGCGGAATATTACACTTCCGATTCAGAAACTGCGTGATTCCATGGCACGTGTACAGGAGGGGGATTTTCACGGAGCAGATATCGAGGTACTTTCTGAAAATGAAATCGGAAGTCTTACGAAATCTTTTAATGTAATGACCCACCGAATTGAGGAGTTGATGGAGCAGAATATCCATGAGCAGGAGCAGAAGAGAAAAAGTGAGATGAAAGCGCTACAGTCACAGATTAATCCTCATTTTCTTTATAATACGCTGGATTCTATTATCTGGATGGCAGAGGGGAAGAAAAATGAGGAGGTCGTACTGATGACAGCGTCTCTTGCACGTCTTCTCCGTCAGAGCATCAGCAACGAAGATGAAGTGGTTTCCATAGGAAATGAGATTGAATATGTGAGAAGCTATCTTACGATTCAAAAGATGCGGTATAAGGATAAACTGGAGTTTGAAATTGATGTGGATCCGTCTATTAAATATATAAAGATTGTAAAACTTGTGCTGCAGCCAATTGTGGAAAATGCTATTTATCACGGGTTGAAATATAAAGAAAGTAAAGGACTTCTGATAGTTCGCGGTTATACAAGAGGAGAAAATGCGTTCATTGAAATTGCAGATAACGGTGTGGGGATGGATGCGGAGACTTTGAAGCATATTTTCGAACGCCATAAAGTAAATTATCATTCCAATGGAGTCGGAGTTTACAATGTGCAGAAAAGACTTCAGCTTCATTATGGAGCAGATTATGGAATTACTTATCGCAGTGAACCGGGAATTGGAACAACTGCGACAATTATAATACCCAGAAATCAGGAGGGCAGCCATGAAAAAGAATAAAAAATGGATTATGTTAGTTGTTATCCTTCTGACCGTGGCAGCAGTCGGAATCTGGAGTTGTTTTTTTCAGCAGAACAGTGGAGAAAAAAAGTGGTCTTTAATTTATATTCCAAAGACGGAAGATGGAACAAATGATTTCTGGACATCTCTGTTGGCGGGGACAAGAAATGCGGCAAGGGAATACAATGCGGAACTGGAGATTCTTGCGCCTGGAAGGGAGCAGGATGTGGAGCGTCAGATAGAACTTCTTGGAGAAGCAATCGAAAAAAAACCAGATGCAATTCTCATTTCTCCGTCCAGTTTTGATGCCTGTGATGCGCTTCTGGAGGAAGCTCGCAAAAAAGGGATCAGGATCATTTTTATTGATTCGTATACAGAAAATGCTGTTCCTGATCTGACAGTTGCCACGGACAATCTGGAAGCAGGAAGAAAGCTTGGGGAATTTGCTGGAACGTTTGTCAAGGAAGATTCACAGATTGCTATAATCAGCCATGTGAAAGGGGTATCCACGGCAATGGAGCGTGAACAGGGATTCCGTGAGGGACTTGGTGAACTGGAAGGAAATGTCCGGGAAGTACTGTACTGTGATTCCCTGTTTGACAAGTCATATAAACTGGCGAAAGAATTAATGGAAAAATATCCGAAGCTGACTATGATTGCGGGAATGAATGAATATTCAGCTGTGGGAGCAGCCCGCGCTGTACGCGATGCAGGAGCAGAGGACAGGATTGCAGTTGTAGGTGTGGATTCCTCTCAGGAAGCTGTTCAGTTAATGGAAAAGGGCGTATACAGAGGATTTGTAGTGCAGAATGCCTTTAAAATGGGATATATCGGAGTGCGTGAGACTCTGCGGATGCTCAACGGAGAGAAGACGGAAAAAAACATCGATTCCGGCTGTGAACTGGTAGTTCCGGAAAATATGTATGACAGCGAAATTGAGAAACTGATTTTTCCCTTTAATCTGAAATAGAGTCTGTTTATAAAAAAGGTTAAATATTTACGATACCGTAAATATTTAACCTTTTTTTGGAAGATATTCCATTACAATTTTTGAGGTTTCACGATATTATTGGAGTATATAAAAACACAGAAATGTGAAAAAACATAGGGAGGGAAAAAAATTGGAAAAGCTGAAACAAAATCCAATCGTGAAAAAGCTCGGACTTAACAGAATCCTGCTTGTGGGGATTCTCATCGTCATGTTCGTAGTCTTCAGAATCGCACTGGGAACAAAATTCCCTGTAATGGACAGTATCAAGTCTACTCTGAACTATGTATACTTCCTGGGCTTCTTGTCACTTGGCGTTACTTTCGTAATCGCTACAGGAGGAATTGATTTCTCCATCGGACCGGTTATGTTCTGCTGTGCATTGATTTCCGGTTATTGCATGACTAGCTACGGAGTACCTTGCGCATTAGCAATCGTAATCTGTATTCTGGTTGGTCTGTGCTTCGGTATCTTTAACGGATGGTTAGTATCCTATTTATCAGTGCCGCCGTTCATCGTATCCATGGCATCCATGAATATTGCGAAAGGTCTTGCATCTGTATTCACTAAAACACAGTCTGTCAGCTGGCCGGCAAGCAGTGATCCTGTAAATGGCTGGTTCAGAAACCTTGTTTCCTACAAGGGCTTCCCGGTAGGTCTTGTAATCTTCCTTGGAGCAGCAGTTATCTGTGGTATCGTACTTTACCGTACAAAACCAGGACGTTACATCCTTTGCCTCGGTTCTAACAGTGAGGCGGTTCGCCTTTCAGGTGTTAACACAAAAAAATGGCGTATGCTTGCTTACGTTATCTGCGGACTAATGGCAGGTATCGCAGCAATCTTCTTTGTAGCAACTTATACAACGGTTCAGCCGGGATATGGTGACCAGTACAACAACGAAGCAATCGCTGGTTGTGTAATGGGTGGTACATCAATGGTCGGCGGACTTGCATCCATCGGCGGTACAGTTATCGGTGTATGTATTATTTCTCTTCTGCAGCAGGGTATCATGGCCTTTGGTCTTGGTAAAGGTCAGCAGATGATTATTACTGGTATCATCGTTATCGCAGCAGTTTATGCCGATGTTTCTGCAAGACGCAGAAAGAATTAATGTGAAGGGAGGATGTAACAATGGGTGAAGTTATTTTAACTATGAAGGACATCGACAAGTCCTTTCCTGGAGTTCATGCTCTGGATCATGTTAATTTCGAAGTAAGACGCGGCGAAGTACATGCTCTTATGGGTGAAAACGGTGCCGGAAAGTCCACATTGATGAAGGTGCTTACCGGTATTTACCAGAAAGACTCCGGTTCCATTACATATGAAGGAAAAGAAGTGGAATTCCACAATACAAAAGAGGCACAGGATGCAGGTGTTGTAATTGTACATCAGGAATTAAATATGGTGGGTGACCTTACTGTTGCTCAGAATATTTTTATCGGTCGTGAGCCGAAAAAAGGTTTCCGTATCGATGACAAGAAGATGATTGAGGATTCCAAGAAGCTTTTCCAGGATTTAAATATTGATATTAATCCGAAAGAAAAAATGCATAATCTTACAGTCGGAAAACAGCAGATGTGTGAGATCGCAAAAGCGATTTCCCATAAAGCAAAAGTTATCATCTTCGATGAGCCTTCTGCAGCGCTGACTGAAAAAGAAATTGCAGACTTATTTGTTATCATTCGTGACCTTCGTGAGAAGGGACTGGGAATTGTTTACATTTCCCATCGTATGGATGAGATTAAAGTTATTACAGACCGTGTAACTGTCATGCGTGACGGTGGTTATGTAGGAACTCTTATTACAAAAGACAGTACAAAAGAAG
>Scooby_p1__coassemble_145_pt1 | contig 78304 bp, 65 predicted proteins | sample Scooby_p1__metabat2_low_PE_018 | metagenome-assembled genome bin Scooby_p1 | reverse complement strand
TTGACCGTAAACCGAAAGCTCTTTCCGGTGGTCAGAGACAGCGTGTTGCTATGGGTCGTGCTATCGTTCGTAATCCTAAGGTATTCCTTATGGATGAGCCTCTTTCCAACCTGGATGCCAAACTTCGTGTACAGATGCGTATCGAAATTTCCAAGATTCATCAGAGACTCGGCGCTACTATCATCTACGTAACACACGACCAGACAGAGGCTATGACACTTGGTACAAGAATCGTTGTTATGAAAGACGGTGTTGTTCAGCAGGTTGATACACCTCAGAACCTCTACCAGAAACCAGGCAACTTATTCGTAGCCGGATTCATGGGATCTCCGCAGATGAACTTCCTTGACGCTACAATCGCAGCAAAAGGAAATGACCTTGTTGCTAAAGTTGGCGAATACGAACTTCTTATCCCAACAGCTAAAGCAAAAGCTCTTAAAGACGGCGGTTATGTAGGCAAAACAGTTGTTATGGGTATCCGTCCAGAAGATATCCATGATTCCCAGATGTTCATCGAAGCAGCTCCAAATGCTCCAATGAATTCTGTAGTTAAAGTTTACGAGCTTCTCGGTGCCGAAGTATTCTTATACTTCGATGTAAACGGAACTCAGGTTACAGCTCGTGTTGACCCACGTACAACAGCAAAAACCGGCGACCCAATCAAATTCGCATTTGATATGGAAAAATCTCACTTCTTCGACAAAGAGACAGAACTGGTTATCACTAACTAATTATAAAATCAGAAGCCCGGGGAATTTTCTCCGGGTTTTCTTTTTCCCACTTTATGATATAATCAAAGCAAAATAACTACAGAAAGGACACAGACGATGAAAATACAGCATATACTTCAGAAATGTCTGGAAGACTGGAAGAATATCAGTCATCTTGATTTCTGCCTTTTAAACCCGGACAGCAGCATCTTTGTTTCCACCTGTGACCGTCCTCTTCCAGCCTCTGCCAAACTGGAAGAATTCCTGCAAAGCAACGCACTCCTTGTATCCAATACAAGCTGCTGCCTGTACAAAATCATGCATAATAACCATTTTGCCTTTCTTCTTGTCGTGTGGGGCCGCGGGGACAGCGCAGCAACCATTGGAGAACTTGCCGTATGTCAGGTGCAGAGTCTTCTGACTGCCTATGCAGAAAAAAACGACAAAAATACCTTTATGCAAAATCTGCTCCTGAATACCTATTCAGATGTGGATGCTTTTAACCGCGCCAAAAAACTTCACATTGCCACTTCCGTCCGTCGTGCTGTCTTCCTTGTAGAGACCAAACAAAACAAGGACGAAAGCGCTCTGGCGACCATCCGCAATATCTTTTCTGCGCGAACCAGAGATTTCATTACCGCAATCGACGACTCCGGCATTATCATTATTCGAGAGCTTCAGTCAACAGAAACCTTTGAGGATTTAAACGACATTGCTTACATGCTTGTGGATATGCTCAATACAGAGGCCATGACATCAGCCTGGGTCTCCTACAGCAACATTGCCGGAGATATCAGCCAGCTCGCAAATGCCTATAAAGAAGCCCGTACCGCACTCGAAGTCGGAAAAATCTTTTATTCCATGGAGAATGTGTTCGGCTACAACCGCCTTGGTATCGGACGCCTTATCTACCAGCTTCCGATTTCCATCTGCGAAATGTTTATTGACGAAATCTTCCGGGATGAAACCCTTGACTCCATTGATGAGGAAACTCTCATCACTATCAAAACTTTCTTCGAAAACAATCTGAATCTTTCCGAGACCTCCAGACAGCTTTACGTTCACAGAAACACTCTGGTATACCGTTTCGAAAAGCTCCAGAAAAAATTCGGTCTTGATATCCGCACCTTTGAAGATGCGTTGACCTTTAAGCTTGCCATGATGGTTGTAGACTATATCAAATATTCCAGAAACAATCCCTGAATACGCCGTACCATATCCTGAAATAAAATTAAGAGAGCCATAAGCTCTCTTAATTTTATTTCAGCAGCATAATATGTTCCTCCGGAAAGTATATGTACTTGGGCACCCCCTCTGATGCCAGTTCCTGAAAGCTTCCCTTAGGCTTCATCCACCATAGCGGACTGCTGTCTTTATTATCTTTATTTCTTACCAGATACTGGTGCTCAAACGGAGTTTCCACACATTCCACTGCTTCTGCGCGCATACAGTTCCTTCCTCCATTTTCGCAAGGCTGAAGCCAGTGTCCGCGAATAGCAGCACAGGTAATATTTCTCTCTACAAATTCCTTGGTATACAGGATTACATCCCAGTCTGCTGCGTAAATCTTATGATTGTCCAGTTTCTGTACAGCCGTGAAATTCTTACATCCGGTCAGACGCGCAGCCTCCACAAGCTTCGGATTCTCAAAAATCTCCTTCGTCTCTCCCGTAACAAGAACACTTCCGTCTTTCAGAAGCGTCAGCTCCTCACAGAATTTATATGCTTCATCTCTGCTGTGTGTGACAAGGATCATATCCCCCTTATATTCTTGCAGGAAATTCACCATATCTCTTTGCAGTACGTCTTTCAGATAACTGTCCAGAGCAGAAAAAGGTTCGTCCAGAAGAATTACCTCCGGCTCTCCGATCATCATCCTTGCCAGCGCAACTCTCTGCTGCTGCCCCCCTGAAAGCTGGGAAGGATAACGCTTTTCCAATCCCACAAGCTGATAACGCTCCAGATAATCCCTTACCCTTTTTTTTCGCTCCGACTTATCCCCACGAAATCCGCAGGAAATATTTTTTTCCACAGTCATAGTCGGGAACAACGCGTAATTCTGGAAAAGATAACCTACACGGCGTTCCTGGGGCTTTAAATTTATATGCTTTTCCGAGTCAAAAAGCGTTCTTCCGTTTATGACAATTCTCCCCTCGTCCGGCGTTTCAATACCCGCGATACACCGCAGCGTCATGCTCTTTCCGCTTCCTGATGCTCCCAGAACCCCCATATTGGAGCTTTCTGTACAAAAATTCACGCGCAAGGTAAAGCCATGCAGCTTTTTTACAATATGAACCTCTAATGCCATCACAGCCACCTTCCTGTCCGCATTCCCCTGCCGGATACAATATTTATCAGCGCCACAATAAAGAAAGAGATGATAAGAATAACCACAACCCAGAAGCCTGCTATCCCGTAATTTCCTGCAGCAGTCTCAGAGGCTATGGCAACAGAAACTGTCCTTGTCTTGCCAAGGATATTTCCGGCAAGCATGGAAGTCGCTCCGTACTCTCCTATGGCACGCGCAAAAGCAAGCACTGTGCCGGAAGCGATTCCCGGCCCTGCCGCAGGCATGACCACTTTCCAGAAAACTGCCCTGTCGCTCATTCCAAGGGTCTTTCCTGCAAAAACAAGATTGATATCCACCTGTTCAAAGGCCGCCCTTGCATTGCGATACATAAGAGGAAAGGCAATCACTGCGGCAGCTATAATACAGCCCTTCCAGGTCTGTACCACTTTTATATCAAACTGCTCCAGAAGGAACGCACCGAACGGTCTTCTCAGACTGAATACCATCAGAAGCAGAAACCCAGCAACTGTAGGCGGAAGCACCAGCGGCATTGTAAAAAACCCATCCAGAATTCCCCTCGTAACAGGTTTAAGTTTCATTACCTTACTTGCACAGTACACGCCGATAAAAAAGGCGAGCACTGTAGCGATAAATCCTGTTTTCAGAGAAATCCAGAGAGGGCTCCAGTTTATTTCCTCCAAAAACCCCATCATTTTCCTGCTGCCTCGGCTTCCTCTGTCACAACCTCCGGTTCCTCAGACAAAGCAGCCGAAAATCCATATTCTTCAAAAACTTTTATTGCCTCTTCAGACTGCAGGTATTCCATAAACACTTCCGCTGCCTTCGCATCGTCCTCCGTCGCCTCTGCGCTCTCAATCAGCCCTACCGGATAAAGAACCGGTGTCTTTAAACTGTCTGCCGGAGCTTCTGCGATAATCTCCACTTTATCTGCAACAGACGCAGCATCAGTGGCATACACTACGCCAACCTCATTACTGCCCTCACTGATTGCTGCAAGAACTTCCGAAACATTCTTGCCCTCATTGATTTCCATTTTTTCTACATCTTCCATGATTCCCAGATTTGTAAAAATTTCACGGGCATACTGACCTACCGGAACGCTGTCCCCTGCAAGAGCAAGATTTGCGGCATCCGTAATATTCTCAAAACCTGTAACCTTCGTCTCTTGCCCCTTAGGCTTAATCAGGACAACCTTATTCTCAAGAAGATCGACTACGGAATCCTCTTTCACAAGCTTATCCTGTTTCAGCACATCCATCTGTTTCTGAGCAGCAGAGAAAAATAAATCGCAGCGTGCGCCTTCCTGAATCTGAGTCTGAAGCGTACCGGAACTGTCCGCATTGTAAAGTATCTCCACATCCGGATGGATTTCATTAAAATCTTTCTGAATCTGCTCCATGGAATTGCTGAGGCTGGCTGCAATAAAGGCATAAACCTCACCTTTCACATCCTCTGCCGCATATACAGACACAGAACCAACGGTACTCATACAAAATACACCTGCAAGCAATGTGGTCAAAATTTTTTTCTTCATTTCTCTTACAGCCTTTCTTTTATTCATTTTTATTCGGTTTTATTCAGTTTTGTTATTTTTTATTCTACAATATCCCTATTAACTTGTCAATTCAATTTATATATGCTATTATAAATTAACTAACAATTTTAAGAAAGAGGGAATTAAAATGAAATTAAGTGCCAGAAACCAGTTAAAAGGAAAAGTTGTAAATATCAACAAAGGAGCTGTTAACTCTATCGTATCCATCGATATCGGCGGCGGAAACATTATCACTGCAACAATCTCCTGCTCCGCAGTTGAAGAGCTTGGACTGGAAATCGGTTCCGATGCATATGCTGTTATTAAAGCTACCAATGTTATGGTAGGAGTTGATGAATAAACTTTATACTGCACAGGAAGTCGCGGACAGGCTGAAAATCCGGAAGACCACCGTTTACGAACTGATTAAGCGAGGCGAGCTTGTCTCCTCGAAAATAGGCAAGCAGCTCCGTGTCAGCGAAGAACAGCTCGCACAGTATCTGATGGGCAGCGAACCTGCTCCCCTTCCTGTGCAGCCTTCTGCCTTTCCGCCGGAAAGTTCGCTCCTGAAACGTGATTATCTTCTCCATTCCAACGGGATTCTCCTCTGTGGTCAAAATACCCCCGCTCTGGATTATCTCCTTGGCAAAATTGCAGCACAGTCTGGCGCTCTCCCGATTCTTCATTCTCATATGAACAGCTACAACAGCCTCTATGCCCTTTATTTCAAAAAGGCGCATATTGCTGCTGCCAGCCTTAAGCCGGAAGATATCACATGCCTGATTCCCGGAGAAAGACTTATCTTACTCCGTCTTTACGATTATCCTCTGGGCTTTTATATACAGAAGGAAAATCCACTGAATATCCGGACTCTTTCCGACCTTCCGGAAAAAAATGTCAGATTTCAGAACCGAGAGCGCGGAAGCAGCCGGAGAATCTGGTTCGACCGCCATTTAAAAGCCAGCGGTATTTCTGCAGCTTCCATAAACGGATATACAAGCGAAGCAATTTCTGACATGGCGTCTGCCGCTGCCGTTGCATCAGGCTCTGTCGATGCAGCTCTTGGAGAAGCATTTATTTCACGCTACTATCCAAACACAGAATTTCTTCCTCTGGATATGCAGACCATGTATCTTGTCTTTCCGGCAGAGATGATGAACAATTCCGCATATTCCATTCTTTTGAATCTTGTATGTTCACGGGAATTCCGAGAGGAACTTCACAGCTTTTCAGGATATGATGTCACCCATGTCGGTGAACTTTCGGAAATATAAAAAAAGAGACCGAAGTCTCTTTTTTTATGCCAAAATTGTCTTACCAACGAAATATCCAAGTACCAGAATACCAAGTACGATTCTGTACCAGCCAAATGCCTTGAAATCGTGTTTCTTTATGTATCCCATCAGGAATTTGATTGCAAGAATGGACACCACAAAGGCAACTGCCATACCAACGCCGAGAATCATTAGCTCCGCACCTGTGAAATCCAAACCGAATTTCAGGATTTTCAGTAGGCTGGCGCCGAACATAACAGGAATTCCAAGGAAAAATGTAAATTCTGCTGCAACGGTACGGGAAGTTCCTGCCAGAATACCGCCGATGATGGTAGAACCGGAACGGGAGGTTCCCGGAATCACGGAAAGCACCTGAAATGCGCCGATAATCAGAGCAGTTTTGAAAGACAGGTCTTCCAGATTCTCACAGACGGCTGTTCTTTTTTTATTATAGTTCTCAATCACGATAAACAGTACGCCGTAGACAATAAGCGCAATGGCGACCACCACATAATTATTAAACTTCTCTTCAATGACGTCGTTAAACGGCAGAGCAATCACAATCGTCGGGATACACGCCACAATAATCTTAAACCACAAAACCCACTTCTCTTTATCGCAGTATTTCTCGCTGAAATTCAGATATAATCTTGCCCATCCGGGCTTTTTATTAATGGCTACCTGCATTTTTTTAGGAATCTTCTTTATGCAGAAGGGCCAAAGCTTGTTCCAGTACAAAACCACTACCGCAAGAATCGCTCCAAGCTGAATAACTACAAAAAACAGGTTCTTAAATTCCTCTGTCACATTCAGCTTCACAAATTCATCCACAAGTATCATATGTCCGGTACTGCTGATAGGCAGCCATTCCGTGATTCCCTCCACAATGCCGAGAAGAATAACCTTCAATAATTCAATAATTTCCATTTCTTCCCCTTTCTTTTTTTGTTCTCCCTGTCTTTAACGGGAAATCCTCTTTTTTTACTTCACTATTTCAGTATATTCTTTATTTTAAATTCTGTAAACTGTTTTCTGTATTACCTGTTTTACCCAAAAATACCGCACACCCTGTCAGATGTGCGGTACTGTCTAGTATTTAATATTTATTATCTTTTATCAATTGTTGCAATGTCAACCAGAGTCAGATTATTGAGGTCTGTGTTCTCAAGACTTGTCACAAGCGCTTCTGCTGTGTCAAGGGAGGTCAGAACGTTTACACCTGTTTCGATGGCATTACGACGGATCAGGAAGCCGTCCTTCTGATGCTCAACACCCTGAGGCGGAGTATCAATGACAACATCAATCTTATGTCCAAGGATAAGGTCCATAAGGTTCGGAGCAGGCTGCTCAAGCTTATTGGTACGGATTACTTTGATTCCGTTCTCTTTGAGAACCTTTGCAGTTCCAAGTGTTGCATAGATACGATAGCCCTGTGCTTCGAATCTTCTTGCAATCGGAATAATATCCTCTTTATCCTCGTCTCTGACTGTGATAATCATATTTTTGTGTTTCGGAAGGCGGATACCGGCTCCGATGAAGGCTTTGTAAAGAGCCTCATTGAAGGTTTCCGCAATACCAAGACACTCACCTGTAGATTTCATTTCAGGTCCAAGGCTGATATCTGCTCCACGAATCTTTTCGAAGGAGAATACCGGCATCTTGATTGCGATATGTTTCGCTTCTTCCTGTAATCCGGCTTTATATCCGAGATCTTTCAGTTTATATCCGAGAATTACCTTTGTTGCAAGCGGTACGATCGGGATTCCTGTTACCTTGGAGATATAAGGAACTGTACGGCTGGAACGCGGATTTACTTCGATAACATATACTTCTTCACCGCATACGATAAACTGAATGTTAATCATACCTACAACGTGAAGTGCTTTTGCAAGACGGCGTGTATACTCTGCAATAGTTGCCTTTGCATTTTCGCTGATGGTCTGTACCGGATATACGGAAATACTGTCTCCGGAGTGAACGCCGGCGCGCTCGATATGCTCCATAATACCAGGAATCAGGATTTCTTCGCCGTCGCATACAGCGTCAACCTCGATTTCCTTTCCTACCAGATATTTATCTACCAGAATCGGATGATCCTGTGCAATCTGATTGATGATTCCGATATATTCTTCAACGTCTTCGTCGCTTACTGCGATTCTCATACCCTGACCGCCAAGTACATAGGAAGGACGTACCAGGACCGGATAACCAAGTCTGTTTGCCACTTCTTTTGCTTCCTCTGCAGTAAATACAGTATCTCCCTTTGGTCTCGGAATCTGGCACTGCTCAAGAATTCCGTCAAAGAGTTCGCGGTCTTCTGCTGCGTCTACGTCTTCTGCGGAAGTACCGAGAATCTTAACTCCCATCTTAATAAGAGCTTCTGTAAGCTTGATAGCTGTCTGTCCGCCGAACTGAACAACTGCTCCGTCCGGTTTCTCAATATTTACAACATTCTCAACATCTTCCGGTGTAAGTGGCTCGAAATACAGTTTGTCTGCAATATCGAAGTCTGTACTTACTGTTTCAGGGTTGTTGTTGATAATGATTGTTTCGTATCCTTCTTTTGCGAATGCCCATGTACAGTGTACGGAACAGAAGTCGAACTCGATACCCTGACCGATACGGATCGGACCGGAACCAAGTACAAGAACTTTCTTTTTATCCGGAGTTGCAATGGCTTCGTTTTCGGTTTCTTTGTCGCCGTATACAGAATAGTAGTACGGAGTAGCAGCCTGGAACTCACCCGCACAGGTGTCAACCAGCTTATATGCCGCTTTAATTCCACATTCTTCACGCATAGCTTTAATCTCGTCTTCTGTCTTACCTGTCATGCGGGCAATGACATTGTCCGGAAATTCCATGCGTTTCGCTTCCAGAAGAAGTTCTCCTGTAAGCTCCTCTGTCTGCAGAGCGTTCTCCATCTCAACGATTACTGCGATTTTGTCAATGAACCAGCGGTCAATCTTTGTAATATCATAGATTGTCTCCTGCGGAATTCCTTTGCGGATTGCTTCTGCAATCTTCCAGATTCTGCGGTCGTCCACAACCTTCAGCTCTTCAAGAAGCTCTTCTTCTGTAAGATGGCTGAAATCATAGGACTGCAGGCAGTCTACATGCTGCTCAAGGGAACGGATTGCTTTCATTAAAGCTCCCTCAAAGTTTGTACAGATACTCATAACCTCTCCGGTAGCTTTCATCTGAGTGGTCAGAGTTCTCTTAGCTGTGATAAATTTATCGAATGGAAGGCGCGGAACCTTAACTACACAGTAGTCAATGGTCGGCTCAAAGCTTGCAAATGTATTTCCTGTAACTGCGTTCGGAATTTCATCCAGTGTATATCCAAGCGCAATCTTGGATGCAACCTTGGCAATCGGGTATCCTGTTGCCTTACTTGCAAGAGCTGAGGAACGGCTCAGACGTGGATTTACCTCGATTACACAGTATTCGAAGCTCTCCGGATGAAGAGCGAACTGTACGTTACATCCGCCTGTAATTCCAATCTCTGTAATGATGTTCAGAGCGGAAGTACGGAGCATATTACACTCTTTCGCTCCCAATGTCTGTGTCGGAGCAACTACGATGGAGTCACCTGTATGGACGCCAACCGGGTCTACGTTCTCCATGTTACATACCGTGATGCAGTTTCCTGCGCTGTCGCGGATTACTTCGTATTCAATCTCTTTCCATCCGGAGATACATCTCTCTACAAGAACCTCTCCTACACGGGAAAGACGAAGTCCGTTCTCCAGAATTTCAATCAGTTCAGGCTCATTGTACGCGATACCGCCGCCGCTTCCGCCAAGTGTGTATGCAGGACGCAGAACAACCGGATAACCGATGGTATTTGTGAAAGCCACACCGTCTTCTACAGTTGTAACAACCTTGGAAGCAGCGATCGGCTCGTTAATTTTTTCCATGGTATCTTTAAATGCCTGACGGTCTTCCGCTCTCTTGATGGTATCAGGAGTCGTACCGATAAGACGAACATTGTGCTCTTTTAAGAAGCCGCTCTCTGCAAGTTCCATTGCAAGATTCAGACCAGCCTGTCCGCCAAGTGTAGGAAGAACGCTGTCCGGTTTCTCTTTTATAATCAACTGTTCTACAACTTCTACTGTCAGAGGCTCGATGTAGACTCTGTCAGCCATGTCTTTGTCTGTCATGATGGTTGCAGGGTTGGAATTCAGAAGTACAACCTCGATTCCCTCTTCTTTCAGCGCACGACACGCCTGTGTTCCTGCGTAGTCGAACTCTGCCGCCTGACCGATGATAATCGGGCCGGAACCAATAACGAGTACCTTTTTAATGTCTTTCATCTTTGGCATTATTTATTCCCTCCCATCATTTCTACAAATTTATTATATAAGGAACTTGTATACTGCACACCTTCTTCGGCTGCCGGCTGGAACTGAACTGTAAAGATTTTCTTTCCAATGTATTCCAGACCTTCATTTGTGCCATCGTTTACATTTGTATAAGAAACTTTAGCAATATTTTTCTCCTCAAGAACAGAGGCATCAACTGCATATCCGTGACCCTGGGAAGAAATATAGGTCATTCCTGTCTCCAGCCCCTTAACCGGATAGTTGCTTCCTCTGTGTCCGCATTTCATCTTATAAGTATCTCCGCCTGCTGCAAGTGCCATAAGCTGATGTCCGAGACCTACACCCATAACCGGAATTTCTGCCTCATACAGTTTCTTTACTTCCTCAATAACAGAAGGATTTGCCTTCGGGTCTCCGGGGCCATTACTGAGAAGGATTCCATCCGGAGCATCCTTCAGGATTGTTTCTGCACTGGTGTGTGCAGGGTAAACCGTCACCTGACAGCCTCTGTCTGTAAGAGCAGCTACAAGGCTGTTTCTCACACCAAAGTCCATAAGAGCAACCTTCGGACCATTTCCCTTCACAAGCTCCTTCTCGCGGCGGCTTACAGTTTCTACTGCATCTTCTTTTTTATATGCTTTTAAACGCGGGATAATTGTATCTAAATCATAATTTTCATCAACCGTGATCATACCGTTCATGGTACCTTTCTCGCGAAGGATTCTGGTCAATGCTCTTGTATCAATCCCTGCAATACCCGGTATATCGTGTTTCATTAAGAAGTGCTGGATTGTGTCCACGCTTCTGAAGTTACTTGGAATGCGGGATAATTCACGAACAATCACTCCGTCAACCCAGGTATTTCTGGATTCCTGATCCTCATAGCAGATTCCGTAGTTTCCGATTAACGGATATGTCATACAAACTGCCTGTCCCAGATATGTCGGGTCTGACATGACTTCCAGGTAACCTGCCATGGAAGTATTAAAGACGATTTCGCTGATAACTTCTCTTTTAGAGCCAATGCTCGTTCCTGTAAATACATGGCCATCTTCTAATATCAGAAATGCTTTCATACAATCTCCCTTTCTGTTTCATTTATTTTATCCTAAATCTTCGAGATTATATCACATCGAAATTTCTTTTTCAACACAATGTGACACTAAAAATAATTCTGTTTTGCTCAAAAAAATTTATAAGGTATTTTGTGCCTTTTGGAAGAAAAATTAAAAAAATTTCAAAAAAACTATTGACTTTTATCCTGACATGGGTTATTATAATCAAGCAGTCGCGAAACAGCGATTGATCATAAGAAATGCAGGAGTGGCGGAATTGGCAGACGCGCAGGCTTCAGGTGCCTGTGGTCGCAAGATCGTGTGGGTTCAAGTCCCATCTCCTGCATTATTTTTTTTGTTTAAATTAAAGAAAACTCCGACAAATACGGGAAGTCAAAAATCATCAGACTTCCCGTATTTTTTTATCGAATATTCTTTTTCATATAATGATAGATTCTCCTGCTTGTTGCATCGTCATAGTGGGTACCGTCCGTTGTACGATACCCGGCTTTTTCCAGATATGTATAAAGGTCTATATATCTTGCCCCCCGAACCGAAGATTTCATCCGAGCATTGAACTCTCTGATTTCCTCATTGTCCACAAAAGGATCCTTCTCCACCTGTCCCACAGCCATAATATAAATTCTGGCTCCTTTCGAACGCCAGACCGGAATCTTTTCATTCAGCCATGTAATATAATCAGAAATATTATACGGATCGTTCACACCAAGCCAGATTACAATGTCACTGTTCTTTTTCAAAGCTTTTTCCGCTTCTTTCACCGCTGTTTCTGCCAGCCATTTATAGCCCATGCTTATCTTGCAGATCCAGGTTGTTTTATCTCCTATCAGTTCTTTCAGCATCACAGTCCTCGAATCCCCAATTACCATAAGCGGACGTTCCGATGTCCGCTCAGGATCACTGTAAGCTCCGTAGACCCGGCTTCCGGGATTTCGACTGTATGCCCTGACACGGTAAAACCATTTTTTTCCCTCTGTATTGGTATCCTGAAAAGAAATTGTCTCCTTTCCGGGAAGAACTGCAATCCTCCTGTACGGTCCCTCTTTTTTCTCCGAACGTATTACCTGATATCCATCTGCGGAAGAAACCTTATTCCAGTTTAACTGTGTCATAGAAACGCTTCGTTTCTCTGCCAGCTTCAGACTCGCCTTCGACGGAGCCGTTTTTATCTGAAGTTCCTTTGACATACTGCTGTAGGTCACTTTATTCGCCTTCTTGTTGTATGCCCGTATCTTATACCTATAAATGCGGTCCAGAGACCCCTTCAGCGTAACTCTGCGCTCTGCTCTGGCACTGATATTCAACACCCGGCGAAACCCCTGATCTGCACTGTAATAAAGATAAATATGATATCCTCTGGCATTTTTTACCTGATTCCAGGTAAGGGTCACTTCATTTTTATGCGCAGTCCCTTTCAGCACTGGAGTCGCCGGCTTCGCCGGAGATCCCGCCCTTACCGAAACTGTCCACAGAAAAACAAGAAACAAGACCAAAACTCCCGCATATCTGCTTTTTCTCTTCATAAACCTTCCCCCTTATACGGAAAACACCGGTATACAAAAGATATCTCTTCTGTATAACCGGCGTTTTCGTAGTGTTTCACCACAAGGATGAATCTGTGACTGTCAGAAAAGCTCACAGCCGCAATATTTTATTTTAAAGATTCCTAATTGGCATTATTTAATCTTAACGCCCTTTACTGTACATGGCGCGCCGTAAATATTTTTACCATTTACTTTTTTATATGCGCGGACACGGAAATAATATGTCTTACCGCTGGAGAGTCTGCTCTTGGAGTAGGACAGCTTGCTTGTAGTTGCAAGACGTGTTGTAGCACTCTTGGATCCTGCTTTCTTTCCGTAGTAAACCTGATATCCGTCAGCGCCGGAAACTGCCTTCCAGCTGATAGTCGCATATCCCTTTTTAGAAGATTTTACAGAGATAGACGGCTTATCAAGGGCTACCTTTACCTGTTTTCCAGCAGATTTAGGCCATGCAATAGAATTATGATCTGCATCCTGAACCTTAACTGTTGTTGTCAGTTTATATGTATAGGTTTCACCTGCTTTAATCTCTGTGTCAATATATTCGTTCTCGCCGAATTCCGGATCTACAAGCTCGCCTTCTCCCCAGGTTTTAATGGTCTTGTAGCTTCCGCTTCCCGTTCTCTTTTCAAGCTTATAACTTGCATTATCACTAGTGGAACCTACTGTCACTTTAATCTGTGACCAGTCAGATGCCAGAGAAGTGGATAATTTCGGCGTAACCATTGTAATTTTTGACTTCACATTAGAGTTACAGGTGAATCTCTGAGGTACCACGTTTCCAAGAGTAGAGAAATCAATCTTGGATGTACTTTTCAGAGTATTGTATTTACCGTCAAGAAGAATACCGAGAGCCTGGAAGCCGCCTGCGCCGCCTTCGAACTTGGTAATCTTATTGTTGCGCAGGTCAAGCATCATACCTGCGTAACCATTGCAGTTAAAGCTTGTCATTGCATTGTCGCTTGCATAAATCTCAATCAATTCAGGCATCACAGAACTGTCAATATTCTTGTAATACAGTCCTGCATTTGTCTGGCTTGTAAATTTATTTTTGCTTGCGTTAATCATCTCAACCTTTTTCAGATATTTAGAGGAAGGCATATTAACCTTGGTCAGCGCATTATCTGAATAGTTGATGGTTTTCATCCTGGTACATTTGCTTAAATCAAGAGTACCTGCAAGATCATTGCCGCTCAGATTGATGTTTTCAAGTCTTGTATTATATCTTAAGTCAATTTTTTTCAGCTTGTTTCCGGGTACGGATAACATGGTAAGATACGGCAAATAGTTTACACCTTTTAAGTCCTTGATTCCCATGTTTGCCAGTTTCAGCTCTGTAGCCGCTTTTTTCTCAGAATCGGAAAGCTTCTTGTTTCCGTTGGTATCAAATTCCTTCAGGACATGCTCACGGAATACTGCATCCGGAAATGTACTTGAACTGATAGAAGTCTCGGAAGCCTCTGCAGCCTCGGAAGCAAAGTTCTCGTCCTCAAGAACCGGAATCTCCTCCTCTGTCTCTGCTGCTGCTTCAATTTCCTGCGCCTCGGCGCCGTCAGAAAATTCTGCACCCCAGACAGAAATATTTGTCATCAGCATTGCTGCACTGAGTACACCTGCCATACATGCCTGAAACATTTTTCTGTTTCTCATTATTTATCTCCTCACTTTCTGAATTTTCCCGGAAGCCCCGGCGCTCCCCATCTCACACCCACCGGCCGCATCCTGACTTTTAACTTATTACATGATACTAACTTATCACATTTCTTACAAAAGTGCAACTATTATTTACGTATTTGTTACTTTTGTTAATATTTACCAGTTTCACATACAATTTTTCTATGTCCCCTCCATTTTATCAAAGAAAAACAGGCTCTTTGTAAGAACCTGTTTCCCCCTATTATAATCCCTGCACTTCAGGAACTTTTCTTATTTCCATTCCCGGTCATTCCACCGGTTTTTCTTCCATCCCCCTGCCTTCGCAGGCATCTTCGCATTTTTTCTCATCGGATTTTTCCGACTCGTCCTGACTGAAACTCCCGCAATCAGTGTCCTCCCGAAGTTCTTCCCCGGGAAAATTGTCTTCCCAGTTCTCTTCGATCACATCGTCTGCACATTCTTCTGTTTCAGACTCCGCTTCTTCAAATGTACATGCTGTACCGCAGTACGGACAATAGGATACTTCTCTGTCTATCGCCTTCCCGCATGACCGGCAGACCTTCTGCCCTTTCATTCCGGCAGCCTGTCTTTTATACTCTCTGATTTTACGAATATGCTGACGAACCTCTTCACACAGAACAGTAATCTCCGGCTCCATCTCTTCGCCGCTTTCGTATCTCTTATAAATCAGATTCCCCACATCAATCAGAATTTTATCTACCATCCGCTCTTCCCCGGAAATCCTGTTACGCAGCTTTTGCACTTCATAAATCTGCTCTGCCCGCTCCCCGATTTCTCTGGCTGTTTTCGTAAGAGCTTCTCCCAAACCATCAAAAAAATCTGCTCCCATAATCACCTTCTCCTTTCTGACCGCTGTCATGCCTGCTGTTCCAGAAGAGGGATTTCCTGTCCTCTCAAAAGAATCTTCGGTCCTCCATTTCCTTCGATATATCCCTCCGTTATAATTACCTGACCGATGCTGTCATCCTTTGGAATTTCATACATAATGTCAAGCATATATTCTTCAAGAATAGCTCTCAGCGCTCTGGCCCCCGTATTTTTCTCCATTGCTTTCTTGGCAATTGCACGAAGCGCATCGTCTTCAAATTCAAGTTTCACCTCATCAAGCGCAAGAAGCTTCTGATACTGCTTCAATATTGCATTTTTAGGCTCTTTGAGGATTTTGACAAGAGCATCCTCATTAAGACCTTCCAGCGTAAAGATAATCGGAAGACGACCAATAAATTCCGGAATCATTCCAAAGGAACGAATATCCTCTACCGTCACCTTCTCCAGAAGATGAGGATCGTTATCATATTTGTCTTTTAAATCTGCATAAAAACCAATAGATGCCTGCTTATTCAGTCTCTCCTTGATAATATTCTCCAGATCCGGGAATGCGCCTCCGCAGATAAAAAGAATATTTCTTGTATTGACCGTAGTAAGCGGAACCATTGCATTTTTACTGTTTGCTCCTACCGGAACCTCCACGTCACTGCCCTCAAGAAGCTTGAGCATCCCCTGCTGTACAGCCTCTCCGCTTACATCTCGCTGATTTGTATTCTTCTTTTTCGCGATTTTATCAATCTCATCAATGAAAATGATACCGTGCTCTGCTTTCTCTACATCATTGTCGGCTGCTGCAAGAAGCTTGGATACGACACTTTCAATATCATCGCCAATATATCCTGCCTCTGTAAGTGAGGTCGCATCTGCAATAGCAAGCGGCACATCAAGAAGCTTCGCAAGCGTTTTTACCAGATAAGTCTTACCGCTTCCGGTAGGCCCGATCATCAGCATATTGGACTTCTCTATCTCAATCTCATCCATCGTATTGGTGGCAACTCTCTTATAGTGGTTATAAACCGCTACAGACATAACCTTCTTCGCCTTTTCCTGACCGATCACATACTGATCAAGAGTAGCCTTAATCTTGTGAGGAGCCGGAATATTTTTAAGATCGATCACCGGCTTGGATTCCTCTGCTTTCTTTTTCTTCTTGATTTTTTTGCTCTGAGACATCGGATTCTGCAGACTGCTCAAATCTATCATACTCACATTCGGCATGTTCAACAAATCGGAATAGTTAAATTTACCGTCGCTAAACTGCTGATTCATGGTATTGAAGCTTTTTTGCATACAATCGGTACATATATGTATATCATTGGGAAGACTGATCATCGGTCCTGCCTGACTCTCCGGTCTCCTGCAAAGGAAACAGAATTTCTCATATTCATCCTCTTTCTCTTCCGCATCCTCCGCATTTACGATTTCTTTTTCTTTTACTTCTTCTTTATCATTATACTTTTCTGACATAATGACTCCTTTCACTGCCTTGGCTTATCTTGAATTATACCACAATCCCTCTGTGTATCAAATAAACTTTTTATAAAAACTCACTTCCATATATAGAAAAAGGGATACCTTCCTGCGGCATCCCTCCTGTTTTTATCTTTTACTGCGGACGAAAATCGAACGTAATATCCAGCGTTGTCTCTGCGTATCCTTCATCCGTAAATCTTGCAACACAAACTTCAACCGTCTCGCCTGCCTCGTAACGCTGAAGCTTATCCAGAAGATCTTTTTCGCTGCTCACCTGAAGACCGTCCAACGTTTCTACAATATCACCTTCCCGGATTCCTGCTTCGTCTGCTGCCGCCCCCGGAACTACTCCACTGATAAAAGCGCCTGTCGGCATATCATACATCTGGATAACCTCCTGAGAACGGTTTCTCAGTTTGATTCCCATATATGCAGCTTTTTCCTCGTCTACAATTTCTCTTGTCTTACGCTTCATAATATCCTCAAGAATTGGCTGTGCCTTGGAAATGGGAATAGCATATCCCATCCCCTCCACTGCATAATCTGCATATTTCGCAGAATTAATTCCAATCAATTCTCCCTGTATATTGAGAAGAGCACCTCCGCTGTTGCCTGGATTGATCGCAGCATCTGTCTGAATCAAATCTGTGCCGCTTCCATCCTCTGTGCTTATATTTCTATTCAGTGCGCTGACCCATCCTGACGTAACCGACTGTCCGTATCCAAGTGCATTTCCAATTGCCACTACCTGTTCACCCACAGTCAGAGAATCAGAATTTCCAAGCTTCGCAATTTTAATCTGACTTAAAGTATCTTTCGGAATATCCGATTTCTTTACAGTCACTACAGCAAGGTCGTTCATTTCATCCGTTCCTTTGATTCTGGCTGTCACCGCATCTTCCAGATTCAGATCTCCGTCTCCTGTGACAAGATCCAGAGATTCTTCTTCTGCATTTTCTACATCATCTCCAATAAAACATACACTCAAAGTAGACGAATCTTCCACTACATGATTATTTGTTGCAATAAAAAGTTCTTCCTCGTTCTCTCCCACAATAATTCCGGAACCGCTCTCAGAACTTCGCTTCTGATATGTCGCATATCCGAAAAAACTGGGAATTTCCTTAATGCTTACCGTCGTAATTGCCACAACTGCAGGCATAGTCGCTTCTGCTACCTCTGCCACAGAGCCTTTACCCGATACAGCCTCCCGAGTTCCTTTCGATGTATATTCCGTAATCGTATCTGTGCTTCCTATACGTACCGTATCTTTATCGTCTCCTGCGTACCTGTCTGCCGCAACTTTCATTCCCCAGAAAACTCCTCCGGCAACAACTCCGAATACTACAGCGAGGGCAATCGTCGCAATCAGCTTCCGCACAAATGAGTTCTGTCTGCTCTCCGGCTTATCATGTTTCCCGAAGCTTTCATCCGGCTCCGGTTCTTTCTGCCCCAAATGGTAATGTTCATATCTGGGCTCAGGCGGATTCAGTTCTTCAAAATCCTCTCTGCCATCACTCATGAATTACAGCTCCTTTCTATACTGTGAAAGAAACTTTTCCACATTTTTGATTACTTTGGAAAGTTTCTTCTTTTTATCATTTTATGGATTCAGTATAGCAACGAATTGTGTTCAAAATGTGACAATTCTCGTAAAATGCAGTGAACGCATTTTCCTTATTTCTTTTCCCAATAAGACGGATTCATTGTACAGATACGAATCAGCTTTTCCGGAAGTTTTTTGTATCTTTTTCCCATAAAATAACCTGCATACTTGGCGCCACTCTGTACGGCCAGCTTTGGCACAAGCCAGATACGCCCCTGCTTCACAAGGTAACAAAATGTTTTTTTCACAAGGCGGAGTCCTTCTCCTTCCGACGGTACTTCGTCGAAAATCTCCGGGTGTTCCGCCTGGGAAACTCCCAGATCAAAATTTCTGTGAAACTGCTCAATGGCAGTATAATTATGAGAATGGTACACTTCTGCATCTGCTGTATAAGCAATCCCGTACCCTGCCTTCACCAGGTTCCCGGCATAAATCATATCCTCATTAAAAATTGCGCGGTGTACAAATCCCCCCAGTTTCTCATAAATTCTTCTGTCATAAGCAGCGCACACATTGGAGCAGAAATACGTTTTAATTCCGTATTTCTCAATATCTTTCCTGCATTTCACCGAGGATTCCTCTGGATAGTTGAACGACCGGGTATATTTTTCGATGAAATTACAGTCTTTTGCAGGAAGCTGTCTGGCGTAGGCAGCTCCTGTTGTGCTGTTCTCAATAAGAGGTTTTATAAGCCTTCCTATCAGGTGTTCATCGGCCGGAAGGGCGTCCTGTGTCATGAATACCAGAATATCAGCCCTGGAAAGCCCTGCCGCGAAACGCCTTGTACCGCCATGGTCAAAATCCTTTTTTGCAATATGGTGTACTTCCATTGAAGAACTCAGACTCTCCCACCCGGGATTCCAGAATTCTTTTTCTGTATTTACCACAAGTATCCTGTCCGGTTTTACCTCCTGTCCTTCCAGTCTCTGTATCAATTCAGGAAAAGATGCTCCCGGATGATACGTCGGAATAATGACATCAACGCTTTTGTTTTCCATTTCCGCTCCTCCGTATAGTTATATCGTGTAAGAAAAGACCATCCTTATTCCGGATGGTCTTTCTGTTTTAAATTTCCTCTGTATATCCTACCGCAGCTTCTCCGGTTCCGTCAACAGCAGCTCCGTCATCGAAGCTTCCTTCTGTACCGTCTCCCAGCTCTCCGCCTCCGGTATCGCCGCCGCTTCCGTCTCCGTAATCACCGCCGCTTCCATCTCCATAGTCGCCGCCGCTTCCGTCTCCGTAGTCGCCGCCGCTTCCATCTCCGTAATCGCCGTCTCCGGTACTTCCGCCACTTCCGTTTCCGTAATCACCGTTTCCGGTACTTCCACCGCTTCCGTCTCCGTAATCACCGCCTCCGGTACTTCCGCCGCTTCCGTCTCCGTAATCACCGCCTCCGGTACTTCCACTGCTTCCGTCCCCGTAATTATTGTTATAATCATTGTTTGTGCTTCCGCCGTTTGACCAGATAAAGTCGTCTTCCGGCTCTGTCTGATCCGGTGACGGAGTTGCTGCCGCATCCTCCAGGTTTGCTGCTCCGCCCACTGCGTTGAGGATTTCATTACTTCTGTTCACAACCTCAGATGACGGACTGTAATTTGCATCTCCATAGAGAAGCTTATGGAGCTCTGCCACATTGCTTTCCAGTGTAGTAGGAACAATGATACTTCCCTTTACATTGGAGAACTTGTATTCAAACGGGAATCCAGTCTTATCTCCGATATCATAAGTCAGAAGAACCGGAATCAATTTCAGAATCTCTGCCTTGGAGATTGAAGTTTCCACCATCGGGAATACTGCATCTACAATCTTAAACAAAGTTGTAATATTGGCTTTCTTGGCCTTTTCCACAATCATGCTGATGACTGTTCTCTGACGTTCCGTACGTCCCATATCAAGACTTGAAGTGTAACGGATACGACAGTATGCTGTTGCCTGTACACCATTGAGATGATACGTTCCAATAGGAGCCTCTGTATCTGCCGGCTGTGTCTCCGGTCTTTCAATTGGTGTATAGGATTTGCCTGTCACCTCTGATGTCTCTACACAGTAGCTGTTTACATGGGCAATTTCATCCCAGGAGAGCGGAATGTCAAGACCGCCGACTGCATCAATAATTTCAACAAGAGCGCTGAAATCAGCTGTTGCATAATCTGTAATATTCAGGTCAAGATTCGTATTGAGCATGGAAATCGCCTGCTCCGGTCCCCCGTATGCATATGCCGCATTCGCCTTTGTGTAGGTTCCGTTTCCGATGTTCAGGAATGTATCTCTGTACAGGGATACCAGCTTCACCTCTTTGGCATCATTGTTGATGCTCACAATAATCATAGTATCGCTGTTATTTGCAGAGAGAGAGCTTCCCTCTCCACGGCTGTCTACACCGAAAACAGCATAAGTCGTGTATCCCGTCATTTCGGGAACCTCAGAGTTTACAAGAATCTTTTCTTTTTCGATTTTCGGCTGTGATACCTTGTCCAGTCTAGATGTAATCTGACCGTATACATAAAGACCGCCGATAAACAGAAGAAGAACCACAATCTCAAGGATGAATAATACTCTTTTCTTTTTTCCTGGTCTAGCCATATTTTTTCCCCTTATCTTAGTATGCGTTTTTGTTTACAAAGCCTTTAAAAATCGTCAGGAACATAATCTTTATATCAAATCCTACACTCCAGTTCTCAATATAATAAAGATCACATTCGATACGCTTCCTGATAGACGTATCTCCGCGGAAACCGTTTACCTGTGCCCAGCCGGTCAGTCCCGGGCGAACCTGGTGCTTCACCATATATCTGGGAATTTCTTCCCTGAATTTTTCCACAAAGAAAGGTCTTTCCGGTCTTGGCCCTACAAGACTCATATTGCCTTTTAATATGTTGAAAAGCTGAGGAAGCTCATCAATACTTGTACGCCGCATAAACTTGCCGATCCCTGTAACTCTGGGGTCATTTTTAACAGTCCATGCTTTTTTTTCTTCTGCTTCCGGCTGTATTTCCATAGAACGGAATTTATACATCCAGAAAGTCTTATTATGAAGTCCGACTCTCTCCTGCTTATAGATCAAAGGACCGGGTGATGTAAGTTTAATCAGAATACACATAACAAGCATTACCGGTGAAGTAACGATGATTCCCACTATAGAACCGACAATGTCCATGCAACGTTTCACAAGAGCATTGAACGTATTACTGAGCGGGACATATCGGATGTTGATTACCGGAAGTCCGAGAATATCCTCTGTATATGGCTTCGTAGGGATAATTCTATTATAATCCGGAATAAATTTCGTGTGTACTCCTGACTTTTCGCACAAAGCAACAATCTCCTCCAGACGATAGTACTCATTCAGTCCAAGAGTGATTGCAATTTCATCCAGACGGTTTGCAGGAAGAATAACATCAAGGTTGGCAATACGACCGATAACCTTGATTCCCTTATACATGGTACCTGCCGGAACATTGTCATCAAGAATTCCGCGAATGATATATCCCCACTGCGGATTCTTAAGCACCCTGTCAATATACTCCTCTGCTGCACGGCTGTAGCCAACACAGATAATCTGTTTCTGATTCAGTCCGCGCTCTCTCATATTTTTGAGAAAAGCAAACATCAGCATACGGGAGCCCCATTGCAGTACAATATTGAAAAGGTAGAACATAATATAAGTAGATCTGGAAAATTCCCCCTCATCAATCATGTAAAAAGTAAACATAATGATAAGAAGCCCCAGACTGTTTGCCTTAATAATGTTCGCCAGCAGAAGACGGCGTCCCTGCATACGCATCGGTGTGTATAAAGTAAAAGCCTGATACAAAAGCAGATACAGCGGAATAATAAAGACAAGCCACATCATATATTGCTCGAAACTTCTCGCCCTGACCGCCGTATCTGAAAACGGCCCCACGAAACGCATAAGCCAGGCAAAAAGATAGGACAGACCTACTGCCACTGCGTCAACGAGCATATTCACCGGACTGAAATTTTTTTCATTGTCCACTAACAAGTTTTTTCACCTCGTTTTTTCATTACCTGATTTTTTCATAGCCTTTATATTATAATAGATATCCTGCAAAATCAACTAATCTCTGCCGGAATTTATAATTTTTTTATGAAAAAACAATTTTTATCCCCGAAAACGGCGAAGAATATTTATCCAGAGTTCCCACTGAATTTTGCAGTATGCCGGGAAGTGAGAAAAACAAAACGGCACTTTCCGACCCTTCCTGCTGATCTGAAATCCGTTTTTAATTCCTGCAATATACTCTCTGCCAAGTCCTTTACACGCAAAAAACAGAATTTTAACTCCAAATCCGGCCAGAAGAAACGGCAGATTCAGAACAATCTGTATGAAAGGCATATTTTTGTAAATCAGATATATATTATTTCTGGAAGAGTATCTTGTTTTAAACTGGTTATAGCGGGAACCGCTGGTTCCGCTGCCCACATGATATACCACTGCCTTCGGCACATACCAGTTTTCAAATCCGTAAATTCTGGCTCGATATCCGATATCCAGATCTTCCAGATAAGCGAAATGTTCTTCGTCAAAATAACCGATTTTATCCAGAATCTTCTTTCTGTAAATGGCGGCTCCTGCACAACAGGAAAATACTTTTTCTTCTTTTTCAAAAGCATGAATGTCTTTGCCTTTTCCTCGTGCATAAGCCCAGCCAAGAGCACAGTAATAATTTCCCGCATCATCAAGCTTGTCTCTGTCATGAAACTGTATCATCTTCGCACTGCATGAGAACGCTTTTTTATGCTTTTTAATCGCACTTACCATTTCCTCAAGAAAGCTTTTTTCCGCTTCAATATCATTATTCAGAAGCAGAACATATCTGGAGCGCGATGCTTTTATCCCCTCATTCACTGCTTTGCAGAACCCGAAGTTCTCCGGCAGTTCTATTAAATGTACCCACGGATAATGTTCTGATACGAACGCGCAGCTCCCGTCATCAGAGCCGTTATCCACAAGAATCACTTCAAAATTTTTCATTGTCTGCTGTTCCAGACTGGCAAGCACACCGTCCAGATATGCCATCCCGTTATAATTAGGAATTATGACCGATACTTCCTGCATGTTTTCCTCCTAGTGTCTTCTGTCCCATCCCGGGAAGGGGCTTCAGTGAATAATTCCATTTCGTAAGAGACAGATTCTTATTATAGTATGGATCTCCATTCTTCAAAATATCAATCCAATGACATCTCATATACTCAATCTCCGTCTGGAAGCGCTGAACTTTTTCTTTACTGTCCTCCGCCCCTCTCGTCTTTGATTCCATATGATAAAGCTGCGCATAGGGATCATAGACAATAAGATAGCCTTCGCTTCTTACCTTCAGGCATAAATCCACATCATTGAACGCCACAGCAAGCTCTTCTGTGAAGCCTCCCGCTCTGTCAAAAGCCTCACGCTTCATCATCATACAGGCAGCTGTAACCGCGCTCATATCCTGCAGAATCGACGCCTTATGCAGATAGCCTGTACGGTCTGCAGGCATATCTACAAACATATGCCCCGCAATTCCGCCCATTCCGATCACACAACCTGCATGCTGAATCGTATCGTCCGGATAAATCAGTTTCGCACCTGCCGCTCCTACCTCCGGACGCTGACATACACTTAAAAGCTCCTCTATCCAGTCAGCAGTGATAGCTTTCACATCATTGTTCAAGAATAACAGAAAATCTCCCTTTGCATGAGAAGCTGCATAATTGTTGATAGCTGCGTAATTAAATTCTTTTTTCCAACGAAGCAACCTGACGTTCTCCTCATCGGAAAGTTCTTTATAATACCGAAAAATCTCCTCTGTGGTACTGTTATTTTCCACGATAAGAATCTCATAATTCCTGTATGTTGACTTTCTTATGGAATCCAGGCAGGTTTCCAATGTTTCTTTTTCATCCTTATTTGGAATAATAATTGAAATAAGCGGTTCTCCCTGTACCGGATATTTCACCCTGTAAAATCCCAGATCAGGCGTATGGCTGACCTCGCCTTTTGTTCCCGTACGTTCAAGATGAGCCTCAATAGCTCTCTTCCCCGCATCAAACGCATACATCTTACTTGCAGGGTTGTCCGCAGTGGATGCCTTGTGTGTTCTCCAATGGTAAAGAATCTCCGGTATATGAAGGATTTCCCTTGCTTTTTCCACACAACGGAAAATAAAATCATAATCCTGCGCTCCATCAAACTCCTTCCTGAAGCCTCCGACTTCTTCTATCACGCTTCGGCGCGCAAGAAAGAAATGACAGATATAATTATTGGAGCGAAGAAGATCCAGACTGAAATCCGGTTTCAGATGGGGCTGGAAGTGCTCATCCAGCTCTGTCGTTACCTTATCTTCATCTGTATAAACAACATCTGCATTCGGATGTTTCTCCAGTGCAAGCGCAATCTCAAAAAGGGCATTCGGCGCAAGAAGGTCGTCATGGTCGAGAAGCCCCACAAATTCTCCTCCTGCCATTTGAAGAGCTACATTCGTATTCCCTGCAATTCCAAGATTTTCTTTCAGATTGCGGAACCGGATACGACTGTCCTTCGCAGCATAATCTGCCAGAACCTTCTGCATTTCTTCATCGTCAGGACTTGCATTTGCTATACACAGCTCCCAGTTTGCATAAGTCTGAGCCAGAAGAGACTCTATCATCTGTTTCAGGAAAAGAACCGGAGTTCTGTAAGCCGGGACAACTACGCTGAAAAGAAGCGGCTCCTTAAATTTCCTTTTCCTCTGCTGCTCCAGAGTCGCCTCATCCGGCGCATAAGCCTCATACCACGGTCCGTAGGGGACCTCTTCAGGTTCGAAACGCTCATGGAGTCTCACCCAGAATTCTTTCGGGCCGTAATGCTTCAGATAACGGAACCCTTTCTGTATTGTATATGGTGAAAGCTTCTTAAGAACCTTTCCCCACTGTATTCCTCCGCCTGACGGCTGTTTTTTACTCATAAACCATACCTCTGATACATATTAGTTACATTTTATTTTAACATTCTATTATATTTTTTGCAAGAAATGTGCTATACTATTAAAGATTTGAAATATTTTAGCATAGGAGTTAATACTGATTATGATAAAAAAGAAACTTACCGCTGCTGTTCTGGCTCTTGGAATCAGCGCTTCTCTTCTTTTCCAGATGCCCGTATCAGCAACTGCACAGGGCGCAGAACAGACCTCTTCTATTAAGACAAACGCAATCCCGGGCTGGCCTCAGGCGGCAGATATTTCGTCCACTGCTGCCGTAGTTATGGAATCGTCCACAAAGACTTCTCTTTTTTCCAAAAATGCAAACCAGCCTCTTTATCCGTCTGCTGCTGTCAAAATTATGACAACCCTCGTAGCTCTTGAGAACAGCCAGCTTACAGATACCGTTACCATGACGGCTACCGGAGTTTCCGGTGTTACAGACGGAGGTGTGAACATATCTGCCCAGCTTGATGAAACCTTTACTATGGAGCAGTGCCTTTATGCGATCATGGTTGCTTCCGCCAACGATATCGCACTTCAGGTTGCAGAACATGTGGGCGGCTCTGTAGAAGCCTTTGTCGAAAAAATGAACGCCCGTGCAAAAGAGCTCGGCTGTAAAGATACCATCTTTACCAATCCTACAGGACTTCCTGACGAAAATCAGCACACTACAGCCTACGATATGGCGCTGATCATGCGGGCAGCAATGAACAACGATACCTTCCGCACTATCGCCGCAGCCCAGTCCTATACCATTCCGGCTACCAACGTATCCGGCGGCGAACGTGCCCTTACCAATAAATTCACCATGACCAATACTGCAGACCCTGCCTATTATCAGGGATGTCTGGGCGGCAAGGAAGGATACACTCAGGCGTCCGGCAGTACCCTTGTATGCGCGGCTTCCAGAAACGGAGTCACTCTTATCTGCGTAGTGCTTAACGGCGCAGCCGGAGTCACAGACGACGAAGCCATTTCTCTTTTAAATTACGGTTATGACAATTTCGGCAGGCTGGAACTTCCGGACGAAGACCTGAACAGGATTTCCGGGGGAATCGTTTTTGTTCCAAACGGCGCCTCTGCGGACAGCCTTACCTTCAAGGATAAAGAAAAAGGCGATAAAATCCGCAGAAGCTATTATTTCGGAGATACAAGAGTCGGAACTGCCACTCTCGAAAACGAGGTTGCAGCAGAAGACACCAAAGCAGAAATTGGCGAAAAAAATATGAAAGAGGCAAAAGACTTTTCTGCCACCAGAAACAACACCATGTATTATGTTATTGGCGGAATCGGAATTTCCGTTCTCCTCCTTCTTCTCTTCCTTATGATCCGTATCATCAAATCGTGATAAAAAAAGGATGAAAAACCGGCAAAATCGGTTTTCCATCCTTTTTTATTTCATCAGGTCAAAAGATTCAATCCGTCTTTATATGTCATGAACCAGATTCCTATATACACATAAATCATAATTCCCAAAAGTATTACTGTAATTATACGAATTACCCGCTCTGTCTGTTCCGGTTTTATAAAATGCTCTAACACATTCTGAAGACCTTTCGTTACAAAATACATCATAGGAATCAGCATGGGCATAAGATAACGTCCCTGAGGCTGATAATCAGAATAGTAGGAATTATACAGAGACAGAGCAAACGGTATCACTCCTGCCGCAGCCATCACCCCTGTAAACAGACGGCTTTCTCTCTTCCTGTTCCCTGCCTTTTTTCTGAAAAAAATTCCTCCTGCCCCAATCCAGAACAGAAATGCATAAAAATAATACTGCCACTGGCGCATATAAACAGCCATATGCCCGAATACACCTACAAAACTCTTCCAACTCACTGCAAACCACTGCGATTCTCCGAAAAACATTGCTGCCAGAGAGGTTCCTGTATTTGCCGGTGTCCGGCGCATAGAAGGCTTCAGACTGTCTATTGCGTACATTTCCGCATACTCCGTACTGATTTTCATTCCCAGAATATCTCCATCATACAGGAAATAATTCCTAATGAAATACCAGGACGTGAGAAACAGTACAAGCGCTGCAATAAAAAGAGATTTACCTGCAATTTCTTTCAGCGGCTTCTTTTGCATAAACAAACTACCGAAAAGAAAGAAGATGCTGCACAGAATAAACCCGTAGGAATTAAAATATGTAAGCGTACAGATTACAATTCCTGCTGTAATCCCGATACAGCTTCTGATATTCCAGCCGGATTCACTCCCGCATATCCACATGTATACAATTACTGCTGTTCCGAATAAAGCCAGCGCATCATTATTGATATAGGTAGAAAGGTAAAGAAACTGGGGCAGAAGACTTACCAGCGCCACAAACAGTTTCCTGTATTTTTTTTCAAACAGCTTTTCACTGATCAGTATACTCATCCATATCGTTCCCGTACCCGCCAGAACACTGACCATTCTGGCTGCAAACATGGCAGAACCTTTTGCCTGCGTAAATACAGCCATAACAGACATAAAAATCGCCTGCAGAATATAAGTAAGCTGAGGTCCGAAACCATAGGAAATTCCCCACTGGGGATTGCGAAGCGCCTCATCTCTCCCGTCAGGGAGACTGTGATATCTGGCAATATATTCCGGTATCTGGAAACGCATTCCCTCATCCGGCGCAGCCTCAAAGGGCATTACAAGTGCCCAGAACGCCAGCAGAATAAAGAGGATTCCTGTAAAAACAAGCTGTGCTTTTCGCCTTTTCATCCAGACTGTCAGTTCTTTTTTCAATTTTCCCCTCCAAATACTGCATTTACTTTTTTCTCAAGGAAGATTCTGTAAGCTTTGGTTCCCTCAATATAGGAAAGCTTCTTTTCCTTTGCTTTAAGTTCCTCCATCTGCGCTTTCATAAGCGTCCGTCCATCCTCCTGTTCACCGATGGAATATGTGATGTGAAGCTTTTCCGGTTTCATCCCCTCAGGAATATCCCATATAATCTGAGGGTCTTCCTCTGCAAAAACATAACTTTCCTGATAAACCATCATCGCATTATGGCGAAAACCAATCGGCTCGACTCTCTTTTCTTCCCCGTTCACTGTAAAGAAAAAAGAAAAATCATGAATCGTTACCGGTACGTTCAGAGGATCAAGACGAATCATTCTCACGTCTTTAAACTCCTTCAGATCAATCTGCAGATCAATTTTTTCTCCTGCTTCGAAATCCAGACATACTGCATTTTCAAAGGATGCATCCTCACTGATATAGAGCTGGACAACACTGCAGGATTGTTTTGCCCATTCAGAAAGAGTATGTGACTTCTTTGCATATTTTTTCAGTGCCTTATGGAAAGATTTCTCCCCACCGGAGGTATAAGCATTAAATGCCTCGTTCATCTGCCCGTAGATTTCCTGTTCTTTCCTGCCCAGGCCGAATTTGCCAAACAGCTCATCTCTTCCTGCAAATGCATTCATTCCTTCACCGTTTCGCACATAAAGCGCAAGCGCAGCCCTGTAGTAAACAAATTCTACAGGAACCAAAAAATCAAACATCCACTCATAATCAATGATACGGTTTTCTCCATTCGGAAGAAGAATCAGATTATCCAGAGTCAGATCAATATCCAGTTTTCTGCAGGCTTTCTTTTCTTTCAGTTCCGGAATTTTCCCGAAAACTGCTTCAAATTCTGCAGAAGTTTCAAACTCTGCAAACTCCTTACCACAGCTTTCCTCCACCAGAGTCTTATACGTTTCAAGAAGACCGTCGAATCGGGTTCTGTCTCCGTCTTCAACCGCTTGCAGAATCTGTGTGTAATACGTCACACCTTTTACAAAAGGAAAACGCACTCCGTCTTCAAATGGTTCACATTCTGTAAAAAGAGTTACGCCTTTTTCACGGAAATATTTACAGTTCTCATATAAAGCAGCGACATGAGGTGCTGCAGAATCTGTAAGGGGACGCTTCTGCGCAAACTTTTCTCCGTTTTCCAGATAAATGGAAGTCTCAATCTGAAAACGTACATCCCTCTCTCTTGTAAATTTCGAAAAGATTTTCTTCAATTTGACACCTCTACTTTCTGCCTGCTTCAATGAAATATGAATTTGCAAAAAAGTCGAACTTACCTGCATTTACCACATTTCTGAACACAGAAGTCTCGTCAAACAAACGCAGACGATCTGCGTCGTAGGATTCCAGGGAACATACCAAATCTTCCGGCGACGGCAGATAGTCGTCTGAAAAAATCTGCTGAGGAAACTTATAATCAGGGAACGGATAATAAAATTGTGTTTCCCCGTAACCTGCCGAATTTAGAATTTCCTTCAACTCCTCTTTTCCAAATGTTCGCACCTTGCTGTCTGTCTGATGATACCCTTCCAGACCGTCAAAGAATCCTCCTGTATGGTCTTCCCTGCAGCCTGCCCAGTATTTCATGCCGAATTTATTCTCAATGGCTATAAGAACCTTTCCATCTGGCTTGAGAAGCTTCGCAATATTTTCCAGAAATCCTCTGAAAGGCTCTGTTCCTTCTGTATAGTATGCAGCATATTCCATCACGCCGATAAGAGTAATATAATCAAATTTTTCTTCCAGAACAATATCATTAAAATTTCCCACCATAATACGCACATTGTCACACTTCTGATTCCTGGTCGCATTGATAAGGGAACGACGACGGGACAGATCCACACAGGTGACAGACTTTGCCTTTTTAGACAAACCACCTGTGATCGCACCGCAGCCTGCACCGATCTCCAAAACGCTGGCATCCTTTTTAAAGGGATACCACTCCACTATATTCTGCCTGATCGGAGAAAAATGATATAAGACCGGCCATCTTTTATCCTCTCGGATAATCCTGTCCACATCCGGATCTTTCTGAATCAGAGAAAGAAGCACATCCTCTATCTCTCCATCGCTGTACTGGTCTGTTCCTTTATAAAATGTATAATCCAACACTACATTTCCAATTCTCTCTTCCACATAAACCTCCTACAGCAAAGTCTTAATCTCATCAATAAAGGAAAACAACTCTGTGTTTTCCAGATATTTCGGGTTGGACTCTCTGTGCTGTACCGTAGCTGTATATCCATCACATATTTCTTTCAGACGTCTTGCCATATTAACCGGACTGATATTATCCATGGAAATAATATTTTCATTGAAATCTTTTAAATTCTTATTTGCAAATGTATTTGTCATAACCTTGATATCAAAAACAGACATTTCCAGAGGCGGATAACTTGGATGAGGGGACGCCATAAGGGAAATTCCTGCATAGGATTCTCTCAGAGTTCGCGCGTACTCCTCCAGAGTAAGTTTGCCCACAGAGCGGATTGCCATTCCGTTTCCAAGTTCTACAGGCTCATGCTGTTCTCCTGCAGAAAGAATCGTCCATTCTTCTGCATTTTCCTGCATTGTCACCCATTTTTTCAGAATCGCAACAATCAGGTTAAATGCATTTCTCTCGGTTCCCGGTCTTCCGTAAAGAAGAATCTGTTTCTTTTTCTCTACTGTTTCCCCTTCTTTCGGAAGCTGAGCTTTCAAACTTGCATTGAGCACAGGCTCAAAGACAAATTCATGAGCAAAAGAAAAACCGTTATTTTTGAAATAATCATGGAGAAGTCCTGTATTGAACACTCCAATCTGAGGATAACGATTCTTATAGGTCGCCTCCGCAAGAAGATACCTGGATGACCAGGGATAAAATCCCGGCTCAAAGTCCTGAATAAAATTAATAAAAATATTTGGTACAATTCCTTCTTTTTCTTCAAATTCCTCATAAGCTTCCTGCGCACAGTGTGCAGTCCACCAACCCGTAAACATAAAAATATCATTTACGGAAACAGGAATACTTTTGCCTGCGCGGTCACTGTACGCTACAATCTGCTTTCTTTCCAAAGAGTCTTCTGCCATATCCACAAAAGTGTACACATCGCTGAAATTCTTCTTTGCCTCCTCGGAGGGTGCAGCATCCACCAGAATCATACGCATGGCATAGCCAGTCTTTTCTCCTAACTCACCGAAAAATTTCAGCGCTGTAGATATTCCGCCAAATACATGCTCCGGATTAATGGACGGAACAAGAAGATTAATTCTTTTTTCAGGGAAATCTATCTTACGGAAAGTATAAGGAGTGATTTCCGCAATATTCGTATCCATTGGAGTTGTCTTCTCAATTGCTGCATGAGCAGCTTTGCGAATCACTCCTTTTACTAAATTTTTCATTTTCTCCTCCTGCCTGCGTCCTGTTTTTTTACTGACACTTTCGGGACGCTGCTCATATAATCAAGATTTTCGTTATAGTAAGGGTCTTTCAGACAGTTATAAGCCATATACATCTCGTGGGAAAGGGTAAAATCAACCTCCGGAATATCTTTCGGGTCACGACTCTTGGATTCATAATGATACAGCCTTACATAAGGATCATAAATATTGACCTTTCCACACTGCAGCGCACGAATACAGATTTCCACATCGCTGCCGCATACAATGAAATTCTCATTGAATGTCCCAATTTCCTCAATTGTTTTTCTGGAAATAGCCATACATGCCCCCGTCACTGCGGTCACGTTTCTGGTCACCATAGGAGACAGAAACGGAGAACCGTAATGCACCGGCTTCATCCCCTTAAATACATGATCTGCCCATCCTCCGATTCCGCAGACAACGCCTGCATGCTGAATCGTTCCATCCTCATACAGGAGAAGCCCTCCAACTACTCCACAGTCAGGGCGAAGCGCTTTTTCTGTAAGACGGGTCATCCACTGAGGTGAAATTACTTTCATATCGTTGTTCATGAAAATAAAAACATCGCCTTTTGCCTGTTTCATACCGAAATTATTCAGTAAGGACCAGTTAAACGGAAGCTCTGCTTTCACTACGCGAACATTGCTGTATTTTTCTGTAACTTCCTCAAAATATCGGAAGGTTTCTTCTTTCTCTGAGTTGTTGTCCAGAATCAGTACTTCATAATTCGGATACTCGGTCTTCTCCTCAATGCTGTCGATTACCTCACGAAGATAATTCACAGCATCCTTTGTAGGCATGATAATGGACACCAGAGGTTTCTCTTCCAACTTGTATCTCACATCATAAACAAATAAATCTTCTGTCTCAAAAGCTTCGGCATTTCCCTTTCCAAAAGTACGTTCCAGATGCTCGGAAACTGCCATCAGCCCTGCAGTCTGAGCATAAGGTTTGGAATCAGGATTTGCCGCCGTAGAACTTGGAAGCGCTCTCCATGAATAACAGATTTTGGATACATGCTGAATATTATCTGTCTTCTCACTCATACGAAGAAACAGATCGTAATCCTGACTTCCGTTAAACTTGCTTCGGAACCCGCCAACCGCCTTGAAAAGACTTCTTCTAAAGCCCAGAAGATGTCCCACATACATTTGACTTCTCATCAGGTCAGGTGACCAGTCCGGCTTAAACAGCGGCTCTCTGTGATTACCATTTTCATCAATAATATCCTGATCGCTGTAGATAATATCCGCCTTTGTATTCATGATATTCTTATAAAATCCGAAAAGAGCAAAAAAAGACAATTCATCGTCATTATCCATAAGCACAAGATAATCTCCGTCTGCCATTTCTGCAGCCGCATTTGTAGCCTCAGAAATACCGCAGTTTTTTTCCAGCATCTTAATATGGATTTTCGGATCATCTATCTTTTTTAAATATTCCCTTGTCTCTTCTTTTGTAGAACAGTCATCGGCAATACACAATTCCCAGTTGACATAATTTTGATTCTGTACCGACTGTATTGCCTTTTCCAGCCATTTTACCTCAACATTATAGACAGGCATGATAACAGAAAATTTAATCTCTCCATTAAATGGCCCCTTCTTTTCCAGCCCCACAAGATAGCTGAACACATCCGGGTTTGTCTCATATTCCGCTCTGCCTCTTAAATTCTCCATAAAGCCTGCAGCGCCGTGGTTTTTCAGATATTTCACGCCTTTGAGCAGGGTTTCCGGTTCCCTGATACACAGGCCTGCCATAGCCGCCAGTTTCTTTAATTTAGCCATTTGTAACGCTCCTTGTATACTTCACCTTTGAATCCATATCACAGTATCCCACCGTTGTCTTATCGGCAATCACCTGAAGGCAGCAGATATCGTAAAGGCGATGATAAACTACCAACTCATCGTTTTCAAATCCTGTACAGCCAAGGGAAATCAACTGCTGTCCTCCCTGAAGAATCATTTTCTGGGTAAAAGCCACTTCAATGGTTTCCCCTGCCTCCACGTATCCTGTATCAATTTTTTCAATTCGGGTATTTGTTCCCGTAAGTTCATTTCCCTTTAAATCCTTGATAGAAAAGGCAAAAATCGGATTCTCAATGCGCTGGGCAAATTTCACCCGCATTTTGATTGTAAAATCCGACATCTTGTAAATAGTATTTGTGATATTTCCGCTGTTGTCAAAAATCCCAAAGGAAATAATAGTTGCTCTTCCATCCCCGTAATCCTCATGATTAGGATTAATAAGCATAGAATCCTGCCAGGAATCTGCACTTACCTCTGTCGTTGTAATCTCCGATGTAAGCTCCTCCATCATATGCTCGTCAAGAACTGCTGCATCCGGAGCCTGTCCTACAAGAACCTTCTTGTAGAGATCGATCATCGGCTTAGTCGGTCCCTGCGCATACAACCCTCCATTATTGATGATAATACAGCGCTCGCAGTATTTCATCACACTTCCCATATCATGGGTGACAAAAAGGACGGTCTTTCCGCTGTTCTTCAGTTCTTCCATTCTTTTATAACATTTCGCCTGAAAAAAGACGTCACCTACAGATAATGCCTCATCAATGATCAGGATATCCGGTTCCACGCTAATTGCAACCGCAAAGGCAAGGCGTGCAAACATACCGCTGGAATAAGTTTTTACCGGCTGCTTCACAAAATCCCCGATGTCCGCAAATTTCAGGATTCCATCCAGCTTCGCATCCATCTCCTCTTCTGTAAATCCCATCATAGTACCGGAAAGATAGGCATTCTGGATTCCGTTATATTCCGGATTAAAGCCTGCGCCAAGTTCCAGAAGAGCAGAAATTTTTCCATTAATCTCTACTTGTCCGGAGGATGGCGTCAGAACTCCTGTAATGATTTTTAAGAGCGTGGATTTGCCCGCCCCGTTCTTTCCGATGATTCCAAGCATCTCGCCTTTCTTCACTTCAAAAGATACATCATTTAAGGCGTGGAAATCTTTGTGATAGGATTTTTTTCTTATACTGAACGCTTCTTTCAGTCTCAAAGAAGGTTTATCGTAAAGACGGTAAACCTTGGAAACATTTGAGACCTTAATCGCTGTTTCTTTCATTCGTTTATACTCCATTCAGACTGTTTATAGTACATCTGAGAACTGTGGTTTCAGTTTTTTGTAAACTCTGCTGCTGATAAAAAAGAGAACAGACACAAAACACCAGAAATACAGAGTAAGTCCGCCCCGTTCCCAGACCCATATTTTGTCAACCATTGCATCACGATATCCCTGCACAATATAAAACATGGGATTTAATTTCAGAATTCCCTGAATGACTGCCGGTACTCTGGATGCCATATCCTGAAAGTTCCACATAATAGGCGTCATCCATACTCCAACCTGCATAGCGATTCCCACAAGCTGAGTGGTATCTTTAAAAAACACAGTCACAGAAGCTGTAAAATAGACGATCGCCAGACACAGCATCACCATAGCAAATGAATAATAAAATACCTGGATAAAAGTAATTCCCGGGAAATTCCCACTGATAAGATAGGCGACAGCCAAAATCCCAGCAAAAAAAACATGTACATATAAAGAAGATAATACCTTTACAAGAGGCAGAATTTTAATATCAAACATTACTTTTTTTACCAGATAATTATATTCAAGAAAACAATTGGTTCCGTTGATCACTGCTTCTGAGAAAAAGAACCAGGGTACAAGCCCTGCCATCAGCCAGAGGACAAAAGGTACGTCCGTATTTGTCATCGGTCCGGGCTTTAGCGCAAGCTGAAAAACAAACCAGTAAAGAAGGATTGTGACAAGGGGCTGGATAAAGCCCCAGACAATCCCGAAATAAGAGCCTGCAAACCTTGTTTTAAAGTCATTTTTCGTCAGATAGGCGATCAGTTTTTTGTTATTTATCATATGATTTTTTTTCTGATCCATTCAAAAAGTCCTTTTTATCTATTATTCTGACAGTTTAATTATTTTTCGCTGTTGTACTGGGCAAAGCTTCCCCATTTCTGGTCTTTCTCGGAAAATATAAGCTCTACACCATCCTGAACAGGCCACTCTACACCAATCTCCGGGTCGTTCCAGATAAGACCGCCCTCATCGTTTGGATGATAAAAGTCAGAGCACTTATATGCAAATTCCGCATTATCGGAGAGAACCAGAAATCCATGTGCAAATCCCTTAGGAATAAAAAACTGTTTTTTATTTTCTGCGGAAAGAATTACACCATACCATTTGCCATAGGTTTCTGAATCCTTGCGAAGGTCTACAGCCACATCAAAAACTTCACCGCTTACCACGCGCACTAGCTTGTCCTGAGGGTAATTGATCTGGAAGTGGAGTCCGCGAAGAACCCCCTTTCTGGAACTGGACTGATTGTCCTGTACAAACTGTACGTCAATTCCTGCTTCCTTAAAATCATTGTAATTGTAGGTCTCCATGAAATAACCGCGTTCATCCCCAAAAACTGCCGGTTCTACTACTTTTAAACCTTTAATATCGCCGCACTGTGTTACCGTAATTTTTCCCATTTTATTTTCCTCTTTTCTATATAATCTCTTCGAAAATATTTCCAAACTGCTGTGCTTTCCTCTAATCTTCGTAGTATCTGCGTTCTTTATGATCTTTGATTGCAAGAAGGATACAAAGAATGATAAGAATGATCACCATGACCGCCATGACTCCCAAAAGTATTCTGGCTGTATCAGAAAGACCGTTTTCTTTTGCTTCCTCAACAGGCGTCTGTCTCATTCCATCTGTCTGTTCTTCCGTAATCTGCTCGTCAGAATGTACCTCCGGAGCCGGAACCGTCTCCTGCTTCACACCGCGTCCTACTCTATAGTTATCCACAGCATAAAACTGGCGCACTTTATCTCCGGATTTTTGTTCACTTATCTGGAGATCTGCCACTGACATTCCGTTGGGGATTACCACGCTCCCTCCGTTTACCGGAATCTTCTGAAAATTCTCATATCCGTATTTCATAAGATACTGGGTATCTACTCCCGCCTGATTGATATCCACATCATTCAGCACTACTGAAATATAAATAACTCCATTTTTTTTCACTGCTGTGGCAAGACTGCTTCCTGCCTCCTGAGATACAGAAAATGTACCGCCCATACAGTCCGGATCAAAAATACTCGAATATTTGGAGCGGATCGGATGATAGGTTGACACGGACCGTTCCATACCGTTGAGATTCGTAGGACCTACCGTGAGCTTTGATGTTCTTATTATTTTTCGGAACATTTTATTCTTTAAGCCCTCTCGAAATATTTTGGTCATATCTCGGGCTGTCGTATACTGATTCGGATCGAAATTTCCGCCCGCATTGGTAAAATTCGTGTTTTTACAACCAATTGCTTTTGCTCTCTCGTTCATTTTTGCAACAAACTGCGCCTCAGACGGTCCCAGATTTTCAGCAACCTGAGCTGCAATCTCATATGAATTTTCCAGGGTCATAGCCTTCAGACACTGTTCCATAGTCAGTGTTTCTCCTGCCACAAGCCCCAGATTTTTTTCCGGATCTGCCTTAGCAAGACAGATGTCTGTAAAAGTAACCTGATCTGTGAAAGCAGAATTTTCAACTGCCAGCAGAATTGTCATCAGCTTCGTGAGACCGGATGGAGAAATGCGCTGGTCTCCTCCTTTACTGTAAATAACAGTTCCGGTGGAAAATTCCATCAGAATACCGCTTTCCGCCATCAAGTCAGAAGCTTTCGGCCACGGCGGTATATCATTTGTCTCAATTGCAGCCTTTATTTCCTGATCCACAACTGCCGCCTGTACAGGCAGGGCAGCCACTATGATCCCTGCCATCACCGAGCAGAGTACTTTTTTCCATTTTTTCATATTGTTCTCCCGTAATTAAAATTCGTCAAACGCAGCAAGTACATCGACAATTCTCTTAACCTGTTCCATATCCAGATTATAAAACATGGGCAGTCTTAACAGACGCTCACTCTCTCTGGTCGTATATACATCTTCTCCTGAAAATCTACCGAACCTGAGTCCTGCAGGAGAAGAGTGAAGCGGTACATAATGAAATACGCTGTTGATTCCATTTTCCCGAAGGTATCTGAGCAGTCTTGTACGAACATCCATATTCCTTACTTTCAGATAATACATATGCGCATTATGGGTACATCCATCCGGAACGAAAGGCTGTTCTATCTTTCCTTCGTCAGCCAACCCCTTCAGATTTCTGTGATAGTAATTATATATTCCCATACGCTTACGGCTGATTTTGTCTGCCTCTTCCAACTGTGCGTAAAGATAAGCCGCATTCAGCTCACTTGGAAGATAGGATGAACCATAGTCCATCCAGCGGTACTTATCTACCTGTCCCCGAAAAAAACGACTCCTGTCTGTTCCCTTTTCACGGAGAATTTCCGCCTTTTCCAGATATTCTTCCTTCTGAAAAAGAAGCGCACCACCTTCTCCCATGGTGTAATTCTTCGTCTCATGAAAGCTGTAACAGCCGAAATCACCAATTGTTCCAAGAGCTCTGCCCTTATAGGAAGCATCCACCCCCTGCGCCGCATCCTCGATAACTTTCAGATCATACTTCAGAGCCAACTTCATAATTGTATCCATTTCACAGGCAACCCCTGCGTAATGAACAGGTACAATCGCCTTCGTTCTGGGTGTAATCGCCTGTTCAATAAGCTGTTCATCTATATTCATTGTATCCGGTCTGATATCCACAAATACAATTTTTGCACCACGGAGCACGAAAGCATCTGCTGTGGAAACGAACGTATAGGATGGCATGATTACCTCGTCGCCATCCTCAATTCCAGCCAGATATGCTGCCATTTCAAGGGCATGGGTGCATGAGGTTGTAAGCAATGTATGATTTATCTTAAACCTTTCCTCCATCCATCTGGAGCACTTCTTCGTATAAATCCCGTCTCCGCAGAGCATTCCGCGCTTTACGGCATCCATGATATAATCCATTTCTTTCCCTACAAACGCAGGTCTGTTAAAATCAATCATTTATATCCTCTGTATTTTGTTATAATGAATTTAGTTCCGTATCCTTATTATTTTCTCACAATCACACTGTAAATTCAATGTATATTTTCGCCAAAACTTATGTTATATCTTCCGGGTAAGCATTTTATTTTTTCTTTTGGTACTGCTTGATGCAGACACCGTTTTTATCAAAAACAGAAACAACGTTTTTTGAACTTGTAAGGGTTATATTTTCTGCTCTTGTCCCGGAATTAACAGATGTTCCTTTGTAGAAGTAATATTTTTTTCCGTCAATCGTTGCCCAGCCTTTATGGGCAATTCCCGATTTGCTGAAATAAAATGTTTTCATTTTTCCGTTAATTTTTACTTTGTGGAATCCGTTTGCATAACGTGCGCCATCCGCACCATAATAACAAATATTTCCTTTTGTATCTACAATTCTGCGGTTTGTATACATAGCGCCTGTTTTTGTACTAAAGCGATAATATTTCCCTTCGATTTTTTTAACGCCCGTAACCTTTCTGTTATTTACATAATAGTAAGTCTTTCCGTTTTCTTTTCTCCAGCCGTTTATGGAACCCCATTTATTTCCGTCAATATCAATTGAAGGATGACTGGAAGGTTTATATCCGGATGCTGTATATTTTCTCGGCTTGATAATCTTCGTGTAATCTACGAAGCCAAAATTTATATCCACATTATCATCAATACCATCAATCAGCCCCTTTGTAGGATTTAAAAGTCCGCCCCCATATCCATCTGTACACTGCCAGATTGTATAATCATAATCTTCATGGGAAGGAGCCGGAATCTTATCTCCGTATTTCGCAAGCCATACATCGTATTCTCCAAGGATATCCCAATCCACCTCATTGTCATACCAGTTGGTATTACAGTATACCATAGGATAATAACCTGCTTTTTTTACTTCCTCGCAGAACGTCTTTGCAAGATTAGAAACCTGCTTTCTTGTAAGACCCTCCATTCTGGAATCTTCCAAATCGAATACAACCGGGTAGGATACCTTGTAGCCATCCATTTTTTCGATGGCAAGCTTCGCTTCCTCCAGAGCCTGATCTGTGGTGGTTGCCAGACTGTAGACATAGGTTCCCACCGGAACTCCTGCCTCTTCTGCCTGAAGCATATTATAATCGTAGGATTTATCCATGTGTCCCGTTCCATAGGAAATACGTATAAAAGCAAAATCTACATCGGATTTTTTTATTTTTTTCCAATTTGGCCTGCCCTGCCATTCAGATATATCAATCCCCCTTGTAATTGCCCCCGGAATTTTCTTCCCGATTCCATTGTAACAGACACCGTTTATTTTCTTCCATGCCTTGGGGTCTATTTTCTTTTTTTCGTCCTTATCCTTCGCAAAAGCTGCAGGAACTCGTTCTTCCTCCGCCACTGTGTCCCATCGCTGATATCCCGATGACTGCGCTGAAACCGTAGCTGTGAAACCGGCTGTACTTACAACTGCAGCAGCCAGAGCCGCTGCTAACCATTTTTTTAATTTTTTCATTTTCAGTCTTATCCCCTTTGTCTTTATACCCTATCCTGTTTCTGAGCAGAGTACGGCAATTTTAAAATAAGTTACAATTATATTACATTTTATTATACACATCCCTTTCTTAAATATCAAGTAAAAAAGGCAGTGTTTCCGGGAGCTCACTGCTCCTGAAACACTGCCTTGCCTATAAGTTTAAATTGCCGGGTCTGTCGGATCAAAGTTATATGGGTACTTCAACGGAACAAGCGCTCTTCTTCCAAGAGGTCCCTTCATAGCTTCGTTACTGTTTGCTTTACCATCAAACACATATAATCTGCCGCCTCTGCTGTGCTCATATACCCATTTCGCATCTGCTACACATGCACGAATACATCCATGGGACGCAGGTTTTCCAAGCATATTATATGCATCTGCCGGAAGATTATAATGATTTGCCTGTGCACAGGCTACAGAGTGCACGAAGATTCCGCCCTGTCCGGCGCCATCTACATGAGTTCCGTACTGTCCCCAGGATGGCCCCATGAGAGCCTGCCATCTGCCATACGGGGTCAGATTGTACGGCCCTCCCAACGGAGTCGGTGTACCCGGAAGTCCTACTGATACACGGATTGATTTCACGGGGACTGTCTTCGCAGCATTGTAAACTGTCATTACACCATTGACACGGTCTACTGTATAATAATACGGCTGTTTGTAGATATTTGTAAGGTCATTGATTCTGTATCCGTTTTTGTCAAAATAATACAGAAGACCATCAATCCATTTGCTTCCGTTCTTAACAAAGTCATCTCCGTCCGGATTGATATATTTCACCTGATTCTTCGCATTGCTCACGATTACCCAGCCCTGAGTAAATTTACCGTTGGCATCCAGATAACCGTTTACTCCGTTTTTCTTGATAAATTTCTTTGTCACTGCTTTGTAATCATCAAAGTAGTAGTAATTACCGCTGATTTTTTTCCATCCGCTCTTTTTCAGAACACCATCGGCATCTGCATAGTACCATCTGTTTCTGTAACGAACCAGAGTGCTCTTGTACATTTTACCGCGATGTGTTTTTTCATCGGATACAGCGAACAGATATTTCTTTCCGTTAATCTCCTGGATTCCGCCGGCAAGTTTTCCCTTGCTTGTGAAATAGTATCCGGAAGAGGTAAGCTTATTGATATAATGATTTCCTGAAGATGGGAAATAGAACCATCCTGAAAATTTACCTTTGGAATTCGGAACTTTCTGCCATCCCTTCTTCTCCTGTACGCGTCCTGCGGAAGAACCGAAATAATAGTATCGGTTTCCGGCACCTTTGCATACATGCCATTTATTCTTCCAGGTTGCGCGCTTGCCGTCAGAAGTGAAATAGTATCTGTAATCTCTGTACTTTACAAGTCTGTCTCTATATATCACACCTCTGGAATCCGTGCAATAGTATGCCCCGTTTGCAGCCTTTTTCATGGCACTCTTGATAATATATCCGTTCTGATCGATCAGATACGTATAATTTCCCATTTTATCAATATCAAGACGAGTCGCAATAATTCCGCGCTCAAGCGCTTTACCTATATCTTTCGGATTTGTGACACCCTGGTTATAATATACCCATCTGTCACCCTTTGACGTCTTATGAGTGAGCCAGCCTTTATAATACATCTTTCCTGGTATTTCCCCCTCTGAGACTACGGGCTGGAAATAATATTTCGAGGAAGAGGAACCTGCCTTCAGAGTAATCTCTCCCGTTCTCGGTGTTCCGTCTTCTTTCAGACAATAATAATCATTTCCGATTTTATAATAACCTGTATATCTGCCCTCCTGCTTATAAAGAGCATCTACCTGGGATACAGTCATATATCTGCCATTCCTGTCATAGTGACGGAAAGTACTTCCTGTCCATGCCCAGTCATCTCTTATCTGCTGCCCCAGACTGGAAGAATATGGACTGATTTCCTCTCCTTCAAATTCTGGATAAACCGCTGCATTGGCAATATCTCTGAACCAGAATTCCGTATCCTCTGTCTGTCCGAGATTTCCACTCTTTACCTCTTTCTGCCCTGTTACAAGGTAACCATTCTCATCAAAAAGGTAGTATCCGTTATGTACTGTATTTTTATATTCTGTGGAAATACAGAGAATTCCATCCGCCTCTGTATAATAATCGGAAGTTGCCTGTGCAGGCGGAACTTCCTCCGGCTGCGGAGCTGTTTCGGTTTCCGGAACCTCTCCTGCATCCATTCCTTCCGCGTTATCTGCTTCCAGGATTTCTTCTCCTGACAAAAAAGCTGTCTCTCCATCTTCAGCAACATCCAATGGAATCTCTTCCTGTGCGGAAATTTCCTCCTGTTTCTGTTCAGAGGAAACTGCTTTGCGAAGCTTAAAGTGCTCTCCATCTTTCTCCCATGCCTGCGCATCTACAAGAATAGCATCTCCTGCTTCTGCCAGAGGAATCTCTTCCTCCATTACTCCTGGAAGGAATTCCTCCTCTTCTGCCGGTTTATCCTGAACAGCCGTATCCTGGAATCCTTCTTCTCCCACGTTTGACTCCGGAACATCTTCTCCTGAAGAGAAAATATCAGAAACATCTTCTGCAGATTCTTCCTGTGCGGAATCTGTACCAAACTCTGTTTCTTCTCCTGCTTCCATTAACGCTGAACCCGTCTCCTTTTCAGAACCAAAGGATGCTGCACCTGCCGGCGAAACCATAGTCAGGCACATTGAGATACTAAGAAGAACTGAAATTAATTTTCTTTTCATAATAACTCCTCCTTTAAAATTTACACCTGTATCTTACCATTTCATTCCCCGAGTCCGCTCTCGACTGCATTTACGAGGGCATTCATAGCCTCTTCCTCATCTTCTCCCTCACAGATAAGTTCTATCTCATTTCCGCACTTCACACATGCCCCAAGTACACTGAGAACACTTTTTGCATTTGCAATGCTGCCATTAAAAATAAATGAAACCGAACATTTATATTTCATAGCCTCCTTGCATAGATTCCCTGCAGGTCTTAAATGAAGACCTGTAGGGTTTTTGATCGTCACCTTATGCCTGATCATCTTTTATACACCCCTATTCTGTATAATTTCTTAGCTATCTGCTGCTTTTATTCCTCTTCCTCCACAACTGTTCCTGCTGAAATCACGACTTCCGTAACCACATCGTCCACCAGTTCATAGCCTTCAGGCAGCTTAATGTCAACGGGAACCTCGTAGCTTCCTTCTTCCTTCCCTTTCAGGTCAATAGAAACTTTAACGTCCTTCTCCACATTCAACTTGTCTAAATTGTCACCTTCTGACTTGATACGAATTTCAATCTGCGCAGTCTCAAAAGCAATCTGAAGATCTTTCGGTTTATTCTTCACTTCAATTTCTTTCGTAAGGAAGTCAAACGCCTCACTACCGAACGGAAGAATATTTACGGTTACCCATACATCTTCACTGGAATCGCTGACAAGCTTCAGTCCTGCCGGAAGAACATCGATAAGACTTACCTTAATCTCCGCATCTCTGGATTTCCCGGAAATATCTACCTCTTCCCCTGGAATTTCAATCACATTATTATTCTGCGCCAGCGTATCCAACGCCTCCTGACTTCCTGCCACACTGATCGTATCCGGAAGCGTATTCACTGTTCCTACCTGATATCCGTCTGCCGGTTCACCCATATAAGCTGCTGTAAGCTTCACATCTTTGCGCACCTTCCACAGTTTCGCTGATACAGTCACTTTTCCATTATTCTCTATTCTCAGAGAATTCATCTCTGCATCTGTCAACGGATCCTGATTCCTATCATAAATCGTTAGTATTTTATCCTGTGAAAAATCTTCGCTTCTTCCTGTCACGTTTATGGCAGCACTTACTCTGTCTATTTTACCCATTAGAGACTTCGGCCCTGTAATCCTGACTTTCTCCGGATTGGAGGTAAGTGTTCCCACTTCATAATCTCTGGCAGGTTTCGATTCGCTCTTGCTCACATTGACAACAAATTCCTGTGTTTCCTTATCATCCAGATAAACACTTAAATTCTGCGGCATCACTCTGATAGCCTCCGCCGGAATTCCCGGACATGATGCAGTAATCGGCACCATAACCGGTGTTGTATCAAGACTGATCGCCTGCTGCAGGTCTGCTGTTGCTGTAATATCTGAGGAACTGATCCTGTTCTGAACCTTCCTCTGCGCGGTGATCGCCACCCTTATACTTCCCTGATCTACCTCAGGCAGACACATTTTTCCACCTGTTTCCGGAGATTCAATATAGTCTTTGTTGACGATTTCCACATTGGACACCGTGTAATACTGCGTTTCCATCGGATTATCAATGTTTACAACTATCAGCCATACAAGGACTGCAACTGCCAGGGACATAATCTTCAGAGGGATATTATCTGTTAGTTTTCTCTTCATGTTTTATTCTCCCTTTCAGCAAATGCCTAAGCTTCTTGTTATCTACAACCTTCTTATTCTGTGCAATCACAAGCATTTCACGAAGTTTGGCACTGTTTACGCCGCGAATCAGCCGTCCTCTGTAAGCCACTGAAACCTGCCCTGTCTCTTCGGAAACGATAATGGTAAGAGAATCTGTCTGTTCACTGATTCCCACCCCTGCCCTGTGACGGGTACCAAGCTGTTTACTGAGTTCCATATTATCAGAAAGAGGAAGATAACATGTAGCTGCTACAATACGGTTTCCTCTTACGATTACTGCCCCGTCATGAAGCGGTGTATTATGTTCAAAAATATTAATAAGAAGCTGACTGGTGAGAATAGCATCCAGATTAATGCCTGTCCTTATATAATCTGTCAGAAGCTCTGACTGCTCTATTACAATCAGAGCTCCGGTCTTTACCTCGCCCATATCAAAACATGCCTTGATCAACTCACTGATCGTCTTATCTGTGAATCGTTCCTGTACTTCTCTATCCGAACCGAAAGGGATGATGGCCGACATAATCTTCTTCTGTCCGAGCTGCTCCAAAACCTTGCGAAGCTCCGGCTGGAAGATAACAACAACGCCCACGATAAGCGTACTTGCCAGATTGGAAAAAATCCACAGAATCGTATTCATTTTAAAGATATACGCAAGAAAAATAAAGAGGAGAACAAGAACAATGCCCTTCAGCAGAGTATATGCCCGCGTGTATTTAATCCAGATCATAAACTGGTACACAAAAAACGCAATGACAATAATCTGTATCACATCAATAATCCCGATCTTGGGAAGTGCGATTCTTGATAAATAGTCTGCAATCTCAATGGCAATATCCTTCATATTGTTCTCCTTTCTTTTATTTTAGAGATCTTTCAGAGATTCTTCAAGTTTTCTCTCAAAGTCCACATCATCCATTCTCTTTTTTCTTAACACGGGCGCTTCACTCTGAGCCGGCTCCTGTATATCGTCTTCGTGAAAAATCGGATTTGCATAAGCACCCGTTTTTTCTTCAAAAACCTTCTCTTCTGTGCTTGGTTCCGCATTAATTTTTTTGATGCTGCGCTCTGTAGCTGCAACCGCTGCTTTAGGCACAGCCTTTACATAGTAGTAATACTCATCATCCTCATATTCCAGTCTCTCCGTGCGGCTGTAATCTCCTCCGAAAACGAAGAATTCCAGTACAATCCCCACAAGAACTGAAACCACTGTATAAATAACCATCGGAATGATGTTAAAAGTCAGATCCAGACAGTAACCCGCTGCCAGAAGAACCAGTATATAAGTTACTCCGCCCACAAGGATTGCAATTCTCCATGCATAATCAAAAGAGCGTGTGCGGATCAGATTAACAATAAGAATTGTTGCAATAAAGGCAACAATCGTAATCCACATTCCCCAGTTCTGAACCAGCCCGTCTGCCATCATTTTAAGCTTCTCTGTGAGAAGCACATCCGGATTAGCCAGATATGCCGACTGTGCCCGGACAAAACGAACAAAATAATAGATGATAATACCGCATCCTGCTGGAAGAGCGGAGGCCGGACCGCTTAAAAGCCCGCATCCTATTGGAAGAAGAGCCGGAACACCGCAGGTAAAGGACAGTGGTGTAAACACAAGTACAATATTGCTACCGGCGCTGAATCTCAGAAACAGAATTAGCATAAACAGAATCAGAACCAACAAAAATGCTGCAACTTCTATTCCCAATGCATATGCGTGCCCTAACATCAGAACAAATCCTACAAAGATTGTTACCGCCGGCGGCATAATCGAACAGATAAGCGCCAGAATCAGCACAATAATCAGATTGTTAAGCTGGCTCATGTATCCCATTTTTTCATTAATCCATAAGAAATAGATGAGTGCCAGTGCAAATTTCAATACAGGCAGGATATAAATTTCATTCTGTCCGTATAAATTTTTAATTTTTTGCTTCAATTCCAGTAAAGCTGTCATTTTTTATATCCTCCTGCGGTTCCCCTGCCAGTTGTTTTTTTCTCCTCACGGCTGTAAATCTTATTCAATGCTGTAAGCTGTTCATAATAAAATTTCACACTTTTCTTCGCTTTATGATATTTAACGGAATATAAAATATAGGTCAGCACTGAATATACTGCAAGCGTGACCACATATCCTGCAACAACATAGATTCCCAGATTCACCAGGTTCATCTTGTGGATATTCGCCAGGAGATATTCACCTAAATAGGCAGCAACTGCACATAATATCAGACCATAACCTATGGTTGCCAGAAAAAAATTCTTAATCAACGCAAGTCCGATATAATCTGTTCTGTAATACTTGCTGACCGGCAGATATTTCTTCCCTTCCCGCTTTTCGTACATAGCGAGCCGATTCATGATTTTTACTTTCTCTTCATTTAACATAAATTACTCCTTACAAGTTTCTCACTGATCCATTCCTACATACGCTAAGAACCATATATTATTAATTGTAACATATATCCAAACCTATGAAAAGGTTTTTTTATCATCTTTCCCCGATACAGACTGTAAGGAAATATATCTTTTCAGCCCCTTTTTCTTTCAGGCATCGTGCCATTGCATCTATGGTACTTCCCGTAGTATAGACGTCGTCTACCACAAGAATTCTCCCTGCACTTACAGAATGCTGTACACAGAAAGCCTTTTTCAGATTCTCCTGCCTTTGATAGACGGTAAGCTTTTTCTGCGATTTGGTTTTTCTGATTTTCTTTACGAGGGTCAAATCAGCCGGAATCCCCGTATATCTGCTTATTCTTTCTGCCAGATATGCAGACTGGTTAAATCCTCTCTTTCTTTCCTTTGTCCTGTGGACAGGTACCGGAACAATAAGCTCCGGCTTCCAGAGAGCAATTTCATTTTTCCCATACAGATACATGGCACGGCTGTAAAAATCCCCATATTCCCTGCACCCGTAATATTTATAGCGTACAAGAGACTGTCTCATCTTCTCGTTGTACACAAAAATCCCTCTTCCCCTGTCATAAAAGTGCTGTACTGATGCACAGTCAGAACAATATTCTTCTCCTTCCCTGACCGGTTTTCCACATTTATAACATCTCGGCTCTTCTATGGGATGCAGTGTCTTTCTGCACGTTTCACATATCAGGCTGTCCTGTTCCTTCAGAATCTCATGGCAAAGAGGGCAGCGTCTGGGATATAAAATATTCAGAAAACTTTCTGTCAATTTTTTCAAACTGTATCCTCCGAAGCAAACTCTTTCACTCTCAGATCCAGGGAACTGTAGCGTTTCTGCTGCTTCTCATTACGAATCATCTCTGCAAAAGTTCCTTCATCTCCCACCACAGTCACACATTTCCTTGCCCTAGTCACTGCAGTATAGAGAAGATTACGGTTTAAAAGCATCCGGGGACCGGAAAGAATCGGCAAAATCACTGCCGGATATTCCGAGCCCTGAGATTTGTGGATGGTAATTGCATAAGCAAGCTCTAGCTCTTCGAGCTGTTTAAAGGAATACTGAACAAAGCGTCCATCTTCAAATTCCACCTCTGCCGTCTCCGCAAACTCATTGATTTCTTTCAGGATTCCCATATCACCGTTAAAAACTCCGATTCCCTCTTCCACCGGAATCCCATATTTTCCTCTTACTTCCCACTCAAGCTGATAGTTGTTCTTAATCTGCATTACTTTGTCGCCTTCCCGGAACAGTCTGCTGCCGAAATCCTTTTCCTTTTTTTTACCATCCGGAGGGTTCAGATATCTCTGAAGAATCTGATTCAGCCTTTCCACTCCGAGAAGTCCTTTCCTCATAGGTGTAAGCACCTGTATCTCAAAAGGTCTGGCTTCCACATATCGGGGAAGTTTTTCCTGAATCAGCGCAATTACCACACGGATAATAATATCCGCATTATATCGTTTCAAAAAAAAGAAATCACGACTTTTATTGGATATTTCCACCTGTTCTCCGCGGTTAATCTTATGAGCATTTACTACAATGTCGCTCTCAGCAGCCTGACGGAAGATTTTTTTTAACTCAACTACAGAAAATTCCCCGCTCCTGATAATATCCCGAAGCACATTTCCGGGGCCAACGCTTGGAAGCTGGTTTTCATCTCCTACAAGAATCAGTCTCGTTCCTGCAGACACAGCAAGAAGAAGCGAATGCATCAGATGAATATCAACCATGGACATTTCATCAATAATAATGACGTCTGCTTCCAGTGGATTTTCTGCATTTCTTTCAAATTTTACAGCCTGCCCCTCCCGATCATCCTCAGGGATTCCGTTAAGTTCCAACAGTCTGTGAATTGTCTGGGCTTCATATCCGGTCGCCTCAGTCATACGCTTCGCAGCCCGTCCGGTAGGCGCTGCAAGACGAAGTTCAGCCCCTTCTCCCTCGAAAAATCGTATAATAGCGTTAATCGTTGTTGTTTTTCCTGTACCGGGACCTCCTGTCAATATGAAAAGTCCATGACTGGAAGCCTCAAAAACTGCCTTTTTCTGCATTTCATCGAGAACTGTCCCAGTCTCCTTCTCAATCTGAACCAAACGGCGCTTCACAAATTCCTCATTTTCCGGGCACCGCACATTCAGCTCACACAACATCCTCGCCGTATTCATTTCCAGATAATAGTATTTACTGGGATAGACTGCAACATTCCCGTTAATTTCCTTTTGTATCAGTTTTCGGTCAATTGTCATATCCATGAGATGTTTTTCCATATAGGAAACGTCCACCCCCAAAAGACCGGAACATCTGTCAAACAGAATCTCCTTTGGAAGATACGTATGCCCTTCTGAAGAAGCGATTAACAGAGTATATAACATTCCGCTCCTGATTCTGTAATCTGAATCTGTATGGATTCCGATACGGGCAGCAATCTCATCTGCGATTTTAAACCCTACTCCGCTGATATCTTCAGCAAGGCGGTATGGATTCTCCTGTAGCACACCATACACAGACTGTCCATACTTCTGATAAATTTTTGCTCCGAGATTAAGCGAAATCCCATATTTCTGAAGAAAAATCATAACTTTGCGCATTTCTGCCTTCTCAGTTACCTGCGCCGCAATTTCTCTTGCTTTCTTTTCACTGATTCCTTTCACTTCCGCCAGACGTTCCGGCTCCTCCTCCACTATCCGAAAAGTATCCTCTCCGAAACGGCGCACAATTCTGGCTGCAAGAGCAGCACCGATTCCCTTGATTGCTCCGGATCCCAGGTACCTCTCCATTGCCATTGCATCTTCCGGCATCTTCTCCTGGAAACTCTCAATCTGAAACTGTTTACCGTAAACAGGATGATGGGTATATTCTCCTGACGCTTCTATGGAAGCTCCCTGGTTCACTGCCGGGAATGTCCCCACACAAGTAAGCTCCTCCTCATTTCCTGTTTCTTTCAAAACCATAACTGTATATCCATTTTCTTCATTCCGGAAAATAATATGGTCTATGTATCCGGTTACAGTCTCACTCATTCATATCTCTCCATTTCTGTACATTTTATAATCCGGCTTCTAATGCCAAAAAGGGCGCTGCATCTGCAGCACCCCCCTGCTTTATCCTTCGAATTTCGCCATAACCTCAGCATATCTGCCTGTACCGACAGCAACGACGCCCATGGCATCCTGAACAATAAGCGTACTTACCCCTGTCCTCTGTTCAATCAGTGTATCCATACCGTGAAGCATAGCTCCGCCTCCTGTGAGGACAATCCCTCTGTCTACAATATCGGCAGCAAGCTCCGGCGGTGTTTTTTCAAGGACTCCGTGGACCGTTTCCACAATCTGGTTTGTAGCATCCTTCAATGCCATTCTGATTTCCTCAGAAGTCAGAGTTGTCACCTTCGGAAGTCCGGTAATTACATTTCTGCCTTTTACTTCCATCGTTCTTGGTTCTGCTTCCTCGCAGGCAGTTCCAATCTGTATCTTTATCTTTTCTGCCAGATCTTCTCCTATAAAAAGGCTGTGCTTCTCCCTTATATAATTCATAATAGCCTGATCAAAAGAATCTCCCGCAACCTTGATAGAACCGGAAACCACGACTCCTGCCAGTGAAATAACTGCCACATCTGTCGTTCCCGCACCGATGTCAACAATCAGATTACCAAATGGCTTTGTCACATCCACACCGGCTCCAATCGCTGCTGCAATGGGCTCCTCTACCAGAAACACCTCTCTTGCACCTGCCTGATAGGTCGCCTCCTCCACAGCCTTGCGCTCAATCTCGGTAATACCGCTTGGTACACAAATACTGATGCGCGGCTTGCGGAAAGCCCGCCTTCCAAGCGCTCTTGAGACAAAGTATTTCAGCATCTTCTCCATTACCGTATAATCAACAATAACACCCTGGCGAATCGGACGTATAACTGCCATATCAGAAATCGCATGCCCCGACATCTGCCTGGCTTCTTCCCCGATTGCTTTGATTTTTTCTGAATTTTTATCATAAACCACCACAGATGGTTCTTTCAGGACAAGCCCTTTCCCGGTGGAGTACACCAGGCTGTTCCTGGTACCCAGGTCGATTCCGATATCATTTGCTGGCATACATGTTTCCTTTCTGTTTATCGCATTCACCGGAAGTACTCCCGGCGTTCTCTTATATTGTTATTCTAGTTTTTTATTAACAGATGCCCTGTTGGGAAATCATCTGTACTTTTTGTTTCTCTCATTATATACAATAATTTCGAAAAAGAAAAGCCCCGGTCAGTCTTCCAGATATTTTTTTATATATTTACCCGTATAGGAAACAGGGTTCGCTGCAATCTCCTCAGGCGTTCCCTTCGCGATAACGGTTCCCCCTCTGTCTCCGCCTTCCGGGCCTATGTCAATAATATAATCCGCCGTCTTTATAACATCAAGATTATGCTCGATAACAACAACCGTATTGCCTCCCTCTGAAAGACGTTTCAAAATCTCAATCAGTTTATGCACATCTGCGAAATGAAGGCCTGTTGTCGGCTCGTCCAGAATATAAATCGTCTTACCCGTGCTTCTCTTACTCAGCTCAGTGGCAAGCTTTATTCTCTGTGCCTCTCCTCCCGAAAGCTCTGTAGAAGGCTGACCCAGTCTGATATAGGAAAGTCCAACGTCATAAAGTGTCTCTATTTTTCTTCTGATAGACGGAATATTCTCGAAGAATGGCAACGCCTCCTCCACGGTCATATTCAGGACATCATAAATATTCTTATCCTTATACTTTACTTCCAGAGTTTCCCTGTTATAACGCTTACCCTTACATACCTCACAAGGTACATAGACATCCGGAAGGAAATGCATTTCTATCTTTATGATACCGTCTCCGCTGCACGCTTCGCATCGTCCTCCCTTAACATTAAAGCTGAAGCGCCCCTTCTTGTATCCCTTTGCCTTGGCATCCGAAGTAGCTGCAAAAAGATCTCTGATCTGGTCAAATACCCCTGTATAAGTAGCCGGATTCGATCTCGGTGTCCGCCCGATTGGAGACTGATCGATATTGATAACCTTATCAAGCTTCTCCACACCGATCAAGTCCTTATGTTTCCCCGGAATAATCCTCGCACGATTCAAATCTCTTGCAAGGCGTTTATAAAGAATTTCATTAATCAGAGAACTCTTCCCTGAACCGGAAACACCGGTTACACAAGTCATAACTCCCAGTGGAATATCTACGTTTATATTCTTAAGATTATTCTCGGATGCCCCTTTAATCGTAAGAAAATCCACGGGAATCCGTCGCTCCTTCGGAACAGGAATCTTTATTTTTTTACTGAGATATGCTCCTGTGATGGACTTTTCATTCTTCATCAGCTCCTCTGCAGTACCGATTCCTACTAACTGGCCGCCATGTTCTCCTGCTCCCGGTCCAATATCTACCACACAGTCTGCCGCCCGCATAGTATCTTCATCATGCTCCACCACAATAAGGCTGTTCCCCAGATCACGCAGCTTCATCAACGACTGAAGAAGCTTGTCATTGTCTCTCTGGTGAAGTCCGATACTCGGTTCATCAAGAATATAAGCAACTCCCACCAGACCAGAACCAATCTGTGTAGCAAGTCGGATTCTCTGTGCCTCTCCTCCCGAGAGCGTCGCTGTAGCTCTCCCTAGAGAAAGATAGTCCAGACCTACATCTGAAAGAAAACTAACGCGGGCTTTGATTTCCTTCAGTATCTGCTTTCCTATAAGAAGCTGCTGGTCGGAAAGCTGCATTTCCTCCAGAAACTTCTTCAGATTCTCTATGGAAAGATTGGTCACTTCATAAATATTCTTATCTGCAACCGTAACTGACAGAGATTCCTTCTTCAAACGCTGTCCCTTGCAGGTCTTACACGGTGTGATCCGCATAAAAGATTCATATTCCTGCTTCATGGTCTCTGAACCGGTCTCTCTGTAACGCTGTTCTACATTCCGGATAAGTCCCGGAAATGCCACATCGTATACGCCCTCTCCTCTCTGTCCCTTATAATAAACCTTAACAGAATGTCCATCTGTACCGTTAATGATGATATTCTTTATTTTTTCCGGATAATCCTCAAATGGTGTTTCCAGACTGAATTTATACTCCTTTGCAAGAGCATCCAGAATTGCTCTGGAAAAGCTGCCCTGAGTAGTACAGGATTGCCATCCCACGACTGCAATTGCACCCTGCGCAATGCTCAGACTCTGATCCGGTATCATCAGATCAATGTCAAATTCCATCTTATATCCAAGACCAAGACAATCCGGGCATGCACCAAAAGGATTGTTAAAAGAAAAGCTTCTGGGCTCAATTTCGTCCACGCTGACTCCGCAGTCCGGGCAGGAAAAGCTCTGGCTGAAATTATGGAGTTCTCCATCCATCGTATCTACAGTCAGAAGACCATCCGCAAGTTCCAGAACTGTCTCAATGGAATCAGAAAGGCGTTTCTCAATTCCCGGCTTAACCACAAGTCTGTCTACAATAATTTCAATATTATGCTTGATGTTCTTATCAAGCGAAATCTCCTCCGAAAGCTCATATACACTTCCGTCAATCTGCACACGGACATATCCGCTTCTCTTTGCATGGTCAAGAAGTTTCGCATGCGTTCCCTTCCTTCCCCTGACCACAGGAGCAAGAAGCTGAATCTTCGTCCTCTCAGGCATAGCCATAATACTGTCAACCATCTGGTCCACTGTCTGCCTTTTAATCTCTCTTCCACATTTTGGGCAGTGAGGGATTCCCACACGGGCATAAAGAAGCCTGAAATAATCATAAATCTCCGTTACAGTTCCTACTGTGGAACGGGGATTCCTGTTGGTTGACTTCTGATCAATGGAAATTGCAGGCGGAAGTCCCTCAATACTCTCCACATCCGGCTTCTCCATCTGTCCAAGGAATTGTCTTGCATAAGAAGAAAGAGACTCCATATAACGTCTCTGCCCCTCTGCATATATCGTATCAAATGCCAGAGAAGACTTGCCCGAACCACTCAAACCTGTGAGAACGACAAACTGATCTCTCGGTATATCCACACTTAAATTTTTAAGATTATTTACATTGGCTCCCCTGATCCTGATGAACTGCTTTTTCATAACATTCTCTGCCATCTGTTCCTCCTGTTTTTGTTTTTTCCCAGTATAATACACAAACATTTGTTCGTCAAGAAGTTTCCAAAAGAAAATCTGACATCACAGAATTGCTTACATGTATTCCTTTCCTTGTAAGAAAAATCCGTCCATCTTTCTCTTCCAGAAGCTCCATGCCTGTATATTTTTTCAGGACTTCTCCGTAAATTTCTCTCATTTCCACGCCAAATCCCTGTCTGAAAGCAGCTTCGGAAACTCCCTCTGTCATACGAAGACCGAGAAACATAAATTCTGCCATCTCATCCTCCCTGGAAAGAACCGGTTCCATAAGGCGAATCCTTCCCGGAAACGCGCTGTTTCTCAGATATTCTTCCATGTCAGCCGTGTTGGAAAATCGTTTCTTCCCCCAAAGAGATGCTGCTCCAAGCCCCAATCCCAGATAATCACATCTCGTCCAGTAACCTACATTGTGACGGCAGCGCCTCCCCTTTTTTGCATAGTTAGATATCTCATACTGCTCATATCCATATTCCTCAAGAATTGCTGCTGTATCCTCATACATTCTGTATTCTGTTTCTTCATCCGGCAGATTAAGCTCTCTCATGGCAAAAGGCGTACCTTCTTCTATAATAAGACTGTATGCGGAAATATGAGCAGGCGAAAGCTCTGCTGTCCTGCGCAGATTTGCGACCCAGCCCTCATACGTCTGATCCGGCAACGCGCTCATCAGGTCAATATTGATGTTGTCAAAGCCTGCGTTTCCGGCAGCCTGATACGTCTCCAGAAACTGTGCATAATTATGAAGCCGCCCCAGTGTTTTAAGCTCTCTGTCATCGGTTGACTGCAGACCGATACTCAGTCGGTTAATTCCCATTCTGCGATAGGCCTCCAGTTTCTTTGAAGAGACAGTCCCCGGATTAACCTCAATGGAAATCTCCGCTCCCGGTTCCAGATTAAATTTTTTGTATATTTCATTCAGGATGCTTCCAAGTAAATCCTCTTTCAAAAGAGAAGGAGTGCCGCCTCCAATAAATATGGAGGACACACTCCTTCCCTGACCTTCTTCTGCCGCCCGGATTTCCTTCAAAAGAGCCTGTACATAAGCTCTCTGCTCCTTCCCGCCTGCAGGGCCGGAAAGAAAATCACAGTATTCACATTTTTTTGCACAAAAAGGAATATGAATATAGATTTCCATGGAAGCTGTCTTATTATTCTTCGCTTCCATTCTCTTTTCCTTCTGTTTCTGTATCGTTTGTTTCTCCTGCTGCATCACCGGAAACATCTTCCGGGATATCCTTATTCTGTGCCAGATAAAGATTTACCATAGTCAGATTGCCGTTTTTCAACACTGCTTCGGAACTAATCTGTTCCGGAGCCGCAGTCGGAGTCGGCTCAGGCGTAATCGTAATCTGCATTACCTTTGTAGAGGCATCGTCCGGCTTTTTCTTTTTGCCGCAGCCACAGCCTCCAATCAGCGTACAGCATACCAGAACCATCAAAATGACCAGGCTTTTTTTATATGTTTTTTTCATCCGAATTCCTCCCGCGCATTCTGTGCGGATGATTATTTATCATCCAGCTTCAGAACGCTCATAAATGCCTTCTGCGGAATTTCTACATTACCTACCTGACGCATACGCTTCTTGCCTTCCTTCTGTTTCTCAAGAAGTTTCTTCTTACGTGAAATATCACCGCCATAGCATTTGGCAAGAACGTCTTTACGCATGGCTCTTACTGTTTCTCTGGCAATAACCTTGCTTCCGATCGCTGCCTGGATCGGAATTTCAAAAAGCTGTCTCGGAATCTCATCTTTCAGCTTCTCGCACATTTTGCGTCCTCTCTCGTAGGCTGTTTCGCTGTGTACAATGAAGGAAAGAGCATCCACCTCTTCTTTATTTACAAGAATATCAAGCTTCACAAGCTCACTGCGTTCATATCCGCAAAGCTCGTAATCCAGTGACGCGTAACCTCTTGATCTGGATTTCAGAGCGTCGAAAAAGTCATAAATAATTTCATTGAGAGGCAGCTTATACTTCAGTAACGCACGTGTCTCTTCCATATAGTCCATCCCGAGATACTGACCTCTTCTCTCCTGACAGAGTTCCATGATCGCGCCGATAAATTCAGTAGTCACCATGATCTCTGCGTTTACCATAGGCTCTTCCATATACTCAATCTCTGAAGGATCCGGAAGATTGGTAGGATTTGTCAGGTCAATAACTTCGCCATTTGTTTTATAAACCTTATAAATAACACTTGGCGCAGTAGTTACAAGGTCAAGATTATATTCTCTTTCCAGACGCTCCTGAATAATTTCCAGATGGAGAAGACCCAAGAATCCGCAACGGAATCCGAACCCAAGAGCCACCGATGTCTCCGGCTCATAAAACAGAGATGCATCATTTAGCTGAAGCTTCTCAAGAGCATCTCGAAGATCGCCATATTTCGCGCCGTCAGCCGGATAGAGTCCGCAGTAAACCATAGGATTTACTTTTTTATATCCCGGAAGAGCTTCTGCACACGGATTGCTGCTGTTGGTAATCGTATCACCTACACGGGTATCGCGGACATTCTTAATACTTGCAGTAATGTAACCAACCATACCTGCTGTCAGTTCTTCACACGGGATAAACTGCCCTGCGCCGAAAGTACCGACTTCCACAACCTCTGTGGTAAATCCGGTAGCCATCATACGGATAGGAGTTCCTTTTTTTACTCTTCCGTCCATGAGCCGGCAGAAAACAATCACCCCTTTATACGGATCATATATAGAGTCAAAAATAAGAGCCTTAAGCGGTGCATCCACATCGCCGTGGGGAGCAGGAATCTTATGAACAATCTGTTCCAGAACTCCCTCGATATTCACGCCTGTTTTGGCAGAAATCCGCGGTGCATCATGAGCTTCCAGCCCAATAACATCTTCAATCTCAGCAACTACACGATCAGGATCCGCACTCGGCAGGTCAATTTTGTTGATAACAGGAATCACATCAAGATCATGGTCCAATGCAAGATATACGTTTGCAAGAGTCTGCGCCTCAATTCCCTGAGCAGCATCTACCACAAGAATTGCTCCGTCACAGGCTGCAAGGCTTCGGGAAACCTCATAGTTAAAGTCTACGTGTCCCGGTGTGTCAATTAAATTCAAAATATATTCTTCTCCGTCCTGAGCCTTATATACAATACGGACAGCCTGAGATTTAATGGTAATTCCTCTCTCACGCTCCAAATCCATGTTGTCAAGAATCTGGGACTGCATTTCACGCTCTGTCAGAAGACCGGTCTTCTCAATAATTCGGTCGGCCAGGGTAGATTTACCGTGGTCAATATGGGCAATAATACAGAAATTTCTGATTTTACTCTGGTCTATCATTCAGGAGTTCCTCCTCTGTCTTTCTCTAAACTGTTTCTTTGCTAATTTTGTATTATAGCATACAGACCTCGGATTTGTCACCGGATTTTTATGTAATCTTTTACACAGGTTTTTTATTCAGGAAGAATCTCATTCCTGTAGGTAAGACTTGCCGCCTGTGATTTACTCTTATCCTTATTGAACCAGACTTCCAGCCTTGTCTCCAGTTTTGTCTCCTTATCTTTATAGATTGTCAGGTAGCTGCCCTCTTCATCGAGCTCGCAGACGAATCCTTTTTCTTTAGCAAGCGCTATCAGATTCTCTCTTTCTGCTCCAAGGCTGACATCTCCCGCCAACTTCATTGCAAGCACTTCCGGATCGTACTCTGCATGCTTCAACTCCGTAACAAAGCAATTCTCAATCGTAACTGCATTTTCTGTCAGATTATAAACACCGAACCTCACAGTCTGATTCTCTTTCATCATCTCAATAAATTCCAGGCCGCCGCCTTCTGCAAAAGCTCCCTCTTCCACATCCTTAAGTTCCCATCCATTCGCTGTGAAAGCCGAAACAGGAGCAGGAAGCCTATAAAGATCTCCGAAATACTCTACTACAGGATCCATAAAATCCTTTCCCGGTTCTGTGGGAGCTTTGTACGCAGCTACAATATCCGGGGCTTCTGTACTTACGCTGCCTTTATCGAAATCTTCCGGCTCCGCAAAATTTCTCATCGATGCCTGAAGCAGAGCATTCTTTTCTTTATATACATAAAGCTCTACATCCTGATATGAATCTCTTTCATAGGTCACCTTTACATAGTTATCGCCCTCATAAATATCGCTTGGTTCTCCATATGCAGCTTTGATGTCGTCCAGATTAGAACTTCCCATCAATATTCCGCCCGGAAGCTGTACCGGAGTTTCACCAAAATCCATCTCCGAATAGCTTGCATCCACAGTAAGACCACCAATCAGACACTCCTCCAACGGCGCTTCATTGATACCGAAATTGATTACATCTGCCCTGAGTTCCAGGTCTCCCTTTACAAATCCGACCATAGCATAGGAATTCGTTCCTACTTTCATTTTAGGATCATCGTATTTGCTCAATTGCCAGCCTCTTTCCGTCAGTTCCGAAAATGCCATTGGGAGCTGAAAAATCTCTCCATCATAATCCATCTGAAAACTGTAAATATCTCCAGATATACCGGCTTCTTCTCCTCCCATTACGGTCATCGGTGCCATCATCACGCATCCTGCAGCTGCAAGTGCCATCCAGATTCTTTTCTTCATATGAAAAACCTCCTTTCATCATATGCCTAATTATATATGATAGCACATAAAATAGCCACATAATTTTACTCGTTTTTCAGCCTTGAAGCACTTTATTCAACAGCTCGGCAAAGGGCTCCATGGCATTTTTTGCCTCCTGCACCGTATTATTCTGTGCGCCCACCTCAAGGAGCATGGACTTTGGTCTGAAATGCAGGTTATACCTGTATCCCGCCAGATAAATGCATCGGTAAAAATCCGGATAATACTGCGCTGCCTGATACTCCATCTGAAAAGAAAATGCGAGATTGTCTTCTATGTAAGGATTCGGCAGATAATGCACCTTTCCCTGTTTCTTTGTATAACTGATACCATTGTAAAACATAACCTGAGCTGTCTTTTTTCCGTTTATTTCCGTCACCAAACGACGCTCCTCCGGTACGCCGTCTCTGTGTACATCAAGAATCACCTCAATGCTCGGATTCTTCTCCAGAAAAGAAGTCAGAAATTCTCCTGCATAATCGTAGGCCTTGCTTCTGTCCAGCGTCCCCCCAGCCATATCAAAGGCTTCCTTTATATGAATCACATGATATCCGTACTTTTCTTTTAAAATCTGTGCAAGACGGCTTCCCACTCCCACAATTGTGTCTCCCTGCACCCCCTCTCTGGAATCCGCAAAGGCTTCCGAAGCATGGCTATGATAAATGAGAATCTGCGGCGCAGAAGCATCCTGCTTTATATCCATTTTTTTTTCGAGAAAGCGGGCTGCATTTAAAAGCCCCGGAAAAGCCTCTGTTGCCGCATCTTCCACAAAAAACTGATTTAAAAGATACTCTCTGTCCGCAAGTTTTTCCGGCGACAGATCGATAACAGGGTGCGGAAGCACCGCTGTTTCAATCCCCTGTTCCTCTGGCAAAGACATTTTCGATTCCTCCCTGAGCCGTTTCACCCTGAGCTGTTCCTGCCGGATTTTTTCTCCCAGATACGCACCGTTTGCTGAAACAATTTTTTCGTATGTTTCCCGATCCTGCGCAGGAGGCGCAGACGCAGCCTTTTCTTCCAGAAAACAGTACAGAGGCAACTGCCTGTACACATTTTCCCGAAAAAAAAACTGTCCCGGCAGCACTGCCAGTATCACAAAAAAACACAGACTCATGCACACGCTTACTGCTTTCTGGAATTTCGTCACCTAATCACCACCTCACGTTATCCTATGACGAAAACTCCTGTTTTATACTCCTATACACACGACAATCATATCCGGAATTTTCAGGAAAATGCCAGATTCAACCCTTCTGATATGGTGAAGCTTAAATATTTCACAGTTTCATCCACATCCTTCGGCGTAACAAACATGCTGTGAAGATGCGGGGAAATCATTTCTTCCAGAAATTCTTTCTGTTCAACCTCATCAAGAGCTTCCAGCAGATGAGCCATAGAATCATGGACAATTGTCGCAGCATCCACCACTGTAGGTACACCGATTCCAATAACCTTTACCTTTAAATTTTCTTCTGTAAGACCAATTCTGTGATTTTGCACCCCCGATCCCGGATTTATCCCTGTATCCGTTATCTGAATCGTACGGTTCAGTCTTCTTGTACTGCGCGCCGCAAGCGCATCTACAGCAATCACTACGTCCGGCTTTGTTTCTGTCACAATACCTTGAACAATTTCTGATGTTTCCATCCCTGTCTGAGCCATTACACCGGGAATGATTCCGCTTGTCCGGTGCATCTTTTCTTCACCCGTACTCTTCAGCCCGTACTCTCTTATAATATGTCTAGTCATATGGAGATTCTCCACTACGCGGGGCCCCAGCGAATCCGCAGTCACTCCCCTGTTTCCAAGGCCAACAACCAGGACAGATTGTTCTTTGTCAAGGTCAATAAGCTGCCGCAGATGAGATGCGATCTCCTCGGAAATGTCCCTGTGATAATTCTCATCGGGCGCAGACAGATCAGGGGCTTCAATCGTAATATAACTTCCCTGTGGCCTTCCCATCGTACGCGCTCCGTTCTCTGTCGTAATTTTTACCACAGTGATACGCATATCCTTTTCCTCATTGTAGGTTTCGTGAATTTCCACGCCTCTGATTTCTACATTTTCTTTTGTAAACCGTTCTGTAGCCTCAAGCGCAAGGTCTGTCCGGATTTTGTAATTTTCCAACATGCTCTGCCTCCATTATTCCTTCAAAATATACTAAGAGCTTTTTACTGTTTCATCTCCGCCCTCTTTTATATCGGCTGTAACTATTCAGAACAGCAGCCTCTTTTCTTAGTTTTTCTTTTTTTTATGGAAATATGTATTGACATTTTTCGCTAATTATAATAGAATATACAAGCATGTTCATAAGAACGCCCGTGTCTGTTCTTATGACAAACAGCAATAATAATTATCATATCGGAATTGGAGGTGTCAGAATTGGCAAATATCAAATCTGCAAAAAAAAGAATCTTAGTAAACAGAACTAAAGCTGCTAGAAACAAAGCTATCAAATCTTCCGTTAAAACAGCTATCAAAAAAGTTGAGGCTGCAGTAGCACTTAAAGACAAAGCAGCAGCAGAGGTAGCATTAAAAGATGCAGTTTCCGTAATCAGCAAAGCTACATCTAAAGGTGTTTTCCACAAAAACAACTGCGCTAGAAAAGTTTCTCGTTTATCCAAAGCCGTTAACAGCATCAACTAATTTTTGCTTTATCGGCTAATAGATATTCGTTTTTAATTATAAGCTTATAAATGAAAATGAAAGACAACCATCACCGTCATGTGGTTGTCTTTTTCTTTTCTCTTTTTTATCAAATTTTCTCACGAGCGGACAGAACTGTACTTCACAATCAACAGTTCCACACTGAGCACATCTCCCAACCGTCCTGTTTTCACCGCTTCCTCCGCATTTACGAAATCTTCTACTGCTTCCTCCAATTCCTCTGTCTTATAGGAACGGGCACAAGCAGCAATATTACGCACTGCAAATGACGGAATTCCAAGCCGTGACGCAATCTCACTCTGCGCAGCCCCCTCCGCAGTCATTTTTTTTGTCAGAAGAAGCTGCCTGTATTGTTTTGCCAAAAGAAACAGAATTCGCATGGGAGGCTCTTTCAGGGTAAGAAGGTCATAGTACAGCTCCAGTGCCTTCTTCTGATTTTTTTCAGTAACCGCCCTTACCATATCGAAAATCTTATTTGTCGTCTGTGTTGTACAGATTTCTTCAATGTCTTCTGCAGATATGATTTCTCTTCCTTCCGTATAAGAAATCAGCTTTTCAAGCTCCATACGCAAGTTCCCCATATCTGTCCCGGTCTTTGTCAAAAGAAGTTCCATATCTCTCTGGGTGATCTTTTTCCCTTCTTTTCCGAGAATCCCCGCAGCCCACCGCATCAGTGTTTTTTCATCCTGACCTGCAAACTCTGTCACACAGCCAGCGTTTTTTACCGCTTTATACATCCGGCTTCTCTTATCCACTTCCGTTTCTGCAAAAATCAGATAAAGATACTCCGGCAGTTCTTTCATATAATCCGCAAGTTCATCACACTTATTTTTAAAAAAGCCCGTATCCTCCAGAAGTACAACTCTCCTGTCTGCAAAAAAAGGCATTGTTTCACATAAATCAATCAGTTCTCTCACATCAATCCCTTTTCCCTCAAACCGGCTGAAATTCATGGTATCGTCATCCGGATTCAGCGCCTTTGCAAGCTTGTGCTTATACTGCTGACGCAGATATGCCTCATCCCCATACAAAAGATAGGCATGTTTAAATTGTCCTGTTCTTATATCCTCCTGAATACGCTTCATAATCCTCTCCTTTTCGTGAATTTATCTTAGCATAGCATCACCTTTTTCGCAAGGATGCTGTTCTTTTTAGCCAAAGTACCATTACCTGTACTGTTTTCCGTATAGAATGTCTGCAGATACAATCATAAATTCCCCAAACAACAGGGGGTTCACTTTATTAGTATACTGTGATATAATCGTATTTAAAAAGTTTTTCAACAAAGGAGCAGTATATATTATGGATGTCATAATCATTATGTGTCTTGGTATTCTTGCAGGACGCTTTCTTGTATCACGTCGTATCAGAAAAGGGAACGAATTCATATCCCTTACATGTACTTTTCTTTTAATTCTTTCTATGGGTATAACATTAGGCAGAAACGAAAATCTCCTTAAAGATTTATCTTCCTTAGGATTGTCAAGTTTATTGTTTTTCGCAGTACCTACAGTATTGTCAATTCTCATAGTTTTTTTCCTTACCCAAAAATTTATGAAGAAGAAAAATTCCAGTCAAAAAAACGAGGTGGATAAATGATTGTCTTATTTATGATTTGTGCTTTAGGCATAGGATTGTTATACGGAATGTCCGGTATTGAACTTACTTTTCTAAACTTTATCAGCAATCACTCAAATATAATTTTATATATTTTGATGTTTTCCGTAGGAATCAGCATTGGAATGCAAAAAGGCATTTTTTCCAAAATAAAAGAATACCATATAAAAATTTTTATTATTCCATTAGGAATTATTGCCGGTTCTTTTTTGGGCGGTATCATTTGTTCTCTGATCCTGAAAATACCCATCGGATACGGAACCGCCATTACCAGCGGCATGGGCTGGTACAGCCTTGCAGGTGTTACCATCAGCAGTCTAGTCAGTGCAGAGTTTGGCAGCATTGCTTTTATGAGCAACCTCATGAGAGAAATGTTTTCTTTTATTCTCATTCCTTTTCTCGCAGGACATTTTAATTACTATACCTGCATTGCTCCGGCAGGAGCAACAAGCGAAGACACTACCCTGCCTATCATTTTAAAATACACAAACGAAGAAACCGTAGTCCTATCTGTTTTTAATGGCGTAATCTGCTCCCTTATGGTTCCATTTCTAATTTCTTCGTGCCTGAATATGATGTAATCCAAAACAATATTTAAGGAAATAAGAATCTCCCATAATTTGGTGAGATTCTTATTTTCTTTTTTCCAGGTAAGATTTAATACTCACTGTACCGGAACGGCTCACCTCTGCAGTAACCGCTCCCCGGTCTTTTGTACAATATACCTTTGCCCCTGCTTTTTGAAGACGTTGCATCGTTTCTCCTGAAGGATGACCATATGTGTTTGTTTCCGATACTGAAATCACAGCAAACTCCGGTAAAATCGTTTGCAGAAAAGCTTCTCCTGTAGAATATCCGGAGCCATGATGCCCTACTTTCAGATATGAAACATCTTCCAATACTTTCTCCTCAAGAAGCTTCTCTTCTGTCTCTATTCCAATATCACCTGTAAAAATCCCCTTAAAACTCCCGTAAACCATTTCCAGTACCATTCCTTCTTCATTTACGTTTTCTCCCCTGGCTTCTTTCCCCGGTGCAAGCACTCTTAATTCTATATTTTTTCCATAAAAGACATCCCCGGACTTTGCTGTTAATACTTTCACCCCTGCTCTCCTTGCAGACTCAGCCAGTTTTTTCCACGCATCCGGAGGATTCTCCCACTTTGGAAGAACCAGACTTCCCATTTTTACCGAACTGACCCCGGCAGCCTGATAGTCAAGAAACTCCTGTATTCCACTGATATGGTCGTTATCCGTATGAGAGATAAAGACTGCTTCTATATAAGAAATGCCGCGATTTTTCAAATACGGAAGAATCTGATATCTGCATATCTCTTTTTTATTGCTGCTTCCTCCATCTATAAGAAACGTCTGCCCCGAAGGAGTCTCCAGGGCAATCGCATCTCCCTGCCCAATATCAAGACATGTAATCCTCAAATCTGTTTCAGGTCTCCACGCCAGCACCATTATCCCTGTGACAAGAAATAACAAAACCCATTTAGAACGACTTCTGCACTTCCATATTACAGCTGCCGCTGCCAAAACTATGTAATACGTCAGAATCTGCCAATGTTTCGGCTGTCCACCAACCCACGTACAAAACGGAAGCTTTTCCCCCAATATACACAATCCTTCATACAGCCAGAGAAGCCCACGTCCGGGCATTACAATTACAGCCGCACCTGCTTTCCATACCAAGCCCAAAATTGCAGCTGCCACGCCACTCCCCAGAACAACTCCCACTGTAGGTAACACAATTAAATTAAGAAAAATACCAATCGCCGAAACTTCCCCGTAAAACCACAACATCACCGGGAGAGTCACTACCTGTACAGCAAGAGAGGATATCAGCGCTTTCCCCATCTTGCCATTTACTTTAAAAACACCGCAGAATACAGGCACTACTGCTCCAATCCCCACAACAGCCGCAAAAGACAGCCAAAATCCACCATCAAGAAAATATGCCGGTGATTCCAGAAGGATTAGTATAGCTGCCAAAGAAAGAGCCGTCGGCATATCATAAATCCGCCCCGTAATTTTCGCCCCCACGCTGACAAGAAACATCGTTACAGCTCTTATTGTTGATACGCTTTCTCCTGTCATAATCCCATAGCTGAGAATAACTGACAATGAAAGAAGACCCGATGGCCAGATTCCAATCCCAATCCGCATCAAAAGATTATACAACCCCGTTCCGAGAACGCTGATATGAAGCCCGGATATAGCAAGAATATGGATAATCCCTGCCATCTGGTATCTCATTTTCGTTTCTGCTTCAAGTTCACTTTTATCTCCCAATACGATTGCCCTGAATACCGGCGCATTTTCGCCTGCCGTTTTATCAAAAATATCCGAGAACTTTCTCTGCATATCCAGAAGAAATTGTCCCCACCTGGAATACCCCTTTGAATTCCTTATAACTTCCCCTTTTTTCATAAAGTAATAAATATGTTTGCACGCATAATACTGTTTACTGTTAAACTCCCCGGGATTACGGGGTTCTTTTACTTCTTCCAGAGTTCCGCGTGCCAAAACAAGACTCCCTGCCGGAAGTTTTTGTTCGCCTTTTAAAAATACTCTTAAATTACCAATGGAAACTTTTTTTGATTTATAGATAACAGAAACTTTTTTCAGATAAACAGATTGGGAAAATTCTGTGTCCGCACAGCGTTCCACCTCCCCGACGGCGGAAACTTCTGTCTCTTTCTCAAGCACCTCTCTCATGTCAGCCGGAAGAGGATTTCCGCGCATCATCGGAACCCCCATCCAGTCAGCCAACCAGAGCAAAGCCATCAAAAACAGACACAGTATACATACAGGGCGTCTTCCCATAACGCTCCTCCATTTCTTGATTGCATTCTTACTGCCCTTATTATTTCTTTATTACAATATCTTCTTTTTTTTCATAAAATCGATACAGGGGCATTTTTTCCCGGAAAGTCCCCTCCCTGTCATCGCCTACCGTAATCTGCACTTTATCAGCCTCAATCCCGGAAAGAAGTGAATTCACTATGGAATAAATCGGAATCTTATCTGCCACATCAAGCGCATAGTCGGAAAATGCATCGTCTACTGTCAGATAACAGATTCTATCTGCAATCGTCACACTCAAAACCCCTGTATTTTCCGGAATTGTAGGATAATTTCCCTTTTCCATAGGGCCTTTCATAAGCTGTTCCAGAATAACTTTTTCTTTCGGAATCGATCTTTTATATCTCACAGTTCTCTGCTCTTCTAACAGATTTTTACCGGTTTTATCTGTAAAATATAGCGTAAACGTCCCATAACAGTAGGAGTCTGCATCATTTCCGTTCAATTCCATGAAAGAAGAATTATTCATGTTTCCCACAGCCTGCTCCCGTGAGTCCTTAAGATCCACTCCGTTTACTGTAAACTGCACCGCACTCACTCCGGCAATCTGCAGGAAAGTTTTCACAACTCCGGCCCGAACCAGAATTTCTCTTGCCTTGCTCATTTTTGCATATTTACCATTGAAATCTATAACCAGAATCGTATCTGCAATATTATAAGAAGTTATCTCCACCTCTTCCGGCAAAAGCTTAATTCTTTCACCATCTAACGACTTGTTATTCAGACGCTGCATCAGATCCTTCAGCATAAAATCTGCCGTTTCCTGTTCCGGCTCATACTTTTCTTTTTTCAGAGCTGTGGCATCCTTATTCATGTAGTATATATAATACTCATGACCGGATCTCTCTTTCTTCTCTTTCACCTCAATACTGCAGCCTGCCAGAAGAGAACAGGTCAGTAATACTGAAAGAATTTTTGTAACTAACTTTTTCACACGGCACCTCCTACGGAATATATGACAGAGGAATCCGGACAGAAAATGTGGTTCCCTCTCCTTCCTTGCTGAACACCTTAATTGCTCCGTGATGCATGACAATCGAACTTCTGGTAATTGCAAGGCCGAGTCCTGTTCCGCCGATTTCCTTGGAATGGGATTTATCCACACGATAAAATCTTTCAAAAATCTTATCCACAGAATCCTGCGGAATTCCCATACCGGAGTCTGCCACTGTCACATAGAAATACTTGTGATCAGCATCCAGAGAAACTCTCACCCATCCTTCGTCTACATTGTATTTAATACCGTTTTCCACCAGGTTGCTGATTGCAAGAGTAAATTTCACCTCGTCCACATCAGCCTCCACAGGCCGGAAACTGTCAAGAATCAAATCTATGCTCCTCTTGTCTGCAATCGGACGAAGACGCTTGAGAATATCCTCCAAAAGCTTGTTGATATCCATGTGGGTAATATTGAGATCAGCAGCTTTTTTGTCCATTTTTACCAGAGAAAGAAGATCTGTGATAATCTTATTCTCTCTGTCAATTTCAGCCGTAATATCGCTCATAAATTCCTGATAAAGCTCCTCCGGCACTCCTTTTTGACCAACAAGAGAATCCGCAAGAACCTTCATTGAAGTCATTGGTGTTTTTAACTCGTGAGATACATTTGAAACAAATTCCTGGCGCGATTCATCCAAAATCTTCATTCTCGCCACCATCTTGTTAAAGGCTTCCGTGATCAACGCAGTTTCCGTATAATCAGGTACCGAAATCTCTTCATTCTGAAAACCGTCTGTAAGATCTTCAATTGCTTTCGTCACCCTCGCCAGAGGCTTCACAAGTATTGTCGACAGCACATATGCCAAAAGAATTGACAGCGTCACAATGATGCCTATGATCATGATACTCTTCTGTCTCAGCTCATTTACATTCGATGCAGTCTCCTTCATGGATGCAACGACAAGCATCACTCCCTGAAGCTGCTGTACATCAGGGCTTCTCACCGGAACCGCCAGCGAAAGGCAGCCAGTTCCCTTGTCATACTCGTATGCTTTCTCACCCCTGAAAGCCCTGATTGCAAGAGGATTAAGCAAAGTATTTCCCGCTTCTGCATTATACGTATCTCTGACTATCTTAAAGTCCCTGTCTGCCAGAATAATCCGGCCATCATAGATATTACAGAACAACTCCAGCTTGCTGTTCACCACCTGCGAGCTGGAGTCATTTAAATAATTCTCTTTTATTAACAGGCTGCACAAAATATCACTCTGCTTTTTCAGGCTTTCTGCACGAACCAGAACTGCACGGTTTGCATAATTGCTGATTACAATTCCTGTCACAATGATACTCGGCACAATTCCCAGAATAATAAGAATAACCAGGATACGAAAGCGAAGGCTTTTAAAGAAATTGCCTTTTCTTTTCATTTTTTACGCCTGAAAATAATAGCCTACGCCCCATTTGGTATGCACAAATTTCGGCTCACTGGGATTTGCCTCAATTTTTTCACGAAGACGGCGAATATGTACGTCCACAGTACGAACATCACCCGGGTATTCATATCCCCACACAATATTCAGCAGATTTTCACGGCTGTATACTTTATTTGGATTAAACACAAGAAGTTCCAGAACATCAAATTCTTTCGCAGTCAGATTGATTTCTTTTCCTGAAATAAACACACGGCGTCCTTCACAGTCCATACGTAATTCACCAACTTCTATGGTTTTTGCCTTTTCCTTCTCTTCATGATCACTTCCTGCACGGCGCATGATCGCTTTGATACGCGCTTTTACCTCAAGGATATTAAACGGCTTTGTGATGTAATCATCGGCGCCGTATTCCAATCCCAGAATCTTATCCATGTCTTCGCCCTTCGCTGTCAGCATCACAATGGGGACATTGGAAAACTCCCGAATCTGCTGGCACACCTCCAATCCATCCATCTTAGGCAGCATCAAATCCAGAAGAATGATGTCGTATTTTTTTTCTTTCGCCTTTTCCACGGCTTCCTCACCATCGTAAGCGCAGTCAACCTCCATCCCTTCCTGTTCAAGGCTGAAACGTATTCCTTTCACAATAAGCTTTTCATCGTCTACTACCAATACTTTCCTGCTCATTCAAATCTCCTTATCCAACTATAATCTCGTCTTTTATCTTCGCAAAAGTCCCGGCCTTGATCCCTTCCACCTTCATGATATCCTCAACGGCAGAAAAAGGTCCGTTAGCTTCCCTGTAAGCAATAATCGCCTTAGCCCTGGTAGCTCCGATTCCCGTCAGGGTCGTAAGCTCCTCCTCTCCGGCCAGATTGATGTTTACTCTGCCGTCCCCGGAACTTGTATTACCTGTTTTCACTGCTCCTTCCCCCTGCTGATGCCCGGGATTCCCGTTATTGTCTGCTTCCTCCTTTGTCGGGACATAAATCTGCTGTCCGTCGCCCAGAATTTCCGCCCGGTTAATACATTCCCCGGCAGCCTCCGGAAGATATCCGCCTGCCGCTTCGATTGCCTGAAATACCCGGCTTCCCTCTTCCAGACAGAAAACTCCCGGCTTTGCCACAGCACCGGAAACATCCACATAAATCTCCGCCGGCTTTTCCTGCTCCTCTGCTTCTGGTTGCAGATTTTCAGATTCATCTGACTCACTGACTTCCGTCTCGCGGATTTCCGCAATAAACTCAGCCTCTCTGCCTGTACATCCCGTCCAAACCATTCCGAACATCAGAACTATAACGATATAGCAGTATATTACTGTTTTTTTACTTCTTTTTAATAATTTCATGAATTTTGGTTCACTTCCTCCTCCGCTTTTCGTAGCAAGCGCTCCAAAACCCATAATGCCATATTCTATTTTAACGAAATATTACAAGTTTTACAAGGGGTTTCGTATCTTATTTTTAATACTTCCTGCCTGATGATGCTTATTTTTTCCACTTAAAAATAATAATTCCCGCAATAGAAATTACCATTCCCAAAATCTTACGCCACTCAAAGGGCTGTTTTTCCACTCCGAACATTCCGAAAAGTTCAATTACATAAGCAACAGCAAGCTGAGATACCACAATCAGCATAGCTGCTTTTGCAGGTCCCAGAGCACTCATACTTTTAATAACCGTTGCCGTAATAAATGCGCCGATAACACCACCAAGCAACGTATATTTACTGTTAATCTGCCATAGCGCGCCTACCTGCTCTCTTCCCGTAAACAGCCATGCAAGCACACAGACTGCAAAAGCGGAAATCTGTACCCAGCCAGCGGATACCCACAGACTTGTCTGCTTTGTCACCTCCGTATTAAAGACTCCCTGAATACTCATTAACGCTCCGGACAACAGCGTAATCAAAATTCCCCACATATTTATTCTTCCTCCTGTCTGCCTCTATCTATAGAAAAGAGGCGCTGCTTATGCAGCACCTCTCCTTTGTCTATTTCTAGTTTATGCGGTTATTTTGAATTTATACACCCTTTTTCTTTATACGTTTCTATTCTGTTTATTTTTCACGAATACTTTTTATCGCTCTCATAATCTTAATCGGGTTTCCATAATTCAAAGTTCCGAAGCGGAAGATTTTCGCCGCCAGTATTCCTGTAAATACACAGGTTCCAGCCAGAAGGATAAGGGAAACCAGAATCTCCCAGGTGTCTACACTCCCCATTGAAATCCGGATAAACATAGCATTTCCGGATGTAAACGGAATGAAAGAAGCAACTTTAATCAACATACTGTCACTGACATTAAGGCCAAACATGGCAACCAGGAATGACACCACATAAATAAGAGTTACAGGGCTGGAGCTCTTGCTGATATCTTCTGTTTTAGACACAAGCGCCCCCAGCATTCCGTAAATAAAAGCATATAGGAGATAGCTGAGAATCCCGAATACACCAAAGGCAATCAGAACCCGGGAAGGAATATCAAACAACCTGTCCAGAATTCCGCCCCAGGCTTCCCCTACTGCCATATACGCCGCAAACCCGGTTCCAAGGATAATGACTGTCTGAATAATCCCCGCAAGAGCACCTGCCAGAACTTTACCGAAGATCAAGCTGTTAGAATTTACACTTGTCACAAGAATCTCAATTGCACGATTACTTTTTTCCGTCGTCACGGATACCGCAATCATCTGTCCATAGAACAGAATCAGGAAGTATACGACAAATACAAGAACATAGGTATACCAGAAATTATTTACGCTGTTTTTACCCAGAACTTCCGGTGTAACAGTCACAAAAACCCTTTCAGACTGATGGATTTCTTCCGGTGTCAGGCCCTTTTCCAAGAGATACTGTTCCTTCTCATACGCAAGGACACACTGCCGAAACTGTTCCATTATATTGCTGTCACCCATACCAAGATTATTGACTATATAAGTCACTTCCCCATTATCTCTTAGAATAAATCCTGCTTCAATCTCATCTTTTTCAACTGCCTCTTTCATGGCATCTTCATCTGTATAGTCCACCCATTTTGCAGGGAAAAGAGAAAGACTTTCTTTTACTTTTTCAGGCGCAATAATACCATATTGTTCTGAGCTCTCCTCCACCTCTTCCTGAACTATCTGAGCATCTTTACTGCCGTTTATATTGTCGAGAAGCCCGGGAATCAGTGTCGGGACGATAATAACACCGGCAATTACAAGAGCAATCAGCACTGTCGTTATAAGAAAACTTTTATTTTTAAAGTAATTGTTTAATTCAAATTTCAATACTGTCAGAAACTGTTTCATGCCTCGTCACCTGCTTTCTCTACAAAAATATCATTCAGAGATGGTTCATACATACCGAAGAATTCCAGATCCACTTCCTGTTTTATCAGCCTTTCCAGAATCCTGTTCTTATTTTCCGGCTGTTTCTTCCGAACAATAACACTGTCCTTCCTGATCTTTTCTACTTCGAGCAGATCTGAAAAGGTATCGTCAAGCCGTCGTCCCAGTTCTTGCGGCGTCTCTTCCAGACTTGATATCACCAGTCTGTCCTTACCGAATTCTCTCTTTATTTCCTTTAAATCTCCGGAAAGCACAACCTCTCCGTGATTTAAAATTGCAATTTCCTCGCAAAACTCTTCCACATAACTCATCTGATGACTGGAAAATATTACTAGCTTTCCTTCATGAATCTGCTCAAGAATCACATCTTTTAGTATCTGCGAATTTACAGGATCGAGGCCGGAAAAGGGCTCGTCAAGGATAATCATATCCGGATTACAAATAAGCGTCTGCGCAAGCTGTACTTTCTGCTGATTTCCTTTGGAAAGTGTCTCTAATTTGCGATCTTCGTATTCTGAAATCCCCATTCTTTCCAGCCATTTCTTCATACTTTCTTTCGCTTTTTTTGCACCTAATCCCCGAAGCATTCCAAGATAAATCAACTGTTCGCTTACTGTTTTTTTCGGATAAAGCCCCCGTTCTTCCGGAAGATATCCAATCTGATGCTTCCTTGGATCAAACGGCTTTCCGTCAAGAAGAATGATACCTCCATTCCCTTTAAATACATCCATAAGGATGCGGATTGTGGTTGTTTTTCCCGCGCCGTTTCTTCCAAGAAGTCCCAATGCTGTTCCGCTTTCTACTGTAAAAGAAATTCCATGGAGAACTTCTGTATCGCCAAAAGATTTCTTTAAATTTCTGATTTCCAGTTTCATATGTTCCTCCTTTTAATCATACACTCTTTATTCTATATTGATTTTACGGCGTCTTTTTGACACACAGCTTTTAACGTAAATTACCGTTGTCCAAATCCATATAATGCCTGATATCACTACTGCAAAGATACCGGTGTTCCACATAAGATGACAAATCATTGCCGCAACTGCACACATCGGGATAATTCGCATTATTCCAATGTACGCTTCATATCCCGACTGATAAATAAGCTCCCTTTCCGCTTCATCACAGCTACTCAGCCATGCTTTCTGAAAGTCCTTCTGCTTCATACATCCCGGATCCCCCTGCAGTCTGGGGTTGCTTTTCTGCAGACACTTTACATAACGAATTTGCCAGATTCCCTGATAACCAAATATAATAACTGTTAGGATACAACTTCCAATCATTATGGCCGGATGTTTCTCTACGTAACTGCTGCTGTAATTAATGGCGAGACTTAATAAGGTCAGTACCATTGCCAAATTACTTACAATAACACCTATGCTCCCTACTTTTTCTTCTTCATATTCCAGTCTGTCCGCCTCTTCATCTTCCGCATTTTCCAGAAGAAGATTCAATTTTCGAAGTTTTATCAGGACAATCTCAGATATAGGTACGGTAATTCCCAGAATTAAAATCATTAAAGGTATCTGCATTTTACTGAGAACCTTCGTAAAAATACTCATATTCCATTGATCAACCCCAACAAATCCCATGAGAAACCCAATGGCTCCGCCTCCCAGTGCAGCCCAGAACATAATTGTAAGAAATCTCACATAACTGTTAGGCTTCCTTTTTTCTTCCTTACTCATTGTTTTCATCTTCTTCCTCCCTGTATGAAAAGATATCTTCTACTGTCACCTGACATATTCCGGCTATCTTCAACGCCAGAGTCACAGAAGGCGAATAGTCGCCTCTTTCTATCAGACTGATTGTCTGTCTGGAAACTCCTGCCAGCTTACCCAGCTCCGACTGGTTGATTCCCAGTCTGGCTCTGTGTTCCTTCAGGCGATTCTCCAGCGGCATGAAATCACCCCCTCAACTTTTCTGTTTCACTCTCGTTTTATGTCATATTTTATTGTCATTATGACAATTTTTCTTGTCATAAATATATCACTGACAACTTTCCTTGTCAATAGATATATCAACTTGTTGTTTCTCTTACTTTATGTTAAACATCCAGTTATCTTCTAACATTCCGGTTTTTTCTAAAACCGAACTTCTATACTATTTTCTGTGAGGTCTTAATATCAGGGGGAAAGGAATGCCCCCGCGCTGAAACCCAATACGGGCAGGGGACTAAGTCCCCTGCCCGTTATCATACTTCACCCCTCGCTTACGCAAGACACTTTTCAAGTATTGTAATCATTTTATCTATATGCGTTTGCGTGATAATAAGGGGAGGAACCAAACGAAGAACGTCAGAACCTGCCGATATCACAAGAAGCCCTTCAGAAAGAGCCTCTTTTACAACTTCACTAACAGGTCTTCCGGAAATGACAAGCCCCTGCATGAAGCCCATTCCCCTTCTTGCAGTCACACAATCAAATTTTTCCACAAGCTCATCCAGTCTCTTCTCCAGATATGGAGTCAGCTCCCGCACATGATCCAGAATCATATCCTGCTCCAAAATGCTGAACACCTTACTGACAGCCGCACAGACAAACGGATTTCCTCCATAAGTAGTACCGTGGTCTCCCGGCTCTAAAGATGCCAAAGCAGCCTTTTTATTAAGAACAAAAGCTCCTACCGGAACACCGCAGCCAAGAGCCTTGGCACAGGTCATAATATCCGGCTGCACACCGTAAGCCTGCCACGCAAAATAATGCCCGGTTCTTCCCATTCCACACTGAATCTCATCAAAAATAAGAAGAATATCTTTCTCGTCACAGAAACAGCGCAAGCCTTCCAGAAACTCTTTTTCTGCGGGATAAATCCCGCCCTCTCCCTGTACCGTTTCCGTAATAATTGCGCAGGTCTTATCTGTAATCTGCGCTTTTACGCTTTCCAGATCATTGAAATCGGCAAACTTCACGCCCCCCATCAAAGGCTCGAATGGTTCACGGTAATGCGCAGTCCCTGTCACCGAAAGAGCACCTATACTTCTTCCATGAAAGGAATGATTCATTGCAATAATTTCATGGTCCGCATGTCCGTCACGGACAAACGCATACTTTTTTGCAGCTTTAAGAGCTCCTTCTACAGCCTCTGTTCCGCTGTTCGTGAAAAACACTTTATCCATACCGCTGGCAAGCACAAGCTTCTCCCCTGCGCTGATAATCGGCTCATTGTAATAAAGATTCGAAATATGCGTCAGTTTATCAATCTGCTCCTTCAAAGCCTCATCGTATCCCGGATAATGATATCCAAGAGAATTCACTGCGATACCTGCAGCGAAATCCAGATATTCTTTTCCTTCGGTATCATACAAACAGCATCCCTCACCTCTTGAAAAAACAACCGGAAAACGGTTATATGTGTGGAGAATACTTACCTCCGCCTCCTGCATCTTTTCATTCATGTTCATGGTAGTAAGTTTCACCATCCTCTCTCAAAATCGCAGTACCGATACCTTTATTTGTAAAGATTTCCAAAAGAAGACTGTGCGGAATTCTTCCGTCCAGAATATGTACACGATTTACGCCGTTCTCTATCGCATCCATACAATTCTTCAGCTTCGGAATCATTCCGCCGCCTACAAATCCATCTGAAATCAGCTCCTGCGCCTCCTGTACATGAAGCTCCGAAAACAGAGTAGACGGGTCGTCCGGATTCTTATAAACACCCTCAATATCTGAAAGAAACGCCAGTTTCTCCGCATGAACCGCCTCCGCAATCGCGCAGGCTGCATCATCTGCATTGATATTAAAGGTATCAAATGCATCATCGTAACCAACCGGAAAAACAATCGGAATAAAATCTTTTTCCATTAAGTCAAACAGCACTTTCGGCTGAACCTCTGTAACCTCTCCGACAAAGCCGATATCTTCACCTCCGGACAGCTTTTTCACGCACTTGAGAAGCCCTCCGTCCTTACCGCTGATACCGACTGTTTTTACGCCAAGAGACTGCACAAGCGTAACCAGCTCCTTATTCACCTTCGCAAGCACCATCTCTGCGATTTCCATCGTATCTTTATCTGTCACACGAAGCCCGTTCACAAACTTCGCATCCATTCCAACCTTGCCAACCCACCGGCTGATTTCCTTACCTCCGCCATGCACAATAATCGGCTTAAGTCCAACCAGTTTCAAAAGAACGACATCTTTAATCACATTTGCCTTCAGTTCCTCATCAAGCATGGCGCTCCCGCCATATTTTATAACCACAATTTTTCCGTTGAATCTCTGAATATAAGGCAATGCCTCAATCAAAACCTCTGCTTTATCCAAATATTTCTGTTTAACCATCACACATACCTCATCAAAAATTTTATCGTATCCCCGCTTGTTCAAGATCTGTAATCCGCATTTATCTTAACGTAATCATATGTCAGGTCGCATCCCCACGCAGTTGCGGAACAATCTCCCATTTTCACATCTGCAATAGCGGTAACCTCATCCTCTGAAAGGATTTTTGTCGCTTCCTCTTCCGAATATCCGGTAGAAACACCATTTTCTATAATCTTGATTTTTCCGGCTCTGCTCTCAAAATAGAGATCAACTTTTTCCGGATCAAACTGTGCGCCGGAATATCCCATCGCGCAGAGAATTCTTCCCCAGTTTGCATCGTGTCCGTAAATCGCCGCCTTTGTAAGAGAAGATGTCACTACAGACTTACTCAGAGTTACAGCCTGCTCCTTAGATTCTGCACCAATGACTTTAACCTCAAACAATGCAGTTGCACCCTCTCCATCTCCGGCAATCTTCTTTGCCAGTGTGGTATTTACGAAATTAAGCGCCTTTCTGAACGCCTCGAAATCCTCGTTTTTTTCTGTAATCTCCGGATTTCCTGCCATTCCGTTTGCAAGAAGAAGCACGGTATCATTTGTGGAGGTATCCCCGTCTACAGAAACCATATTATAAGTATCCTTCACATCTTCGCTTAGCGCTTCCTGAAGCATTTCCTTAGAAATATTTACATCTGTAGTCACAAAACCAAGCATAGTACACATATTGGGATGAATCATTCCAGAGCCTTTGCACATACCGCCGACAGTCACTGTCCTGCCGCCGATTTCAACCTGAACTGCCACTTCTTTTTTCACAGTATCAGTGGTCATAATTGCTTTTGCGGCTTCAGTACCTGCTTCAAGCGTTCCGGAAAGAACCGGCGCCATCATTTTTACTCCGTTTTTAATCCGGTCAATGGGAACCTGCATTCCGATTACGCCTGTGGACGCTACAAGTACACTGTCCGGGGAAATTCCCAGAATCTCTGCAGCAGCGTCCGCAGTCTCCTTACAATATCCATACCCTTCTGCCCCTGTACACGCATTGGCAATTCCGCTGTTACAGATTACCGCCTGCGCATGAGCATGGCTATAAACCACATCCTGATCCCATTTCACAGGCGCAGCCTTCACCACATTCGTCGTAAAGGTTCCGGCAGCCACGCAGGGCGCTTCACTGTAAATCATCGCCATATCTGTTCTGCCCTTATATTTAATCTCTGCCGCTGCTGCCGCTGCCAGAAAACCTTTCGCAGCAGTTACGCCTCCTGTAATACTTTTCATAAAAAACATCCTCCTCTCACCGAACAACAACTGTTTCTTTCTCCGTAAACTCAACTTCCTCTTATGGACACATTGGAATCTGCATTAACCCTTCAGCCTCACCAAATCCAAACATCAGATTCATATTCTGTACAGCCTGACCTGCCGCACCCTTCACCAGATTATCCATAGCTCCCATCATAATAATTCTATGTGTTCTCGGGTCAATCTTAAAATTCACATCTACATAATTGCTACCCTCCACCCATTTTGTCTGAGGGCAGACATCCTTATCCAGAACGCGGACGAACATCTCTTTCTCATAATATTTGTCATATGCAGCCTTTACCTCCTCGTAGGTCACATCTTTTACAAGAGAAGCGTAAGCCGTAATGAGAATTCCGCGGTTCATCGGAATCAGATGAGGGGTAAAATTAATCAGAACCTCCTGTTTGCAGGCATAACCAAGCTGATCCTCTATCTCCGGCGTATGCCTGTGCTGCGCAACGCCATAAGCCTTGATATTTTCATTTACCTCACAGAACAGATTATCCACCTTCGCGCCACGCCCTGCTCCGGACGTACCGGATTTCGCATCAATAATAATAGTGGAAGGGTCTATCATCCCCTCTTTCAACAACGGATAAATAGAAAGAGTAGAACAGGTGGGATAACATCCCGGATTGGCAATAAGTCTGGCCTTTTTAATCTCTTCACGGTTAATCTCACAAAGCCCATAAACAGCTTCCTCAACAAACTGAGGCGCTTTATGTTCAATTCCATACCACTTTTCATATTTTTTTACATCTTTAATACGAAAGTCCGCGCTCAAATCAATAACCTTTGCCTTTGACAAAATTTCCTCATTAATAAGAGAAGCGCAGAGCCCCTGAGGTGTTGCGGTAAAAATAACATCCACCTCTTCTGCAAGAGCCGCCATATTGTCATCCATACATTTAGAATCCACCAGTTTAAAAAAATTTTGATAAATTTCAGCATAGGATTTATCAATATAGCTTCTGGATCCATACCAGGCAATCTCCACTTCTTTATGTCCAAGGAGCAGACGCACAAGTTCATTTCCCGCATATCCGGTCGCTCCTATAATTCCGGCTTTTATCATAACAATTCCCTCCATCCAGTTAAGTACTTCAAACTTCGAACTGCACTTTTCGTGGCAGCTTTGTTTTTAATTGGTATGATTATACATCTAATATGCATAATATGCAATAGTAATTTTGCTATGATTTTTATTTTTCCTCCCTTTCTTTTATTCATTTTCACAAATATTACTTATTATAATGCGCTGATTTCCAAATAAAAAATTTTTATTTTTTT
>Scooby_p1__coassemble_142_pt1 | contig 84829 bp, 80 predicted proteins | sample Scooby_p1__metabat2_low_PE_018 | metagenome-assembled genome bin Scooby_p1 | reverse complement strand
CAGAACTTCTGAGATTCGTCCGGCGCAGGCATAGGTGGTTGGAAACATCATAATAACCATAGCAAAAAGCATTACGGACATGAGAACCATGCTGATATACTGGCTGTTTGCCACCAGAGAACCGACTTCCATAGCTCCGTTTTCCACATAGACAGCTCCCAGACCTAAAACAGCGGCAGTTGTCACGCCGAAGATTACGTTGATGGCTGGCATCAGAAAGCTGGTGATTTTTCCGGCTGTCATGGCAGTCTGTGTGTATTCTTTATTTGCCTCACCGAAACGACGGCTTTCATTTGCCTGTTTATTGAAAGCGCGGATTACGCGGACGCCTTCCAGAGATTCAAGAAACAGACGGTTAATCTGGTCAAGCTTTTGGCGAAGACGGATGGAATAACGGGAGGCAAACATAACGATGCCTCCGACTCCTATAAGAAGAACCGGGATTGCCACTGTGAGGACAGAGCTTACTTTTCCGCCGGTAGCAGCAGAAAATACAAGACCGGCAACAGCCATCATAGGCGCCAGAATACCAATGCGAAGGAGCATGGTAAGAAAAAGCTGAATATTGGTAATGTCAGAGGTACTTCTTGTCACCAGACTTGCAACGCCGAAACGGTCCAGCTCGGCAGCGGAAAAGCTTTGCACTTTATCAAAAACCTCTCCTCGAAGTCTGGCGGAAAAATCAGTTGAAATCCGCGCTGCAAGCTTTACGGATAAAAAGTTGATGATACATGCCAGAACAGTGATTCCTGCCATGATGCCTGCCAGAGTGAAAATCAGCCTGTTTTTGGCGTTTGCAACTCCGCTGTTAATCATCTGCGCCAGCAGGGAGGGAAGAAGCATTTCTCCCACAGCGGACAGCAGTACCAGTGCGGACAGAATTGTAACCTGACATTTATTGAGTTTGATTTTGGAAAAAATAGTACGCATAAATGATGAAACTCCTTTCCTGTATATTTGCGTGTACTTTTATTTTACAATTTTAATTTTCGACAGGCGGAAAAAAAGACTGCCTAATGCATATTTTTGAAGTTCAAGATAGCGCTCGGGAGACACCTGCCCTCCGAAATTTAAGATTTCCATATCGCCGCCTGCGCCTTTTGTAAAAATACCGGATGAAGTGAAGCCGTTCTTGAAATAAAATTTTCTTCTGGAGATTCTTTGCTCCTGATTTGCTGCCTTTTCATCCAGACGTTCGATTAAAAGGACAACTTTTTTGCCGGAAAAATATTTGCAGATTTCATTCATGAGAAAACTTCCGGTTCCCCTGCTGCGTATTTTTCCGGAAACAGCCAGATAATCGACCATAACCATGTCTTCATATGGGATGACCATTACGAAGCCCATGAGTGTCTGATCGTCGGTTGCTGTAAAAATACGGGCTTTTTTACTTTTTACAGAGTGTTTTAAAACGAAAAAAGGTTTTCGTTCCTGTTTTGGAAATGCTTCCATATAGATTTCTTTAATTTCTTTCCACTGTTCTTTTTTTAATTCTGTGATTTTCATATGAATCCTCCTCAAGAATACTGTATACGCTCTTTTCATAAAGTATCATAATGTCTACAGTAGATGTAGAGTCAAGAGGTGTTTTCAAAATAAATAAAAAGAACGGCTGTATGACATTTTTTGTCACACAGCCGCTTTTGCTGCAGATTCAGAACAGTAAGAGTATGGATGAAACACGTTCTGAACACTGTTTTTTATTTTCTTGTGATAGTATAAGTTTCTCCCGCTTTTGTAGGGAAGGAAATTTTGTCATTTCCGAGTTTTTCAACAGAAATGTCATTTCCACAGGAATCTTTTACTGCATAGGTGGATAAATCCTTATATTCTGCTGTAAAGAGATTGCCGTTTCTGGAAGTTACTGCAAAGGAATCAGCAGTTCCATCTGTCCAATTCATATCAATGACGAAGTTTCCACGAGCCACAATTCCTTTTACATATCCTGTTTCCCACTGTTTCGGCAGAGCAGGAAGGAACTGGATATAGCCAAGCTGGCTCTGGATAAGCATTTCATTGACGCCTGCTGTATAGCCGAAGTTTCCGTCAATCTGGAAAATCGGGTATCCCTTATAGTTTTCACCGCCGCCATGGGAGGAGAAGAGATTCATAAGGAAACCGGAATTTCCGCCGCCGACTGCGGACTGAACAATCTGGAATGCTTCATCGGCATGACCGGTACGTGCCCAGAGGTTCAGTTTGTGGGCTTTGGACCATCCGGTTGCATCCAGACCGCGCTCATTTAAGGAAACCATAGCTGCATCCATAAATTCAGGAGCATCCTTGCTGATGATGCTGCATGGATAAAGAGCCATCAGATGAGAGAGATGGCGGTGCGGAGGCTGTTCGCCGTCTGTATCTGCGCCAAGACTCTGTCTCCACTGTGGAATGTCGATTTCCGGAAGAGTTCCGGCCTGTGCTTTGCCGATATGGGTTTCTTCGAACCACTCTTTTACCTGACCGTCAGAGCCGACCATAACAGGATTCAGTTTGGACTGTTTTTCTCTCCAGAGAGGGATAAGCTCCTGGTCAACGCCGAGGATTTCGGCTGCAGCAATGGTATTTTCGAAGTGCTGCCAGATAAACTGCTGGTCATAGGAAGCGCCGTTGGCAATCGGTCCGTTCTCAGGAGAGTAGGACGGTGCGGATACATAGCGCTTCTGGTATTCGCTCCAGTAAAGGGCTTCGTTCCAGAAGTTAGCAACTTCTCTCAGTGACGGATAAAGTTTTTTGAGGAATTCTTTATCCTCTGTGAAGAGATAGTATTCATAAGAGTTCAGAAGACCCCATGCGGAACCGATGGGGTTCCAGCCTGCAGCGTTATTTTTCTGTCCCATTGTGACAAACATATACGGGGTACTGAAGCATCCTACCAGCCAGCCGTTTTCTTCGCCGTCGTTGCTCTTGATGCCAAAAGCTGCGGCAGCGGCAGTGCGTCCTGCTTCGCGCAGAACGTCCAGATAATCGTTATAAGGAAGGAGACATTCTCCCAGATTGCTTGCCATAGTCGGCCAGTAATTCATCTGTACGTTAATGTTGAAATGGTAGTCGCCGCCCCATTCAAAATGGTCTTCGCCCCACACACCCTGAAGGTTTGTAGGGAGTGCGCCCTTTCTGGAGCCTGCAATCGTAAGGTAACGACCGAACTGATAGCAGATAACCTCCATAGCTCTTTGCTCTTTGTCTGTAGGAAGCGTGCCACCGTTTTTCTCCACCAGATTTCGGTATTTCTGAAGAAGCTCGCTTGTAGGAATCTGAGGAATTTCTTCATTGAAGCCCAGCTCCATACGGGAGAAAAGCTCTGCGTAGTCAGAAAGATGAGCAGTCTTCAGCGCTTCGTAGCCTTTTGCTGCAGCAGCGTCAAGACGGGCGGTAATTGCCTGATGGGGGTCTTCGCCTCTGAAAGACGGAAGCTCCATTTTATAATCTGTGCCGCAGGCAAGAAGCAGGATAACAGAATCCGCTTTTTCTACATGAACAGAGGAGCCGTCTAAGGTGAGGGTTCCGCCTGTTGGAAGAACTTTAAGCTGTGCTTCGGTTTTCAGACCGTTGCTTTTGAGCGTGTTTGTCATGGTGATCCTGTCGCCGTCGGCTGTGTTTACAGGAGCAGTTCCTCCGGTGCAGTCCTCAAGACGTACAGAAATCGTGATTTTTTCTTTCTGATCTGCGCTGAGGCGGATGGCAAGCACATTATCCGGATAACTGTTAAAGTATTCGCGGGTGTAGTGGACGCCGTTATAATCGTAGCTTACTGTGGCAAGAGCTGTGCGCAGGTCTAAGTCTCGTACATAATTTGTGACAGCAGCTTCGTTTTCCACGTTACTGGAAATATAGAGGTTTGCATAGTCCTGAGGGGCTTCATAGCCTGTGAGGTCGCCCATAAGCTTGTTAAGCCAGTCCATAGCCTCGCCTTTGGTATCTGTTCCGCATGCCTGATAGGAATCCCCGTCAAAGCCGAATACATGCTCGGATTTGTCATCGAGCTTTTTGCGGAGCGCATCCAGGTCTTTTTTTATTGTTTCCAGATCCTGCTCGGTTTCTGCAGGATTGGTATTTCCGTATTTGTAATCTGTTCCTTCGGAAGGGCCTCCATTCCAAACAGTCTTCTCGTTGAGGTGAATCTTGTCTGTTTTGGCGCCGCCGAATACAAGAGCGCCCATATAACCGTTTCCGATTGCCAGAGCTTCTGTCTGCCAGTCAAGAGCAGGTTTGTCGTACCAGATTCTGAGAAGATTATCATTTCCGGTTGTTTTCATTCCTTTTCCTCCGTTTGCATTTTGTGAGATGTTATCAAATTTACACAGAAAAATCCTGTGAAAATCAGATGTATCTGTAAATTATAATACATGGTAACTGTGGGGAAATCAATAGATTTGTGCATTTTGGATGACAATATGAGAGGAAAAGAGAAGGTGTCTCTGACAGGAATAAAAAAGACCGGCGTCCGAAGACACCGGTCTGTAAAAATACCGAAAAATCTGTTTTAGTGGTTGCCGCACTCATCGGCATGCTCATGGTTGTGGCAGATAGAACCTGTGGAAACAAGCTCTCCGCGAAGATAAGTTTCCACAGCCATAGTTGCATCACCGGTAGCTCCTACGATAACTTCTACGCCGCGCTCGTTGAAAATATCAACCGCTCCGCCGCCCATGCCGCCTGCGATGACAACTTCAGCGCCGTTATCAGCAAGGAAGTTTGGAAGGAAGCCCGGACGATGTCCAGGATTTGGAACGGAATTTACGGATGTGATTTTTCCGTCAGCGGTGTCAAAAAAGATAAAGTTTTCACAATGTCCAAAATGTCCGGCAACAGTGTTGCCCATAGCTGCTACTGCAATTTTCATAATCATTACTCCTTTTCGTTTCGTTCAAGCAATTTGCCTGTAGTTTCAAATATTTCTTTTATTGCATCACGGGCAGGGCAGTCGATATCAGCAAGGCTGAGACCGGCATTTACTGCCTCGGAAGCTCGTTTGTCATAAGGAATCATACCTGCGAAGGGGATATCTTCTTTTTCGCAGAAGTCTTTGATTCGCTGTGTGTTTTCGGGACTTACATCCCATTTGTTTACGCATACGGCAAGCTTGGCCTGGAAAGTTGCCGCGGTTTTTACCAGTCGGGTGAGGTCGCTCAGACCGGAAAGGCTCGGTTCTGCAACAATCAGGACCAGATCCATGCCGCTGACAGAAGCCATGACAGGGCAGCCGATTCCGGGGGAACCGTCAATGATGGCAAGGTCGGTTTCCGGTGCATTTTTCAGCATTGCCATTTTTACGTCGGTAACCAGCTTGCCGGAATTTCCGCGACCCATTTTCAGGGTGGCGGTGGAGAAAACAGTCTCGCCAAGATAAAGCTCTTTTCGTCCTGCCACATCTGTGATAAGACGGACGGCATCCTGAGGACAGACATGGGCGCAGACGCCGCAACCTTCACAGGCGTATTCGTTTATTCTGTATTTGCCGTTCTCTTTGATAAGAGCGTCGAATCGGCAGTAGTTTCGGCAAAGTCCGCAGCTGACACATTTTTTCGAATCAATGACAGCTTTATCTCCGCCGAGAAAGTCGGAGACAACGGGGCTTGTCTCGGGGACAGTGACGAGATGAAGGTTTGGGGCATCCACATCACAGTCTGCGATGGCTTTTGCCTGAGCGAATCGGATAAACGCCGCTGCTGTGGTGGTTTTGCCTGTGCCGCCTTTTCCGCTGAGAATCAGTAGTCGTTTCACAGGGCACCTCCTATCTGCGCAAGAATATGCTGGAAAATTTCCTGTGTCTGTTCGTTTTTTTCGGAGACAATTTCCCCTTTTGCTGCAAGAGCTGCGATTTCAGGATTATAGGGAATCCGTGCAAGAACAGGAAGATTATGTTTCCTGCAAAACTCCTCAAGAGGTTCAAATGGCGTATCCTCTTTGTTGATGACGACTCCGCATTTCTTTTTCAGTAAAGTGACAAGTTCGTGTACCATACAGAAATTATGGAAGCCAAATGCGGTGGGTTCCACCACGAGGATACAGTAGTCTGCATCCATAACACTTTCCATAACAGAGCAGGCGCTGCCTGGGGGACAGTCGATAATTGTCAGTCCGTTATCATGCTTCAGAGCAGCCCGGATTAAAGGAACACCGGAAGCTTCTCCGGGATTCAGGATACCGGAGACCACCTGAATATTCTTGTGGGTTCCGATTTCGAGGATTCCTACAGGCTTGGGCTCTTCGGTGATGGCACCTTCCGGACATACCATCATACAGCCGCCGCAGCTATGGCATACCTCCGGAAAGAGCATAGGTTTTTCTTTGAGGAACATCAGGGCGTGAAAACGGCAGAAATCCACACATTTCCTGCATCCGGTACATTTATCGGCATCGAAAACAGGGAGAAGAGAGCTGACGGTTGTTTCTTTTATATTTTCAGGCTTCAGAAACAGTCTGCCGTTTGGTTCTTCCACATCACAGTCAATGTAAGTGGCATTTTTGGCTGCAGCAGCAAGATTGACTGCTGTCAGAGTTTTGCCTGCACCGCCCTTGCCGCTTAAACAGGCAATCTTCATTGTACACCGTGGAAACCGCCGTGGAAGGTCGTCAGTTCACTGAGACTGCCTTCCTCCAGTGCGGAGAGATCGTCTGCTGCGGCTTTATGTTCGGATTTATAGATTTTCATATTTGCGGCTTTGAAAACGTCGGCGGCATTCTGTCCGCAGCGAAGGGTGATTAATACATCAACCTTGTTGTCAACAAGGAACTGTGCTGCCAAAATTCCAGCGCCGCTCTGTGCCTGGGCAGCAGGGTTTTCTGCAATCGTATCCTTTCCGTCCTCGCGGAAAAGAAAATACGGGGCGCGTGAAAGGACAATACATACGTCTTTCTGGTTTTCATCCAATGGAATCGCGATTTTCATGATACCATCCTCCTTAACAGTGATTGGGGTACAACTGCGGTGATGTTTTCTGCATCCTGCGCAGCCGTGAAATTTTTCGTTACCATCGCATAGCTGATAATCGCCGCCTTCGATACGAAGGGGATGACCATCGACCAGTGCGCTTGCCAGCTTCTTTCTGGCGGAATTATAAATCATCTGAACTGTAGTTCTGGCAACCTGCATATAGGTACTGCATTCTTCCTGGGAAAAACCGTGTTTGTCAATCAGACGGATTGCTTCGTACTCGTCTACTGTCAGTATCACGGCAGTTTCACAAGATGAATCGCCTGCGGGAAAGAATTCTCTGATCCGGGGAAGCTGACAGATTTTTCGGCATTTCCTTGGTCTTGGCACGGCTTTCACCTCCTGTTATAATGTAGAAAACAATTTATATTGTTTGGACTATAATTAGTATAACGCTGTTTTTGACATAAGTCAATAATATAATTGACATATGTCGAAAAATAAATTATACTGCAGATAGCAAATGAAAGTAAGTATTTTACGGATGAATGATAGAAAAGCGAAGATAAGGAGGGAACTTTATGGATTTTCAAAGTATTTTTCCGGTATGGGATAAACTGAATAAAAATCAGCAGAACAGAATTATGGGAGGCCTGATTGAGAAGAGTGTGAAGAAGGGAGAAATCATTCATAACGGAAATATGGACTGTACGGGGCTGTTTTTGATAAAAAGTGGTCAGCTTCGTGCATATATCCTTTCCGATGAAGGAAGGGAAATTACCATATACCGTCTGTTTGACAGAGATATGTGTCTGTTTTCCGCGTCCTGTATGATGCGTTCCATACAGTTTGAAGTTACCATTGCAGCAGAAAAGGATACACAGCTTTGGGTAATTCCTGTGGAGGTATATAAGAGTATTATGGAAGAATCCGCTCCTGTGGCAAATTATACGAATGAGCTGATGGCGTCCAGATTTTCAGATGTCATGTGGCTGATTGAACAGGTGATGTGGAAGAGCATGGATAAACGGGTAGCAGCGTTTCTTATAGAAGAGTCAGCGATTGAAGGGACAAATGAACTTAAGCTTACCCATGAAATGATTGCCAATCATCTTGGTTCACACAGAGAGGTAATTACCCGTATGCTCCGTTATTTCCAGAGTGAAGGTATGGTAAAGCTGTCGCGCGGGACGGTTCAGATTCTGGATGAAGAGAAACTGGAAGCTCTTCAGGATGAGTAAAATAAGATTGATAGAAAAAAGAGCCCCTTTCCGTGGCTGATTCGGATAATCCGGCAGTAAGGAGAGGGGCTTATTATAATCTGTATTATATTTACTATTGATCCATCCCGCAGGCTGATGCAGTCTTGATCAGGCAGCGGTCATTGTTTACTGCGTCATAAAAGCGGAAACCTCCGGAGAAGTTATAGGCTTCATAGCCGCTTCCTTCCAGAATACAGGTGGCAATATAGCTGCGCAGTCCACTCTGACAGATCACGTATACAGGCTTATTCTTTTCGATTTCTTCCAGATGTTCGCGAAGTTCATCAACAGGAATATTTTTGAAGCCTTCGATATGACCTCTGGAATATTCGCCGGGTGTACGCATATCAAGAAGAGTGACGCTTCCGTCGCGGGGAAGACTGTCCGCATCTTCCAGGTGCCACTGCTTCAGCGTACCTTTGGAAATGTTATCAATCATAAAACCTGCCATATTTACAGGATCTTTTGCCGATGAGTACGGCGGCGCATAGGCGAGATCCAGATCTTTTAACTCTGTAGCTTTCAGACCTGCATGAATGGCAGTTGCCAGCACATCAATACGCTTGTCTACACCTTCATATCCTACAATCTGCGCTCCGAGAAGACGGTAGGTTTCTTTTTCGAATACGACTTTCATGGTCATAACTTTGCCTCCCGGATAGTATCCGGCGTGACTCATAGGGGAAAGAATTACTTTATCTGTATCAAGCCCTGCCTTTTTGGCATTCGTTTCGTTGATGCCTGTTGTTGCGGCGGTCATGTCAAAAATTTTGATTACGCTGCTTCCCTGACTGCCCTGATAGCGGCTGTCTCCGCCGCAGATGTTGTCTGCGATGATGCGTCCCTGTTTATTGGCAGGACCAGCCAGTGAGATCAGAGCATCCTGGCCTGTGACATAATGTTTTACCTGTACGGCATCTCCGGCTGCATAGATGTCAGGAACAGAGGTTTCCATGCGGTCATTGACAACAATGCTGCCCTTAATGCCAAGTTCAAGCCCTGCCTCTTTTGCAAGAGCTGTGTCAGGGGTTACGCCGATGGCAAGAACTACCATATCTGCGTGAAGAGGAGCTTCGTCTTTTAAAAGAACGTCAACACCGCCGTCTTTTTCTTCAAAGCCTTCTACTGTGTGACCAAGGGCAAGGCGTATGCCATGTCTGCGCATTTCACTGTGGATAAAGGATGCCATGTCAGGGTCAAAAGGATTCATAAGCTGTTTTGGTCTCTGGACAATGGTCACGTCCATGCCAAGATTTCTTAAGTTCTCAGCCAGTTCAAGTCCGATGAAGCCTCCTCCTGCAAGAACGGCAGATTTCGGATGTCTGGTATTGATATATTCCTTGATGCGGAAAGTGTCTTCTACAGTACGAAGGGTGAACAATTTTTCAAGACCAACGCCCGGAAGACGGGGCTGAGTGGGCTTTGCGCCCGGAGAAAGAATCAGCTTGTCGTAGGATTCTTCGAATTCTTCACCGGTTTCCAGATTTTTTACGGAAACGGTTTTTCTGTCAGGGTGAAGGGCAGTTACCTCGTGGCGTACCTTCATTGTTACCCTGAATCGGGTGAAAAAGCTTTCCGGAGTCTGTAAGGTCAGAGCCTCAGGCTCTGTGATCGCATCTCCAATGTAATAGGGCAGACCGCAGTTGGCGTAGGAAATATATCCGGATCGCTCAAAGACAATGATTTCTGCATTTTCATCTAATCTGCGAATACGTGCGGCAGCAGTGGCACCGCCTGCCACTCCGCCAACAATAACAATCTTCAACTTATTGTTCCACCTTTCCTAAATATGAGGCAATGCCTCCGATATTGTTTACATTTGTATAACCCATGCTCTGCAGGATACTGGATGCCTGACGGCTTCGTGCGCCAGAGTGACAATATACAAACAGAGGAGTGTCTGTGGAGTTTACAACAGAGGAAATTCTGTCGATTGTCTGGAGGGGAAGATTTTTGCTTCCCGGAATTCTGCCTTCCCTGTATTCTTCAGGGGTGCGCACGTCCAGAAGAACAGCACCCGGACAAGAATTAAAATCTTTTACGCCCTGATTGATATCTGCCTGTTTGAATATATCAAAGAATCCCATAATTCTGCCTCCTTTTTACAGCATTTCGAGAATAGAGCTCTTGGAGCGTGCTCCCATTGCCTGATTGATGATCTTTCCGTCTTTCATTACAATCAGAGTAGGAATGCTCATGATACCGAACTGGCTTGCAAGCTCAGGCTGCTCATCTACATTAACCTTGCCTACTGTGATGTCGGAGCGTTCTTCTGCAATCTCCTCTACGATGGGAACTACCATACGGCATGGTCCACACCATGGAGCCCAGAAATCTAAAAGAACCGGATTGCTGGAATTCATAACTTCGTTCTGGAAATTGTCTTTATTTATATTGATAGCTGACATATATTTGTCCTCCTTTGGGGTTGTTTTTAGTTTTTTTCTTTGTGGCTTAAATATACATCAGACCAGAGAAGAGTTCTGTGACAAAATCACATTTGCCCGGAATAATTCCGTTTCAGGAAATTATTCCAGGCAAATCAGAGAGTCTTTATACTTTTTTTACATACCATCGGTTCTGACTGTACATTGGTCTTCCGCCGACGCCGCTCATAGAAGCTTCAAGATAGAAGTAGTCGTCCGGCTTCTGGGTGATAACCGCCCAGTTTGGGTCGCAGATTCTGTTGTTTACTTCTGCCCATCCATGACCTCCTGAGGAGATGGATGCAGCATTTGTATAACCGACAGCATTGGCAAGATAGGCGAAGGCTGAACCGCCGCAGTAGCAGTCGCCGCGTCCTTTAAACAACATTTCTTCCGCATAAAAAATATCCCAGTTTGGATCCCATTTCCGAAAATCTCCAATGTTGCAGTAGCGGTAAGTAAGGAGTTTGTCAAAGCATTTCCGGAGTTTTTGAGATTTAGTCATATCATAATGGGTAACGCTTTCCATGATTTTATTTGCTTTTACCATGACCTTAAGCTTGCGCAGACTTGTACTGTTGTAGCTGGCTTTTCCGTTCCTGCCAAGCTTGATTCCATTTACGGTTTTGGAGGTTACCATACTGCCGCCTCTGCCGTTTTTGACCTGGAAGAAATAATAATTATTTTTGATTTTCTGCCAGCCTGTGCGCTGGATTCCTTTGGAGTCGAAATAGTAGTTTTTTCCGTTGACTTTTATAATGCCTTTATCTTTTTTGCCTTTTTCATTATAATGATAGATTTTGCCTTTGGTTTTTACAAATTTGTTTTTGTATACGGGAGCTGCGCTGACTGTGCCTGCGGTAACGAGAATCAGGCAGAGGGCAAGAAAAAGCGGGAAAAGGATGTGTTTCTTTTGGTTTTTCATAATAAGCCTCCTTTACAGATGGGGGATTTTAAATGATTGAAAGTATAGGAAAATTATAGCATTTAAGGGGTGTTTTAGCAATAAAAAAACCATTGATATGAAAAAAAGGAAATAGGGTGAACCGTGCTTTTTTCGAACAGGCTTTCTTGCGCTTGAGACGTTTGTAGTGTATAATTGTCTCCATAAGTAAAATGACGAATGATAGGATAAACAAGGACATAAGGTGAACGATTTTGAAAAAAAAGATAGAACAACTGTTAAGTGGAAAATTTGAATACGAACAGCCGGAGCTTCTGTTTTCCCAGGAAAAAATAGCAGTCACTCTAAAGGCAGGAGAGACCTGCAGAGGGGATATTTATGTGGGAACAGAGGATAACCGCAGGATACGCGGTTATATAACGTCATCAAACAGACGTTTGGTACCCGGAAGCGATGAATTTTCAGGAACAACTATCTGTCTGCCCTATGGTGTGGACGGCGTTGGCATGAAACCCGGAGAAAAACACGAAGGATGGCTTTGTTTTACTACAAACATCGGTGAATATAAGCTGCCGTTTATTATCGAAACAGAGACGGAACAAGTGAGAAGCTCTACGGGAGAAGTGAAGGATCTGGATGGAGTCTGCGAAATTGCCAAAACTGATTTCAGGGAAGCCTACCGCCTTTTTACTGACAGGAGCTTTCCGATGATACTGAAAGGAATGGATGAAAAGGTACAGGCAATGTACAGGGGACTTTCGAGACAGCCCGTTACCTATCAGCATCTGGAGGAATTTTTTATCGGAACAGGGAAGAAAGAGCCTGTGCGTATTTCTCTGAAAGCAAGCGGTGAGGAATTTTATGATATCCAGGAATCTGTCAGAGAGTCCTTTTCTATAAAAAGGAGCGGATGGGGGCATCTGCGCCTGGACATTGAGACAAGAGGGGAGTTTCTGGAGGTAAGCCGTAAGGTAGTGACAGAGGAAGACTTTATCGGGACACATTATCAGGTGGATTATGTGATTCGGAAAGAAAAGCTTGGCAAGGGAAGACAGTACGCTGAGGTGGTAATCAGAAGTCCGTATCAGGAATTGTCCTACAAGATTATGGCTTCCAGAGACTCCGGAGTTGCAGTAAAGGTAAATTCACACGTGAAGCAGCAGAGACTTTCTCTGATGAAAGACTGTCTCACCCATTTCTGCAAAAAAATGGATTTTAAAACCTGGGTGGGAAGCAGCCGGTTTATTTTAAATCAGCTTCAGGAAACAGGGTGCGAGTATCCGGAATATAAGCTCTACGAAGCATATCTTTGTTATCTGGAGGATAATAAGGAAGCAGCAGTAGAAATTCTGAAGAAATTCAGTGATACTACATTTACCAAAGAGAATCTGGAACTTGCAGGGGCATATCTTTATCTTTGCATGGTTACAGGACTTTACAGGGACAGAGAACAGGGACTCCGCAAGCTGCAGAATTTCTATATGCAGAAGGAGGACAGCTTTCTCTTATTTAACCTTCTCTTGAAGGTGGATTCCACGATTACTTCCTCTCCGTCAAGAGCTGTATTTATGATGGAAGAACAGTTCGAGAGAGGTTGCAGGAGTCCGTTCCTTTATCTGGAAGCATGGAATTATATCCGCAGCGATATGTCTCTTCTTCACAGACTGAACCGATTTTGGGCACAGGTGTTTCTTTTTGCAGGGAAGGAGGAGCTGCTCACAGAAGAACTGGTGATGCGTTTTGCCTATCTTTCCGGTTATGAAAAAAGCTTTAACAGGAGTCTTTACAGAGCCCTTGCCATAGGATATGAGGCATTCCCGACAGATGATACGCTGGAGGCTATCTGCAGATATATTATGCTGGGAAATCCCAGGAAAGCCGAATATTTCAGATGGTTTTCGCTGGCAGTAGAGCATGGTCTGCGTCTGACAAGACTGTATGAATATTATGTAGAAACGATGGATACTTCCTATCAGAGAGAGCTTCCCAAGCCTCTGCTGATGTATTTTACGTATAACAGCAACACCCTTGGAGATGCTAAGAAGGCATTTATTTATGCCAGCATTGTCAGCAATAAGGACAGGGAGCCGGGAACTTATGAAGATTATCGGGAAGTAATGGAAGAATTTGCCCGTCGTAAAATGGCGGAAGGCAGAATGAATGAGAATTATGCAGTTCTTTATCAGGAATTCCTAAGTGAACCGAAAACATATGCTCAGGCAGAGGCGATTGCAAAAAAAATGTTTACCTTCCGCCTGTACTGTGATGACAAAAAGGTTCGTCATGTGATCGTCCGGCACAATCAGATGGAGAAGGAAGAAAGCTATCCCTGCGTACAGGGAGTGGCGTACCCGCGTATTTACACGGAGGATGCGGTGATTCTCTTTCAGGATGATAAGCAGCGCAGATACGCTGCAACAGTAGATTATAATGTAAAGAAACTGTTTGATGAGCATGATATTGTGGAAAATGTTCTGAAGGCAGGGGTGACGGAGCCGGGAGCGCTTCTTCATTACTGTGTAAATACACAGCCGGACAGAGGAAATCTGGAGATTTTCCAGAAGCTTGTGTGTTTGGATGCTTTTTCAGGGGAATATAAGAGAGAAATCCGGAAAAGAATCCTGGATTATTACGCAGAACATGTTCATGGAGAGGATCTTGATGATTATCTCAAAAAAATGGATTTCCGGGAATATGCGCTGGTGGACAGAACGACACTTCTTACTGTGCTGATTTCCAGAGGACTTTTTGCTCAGGCAATGGGCATTATAGAAGAGTTTGGATATGAAGGGCTTGATATGGGAAGCCTTCTCAAGCTGGTGAGCCGTATGCTGATCCGCTGCGATATGGCGGAGGATGAGGAGCTTCTCGCCCTTGCGTCGTCTGTGTACAGAAGCGGTAAATATGACGAGATCATTCTTCATTATCTGATGAAATACCGTTTCGGTCCTGTGGACGAACTGTTCTCTGTATGGAAGAGCGCGCAGGGCTTTGAAATGGACACCTATGATCTGGAAGAGAAGATATTAAGCCTTCTTATGCTCCTTGGAGACTACCGCAAGGAGGGAGAGAAGGTGCTGGAAAGCTATGTGAAACAGTCGGGCAAGGAACGGATTATCGGCGCTTATCTGACGCTGGTTTCCTACGGCGTTTTTGTAAAAGAATTTCCGATGAGTCCTTTCGTGAAAGAAAGACTGGAATATGCATATGAGAATAAGTGGCCGGTAAATCAGATTTGCCGTCTTGCATTATTTAAGGCGCTTTCCAGAGAGAAGAGAGTAAGCGGGAAATATCAGGATATGGAAAGAGAGATGCTGGAGGAATGTGTTCGCAAGGAAATGGTATTTTCTTTCTTCAGGAGATTTCCTGCGAAACTTTTAAGCCCGTACCAGCTTGATGATAAGACCTTTGTGGAATATCACGGAAATCCGGAGGCGAAGGTTACACTGTATTATGCTCTGGACGCAGGACTTGGAACAGAGCCGGAATATAAGATTGAACCTATGCGAAGAATGTACGAGGGGATTTTCGGAAAAACCTTTACTCTGTTTTACGGGGAAACGCTCCGGTATTATTTTGTGGTTGAAGAGGGAAAGAAGAGCACGAAGACACAGGAGCGTGTGATAACGATGGACAAGATAGAAGGAGTTCCTTCCAGCAAGTATCAGTTGATAAATCAGATGCTTTCTGCCCGCAGACTTGAGAAAGGGCAGGAGGTTCTTTCCCAGATGAAGAAATTCCTGCGCCGGGAACAGTATGTAAGGGAAATGTTCCGTATAGAAACGGAAGATACGGCAGCAGAAACAGGAGGCAGAGGATGAACGAAATTCGTGATTTGATAGTGGGAATTGATTTCGGAAAAGAAATGTCCCAGATCAGTTATTATGACCGCAAAGCCGGGGAGCCGCGATCTATTTCCATGAAGGTGGGGACAAGTCAGCTGGAGGCTCCGACCTGCCTTTGCAGACGGGTAGAGCAGAAGGATTACTGTGTAGGGCTGGAAGCGGAATATTTTGCTCGGGAGAAGGGCGGAATCATGATCGACGACCTCTATGCAATCTGTCAGGGAGAGGGAACTGTGCAGGTAGAGGGAGAAGAAATCCAGCCATGGGAGCTTCTGGCACAGTTCCTGAAAGGAATGCTTAAATTTCTGGGAATTGTAGAAGTGGTAAAGAATATGAAATGTCTGGCTGTGACGGTGCCGCATCTCAGTGTGATTCAGGTGGCAAATTTCCAGAAAGCATTTGAAGAATTAGGATTCCCACAAGAAAAATATATGCTTCTTGATTATGGAGAAAGTTTTTATTACTATGCTCTGACACAGAAAAGAGAAACATGGAACAGAAGTATCGGATGGTATGCTTTTACAGAACATGGGGTATCCTTTCGAAGGCTGTCCATGAACGGTGCGACGAAACCTGTTCTTGTCCGTCTGGAGGATTCTGTAGAGACAGATCTGCCGGTAGAAGGAGAAGAGAGAGATCGGGAATTTGCTCTGTTTATACAGAAAACGCTGGGGACGGATCTTTATTCCAGTATTCAGATTACCGGAAACGGTTTTTCACAGGAGTGGGCGCAGGAGTCGGTAAAGCATCTCTGTCATCAGAAGAGAAAGGTTTTTTACGGAAATAATCTCTTTGCCAAAGGTGCCTGTGCAGCGGGAAAAGAGAAGCTTGAAGATAAGGAACTGAAGAATTACCGATATCTCAGCGAATCCCTGGTGCTGGCAGATGTGGGGATGGAGATGCGTGTTATGGGTTCTCCGGCATATTATCCCCTTATTGAAGCAGGGAATAATTGGTATGACTGTAAGGTTTCCTGTGAATTTCTTCTGGATGATACAGAGGAAATCGTATTTGTGATCAGCACTTTTGACAGACCGCAAAAGCACAAGGTAGGAATGATGCTGCCCGGACTTCCGTCCCGTCCAAATAAGACGACACGTCTTTATCTGGAGTTGCAGTATCTCTCTCCAAAGGAATGCCGGGTATATGTCAGGGATTTGGGATTTGGAGAAATGTTCCCGTCAAGCGGAAAAACGTGGGAAGAAATTGTAGAGTGGTAGAGGAGGAAAAAAAGTGAGCGGATATATTTTATGCCAGATAAAAAAGGCAGAGCATCCTTATTTTATTGAAAATATCAGCACGAATATCTATTCCATCGAGGAGCTCTGCTATTACCTGTACCACAATCTTTATCTGATAGACAGTTCAATTATAAATGAGGGATTATGTGTATGGCTGGAGGAGGAACTTGGACTTGCAAAGCTTGCAGCCAGATTACGCCCTCATATGGGGAAATTCGTCAGTGTAGAAGATGTTCTGTACCCCATTTTTAAGGAGATAAATTATCTTACTTATGAGGAACTGCGTGTCCTTAACGGAAAGCTGGCTCTTCTCGACCAGGAGCCGGTTCCTCTTCGCAAGAAGCATAAAGGGGATTTGCTGGTCGAGAACCGAATGTATGTAAATGCGATTCACGTATATCAGAAATTGTTGGAAAGAGATGATATTGACACTGTGCGTCAGGGATTTAAGGGAGAAATTTACCATAATCTCGGTTGCGCCTACAGCTATCTTTTCCAGATGGAGAAAGCGCTTGACTGTTTCTGGAAGGCATATTCGGATAAAAAAACAGCAAGAGATTTAAGTTGTTATCTTCTTGCATACAAAAGCATCCGCAGTAAAGAGGAATTTAACAGAAAGATAAAAGAGCTGGAGACGGATAAACTGCAGGCAGAAATCCTTACAGAAGCAAAAAAAGAAATGGAGGAAGCTTTAGTCCGTTTCGAGAAGATTCCGGAGCAGGAAGCAGTTCCGGAGAACGTGGATGGTATGCTGGAAACTCTCACTTCAGAGTATCACAGAAGCACCGGGGCATAGAAAAAAGTACAAAATAAGTGTTGACAGACTTCTTTAAGTATGATAATATAAAAACACTTTAACGCGGCATAGTGGCTACGTGGTAAAAGAATAAAACATATAATAAAGGAGATCAGTCATGAAAAAAAGAACTTTGGCAGTAATGATGGCAGCAGTAATGTCTATGGGAATGATGGCAGGTGTCACTGTTCATGCAGATGTAGAGAGTAAGACCCTGGTGGTCGGCTTTGATGCGGAATATCCTCCTTTTGGATATATGGATGATAGTGGCGAGTATGTGGGCTTTGATCTGGATATGGCTCAGAAGGTGTGTGATAACCTCGGATGGGAGCTTGTAAAGACCCCAATCAATTGGGATACCAAGGATATGGAACTTAATTCCGGAAACATTGACTGTATCTGGAACGGTTTTACGATTAATGGCCGTGAGGATGATTATACATGGTCAGAACCATATCTGAATAATGAGCAGGTTATGGTAGTAGCTGCAGATGCAGGAATTGAAAACCTGGAGGATTTAGCAGGAAAGAATGTTGTGGTTCAGGCGGCTTCCGCTGCACTGGATGCTCTGAACAGCGATGAAAATAAAGATTTAACAGCAAGCTTTGCTTCTCTTACAGAGAATCCGGATTATAATACTGCGTTTATGAATCTTGATTCCGGAGCAGCAGATGCCATTGCCGTAGATATCGGCGTTGCGAAATATCAGCTTTCCCAGAGAGAGGAAGGCAAGTATGTGATTATGGAAGAACCAATCCAGAGCGAGCAGTACGGCATTGGTTTTGCAAAAGGAAACGAAGAACTCAGAGATACAGTCTGGGCAGAGGTAATGAAGCTTTACGAGGCAGGAGATGTCACAGAGCTTGCCGAGAAATATGAAGTGGCTGATATGCTCTGTCTTGGAGAGGATGCCAGCGCAGAGGAGTCTGCAGAGGAAACTGATGAAGAGCCTGCAGAAGACGCGGCAGAGGAAGAGAAAGCAGAATAATTTCGGGTATCTCCGGATGAGAGAAATTTTACATGAAAGAAAATCACATATGACAGAGGGTATGGTATGCCCTCTGTCATATGGTGTTACAGGAGGAATTTTGATATGTCTATAGGTGTTATGATGCGCCAGCTTGCAGGAGGTATGGCGGTATCAGTGGAAATTTTTATGGTCACCCTTATTTTTTCACTGCCGCTGGGACTTCTGATTTGTTTCGGCAGAATGTCGAAAAATTCAGTTATCCGCGCTCTTGTGGCAGGCTACATATCTATTATGAGGGGAACACCTCTGATGCTGCAGCTTATGGTAGTTTACTTCGGACCGTATTTTATTTTCGGTATCCGTATTTCCAGAGGATACAGTCTGGTTGCCACTTTTATTGCATTTTCCATCAATTATGCAGCTTATTTTGCGGAAATCTACAGAGGAGGAATCGAATCCATGTCTGTGGGTCAGTATGAGGCTGCGAAGATTCTGGGCTACAATAAAGTACAGACATTTTTTATCATTATTCTTCCGCAGGTAATTAAGCGTATTCTTCCTTCTGTCACAAATGAGGTTATTACTCTTGTAAAAGATACGTCGCTTGCCTTTGTTGTGGCTGTTATGGAGATGTTTACTATTGCCAAGCAGATTGCCAGCGCCCAGACAACGATGGTTCCCTTTGCGATTGCGGCAGTGTTTTACTATATCTTTAATCTGGTGGTTGCGGTAGTCATGGAAAAGCTTGAACAGAAGCTTAATTATTACCGCTGACAGAAGAGAGGACATTCGTTATGAAATTGTTTGAAATGAAAAATATCAAAAAAAGCTTTGGGAGTTTAGAAGTTCTGAAAGATATTTCCCTGAGTGTTGAGGAAGGCGAGGTACTGAGTATCATCGGGCCTTCCGGTTCCGGTAAGTCCACACTTCTGCGCTGCGCGACAGGGCTGGAGCAGGCGGACAGCGGTGAAATAATCAAAGAAGGAGAGGTGGGGCTGGTATTCCAGAATTTCAATCTTTTTCCCCATTTTTCTGTGTTGAAAAATATTACAGATGCGCCGATTCGTGTGCAGAAGAGAAAAAAAGAAGAGGTTTACGCTCAGGCAAGAGAGCTGCTGAAAAAGATGGGGCTTGCGGACAGAGAAAAGGCTTATCCCTTTCAGCTTTCCGGCGGACAGCAGCAGAGAGTTTCCATTGCAAGGGCGCTTTGCATGAACCCGAAAATCCTGTTTTTTGATGAGCCTACATCCGCGCTTGATCCGGAGCTGACAGGAGAGATTCTTAAAGTTATCCGTGATCTGGCAGCAGAGCATATTACTATGGTAATCGTGACCCATGAGATGACCTTTGCAAGAGATATTTCCGATCATATTATTTTTATGGATAAGGGAGTTATTGCAGTGGAGGGAACGCCCAGGGAGGTATTTGCTTCAGATAATGTCCGTATGAAAGAATTTTTGGGCAAATTTCACCAGGGCTGAGAACAGAAATAAATTTTGTATGATAGATACAAGAAGATTCATGTTGATTTTAGACAGGTGATGTTATATAATTTTGGCGGATAATTGTTTCCTATAATTATTAGAATGTGAATCAGGAGAGTGAAGAATGAGTACAGACAGATATGTAAGTCCATTATCAGAGCGTTACGCAAGCAAAGAAATGCAGTACATTTTTTCCCCGGATATGAAATTCCGCACATGGAGAAGACTTTGGATTGCCCTTGCGGAAACAGAGAAAGAGCTTGGTCTTAACATTACACAGGAGCAGATTGATGAGCTGAAGGCACATGCAGATGACATCAACTATGAGGTGGCGAAAGAGCGTGAGCGTCAGGTGCGCCATGATGTTATGTCCCATGTATATGCTTACGGTGTACAGTGTCCGAAGGCAAAAGGAATCATTCATCTGGGAGCGACATCCTGTTATGTAGGTGATAATACAGATATCATTGTCATGACAGAGGCACTGAAGCTTGTTCGTAAGAAACTGGTAAACGTAATTGCAGAACTTTCTAAATTTGCAGATAAATATAAAGATCAGCCAACACTGGCGTTCACACATTTTCAGCCGGCACAGCCTACAACAGTAGGAAAACGTGCGACTCTGTGGACACAGGAATTTCTTCTTGATCTGGAAGACCTGGAATTTGTACTTGGTACAATGAAACTTCTGGGATCCAAGGGGACTACAGGTACACAGGCAAGTTTCCTGGAACTATTTGACGGAGATCAGGAAACGATTGATAAGATTGATCCGATGATTGCGAATAAGATGGGATTTAAGGAGTGTTATCCGGTATCCGGGCAGACATATTCTCGTAAAGTAGATACCCGTGTGCTCAATGTACTTTCAGGAATTGCAGCAAGTGCACATAAAATGTCCAATGATATCCGTCTTCTTCAGCATCTTAAAGAAGTGGAGGAGCCGTTTGAGAAATCCCAGATTGGTTCTTCTGCTATGGCATATAAGAGAAACCCGATGAGAAGTGAACGTATTGCCTCTCTTTCTAGATTTGTAATGGTAGATGCTTTAAATCCGGCTATCACATCTGCTACACAGTGGTTTGAGAGAACTCTGGATGACTCTGCAAATAAGCGTCTCAGTGTTCCGGAAGGCTTCCTTGCTATCGACGGAATCCTTGATCTGTGTTTAAATGTTGTAGACGGACTTGTGGTATATCCGAAAGTAATTGAGAAACGTCTCATGTCCGAGCTTCCGTTTATGGCGACAGAGAATATTATGATGGATGCCGTAAAAGCAGGCGGAGACCGTCAGGAACTCCATGAGCGTATTCGTGAACTTTCCATGGAAGCGGGTAAAAATGTAAAGGTAGAGGGTAAAGAGAATAATCTTCTGGAACTGATTGCAGCAGATCCTGCATTTAACCTGACTCTGGAAGAGCTTCAGAAGACCATGGATCCATCCAAATATGTAGGACGTGCGAAAGAGCAGACAGCTGCATTTATTGCGAAGGTGGTTCAGCCTATTCTGGAAGAACATAAAGAACTTCTGGGAATGACAGCAGAAATTAATGTCTGATTGATGTGCCCGTAGGCGCGAGGAGGAAAAATATTATGATTAAAGCAGTAGTTGGTGCAAACTGGGGAGATGAAGGCAAAGGCAAAATTACCGACATGCTTGCTCAAAAAGCAGACATTATCGTAAGATTTCAGGGTGGTGCGAACGCAGGTCACACCATTGTTAACGACTATGGTAAATTTGCTCTTCACACAATGCCGTCAGGCGTATTTTATAATCATACGACAAGCGTGATCGGTAACGGTGTGGCGCTTAATATTCCTGTGTTTTTTAAAGAGTACAATGAAATTGTGGAAAGAGGTGTACCTGCTCCGAAGATTCTTATTTCTGACAGAGCTCAGATGGTTATGCCGTACCATATTCTTTTTGACCAGTATGAAGAAGAACGACTGGGAGGAAAATCCTTTGGCTCTACCAAATCAGGAATTGCTCCGTTTTATTCAGATAAATATGCAAAAATCGGTTTCCAGGTAAGCGAGCTCTTTGATGAGGAACACCTGAGAGAAAAACTTACCAGAGTTTGTGAGACAAAGAATATTCTTCTGGAGCATCTGTATCATAAACCGCTTCTTGAGGTGGATGCACTTTTTGCGGAACTGATGGAATATAAAAAAATGGTAGAACCGTACGTATGTGATGTTTCTCTGTATTTGTGGAATGCCTTGAAAGATGGTAAGGAAATTCTGCTGGAGGGACAGTTGGGATCTCTGAAGGATCCGGATCACGGAATTTACCCGATGGTAACTTCTTCCTCTACTTTGGCAGCTTACGGCGCCATTGGAGCAGGGCTTCCGCCATATGAGATTAAGCAGATTATCACAGTATGTAAGGCGTATTCAAGTGCAGTAGGCGCAGGCGCTTTTGTTTCTGAAATCTTCGGTGAGGAAGCAGATGAGCTTCGCAGACGCGGAGGAGACGGAGGAGAATATGGTGCTACAACAGGGCGTCCGAGACGTATGGGATGGTTCGACTGTGTTGCATCAAAATACGGATGTCGTATGCAGGGAACAACAGATGTTGCCTTTACAGTTCTTGATGTTCTGGGCTATCTGGATGAAATTCCGGTATGTACAGGATATGAGATTGACGGTGAAGTAACAACAGATTTCCCGACAACAGTGAAGCTTGAAAAAGCGAAACCTGTTCTTGAAACTCTGCCGGGATGGAATTGTGACATCAGAGGAATCAGAAAATATGAAGATCTTCCAAAGAACTGCCGGAATTATATCGAATTTGTTGAGAAACAGATTGGATTCCCGATTACCATGATTTCCAATGGTCCGGGAAGGAATGATATTATTTTCAGAAATAAATAAACAAACAGTTGCGCCGGGGCTTTTCGCTCCGGCGTGAAGTGTATTACAGAGAAGAAAGAGAAACGAGTTATAAGGAGATTTATGAAACATTTTAAACGATTTGGAGCAATTCTGGGAATCATTGTGATTCTTGCAGTTTTTTGCATTCCCATGGTCTTTGCTTTTGGAAGCGGGGAAAATTCTCAGAATGCCTTTAAAGCAGCTCTGATGACGGCGATTATTTTTCCGATTATCTTATATGCCTTTGGTATGGCTTATAAAATCTGGGGAAAAAAGAAGCTGCAGGAAGAGAAAGAGATTGAAAACATTGTTTTTGACGTAGGAAACGTACTGGTGAAATTCGGATGGGAGGATTATCTGAAAAGCTTTGGTTTCCCAAAAGAGAAATATGAAAAAATTGCAGATGCGGTTTTCAGAAGCCAGACATGGAATGAGCGTGACAGATCCGATTTTCCGGAAAAGGAATATGTAAACAGAATGGTGGAGTCTGCACCGGAATATGAGGCGGATATCCGCGAGGTGATGAGACGTTCTTCAGAATGTATTAAAGAGATGGATTACGCTCAGACCTGGACGAAATATCTGAAGGAAAAGGGCTATCATCTTTATATCCTGTCCAATTACAGTACCTATATGCTGGAGCAGACGAAGAAAAACATGTCCTTTTTGAAAAATATGGATGGAGAAATTTTTTCCTGCGATGTGAAGGTGATAAAGCCGGAACCGGAAATCTTTCAGCTTCTGATAGAGCGTTATCAGCTTAATCCTCAAAAAACCGTGTTCCTGGACGACAGGGCGGATAACTGTGAGGCAGCAGTCCAAGCAGGAATGAAAGCTATTATATTTAAGGATTTCAAACAGGCAGCGGCAGAGCTTGAGAAATTCGGAGTAAAATAAGGAAAGCGCAGAAAATCTGAAGATACAGATTTTCCGCGCCTTTTTAAGGGGAGGATATAAGGAGTGTACTTTAGAAATACACTTTTATTTCTTCTTTAGTGAAAGTTCATTGAAGTGAAGGGGGATCCAATGAACATTTATAGTATGGGAATACCGGACGTTTTTTATACCCCCGAAAGATAACATTTTTTCAGGAAGGTTTCAGAAGTATGAAAGACCATATATTTGCGGACAAAATTTTTTGCGGGAAGCTGTTTCGGCTGACTGTGCCCATTGCCCTGCAGAGTCTGATGCTGGCTCTTGTTGCAGCGGCAGACGCCATTATGCTGGGAAGCTTTGCTCAGGATGCCATGGCAGCGGTATCTCTGGCAACCCAGATTCAGTTTGTACAGAATATGATTCTTATGGCGTTCGTTTCCGGATTCGGGATTCTGGGCGCGCAATACTGGGGGAAGGGGGATAAGCAGACAGTAAATGATATTTTTTGTATGACACTGCGCTGCTGCGGCGTTGTTTCTGTATTGTTCTTCGTGGGATGCGCCTGCTTTCCGGACTATCTGATGAGGCTTTTTACGAATGAAGAGGTTCTTATCTCCATTGGAGTGAAGTATCTTCAGATTGCAGGCTGGTCCTATCTTCTTACCGGAATTTCACAATGTTATCTGGCGGTAATGAAGGTAAGTGAACATGCATCACAGACAGCACTTGTCAGCTCCTGTGCGGTGATTATCAATATTGTACTTAATGCGGTATTTATTTTCGGACTGTTCGGGCTTCCTGCTATGGAGGTAAGAGGGGCGGCTCTTGCGACCCTGATTGCCAGAATTATTGAATTAATCTGGTGTATTTATTATTCGACCAGAGAGGGATATATCAGTCCCAACTGGAAGCGTTTTGCAAAGAGGATTCCGGTTCTTGCGGCAGACTTTAGAAGATGCGCGCTTCCTCTTCTTGGGGGAAGTTTATTCTGGGGAATCGGATTTACTTCTTATACTGCATTTATGGGGCATATGGGAACAGATGCGGCTGCAGCCAATTCTGTGGCTGCGGTAGTGCGCGACCTGATTTGCTGTCTCTGCAACGGTATTGCCAGCGGCGGCGGTATCATGGTTGGAAATGAGCTTGGCTCAGGCAATATGAAGCGTGGAAAGCTGTACGGTGACAGACTGGTGAAGCTGGCGTTTCTCTGCGGATTTTTGTCTACCGGAGTTATGCTTGCTGCAACGCCTCTTGTACTGAAATTTGTGAAGCTTTCTGAGAAAGCCGGCGATTATCTGGTTGGAATGATGGTGATTATGGCAGTGTATATGATTGGAAGGGCAGTTAATACCATTGTCATTAACGGTATCTTTGCCGCAGGAGGAGATACCATGTTCGATGTTTACAGTCTGGCTGTGTGTATGTGGGGAATCGCGGTTCCTCTGGCGGCTGTAGGTACGTTTCTTTTCCGCTGGCCGGTGCTGGTGGTCTATGCCTGTACCTGTCTTGATGAAGTGGGAAAAATCCCCTGGGTTATGTACCACTACAGGAAATACGGATGGGTTAAGGATCTGACAAGAACGATGTATTAAAAAAAGAAAGGGCAGCAGGCTATCTGCTGCCTGATGTAAAATATAAGGAGGATACTATGGATAAAGTAAAGAAGAACTTCGGCTTCGGCTGTATGCGCCTGCCGATGATAGGCGAAGAGATTGACAAAGAACAGTTTAAGACAATGATTGATGAATTTATGGATGCAGGCTTTAATTATTTTGACACAGCTCACGGCTACATTAATGAAAAGAGCGAGCCTGCTATCCGGGAGTGCCTTGCTGCGCGTTATCCCAGAGAAAGCTATATCCTTACAGATAAACTCTCCGGAAATTATTTTGAGAAAGAGGAGGATATCCGTCCTTTGTTCGATGCACAGTTAAAAGCATGTGGTGTGGAATATTTTGATTTTTATCTGATGCATGCGCAGAATGCCCAGTGGTTTGAGAAATTTAAAAAGTGCAGAGCCTACGAAACTGCGTTTGCTCTGAAGGAAGAGGGAAAAATCCGTCATGTGGGTATTTCCTTTCACGACAAGGCGACGGTGCTGGAGCAGATTCTTACCGAATATCCTCAGATTGAGGTTGTGCAGATTCAGTTTAATTACGCAGACTATGAATCTCCTTCTGTGGAGAGCAGAAAGTGCTATGAGGTCTGCCGAAGAATGGGAAAGCCTGTTATTGTCATGGAGCCTGTAAAGGGCGGAAGTCTGGTTAATCTGACAGATGATGCCGCAGCTGTATTCGAAGAGCTTCACGGAGGCAGCGCGGCAAGCTATGCAATTCGTTTTGCAGCGGGATTTGAAGGGATAATAATGGTCCTTTCCGGTATGAGTAATATGGAGCAGCTTCGTGATAATGTGAGCTATATGAAAGAATTTAAGCCTCTGGATGAAAAAGAACAGGAAGCTGTAAAACGTGTACAGGATATTTTTGCATCCAAAAATCTGATTCCCTGTACAGCATGCCGTTATTGTGTGGACGGTTGCCCTGAACATATTGCAATTCCGGACCTTTTTGCAGGAATGAATAAAAAGAAAGTATATAAAGGTTGGGATGCAAAGAGATACTATAAAAATGTAACGAAGGAAAAGGGAAAAGCCTCTGACTGTGTGAAATGCGGTCAGTGTGAGGAAATCTGTCCGCAGAAGCTGCCAATCCGGGAATTGCTGGAGACAGTTGTAAGAGAAATGGAATGAGAACAAATAAGGAAAATTATTTACAAGAATTTATTCGTTATGTAACTCTGAATGTGCTGGGAATGATCGGGATTTCCTGTTATATCCTGGCAGACACATTTTTTATTGCACAGGGTCTTGGAAGCGACGGTTTGACTGCGCTGAACCTTATTATCCCTGTGTATAACCTGATGCACGGCTGCGGCCTTATGCTGGGTATGGGAGGCGCCAGCAGATATTCCATGCTTAAGGGGCAGGGAAAGAGTGAAAAAGGAAATATCGTTTTTACACACACTGTCGTGACAGCTCTTGTTTTTGCTGTTTTTTATATGGCGGCAGGAGGATTTTTTGCAGAAAAAATATCCCTTCTTCTGGGGGCTGACGAAGCGGTTTTCGGGATGTGTACCACTTACTTAAGAACGATGCTTTTGTTTTCTCCGATGTTTCTCCTTAACGATGTCTTTGTCTGTTTTGTGAGAAATGACGGAAATCCTCAGTTATCCATGACAGCTATGCTGGTAAGCAGTCTTTCCAACATTGTATTTGATTATATATTTATTTTTATTTTTGGATGGGGAATGTTCGGCGCTGTGTTTGCAACAGGATCGTCTCCTGTAATCGGACTTTGTATTTTGTCTTCTCATTATTTCAGAAAGAAAAATAAATTTCATTTTGTTAAGACAGGAGTGGAAGGAAAGGTTCTGGGATGTATTTTTGGAGGGGGATTGTCTTCGCTGATCGGAGAAATGTCATCAGGTATCGTAATTCTCGTCTTTAATATGATTATGCTGAAGCTGCAGGGAAATACAGGCGTGGCAGCATATGGTGTGATTGCAAACCTTTCTCTTGTGATGATAGCAATTTATACGGGAATAGGACAGGGGATTCAGCCGCTGATCAGCCGGTATTACGGTATGAAGCAGCAGGATAAGATAAAAAAGATGTTTCGTTACGGATTGGTTACAGTGGGAATTCTTTCTGTTCTCATTTATGTGGGAGTTTTTTGGCAGGCAGAGTGGATTGTGGGAGTGTTTAACAGCGAAGCCGACAGTATGCTCCAGACAATCGCGGAAAAGGGACTTAAGCTTTATTTTACAGGAGGTATTTTTGCAGGTTTTAACATTGTCCTTGCCATTTACTTTATGGCGTCTGACAGAATAAAACCTGCGAATCTTCTCTCGGCCCTGAGAGGATTTATTCTTATCATTCCCCTTGCCTTTTTGATGGCGGAAATCTGGAAAATGACGGGGCTTTGGATGACTTTTCCTGTGACGGAGTTTCTGACAGCTGTGATTGGAGTTTTCCTGTTTTTGAAAAACAGAAGTCGGAATTGATTGATAAGTTCCGTTTCTTATAGTATAGTGATTAACAGCAGAACAGAAGGAGAAACATTATGACATTGCAGCAGATTCTGGAAGAGGTAAAAAACGGTTCCATAACTGTAGAAGATGCAGAAAAGATATTAAAAGAGGAGAGCTACGGGGAGATGGGATATGCAAAGCTGGATACCAGCCGCAGGGAGAGAACCGGGTTTGCAGAGGTGATTTACTGCAGCGGGAAAGCTGATGAGCATCTTCTTCGGATTTTTGAACGTCTTTATCAGGAAGAAGAAGAGGTATTCGGAACCCGTGCGTCCCAAGGACAGTACGAAATGCTCCGTAAGCATTTTCCACAGGTGGAATACGATCCCATTTCCCGTATTATCAAGATTGAAAAGAAAGAGAAAATCCGTGTTGGAAAGATTGCCGTGTGTACGGCAGGCACTGCGGATATTCCGGTGGCAGAGGAAGCTGCCCAGACAGCAGAATATTTTGGCTCTGCGGTGGAACGGATTTACGATGTAGGAGTCAGCGGTATGCACAGGCTGTTTTCCAGACTGGAAGATATTCAGAGCGCGAACTGTGTAGTGGCTGTTGCAGGAATGGAGGGCGCTCTGGCAAGTGTACTGGGAGGTCTGGTAAAGAACCCGGTCATTGCAGTTCCCACTTCCGTAGGCTATGGCGCAAGTCTGAATGGGCTGTCTGCTCTTTTGACGATGATTAATTCCTGCGCAAACGGAATTGCGGTTGTGAATATTGATAACGGCTACGGCGCCGGCTATATGGCTACACAGATTAACCGTCTGGCAGTGAATGCAGAAGAAATACCGGGAATTGGTTTGGATAAAAGATAAAAATTTCTAAAAAGAATCTGGATAATTTAGAGTTAGGAACAGGGAAAATGAGAAAATCGTTATATTTTGAGTGCTATTCCGGAATCAGCGGAGATATGACAGTGGCAGCCCTGCTGGACTTGGGAGCAGACAGGACAGTATTGGAAAAGGTACTTTCCAGCCTGCCGCTGCCGGGATTTAAGATAAAAACAGGTCGGGTTTTAAAATCCGGAATTGACGCCTGCGACTTTGATGTGGTTCTGGATGAGGATAACCATGACCATGATATGGCATATCTCCACGGACATGAGAATCAGGAGCATACACATCATAAAACACATTCCCACAGTCATAACGGACATACGCACATTCACAGGGGAATAAAGGAAATCCGAGAGATTATTGACAGGGGAGAGATGACGCCTCATGCAAGAGAGCTTGCCCTGAGAATCTTTGAGGTTCTTGCACAGGCAGAGGCAAAGGCACACAGAGTTCCGGTGGAGGAGGTACATTTCCATGAGGTGGGAGCTGTGGACTCTATCGTGGATATTATTTCTGCGGCAGTCTGTCTGGACAATCTGGGGATAGAAGAGGTGATTGTTCCCGTATTATGCGAGGGAAGAGGTACAGTGCGCTGTCAGCACGGCATCCTTCCGATTCCTGTACCTGCAGTTGCGAATATTATAAGCGCAAATAAGCTGAACATACAGTTTACGGACGTACAGGGAGAGCTTGTAACGCCCACAGGAGCAGCTATTGCTGCGGCAGTAAAGACTTCAGACAGGCTTCCGGAACATTTTTCCATCAGAAAAATCGGTATCGGCGCAGGGAAACGCCAGTATGATTGTCCGGGAATTCTCCGTGTCATGTGCATAGAAGAGCAGTCAGAGGAAAGAGATACCATCATAAAAATGGAGACGAATATTGATGACTGCAGCGGTGAGGCGCTGGGAATCGTTCTGGAAAAGCTGATGAAGGCGGGGGCGAAGGACGTTCATTATATTCCTGCTTATATGAAAAAGAACCGCCCTGCATGGGTTTTAAACGTCATCTGCAGGGAAGAGGATATGGAAGCCTTACAGGAAATCATTTTTCGGGAAACTACGACTATCGGCATCCGTTATACAAAGATGGAACGTACAGTTCTTAAAAGAGAACAGCGCACAGTGGAGACGCCTCTTGGGACTGCGGAGGTAAAGGTCTGCACTTTCCACGGGGAAGAATATTGTTATCCGGAGTATGAAAGCGCAGCCCGTCTGAGCAGAGAAATGGGAATTTCCTACAGAAAGGCATATGAAATAGTGCTGGAAAGCTTTAAAGGGATGGAAGAAAAGAAGTAGAAAAAAACAGCCGGACACAGAGAAATCTGCGTCCGGCGATTTTACTTTAAAGAAAAACAGAATTATTTTTCTTTAAAATATTCTTTTGTCAGTTTTACCACAGTTCCTGAAAGAAGGAAGAGGGCGATAAGGTTCGGGATGGACATCAGTCCGTTGAAAGTTTCCGCTATGCTCCAGAGAAGACCAAGCTCCACAGTTGCGCCAATGATAGCTACCAGAGAGTATACGACCATGAAAGGTTTCACTGCTCTGGAGGAGAATAAAAATTCAATGCAGCGCGCGCCGTAAAGTCCCCAGCCAAGGATTGTGGAAAAAGCAAAGCAGCACATGGCAACGGCTGTGAAAACGGATACCCAGCTTCCGTAGGTGGAGGTGAAACCGGAAATCGTAAGCTCGGCGCCTGCGGCAGCTCCGTAAGTGATCGGAACATTGCTTACCAGAATAACAAGCGCTGTCAGCGTACAGATTACAATGGTATCTGCAAACACTTCAAAAATTCCGAATAAGCCCTGTTTTACAGGCTTCTGGGTATCAGCGCAGGCATGGGCGATGGAACCTGTACCAAGACCTGCCTCGTTTGAGAAGATACCGCGGGAAACGCCTTTCTGCATACTGAGGAAAAAGCTTCCTACAAGACCGCCTGTAACTGCGGAAGGGTTGAATGCTCCATAGATAATCTGGTAAAATACATTCGGAACACGTTTGATGTTCAGAAGAACAACACCCAGTGCAAGAATTATATAAAAAACTGCCATAAATGGAACAAGTTTCTCTGTAACCTTACCAATACGTTTGATTCCGCCTAAAAGAATCAGACCGACCAGAATTGTGATCACAATACCGATGATCAGGTTCAGCGTTCCGATAGAAGATTCGGAAATCAGGTTGAAATTTAAGAGCGCCGTATCAATGGATGCGGTTATGGTGTTTACCTGTGTGGCATTACCTGTTCCGAAAACAGTGAGTACACCGAATACGGAGAAAAGAACTGCAAGCCACTGCCAGTTTTTGCCAAGGCCGTTCTTTATGTAGTACATAGGTCCGCCTACCAGTTCGCCATCCTTATTGCGTTCGCGGAAATGAACGGCAAGAGTAACCTCTGCAAACTTGGTACACATACCGAAAAGCGCGGAAGCCCACATCCAGAAAACAGCTCCCGGTCCGCCGATTGCGATAGCGCCTGCAACGCCGGCTACATTACCGGTACCAACAGTTGCGGCAAGAGCTGTGCAGACTGCCTGAAAAGGAGTCAGGGAGCCGTCGGAGGATTCTTTTTTGCGGAACATTCTGCCAATAGTAGTTTTGATGGCGTAAGGGAACTTCCGGATTTGGACGAAGCGGGTACGAAGGCTCAGATAAAGCCCCACGCCGAAAATACAGACCATTGCGGGAAGACCCCACACGAAACCGTTTACGGCGCTGTTGATAGATTCGATCATCTCATACATAATAATAAACCTTTCTCTAATTAGTGCCATTTCAAACGCTTTTTTGCGTTAGAGTGTTAATAGGTATTCTATCACAGTTTATACAGAATGTACAGAAATAGATGCAAAAAATGACTGCAAAAATCAGTCGGAAACAGGACAAGAAAGGAGCAGCATAAAAAATGAAAACAATAGCAAGGATAAAAAGTGATTTTCCAACGAAATTCGGAATACCTCATCAGAGCGGCAGGATAGATTCTTTGAGGTCAAAGATTATTTTTGAGCCGGAATACAGAAATCCGGACATGCTTCGGGGAATGGAGGAATATTCTTATCTCTGGTTAATCTGGGAGTTTTCAGAAAACAAAACATGGTCGCCGACTGTTCGACCGCCAAGACTGGGAGGAAATATTCGCAAAGGGGTCTTTGCTACCCGTTCGCCTTTCCGTCCGAATCCTATCGGTCTTTCCAGTGTGAAGCTGGAAGGAATTGAAGTCCACTCGGAATCAGGGCCTGTCATCCATATTTCGGGGGCTGACCTTATGGACGGAACTCCGATTTTTGATATCAAACCCTATCTTCCGGAATTTGATGCGCATACAGATGCCAGAGGAGGATTTACAGAGCGTATCGAAGATCACAGGCTTGAAGTTCTGTTTCCGGAGGAGCTTCTTATGCAGATACCGGAGGAAAGCAGAGAAAATCTGCTCAGGGTACTGGCAAATGACCCTCGTCCCGGTTATCAGAAGGACCCTGAACGCAGTTACGGTATGCCTTTTGGAAAAAAGGACGTTCATTTTAAGGTGGAAGGTGAAAGGCTTACAGTTACGGCGGTGACGGAGTTTCACAAATAAGACGAAATGACGCAATCCGGCGGAAATTCCTTTCCGGCCTTGTGTAATTTTACGATTTTTGACAGAAATCAAAGAAAGACTTGCAAAATGTTTGTTTTTTTCATAAAATGATAAACATACTTTATGACGGTAAAGAGAAAAAGTTTTTACAGCGAGGAGACAAACAGATGAAAAAAGTAGTGAAATTCGGCGGAAGTTCTTTGGCAAATGCCCAGCAGTTCCAGAAAGTGGGAGAAATTATCAGAAGTGAAGAAAGCAGACGTTTCGTAGTTCCTTCTGCTCCGGGAAAAAGATTTGACGGAGATACCAAGGTGACAGATATGCTTTATGCCTGCTATCACACTGCGGAAGAAGGTAATGATTTTGGCAATCAGTTAAAGGCGATTAAAGAAAGATACTATGAAATTATCCGCGGACTGAACATGAATCTTTCTCTGGAAGAAGAATTTAAGCAGATTGAGACGGATTTTAAGGCGCAGGCAGGCGCAGATTACGCGGCTTCCAGAGGTGAGTTTTTAAACGGCAGAATCATGGCTGCTTATCTCGGCTACGAATTTGTGGATGCAGCTTCTGTTATCCGCTTTGATAAAAATGGAAATTTCGATGCGGAGAAAACAGATAAGCTTATGGCAAAAAGACTTGCCAAATGTGAAAATGCAGTTGTCCCCGGTTTTTACGGAGCATGTGAAGACGGAACAGTAAAGACTTTTTCCAGAGGCGGCTCAGATATTACAGGTTCCCTTGTTGCGAAAGCGATCAAGGCAGATATGTATGAGAACTGGACGGATGTTTCCGGATTTCTGGTAACAGATCCGAGAATTGTGGAGAATCCAAAAGCAATTGAGACGATTACATACAGAGAGCTTCGGGAGCTTTCTTATATGGGAGCTACAGTTCTCCATGAGGACGCTATTTTCCCGGTTCGTAAAGAGGGAATTCCGATTAATATCCGAAATACAAATAAGCCGGAGGATAAGGGAACTCTTATTGTGGAAAGTACCTGCAAGAAACCGAAATATACGATTACAGGTATTGCGGGCAAAAAAGGATTTTGCTCTATCAATGTGGAAAAATCCATGATGAACAGTGAGATTGGATTTGGCCGCAAGGTTCTTCAGGTTTTTGAAGATCAGGGAATCAGTTTTGAGCATATTCCTTCAGGAATTGATACCTTGACTGTATATGTGCATCAGTCAGAATTTGAAGAAAAAGAACAGCAGGTAATCGCAGGTATTCACCGGGCAGTTCAGCCGGATTTCGTGGAGATGGAATCAGATCTTGCCCTGATCGCAGTTGTGGGCCGCGGCATGAAATCTACCCGCGGAACAGCGGGAAGAATCTTTTCCGCACTGGCGCATGCCAATGTCAATGTAAAAATGATTGATCAGGGTTCCAGTGAACTTAACATTATTATTGGCGTAGAGAACAGGGATTTTGAGGCTGCGGTAAAAGCGATTTACGATATTTTTGTAATTACTCAGATTTGATAAGAAATGATGAGGAGCAGGTTTTCAGACAGAAGACCTGTTCTTTTTTTGCAGTAAACTGATACTGGCAGGAATCGACAGACCATGGTATACTCTTAAAATGATTAAGATATCATCGGGAGGCAGGAAACATGGAGAAACTCACCGTCCGTATTTCTGTAAGAAATCTTGTTGAATTTATTATGAGAAGCGGAAACCTTGATAATAGAAGAGGGAGTATGGATAAGGAAGCCATGCAAAAAGGGAGCAGACTCCACAGAAAGATACAGAAACAGATGGGAAGCAGCTATATGGCAGAGGTCCCGCTTAAAAAGGAGACAGAGTATGAAGATGTCGTGATTGTTGTAGAGGGAAGAGCAGACGGTATCTTTAGCGAGAACGGAGAAACTTCCATTGATGAGATTAAGGGAATTTACGGAAATGTAGAGAAACTGCAGGAACCAATAGCGGTACACCGGGCGCAGGCGATGTGTTATGGATGGATATATGCGGAAAAACAGAATCTGGATTCTATTGGGATTCAGATGACATACGCAAATCTTGATACAGAAGAAATCAGGAGATTCCAGGAGAGGCTTACCCGGGAAGAATTGGAAATATGGTATGGGAATCTTCTGGATGCGTACCATAAATGGATATCATGGCAGATAAAATGGAAGAGAGAAAGAAATGCCTCAATGGAAAAACTGGAATTTCCTTTTGCCTACAGAGAGGGACAGCGCCAGATGGTAAGCAGTGTGTATCACAGTATTTCTTCAGGCAAGCAGATTTTTATACAGGCGCCGACCGGCGTGGGAAAGACAATGTCCACAATTTTTCCGGCAGTGCGCGCAGTAGGAGAAGGAAAGGGAGAAACTGTTTTTTATCTTACAGCAAAGACCATTACCAGAACGGTGGCGGAGGAGGCTTACGGGATTTTGCAGGAGAAGGGACTTCGGTTTAAAGTATTGACACTGACAGCCAAAGAGAAACTTTGTTTCTGCGAAAAAACAGAATGCAATCCCCAGAATTGTCCCTACGCAGAGGGACACTATGATAGAATAAATGATGCTGTCTACGAACTGTGGACAACTCAAAATACCTATGACAGAGAAACGCTGAGAAATCATGCTGAGAAGTGGCACGTCTGTCCTTTTGAAATGAGCCTTGACCTTGCTCTCTGGGTAGATGGTGTGATATGCGATTACAACTATGTTTTTGACCCCAACGTGCATCTTAAACGCTTTTTCGGAGAGGGAGTAAAAGGAAATTATATTTTTCTGATAGATGAGGCACACAATCTGGTAGAGCGTGGCAGAGAAATGTACAGCGCGGCAATCTGTAAAGAGGATATTCTGGAAGTAAAGAAAAAAGTCAAAAATTACAGTCCAGGGCTTTCGAGAGCTTTGGAGAAAGTAAACAGACAGCTTCTGGAACTGAAAAAGACCTGTGAGAAATATGAGATTCTGGAAAATCCGGGAGCAGTTTCTCTGGGAATGCTTCAGGTTATGGGAGAATTGGATAAATTTCTGGAAGAACCGCCGAATGAGGAGGTTGTAGACGAAATTCTGGATTTTTATTTTTGCGTCAGGGATTTCCTGAATATTGACGAGCTGGTAGATGAAAATTATGTGGTATATACAGAGAATGGCGAGGACGGGAAATTTTGGATGAAGCTGTTTTGCGTAAATCCCGCGGCGAATCTTGGGGCTTTTCTTGGAAAGGGAATCAGCACCGTGTTTTTTTCTGCTACTCTGCTTCCCATGACTTATTACAGAAAGCTTCTCAGTGTCAGAGAAGATGATTATGGAATTTATGTACAGTCTCCTTTTGACAGGAAAAAGCGATGTATCCTGATCGGATATGATGTAAGCAGCAGATATACAAGGAGAAATTACGAAGAATACAGAAGAATCGCAGAGTACATTGCCAGAACAATCTGGCAGAAAAAAGGTAATTATATGGCGTTTTTTCCGTCTTACAGATTGATGGAAGAAGTGAAAGCGGTATATGAAACGGAATTTTCTGTAGACTGGGTACGATGTATATCTCAGACATCAGGTATGAATGAAAGAGAAAAAGAAGAGTTTTTGGAAGAATTTTCTAATCAGGACGGCACTCTGGTTGGTTTTTGCGTTATGGGAGGCGTCTTTTCAGAGGGAATTGACCTGATGGGAGACAGGCTGATTGGAGCGATTGTAGTCGGAACAGGGCTTCCTCAGATTGGTACTGAGAGAGAAATTCTCAAAAATTATTATGACACCCGTGGAGAGAATGGTTTTGATTATGCATACCGCTATCCGGGAATGAACAAGGTACTTCAGGCATCAGGAAGAGTGATTAGGACACAGGAAGATATAGGGATGATTCTTCTTCTGGATGAAAGGTTTCGAAATACAGATTACAGACCTTTGTTTCCGGTGGAGTGGACAGACAGAAAATTTTGCACAATCGAGAATATTGAGGATATTTTAAGCGGATTTTGGGGGACTCATAACGAGAAAAATGAATTGGGAATAGATAATTTCATCTAAACAGAAAGGAAGAATAATGTTTAATAGAGAATTGATTTCAGAATGGAAGTTTCTTTGTAAAAGCACAATTGCAGGAATTATTTTGGGAATATCTGTATTTCCGGCTGCAGTTATGGCAGCAGAACAGAGCAGTCTGTCATCTGTCACCGAAGAGGCGCAGGTACAGCCGATTTCCGATGGAAGCGGGAAGTATCTGATGAAGAGCAATGGTTTTTATTGTCTCAATACAGACGGTGGAAAGGATTTGCAGGAAGCTGTACATTATTTTGATTCCTATGAGATAAATAACAGTGTATTTGACGGTTATTATTATCATGATAAAGACGGGAAATTTAAGGCGGGAAATCCCTATCTTATTTATTTGAAAGAAATTCCTGCAGCTTACCGGGAAGAAGGGGAGCATGCAGAAGCCGTTGTTTTTGACGGGTTTTATATGGTTGATAATCTTGGTAAACTTTCGGCAGCTCCGCAGGTGAGATATCTTGATCATGTTGTGGTTAATAATGTGACATTTGACGGATATTATTACTTTAATGAATACGGAAGGCTGGTAGAAGAAAAGGGAATCCATCATCTGGAGATGAAAAGTAATGGCAAAGACTTCAACGGAAGCTATTATTTCGGCGGTGACGGAGGAAAACTTATTCAGGAGGAAACAGTGACGGAAGATGGTTTCGTTATAGATGAGACAGGACGTATCAAAAATCTGGACGAGCTTGGAATTAAGAATTTAAAGCCTCAGCTTGAAAAGATGCTGGAAGAATATACAGGGGAATGGAGTGTTTATGTAAAAGACCTGAATACAGAAGATTCCATTCTTATAAATGACAGACAGTTTTATTCTGCAAGCTTAATTAAGGCTTTTGCAATGGCAAAGACATACAATGATCTGGAAGAAGTCAATGCAAATGAAGGGGCGAAGCTTAATATTAAAGATTCAGACGCAGCCAGAGCGAAGGTGGAAAACCTGCTGTGGAATATGATTACAGTCAGTGATAATGAATCCTTCAATGAACTGGTCCGCTTGCAGACAGACAGCTTTGACTTCAAAGGCGGTGCAGAAGCAATGAACGAGTATCTGAAAGCAGAAGGATACACGAATACAATGGTGCAGCACACTCTTCATCCGGCGCCGTCGAAGTCTGAAGGGTTGGGGGAAAGAAATATGACCTCTGCCAGAGACTGCGGACTGCTTCTTGAACGGATTTATAAGGGAGACTGCGTCAATGAAGAAGCGTCAAAGGCAATGTTGAATCTTCTTTTGAATCAGAATATTAACTGGAAGATTCCACAGGGACTTCCGGAAGGCATAAAAGTGGGAAATAAGACAGGAGAAACGGATGAGGATCAACACGATATTGCCATTGTATATGGAGAGAAAACTACATATATTTTATGTGTGATGTCTGAAGGATTTAAGAATCAGGATGAGGCTATGGACAATATCAGCAAAATATCCAGAGTGGTATATAATTATTTAAATCTTTGAAAAAAGTTTGTGAACACCAAAAAATATTTGACACTAATAATGATTAGCGATAAAATAAAAGAAAAATTGTATGAAAGGGGTTACAAAAATGAAAGTAGTATACACTGACAAAGCGCCGGCAGCAATCGGACCATATTCTCAGGCAATTGTCCTGAATGATATTTTATTTACATCCGGTCAGATTCCGGTAAATCCGGCTACAGGAGAAATCGCAGGCGATACCATCGAAGCACAGGCAGAACAGGTTATGAAGAACCTGGAAGCTGTTTTGAAAGAAGCAGGAACCGGCTTCGAAAACGCAGTAAAAACAACCTGTTTTCTTGCAGACATGGGAGATTTCGCAGCATTTAACGAAGTATATGCAAAATATTTCGTAAATAAACCGGCTCGTTCCTGTGTTGCAGTAAAGACGCTTCCGAAGAATGTTTTATGTGAAGTGGAAGTAATCGCAGCAATTGAGAAATAATCTTTCATAATTGAAATCGGAATCTCCCGACCGGGATTTCATGAATTGAAATCCTGATCGGGAGATTTTTGCTGTGCGAACAGGAATCTTGAATTTTTACACGATATCATGTATAATAGCAAATTATAGCTTAAAAATTAAGATAATCAGGAGGATACACTAAATGCGAGTCGATACGGACGACTTTCCCCGATCTTGCAGCTGCGGGAAGGCTCATTATACAGGAATTAAAGAAATTTTAATTGAAGCAGGAGCCATAGAGAAACTGGAAGAGGAATTACTGAATGGAGATTTGAAAGAATATATTTCTCCTCTGGTAATCTGTGACACAAATACACACAATGCTACAGAAGAAATTATGGAAGATATCTATGACAGGTGTCAGGTGCTGGTATTGGATGCAGAGGGACTTCAGGCAGATGAGCAGGCAGTCACCATTGTAGAGAATATTATGGAAGATGATATTGATCTGATACTGGCTGTCGGAAGCGGAACAATCCATGATATCAGCCGTTTTGTAGCGCATCGGTATAAAGTACCGTTTATTTCTGTGCCTACCGCAGCAAGCGTGGACGGATTCGTATCTACTGTAGCTGCAATAAACTGGAACGGGGTTAAAACCACAGTTCCTGCAGACGCTCCTATGTGTGTCTATGCAGATACAAACATTTTTGCAAACGCGCCCGGACGGCTGACAGCATCCGGTGTTGCTGATATGCTCGGCAAGTATATATGTCTTGCAGACTGGAAAATTTCGAATGTGCTCACTGGAGAATATTTCTGCAGTGAAATCGCAGAAATGGAAGGCAGGGCGCTTAAAACCGTAAAGTCAAGCCTGCGGGCAATTGCGGCAGGAGAGGAAGATGCCTGTGAGAAACTGATGTATGCCCTTATTTTGTCGGGGATTGCAGTGGAAATGACCGGGAATTCAAGACCGGCATCCTGCGCAGAGCATCACGTAGCGCATCTGTGGGAAATGGAAGTGCTCAATGAACATCTGGATGCGCTTCACGGAGAAATGGTTACTATAGGAGCAATTCTTGTTCTGAGAGAATATAAGCGTATAGCAAACGCCATTTCCAGAGGTCGCTGTTATGTGAAGGATTTCGACCCTAAGGAAGACGATGAATTTCTGAAAGAGTATTTTGGCAGAAAAGGACTTTTCGAGAAAATCAGGGAAGAAAATACTCCGGAACCACTTATGGACATTCATCCTACAGATCTGGAAAACAGTCTGGATGAGATTAGAGATATTATTGATAAACTTCCGGATGAAGATGAATTTGTACATATGCTGGAAAAAGCAGGCTGTAAAAATAGGATTTATGAGATTGGACTGGATAATTCTGTTGTAGAACTGACTCTTCGCCTTGCGCCGTATACAAGAAGAAGACTGAGTCTTCTCCGTGTGAGCAAGATGCTGGAGCTTGTAGAAGGAGAAAATGATTAATGATACGTGTAGGAATGGGGTATGATGTACACAGACTTACAGAGGACAGAGATTTAATATTAGGCGGTGTAAAAATTCCGTGGAAAAAAGGTCTTCTGGGGCATTCAGATGCAGATGTGCTGATACACGCGGTAATGGATGCGCTTCTCGGCGCTGCAGCACTTGGAGATATCGGAAAACATTTTCCTGATACAGATCCTGCCTATAAAGGGATTTCAAGTATTCTTCTTCTGGAACACGTGACGAAGCTTCTCCGTGAGAAGGGATATGAGATTGGAAATATAGACGCAACAATCATTGCCCAGAAACCGAAGATGGCGCCTCACATTGCGCAGATGAAAGAAAATATGTCGAAAGCTATGGGAATTGACAGTTCCAGACTGAATATTAAGGCAACTACAGAAGAGGGACTTGGTTTTACGGGAAGAGAAGAGGGAATCGCTTCCCAGGCAATCTGTCTTCTGGAAGAGAAATAGAATTGGAGGATAACTGACATGAAGCTTTTTAACACCTTAAGCCGCAGAAAGGAAGAGTTTGTACCTCTTGAAGAGGGAAAGGTTCGGATGTATGTCTGCGGACCGACGGTATATAATCTGATCCATATCGGAAACGCCCGCCCGATGATCGTTTTTGATACAGTGCGTCGTTATATGGAGTATAAAGGATATGAGGTAAATTATGTATCCAACTTTACAGATGTGGATGACAAAATCATCAAAAAGGCAATCGAGGAAGGGGTAAGCGCAGAGGAGATTTCCCAGCGTTATATTGCAGAATGTAAAAAAGATATGGCTGGAATGAATGTAATGCCTGCAACAACCCATCCCCTTGCAACACAGGAAATAGATGGTATGATCGATATGATTCAGACACTGGTGGACAAGGGATATGCTTATCCGGTTGCAGACGGAACCGTTTATTTCCGTGTGAAGAAGTTCAAAGAATACGGCAAGCTTTCTCATAAAAATCTGGATGATCTCCAGTCCGGTTTCCGCGCACTTCAGGTATCCGGTGAAGACCAGAAAGAGGATCCGCTGGATTTCGTTCTCTGGAAACCGAAAAAAGAAGGAGAGCCTGCATGGCCGTCACCGTGGTGTGAAGGTCGTCCGGGATGGCATATTGAGTGTTCTGTAATGTCAAAAAAATACCTTGGAGAAGAGATTGACATTCATGCCGGCGGAGAAGACCTTGTATTCCCGCACCATGAAAATGAGATTGCACAGAGTGAATGCTGCAATGGCAAACAGTTTGCAAGATACTGGATGCACAATGCATTCCTGAATATTGATAATCGCAAAATGTCCAAATCTCTTGGAAACTTCCGTACAGTCCGTGAAATCAGCGAACAGTATGACCTTCAGGTGCTGCGTTTCTTTATGCTGAACGCACACTACAGAAGTCCGCTGAACTTCAGCGCCGATCTGATGGAATCCTCCAAGAATGCTCTGGAACGTATCGTAGACGCTGCATCCAGCCTGAAGGACAGAAAAGCGGCGGCTAAGACAGAGACTGTTACAGAGACAGAGCAGACGCTTATCAAAGAGGCTGCAGGTTTTGTTACAAAGTTTGAAGAGGCAATGGAGGATGACTTCAATACTGCAGATGCTCTGGCAGCGATTTTTGAGCTTGTTAAATTCGCAAATACAAATGTTACGGAAGAGAGCTCTTCAATATTTGCAGGCAGTCTGCTTGACGAACTTGTGAAGCTTTGCGGTGTTCTTGGACTGATTGTCGTAAAAGAAGAGGAAAATCTGGATAAAGAAATCGAAGACCTGATTGCCCAGCGCCAGGAGGCAAGAAAGGCTAAGGATTTCGCCCGCGCAGATGAGATCAGAGATCAGCTTCTGGAAATGGGAATTATCCTGAAGGATACACGTGAAGGTGTAAAATGGAAACGAGCTTAAGTAATTTTAAAGAAGTATTTAAACTGGAGGATAGGGATCTTCGGACCTATTCTCCTTTGACGCTGGCGTATATCGGAGATGGGGTGTATGAGCTTGTTATCAGGACTATCCTTGTAAAAAAGGGAAACTGTCCTGTGAATCAGCTTCATAAGAGGGCGAGCAGTCTGGTAAAAGCGGCAGCCCAGTCAGGAATGATGGAAGTGATCGAGCCGATGCTTACGGAAGAGGAACACAGCGTTTACAGGAGAGGAAGAAATGCCCATTCTCCTACAATGGCGAAAAATGCTACAATGTCCGATTACCGCAGGGCAACAGGTTTTGAAGCGTTAATGGGGTATTTGTATTTGAAAGAGGATTTCGACAGAATCACAGAGCTGGTTCGCGCCGGAATCGGAGAGGACAAAATATGACAGAACAGATTGAAGGCCGCAATGCGGTACTGGAAGCATTTCGTTCCGGTAAGAGTGTAGATAAATTATTTATTCTGGATGGATGCCAGGATGGTCCTGTGCGTACGATTGCCAGGGAAGCCAGAAAGAAAGATACCATTATTAATTATGTGCCAAAGGAGCGTCTGGATCAGTTAAGCGAAACAGGAGCGCATCAGGGAGTGATCGCTCAGGTTGCTGCATATGAATATGCAGAGGTTGAGGACATCCTTGCAAAGGCGGAAGAAAAGGGAGAGGCTCCGTTTATCTTCCTGCTTGATAACATCGAGGATCCTCATAATCTTGGCGCAATTATCAGAACAGCGAATCTTGCAGGCGCTCATGGAGTGATCATTCCGAAGAGAAGAGCTGTGGGGCTTACGTCAACGGTGGCAAAGACCTCTGCAGGCGCGCTGAATTATACGCCCGTGGCAAAGGTGACAAATCTGGGCAAAACCATTGATGAACTGAAAGAAAAAGGAATCTGGTTTGTCTGTGCAGATATGGGCGGCGAGACAATGTATGATTTAAGTCTTACAGGTCCTATTGGAGTTGTTATAGGAAATGAAGGAGAGGGCGTAAGCCGTTTGATTCGCGAAAAGTGTGATTTCATTGCATCCATTCCAATGAAAGGCGACATTGATTCTCTGAACGCGTCTGTTGCAGCAGGTGTTCTGGGATATGAAATTGTGCGTCAGAGAATGGCTGCGAAATAAGAGCGATGGAGCAGTACAAAAATGTAAGCGACGAAGAACTGATTGCTCGTCTCAGAAACGGAGAATCAGGGATTTCTGACTATCTGATGGAGAAATATAAAGGGCTGGTAAAACAGAAAGCCAGAGCTATGTTCCTTATAGGCGGTGACAATGACGACCTGATTCAGGAGGGGATGATCGGGCTTTTTAAGGCAGTGCAGGATTATCAGCCGGAAAAAGAGGCTTCTTTTCAAACCTTTGCAAGGATTTGCATTGACCGTCAGATTTATAATGCGATTAAAAGTTCCAACAGGCAGAAACATCAGCCGTTGAATACCTACGTATCTCTCAGTGCAAAGGACGATGAAAATACTTTGGACGATATCTGGGCGCAAAGCCCGGAAACCATTGTCATTGATCAGGAGAACCGCAGATTGCTGGAGGAGGAAATTTTCAGAAGTTTAAGTTCTATGGAAAAGAAAGTTCTGGAATATTATCTGGAGGGCTGCAGTTACGTGGAAATCAGCCGCCTTCTGGACAAATCTCCCAAATCCATCGACAATGCCCTGCAGAGAATCAAAACAAAGATAAGAGAGCAGATATCCTGAAACGAATCATGGATAATTTTCAGCGCAACAGCTTTATTGGCTGGTGCGCTGTTTTATGGAGGTTGTATTGTTTTACTCGCGAAGAATCGCGCAAATCCTTAATTTTACGCAAAAAAATAAAGCTGATGACGGGAATTGAACCCGTGACCTCTTCCTTACCAAGGAAGTGCTCTACCTCTGAGCCACATCAGCTTGTGTCGGTTTGTGCCGCTCACAGTTGTTTATATTAGCAGATTTGTCAGGGGTTGTCAACATATTTTTGCAAAAAAGTTTGCCGGCTGTCCTGCAGAGGAAAATCATTTGCGTATTTTGGGGATTTTTTCGTAATAGTATCTTTTATTCTGCGGTTATTTATGTTAAAATGAAGAATCTAAAGTTTCGATTTGCACACCATTGAGAGTGGGGTATAAATCGAAACGAAAGCCAATAGAATAAACCAGGAGGGGTAAAATGGAGAACGAGACAGTTTCTAAACATTTTATTGAGAATATAATCGACAAAGATCTGGCAGAAGGAGTTTATGACACCGTTCATACACGTTTTCCGCCGGAACCAAACGGATATCTTCATATCGGACATGCGAAATCCATTCTTTTAAATTACGGTCTTGCGAAAGAATACAATGGTAAATTCAATATGCGATTTGATGATACGAACCCTACGAAAGAGAAAGTAGAATTCGTAGAGTCAATTAAAGAGGATATTAAATGGCTGGGCGCTGACTGGGAGGACAGGCTCTTTTTTGCGTCTGATTATTTTGACCAGATGTATGAAGCAGCAGTGAAGCTGATTAAAAAAGGCAAGGCATATGTCTGCGACCTGACACCGGAAGAAATCCGTGAATACAGAGGAACTCTTACAGAACCCGGTAAGGATAGCCCATACAGAAACAGAAGCGTTGAAGAGAATCTGGAACTTTTTGAGGCGATGAAAGACGGTAAATTTGCAGACGGTGAAAGAGTTCTCCGTGCAAAAATCGACATGGCGTCACCGAATATGAACATGCGTGACCCGATTATTTATCGTGTTGCTCATATGACACACCACAATACAGGAGATAAATGGTGCATTTACCCGATGTATGACTTTGCCCATCCGATTGAGGATGCGATTGAGGGAATCACCCATTCCATTTGTACGCTGGAATTTGAAGACCACAGACCTCTTTACGATTGGGTGGTACGAGAGCTGGAATATCCTCATCCTCCGAAACAGATTGAATTTGCGAAGCTTTACCTGACAAATGTTGTTACAGGTAAGCGTTATATCAAAAAACTGGTAGAGGACGGAATCGTAGACGGCTGGGATGACCCGCGTCTTGTGTCCATTGCAGCGCTGCGCCGCCGTGGATTTACACCGGAATCTATTAAGATGTTTGTAGACCTCTGCGGAGTGTCAAAGGCAAACAGTTCTGTAGACTATGCAATGCTTGAATACTGCATCCGCGAGGATCTGAAACTGAAACGTCCGCGCCTTATGGCAGTTCTCGACCCTGTTAAGCTCGTGATCGACAACTATCCGGAAGGACAGGTGGAATATCTGGAAGCTCCGAATAATATGGAAAACGAGGCTCTCGGAAGCCGTCAGGTTCCGTTTGGCAGAGAACTTTATATTGAACGCGAAGACTTCATGATCGATCCGCCGAAGAAATATAAAAGAATGTTTGTGGGAACAGAAGTGCGTCTGATGAACGCTTATTTTGTGACCTGTACAGGATATGAAACAGATGAGAATGGAAATGTAACAGTTGTACACTGTACTTATGACCCGGAAACAAAGGGCGGAAACGCGCCGGACGGAAGAAAGGTAAAAGGAACCATTCACTGGGTAGAGGCGTCCAATGCAGGAAAGGCAGAGGTTCGTCTTTACGAGAATATCGTAGATGAGGAAAAGGGCGTATACAATAAAGAAGACGGTTCTCTTAATGTGAATCCGAATTCTCTTACAAAAGTGACCGGATATGTGGAACCGGAGCTTATGAAAGCGAAGGGATATGACAGCTATCAGTTTGTAAGAAACGGATTTTTCTGTGCAGATATCCATGATTCCAAAGAAGGAGCACCGGTATTTAACCGTATCGTATCTCTGAAGAGCTCTTTCAAACTGCCGAAATGATAAGGGAAGCAATATAATTGCAAATAAAGAACAAAAAGGAAAATCAGCACCCTGTAATTTTTTGCAGGGTGCGAAAAGTGGAGGGAACGAAATGAAAAAACTTAATGTAGCAAAAAAAGACGCATGTATGGCGTGTAAAGCCTGTGAAGTTGCCTGTGCTGAAGCTTTTTATAAAGAGTTCAACACAAACAAATCCTGCATCCAGATCGGCGTGAAGAAAGACGGCGTTACACCGAAGCCAAACGTATGCGTACAGTGCGGTAAATGTGCAGCAGCCTGTCCGGAAGGCGCAATCAAACAGAACGCAAAAGGCGTTTACATGATTGATAAGAAGAAATGTATCGGCTGCGGCAAATGTGTGGAAGCATGTCCGTTCGGCGTAATGGTAAAAGCAGAAGACAGCGAATATGCAAGCAAATGTATTGCATGCGGTATCTGTGTGAAAGCCTGTCCAATGGATGTTCTTGAGATTAAAGAGGCATAATATATGACTAAAAAGGCATTCTGTGATATTATACGTTCACAGAATGCCTTTTTTCTATGCTCTGAAACAGTCGGCTGACAGATCAGGCGATTATTTTTCTTCGGTTTCTTCAGCAGAAACTGCTTCTGGTTCTTCTGGAAGCTCAGTCTCTTCAGAGGCTGCCTCCTCTGTGGGTTCTTCAACCGGAATGCCTTCGGCGATTTCTTCTTCAGTAGCAGGTTCTTCGGTTTCCTCAGCGATTTTCTCTTCAGAAGTTTCTTCATCCGGAACTTCTTCCTTTACAGCATTTTCTTCTCTGGAAGCAACAGCATCCCAGGATTCAAATGCTTCTGAAGCTTCTTTCTCCTCCGGTTCTTTCGGGGATTCGGCAGGGATATCGAAATCTTCATCAAAATCTTCATCATCCTCGAAATCAAAGTCCTCTTCACAGGAGCGTTTTTTCATAATTACAGCCGCCATTGCGCCTGCTGCTGCCGCTGTGACAGCGCCTAAAGCTACAAGTCCCCAGTATTTGTTGATTTTTGCCATAATACCTGACTCCTTTCTGTGTTCTCTGACCTCTATTGTAATACTTTTTGATAAAAAAGAAAAGGGTTAACTTTTTTATGAAAATCATTTGTGAAATCAGTTGCGTCTGTTACAGATAAAAGATATACTATATGCGAAGAGAATAAAGGAAGTGAACGATATGAGAAAAATAATATTGGCTTCTGCCTCGCCGAGAAGAAGCGAATTGTTAAAAAAAGCAGGTGTGTCTTTCTCTGTGATTCCTGCCGGTGGAGAAGAAGCGATTACTTCTCCGATGCCTGAAACGGCGGTCATGCAACTTGCTCAGCAAAAAGCGGTATGCGTTGGTAATACCCTGAAAAATCCTGAAGAGGGAACGCTTGTCATAGGAGCGGATACAGTTGTTGTCTACGAAAATAAAATACTGGGGAAACCTTTGGACAAGGAAGATGCGATTGCTGTTCTTACCAGACTTCAGGGAAATATCCATCAGGTATATACAGGAGTATCTGTTTTGGAGAGAAAAAATGATGTATGGGAGCCGCATACCTTTGCTGAATGCACAGATGTGGAATTTTATCCGGTATCAGAAAAAGAAATCCGTGCCTATGCAGAAACCGGAGAGCCGATGGATAAGGCGGGAAGCTATGGGATTCAGGGGTTATGGGGAGTTTATGTAAAAGGAATCCACGGAGATTACAATAATGTCGTGGGACTTCCGGTGGCAAGACTGCTGCAGGAAATGAAGAAACTTAATATTGAACTGAGAGGATAAGAAAATGATAAAAGCATGCGTATTTGATCTTGACGGAACTTTGTCCTATACATTGGATTCTATGGCTTATGTGGCAAATGAGGTACTTAGCAGTCTGGGGTTAAAGACTCTTCCTGTGGAGAATTTTAAATATTACTGCGGAGAAGGAGCAAGCGTTCTGGTTCAGAGGTGTCTCAAAGATGCCGGAGACCCGCAGCTGCAGCGCTTCGAGGAATGCGAGCGCCTTTACAGGGAGAAATTCAACGAGGATCCCCTGTATAAGGTGGTTCCTTATGAAGGAGTTGCGGAAGTTATCAGAGAACTGAAAAAAGAGGGGGTGAAAATTTCAGTCTGTTCGAATAAGCCCCATGAGGCGACGCGGAAGGTGATTGAGAAATTATTTGGCGGTGAATTTGATATGGTTTTGGGGCAAAAGCCGGAAATACGGCGAAAACCAGCTCCAGACGGACCTCTTTATATAGCAGGGGAATTTGGAGTAAAGCCACAGGAATGTATGTATATCGGTGACACAGGTACTGATATGAATACAGGAAAGGCTGCCGGAATGTTTACGGTAGGGGTGTTGTGGGGATACCGTGACAGAAAGGAACTCGAGGAAAACGGAGCGGATATTCTTGCAGAGAAACCGGAAGATCTTCTGGAAATTTACAGGAATGAAAATAAAAAACAAAAATGAAAAAACAAAACGGAGGTATGAAAATGTACACAGAAGAATGCATTATGACTTTTTTGAAAAACCAGGGACAGCTCTTTGACGAGCCGGTGGCAGAGTCTTATGAGGAGGCGGAAGCATTTCTGGAAGACTGTATGGCTGTTGTTGTGGACAGCTTAAAAGAGGTAAAAGAATATCTGGAAGAAATAGGAGCAGATGTGGACAGTATGTCTCTGGAAGAGCTGGAAGAGGCAAGTGAGGTTTTTGCGCTGCCGGACGGAACATATCTTATTGTAGAAGGCTGAACAGAGCAGTCAGGAGAAAATTGCCGAATGTAGTTTTTTCTTAACTTAGGTTGTGGAGTATTCCGCAAAAAAGAGAAAGTAAACTGCAGATTACATGTGAAAAAAAATACAGGTTATAATAAAAGCAGATTTAAGAATGCTCCACTTGTTATATTTATAAAAATAAGTTACAAAAAGTTAATACAACTGTAACAGAAAAGGAGGATGGCATATGGAGAAAAAAAGAAGATTGCTTGCGATTATCATGGCAGCTTTTATGATAATCACCATGATTCCGTCTATGGTTTTTGCAACACCTTCCGGAGAGATGGGAGGTAAGCTGAAAGTTTACGGATATCCGGTTGTCGGAGCAACGCTGAAAGCAGACTTTGCCAAAGTGACACCGGAAGGTATCACGGATGGGGATGTAAGCTTTAAATGGTCAAGAAAAATCAGCGAAGAAGAGTTAAAAGAATTAGGAACTGAGAAAGAATATAAGGTTACTGAAGAAGATCTGGGATATAAGCTTGTGCTTGAGGTTACAGGAAAAGAAGATCTGGGTCTTACAGGAACCTTGCAGGCAGTTACTCCGGAGGTGACAGCAACGGAGGAAGAGGCAGAAGCCCTTGTGGACGCAGAAACAGCCGAGAAAGGTGAATCTGTAATTACTCCTCCGGCAGCAGAAGAGTCTGTAGACGATGTTCTGACAGAAGAAGTTCCTGAGGAAGAAGAATGGGATGAGGAAGAAATTCCGGAAGGAGAGCTTCAGACAGAGGTCGAGCCCGGGGAGAACACCCAGTCTTCAGAGGAAGAGATGGAAGGTGAACTTCTGGAAGGCGGAGATGAGAGTGCTGACGGAGAGGAGCTTGATGTCACAATAAGCGAAGAGCTTAATGGAGATGATTCCGGGCAGACACAGGAGCTGACTTATCAGGCCGAGGCAGTGACAGGAACTGAAAATGGAATAATCAATCTTGGAACAGTAACTCCCGGAAAGGAGAGCGATTCTGCCGCAGTTCTGGTGATTCGAAATACAGGTACAGGAGTTCTTAATTTCCAGCCTGTTGCACCAGAGCATGTCATGGCAATGGATATCGAAGAAGCGCTTCAGCCTCAGCAGGAAATTAAGATCTGGGTTCAGCCGAGAGAAGGTCTGGAAGCCGGAGAATATCTGGATACAGTTACTTATAAAACAGACGAGGGAACAGAGGTGTCTTTTCAGGTTCAGATGACAGTTGATACTGTGAAAGCTCCTGTTTATGGGCTTACTGCAGATATGGATGCAGTGGTATTTGATGATCTTACAGAAGGTTATCAGGAAGTAGCCGGCAGTTGGACTGTGACTCTCACAAATTCAGGCGAAGATACGTTTACGCTGAAGGTTCCGCAGTCTGAGACATTTGAAATTACTCAAATCATTCCTGAAGGAACAGAGGGAAGCCTTGTTCTTGAAAAAGGTGCGCAGGTATCCTTTGATATCAAACCGGTAATCGGTCTTACAGAAGGCACATACAAAGAAGAGCTTGTATTTGGCATCGAAGAAAGCGCAGATATTACAAGAATTGTAAATGCGGATGTAACAGTTACAGCTCCGGAGGAGAAGGCTGCAGTTGAATTGAATCCGCAGTCTGTCAGTTTTGAGTCCTTGAAAGAGGGATATGAAAAGGTTGAGCCTGTCACAGTGAGCATAACAAATAAAGGAAATGTGATAATTGCTCTTGCTCAGCCTGTTGCAGAGTATTTTGACCTTGGGGCAGTTTCTGCTGAGGAACTGGCTCCTGGAGAGACGGCAACTTTCACAGCAGTGCCGGCAGCAGGGCTTACAGCAGGCGAATATCAGGAAAAGATTCAGATTTTCCGGAAAGATAATACAGAAACAGCATTGGCAGAGATTCCTGCTGTAATAAAAGTATCTCAGAAAGAAGTTCACAAGCTTACGATTTCTCCGGCAGTTCTTGATTTCGGAGAAGTAGAAGCTGGCTACAAAGCGCCGGAAAAGCAGCTTGTTACCCTTGCAAATGAAGGTAATACGCAGGTTGCTATCGAGAAACCGGTCAGCGACTATTTCCGTATCGGAAATCCTTCTATGGAAGTCCTTGAGCCGGGTGAGAAATGTACAATCGCAATCCGTCCGAAGGAAGGACTGGAGGCAAGCACTTATGTTGAGACGATTTTTATACCAAACAGTGCAAGTTCAGATGTGAGCGTGGATGTGGAATTTACTGTAAATGCAGCGGCAATCGAGCTGCAGGAAGTGCAGAAGCCATCTGCAGTGAAAGATGTAAAAAATGGCGCAGAGAAATCTGCGAAGGGTCTTGGTCTTCCTTCAACTGTTACAATTACGACAACAGAAGGAAAAATGAAGGCGAAAGTAAAATGGAATGTAGAAGATTGTACGTATGACCGTTCTCTTAAAGAGGCTCAGAACTTTACCGTAAAAGGTAAAATCATCCTTCCGGAAGGTGTTTCCAATCCGAATGAGGTGAGTCTTTCTACTTCTGTAAAGGTATCTGTAAAGGCTGCTTATGTGCCGAAAATTCCAGATCCTTCCAACAATAAAATTACCGGAATTTCTTCAGAGGGCTACACAACACAGTCCAAGATTTCCTTTGAGGCATTCGGCGCAGGTATGGAAAATACCAGTCCGAGGGCAGGAGATGTCCGTTACGAGCCTCAGAAATGGAAAGTTATCAATACCAATAGCTGGCAGGGAGCTCCGTACAGCGCAACATTCGGCATTACCAAAGCCGGAAATTACACACTGAAGGTTCTTTTCGAACGTCAGAAATATAATGGTAATGAATGGGTAGCTGAAGGAGAAAACGACACGAAACAGGTGAACTTCTCCATTGCACAGGGTGAAACCGTAACACCGACTCCATCTGCACAGCAGAAAAATCCGGATAAGAAATCCGCAGTAGAGACAGGAGACACAACAGCAATCATGCCGTTTGTGATTATACTGATTGTAGCGGTAATCTGTATCGCAGGTGTAGTAGTCTACAAGAAGAAAAAGAAATAAATAAGGAAATGAGTTCCAGCCGCCCTCTTAGGAGGGCGGTATTTTTGTGAAAAAAACAAATTGTTAGCACTCTATTAAAATGAGTGCTAAATTTTTCTTGACTTTTTGAAGTAATGGTATTACTATATGTGATATGAAAAAGAGAAAAACGACTGAGACCATAGAAAGGTCCGGAAGAAAACAAATAAAAGGAGTGTGGGCAGCATGGCTGTAAAACATGGAAACTTATCAATCAACAGTGACAACATTTTCCCGATTATTAAGAAATGGTTGTATTCAGACCACGATATTTTCGTAAGAGAGCTTGTATCTAACGGATGTGACGCCATTACGAAACTGAAAAAACTGGAAGTTATGGGAGAATATAATTTCCCTGACGATTATAAGGCAAAAATTGAAGTTGTTGTCAATCCGGAGAAGAAAACGCTGAAATTTATTGATAACGGTATCGGTATGACAGCAGACGAAGTAGAAGAATATATTACACAGATTGCTTTTTCCGGAGCAACTCAGTTCCTTGAGAAATATAAGGATAAAACAACTGAGGACCAGATGATCGGACACTTCGGACTTGGTTTCTATTCTGCGTTCATGGTAGCAGATGAGGTTCACATTGATACGCTTTCCTATACAGAGGGTTCATCACCTGTACACTGGACCTGCGACGGCGGAACAGAATATGATATTCAGGAAGGAAATAAAACAACAGTAGGTACGGAAATCACACTTTTCCTTAACGAAGAGAGTCTGGAATTTGCTAATGAATACCGTATGCGCGAGGTTCTTGAGAAATATTGTTCTTTCATGCCTGTTAACATTTATCTCTCTAAAGAGAATGCTCCTCAGGAGTATGAGACTATCGACGAGGCAGACTTAAAAGAGGACGATGTTGTTGTAGAGCGTATCCATGAAGATGCCAAGACAGAGGAAAAAGAGAATGAAAACGGAGAAAAAGAAGTTGTAGAAGTTTCTCCTGCCAAAGATAAAGTAAAAATCAACAAACGTCCTGTTTCTTTAAGCGATACACATCCGCTTTGGATGAAACATCCAAATGAGTGTACAGACGAGGAATACAAGGATTTCTACCGTAAAGTATTTATGGATTACAAGGAGCCGTTATTCTGGATTCATCTGAACATGGATTATCCGTTTAACTTAAAAGGTATCCTGTACTTCCCGAAAATCAATACAGAGTATGATTCCATTGAAGGAACAATTAAGCTGTACAACAATCAGGTATTTATTGCAGACAATATCAAAGAAGTGATTCCGGAATTCCTTCTTCTTCTGAAAGGTGTGATCGACTGTCCTGACCTTCCGCTGAATGTTTCCAGAAGCGCGCTGCAGAATGACGGATTTGTTCAGAAGATATCCGAATATATCTCCAAGAAAGTAGCTGACAAGCTTACAGGAATGTGCAAAACAGACCGTGAATCCTACGAGAAATACTGGGATGACATCAGCCCGTTCATTAAATTCGGATGCATTAAAGATACGAAATTTGCGGATAAAATCAGCGATTACGTTCTCTTCAAGAATCTGGACGGCAAATATCTCACACTGAAAGACTGCATCGAAGCAAATAAAAAAGAGACTGCAGAGGAAACAGTAGAGGAAACAACAGAAGAGAAGACAGAAGAAACATCCGACGAAAAGAAAGAGCCGGAAAAAACAACGATTTTCTATGTGACAGACGAGGTTCAGCAGAGCCAGTACATCAATATGTTTAAAGAAGCAGGTAAAGATGCTGTAATTCTGAAACATAACATTGATAATCCGTTTATTTCTCATTTGGAGCAGAAAAATCAGGAAGTACAGTTTAAGAGAATTGACGCAGATCTTTCCGAAGAAATGAAGGCAGAGGGAGCAGCCGACGAAGAGACAGTCAAAACTCTGACAGAACTGTTCCGTAAGACTCTCGGCAAAGAAAATCTGGAAGTAAAGGTTGAGAATCTGAAAAATGAGAGCATTTCCGCAATGATGACACTTTCTGAGGAAAGCCGTCGTATGCAGGATATGATGAAGATGTACAATATGTACGGAATGGATCCGAATATGTTCGGAGGACAGGAAACTCTGGTTCTCAACGCAAACCATTCGCTTGTGAAATATCTTGCAGAGAATAAAGATACTGACAAAGCTCCGGTTATCTGCGAACAGCTTTACGATCTGGCTATGTTAAGTCATAAACAGCTTTCTCCGGAAGCAATGACGAAATTTGTACAGAGAAGCAATGAAATCCTTCTTATGCTGACGAAATAAAAGAGTGTCTGCGAAGCGGACAATATAAGCTGCTTGGAACAGCAGCTAACAGAAAGCTCCTGTGGAATGCCATGGGAGCTTTTTCTTGCTTATGCAAAGGAACTCTGCTATAATAGTCCCAATGTGTGCAGGAATGCGCACAGGCGAAACGCTAAATTAAGAAATATTAGAAAGAATCGGTGATTGAATGGGAAAAAGCAGAGCACGGAAACGTCAGTCAAAGGGCTTTCAGATAAAATCGCTGCTGGGACAGAAAAGCGATTATTATGACTATAATCTGGTGGCTGTTATTGTGCTTTTAACCTGCTTCGGTCTGGTTATGCTGTATAGTACAAGCGCTTATATGGCAGAAATTGACTGGGGCGACGATATGTACTATTTTAAAAAACAGGCGATAATCAGTGTTGCCTGTATCATAATAGCGCTTGTGATTTCGAAGATAGATTATCATATTCTGAGCTTCTTTACCACGTTTCTCTATATAACATCAATGGCGCTGATGGTTTTGGTAAAGACGCCGCTGGGAAGCTCCGCCAACGGTGCGCAGAGATGGCTTAAAATCGGACCGATCCGTTTCCAGCCGTCGGAAATTGCAAAAATTGCGGTTATTGTATGTCTGTCGTACATGATCGTGCAGATGGGGAAACAGATAAAAACTCTGAAAGCCTGTATGGTTCTCGGCGGTATAGGAGGACTTCTGGCGCTGGTTGCTCATGTTTTTACAGATAACTTAAGTACCGCAATTATTATTTTCTGTATTACGGCAGGATTGATTTTTGTGGCGCATCCGGATTTTAAAGTCTTTATTATCATTCTTCTGGTTGTGCTGGCGCTTATTGCAGGCGGGGTCTTTTTTCTGAATGCAACAGTAGACCCTGTGGCAAATGATAATTTCCGTATCCGCCGTATTCTGGTATGGCTTCACCCGGAGGCTTATGCAGACAGCTTTGGATATCAGACGCTGCAGGCGCTTTATGCCATTGGCTCAGGGGGACTCTTTGGACGGGGTCTGGGAAACAGTATCCAGAAACTTGGAAGCGTACCTGAGGCTCAGAATGATATGATATTTTCCATTATATTAGAGGAACTGGGGATTTTCGGAGGAATTATCGTACTGCTTTTATACGGATACCTGCTGTACAGACTTTTCTTTATCGCCCAGAACGCGCCGGATATGTTTGGTTCCCTGATGGTCAGCGGAATTTTTATCCATATAGCTTTGCAGGTTGTTCTCAATGTGGCGGTTGTTGTAAATCTTCTGCCCAATACAGGCGTAACCCTGCCGTTTATCAGCTATGGAGGTACGTCCATTCTCTTTTTGATGGCTGAGATGGGACTGGCTCTGAGCGTGGCAAGACAAATCAGATTCGAAGAGCCGGAACAGATTTTATAAAAGAAAAATATGGAAAAAATACTCTTGACAAACAGGGGCGAAGCATATATACTTTGGGTATCAAAGTAATTGCGCAAGACAAAGATACTTGATAAAAGGAGAAAATGAAATGTTAGAGAAAATGAGCGAAATAATCGCAGAGCAGTTAAGCTGTGACGCAGCAACTATCACACTTGAAACTTCCTTCAAGGACGACCTTGGAGCAGACTCTCTTGATTTATTTGAGCTTGTAATGGCTCTGGAAGATGAGTACGGAATTGAAATTCCGGCAGAGGAGCTTACAGAACTTACAACAGTTGGTGCAGTTATTGACTATCTGAAAAATAAAGGTGTGGAAGCCTGATGAAAGAAATCTCCTTGAAACCCTGACCGGTTTCGAGGAGATACATTTTTGGACAATTACTTTGCTATTCAAAATATTTTAAAACAAAATAATTTAATAATAAAGATAGATGGAGATAAAAATATGAGCAGGATTGCATTTGTTTTTCCGGGACAGGGAGCCCAGTATGTAGGAATGGGGAAAGATTTCTACGAACAGATTCCTGTTTCAAGGAAGGTGATTGATACGGCGTCAGAAGTGACAGGGCTTGATATCCCGTCGATTTGTTTTGAGGAAAATGAGAATATCCATATTACAGAATATACGCAGATCGCAATGCTGGCAGTGGAAGCTGCGATGCTTCGCGCGCTGGAAGAAAAAGGAGTGCGTTCTCAGGTAAATGCGGGCTTAAGCCTTGGTGAATACGGCGCGCTGATTGCTTCCGGCGTTATGAGCGAAAGAGACGCTTTCGCAGCAGTCCGCAAGAGAGGGATTCTCATGCAGGAGGCAGTTCCGGAGGGCGGAGCTATGGCTGCGGTTATGGGAGCAGATGCAGCCCTCATTGAAGAAATCTGTGAAAAAACACAGGGAATTATTTCTGTTGCCAATTACAACTGTCCAGGACAGATTGTCATTACAGGAGAAAAAGAAGCGGTGGACAGAGCAGGAGAGGCGTTAAAGGAAGCCGGAGCAAGAAGAATCATTCCGTTAAAGGTAAGCGGGCCTTTTCACTCAAAAATGCTGGAAGGAGCAGGGGAAAAGCTTGGTGAAGCCCTGAAAGACGTAGAACTTTGTGATTTCACTACTCCTTATGTGACAAATGTCACGGCGCAGTATGTCAAAGAGCCGTCTTTGGTAAAGGAACTTCTTGTACAGCAGGTTTCTTCTTCTGTGCGCTGGCAGCAGTGTGTGGAAAAAATGCTGGAAGAAGGCGTGGATACGTTTATTGAGATTGGACCGGGAAAAACGCTTGCAGGATTTATGAAAAAAATTGACAGGACAGTGAAAGTCCTTAACGTGGAAAAAGTAGAAGATTTGGAAAAAGCAGCAAAGGAGTGCCTTTAAATGTTGGAAAATAAAGTAGCTCTCGTCACAGGGGCAAGCAGGGGAATTGGCCGTGAGATTGCAATGACGCTTGCAAAAGAAGGGGCGTCTGTTATTATAAATTATAACGGTTCCCGGGAACGGGCAGAAGAAGTAAAAAACAGTATTGAGTCAGAAGGGGGAAAAGCATTCCTTTATCCGTGCGACGTCAGTGATTTTCAGAGCTGTGAGGCGATGGCAAAGGACATCGTCAAAACTCACGGAAGACTGGATATTCTGGTGAACAATGCGGGAATTACCCGTGACAATCTGATTATGAAAATGAAAGAAGAAGATTTTGACGCAGTGCTGAATGTTAATTTAAAAGGAACTTTCAATACGATACGTCATTTTTCAAGGCAGATGCTGAAACAAAAAAGCGGAAAAATCATCAACATTTCCTCTGTTTCCGGTATTTTGGGAAATGCGGGACAGGCTAATTATGCAGCGTCAAAGGCGGGAGTAATCGGTCTTACGAAAACTATGGCAAGAGAGCTTTGCAGCCGTGGAATTACGGTAAACGCAGTTGCACCCGGATTTGTTGAGACAGAAATGACAGAGGTTCTTTCCGAGAATATAAAAGAGGCAGCATGTAAACAGATTCCGCTGGGAAGATTCGGGAAGCCGTCGGAGATTGCGGCGATGGTGGCATTTCTGGCTTCCGAAAAAGCAGATTATATTACAGGTCAGGTCATCAGTGTAGACGGCGGCATGAACATATAGGAGGTTTTTATGCGCAGAGTAGTAATTACAGGAATGGGGGCGATTACCCCGATTGGTTTAAATGTGGAAGAATTCTGGGAGAATGTCAAAAAAGGGGAAATTGGATTTGGCGAGATTTCTTATTTTGATACGACAGATTTCAAAGCGCATCTGGCAGCGGAAGTAAAGGGATTTCAGGCAAAAGATTTCATGGATTTCAAGGCTGCCAAACGTATGGCGCCGTTTTGCCAGTTTGCTGTTGCAGCGGCAAAGGAGGCAATGAAGGAGTCAGGTCTTGACATGGAAAAAGAAGATGCTTTCCGTGTAGGATGTAGTCTGGGAAGCGGAATCGGCAGCCTTCAGGTTGTGGAGACTGCGTACAAAACCCTGACAGAAAAGGGGCCGAACCGAATTAATCCGCTTCTTGTCCCTCTTATGATTTCCAACATGGCGGCAGGAAATGTTTCTATCCAGCTTGGACTCAGAGGAAAAAATATTAACGTAGTGACTGCCTGTGCAACAGGTACTCATTCCATTGGAGAGGCGTTCAGAAGTATTCAGTGTGGAGATGCAGACGTTATGTTTGCTGGCGGAACGGAAGCTGCGATTACTCCAATCGGTCTTGGTGGATTTGCTGCCCTTACTGCGCTTTCCACATCTACAGATCCGAAAAGATGTTCCGTACCTTTTGACAAGGAGAGAGACGGCTTCGTAATGGGTGAAGGCGCAGGTGTTCTTGTTCTGGAAGAGCTGGAACATGCAAAGGCGCGCGGTGCAAAAATTCTTGCAGAGGTGGTAGGATACGGAGCAACGGCAGACGCTTATCACATCACTTCTCCGATTGAAGACGGTTCCGGAGCTGCAAGGGCAATGGAAGATGCGATAAAAGAAGCCGGAATTTCCACAGATGACGTCTGGTATATCAATTCACATGGAACAAGTACACATCACAATGATCTTTTTGAGACAAAGGCGATTAAAACTGTATTTGGAGAACATGCAGGGGAAATGAAAATCAACTCCACCAAATCCATGATCGGACATCTTCTGGGGGCAGCCGGAGCAGTGGAAGCCATTGCCTGTGTAAAAGAGCTCCAGGAAGGCTTTATCCATGAAACAGTTGGGTATCAGGTGCCGGATGAAGAATGTGATCTTGACTATGTAACAAAAGGGCCGGTAGAGATGGATATTCAGTATGCACTGAGCAATTCTCTTGGGTTTGGAGGTCACAACGCAGCAATTCTTCTGAAAAAATATGCAGAATAACAGGAAATACCTGTAATTAGGAGACGAAAAATGGAATTTGGGCAGATTATAGATCTTATAAAGGCAGTCAGTGATTCTAATCTGACAGAGTTCGAGATTCAGGACGGAGAGACAAAAATCTCCATGGAAACAAACAAAGAGACAAAGCAGATTACAGTGACAGCTCCTCTGGTGCAGCCTCAGCTTTCGGCAGTACAGCCGGCTGCGGTTCAGGAAGAAGAAAAAGCAGAAGAGAAAACAGGAAACATAGTGAAATCACCGCTGGTTGGAACCTTTTATCAGTCTGCATCTCCGGAAAGCGAGCCTTTCGTCAAAGAAGGAGATACTGTAAAAAAAGGACAGGTTCTCGGAATCGTGGAAGCGATGAAATTAATGAATGAGATTGAATCAGAATATGACGGGACAGTGAAAGAGATTCTTGTAAAAAACGAGCAGATGGTGGAATTCGGACAGCCGATGTTCGTGATCGGGTAGTAAAGGAGGAATACGGTTATGAAGTTGTCAACAAAAGAAATTATGGAAATTATTCCCCACAGACAGCCGTTTCTGTTAATTGATACGATTGAGGAACTGGAACCCGGAGTACGCGCAGTGGGACGAAAATGCGTGACGTATAATGAACCGTTTTTTGGAGGGCATTTTCCGCAGGAGCCGGTAATGCCGGGAGTTCTGATCGTGGAAGCGCTCGCGCAGACAGGAGCTGTAGCGATTTTAAGCAAACCGGAAAATAAGGGGAAAATCGCATATTTCGGTGCGATAAACAATGCAAAATTCAAGACAAAGGTAGTCCCCGGAGATGTACTTTCTCTGGAAGTTGAAATCATTAAGGAGAAAGGACCGATTGGCGTCGGCAGGGCAAAGGCGGTAAATCAGGACGGTAAGGTTGCCGTTGTGGCAGAGCTTACCTTTGCAGTAGGAGCATAACAGATGTTTAGTAAAATTTTGATTGCAAACCGCGGAGAAATTGCGGTGCGTATCATTCGCGCATGTCGGGAAATGGGAATCCGCACAGTTGCGGTTTATTCTGAGGCAGACAGAGACGCCCTTCACACACAGCTTGCAGATGAGGCGGTCTGTATCGGCAGGGCGCCCTCTTCGGACAGCTATTTGAATATGGAACGTATATTAAGCGCTACTGTAGCCACGAAAGCGCAGGCGATTCATCCGGGATTTGGATTTCTCTCCGAAAACAGCCGTTTTGTAGAAATGTGCCGGAAATGTAATGTTACGTTTATCGGTCCTTCAGCGGAAGTTATTTCAAGAATGGGAAATAAATCTGAGGCAAAAAATACGATGCGTCAGGCTGGGGTGCCTGTTGTTCCCGGAACAGAGGAGCCTGTTTTTACTGTGGAGGAAGCCAGAAAGGCGGCGGAGCAGATTGGGTATCCGGTGATGATTAAGGCATCCTCAGGAGGCGGCGGAAAAGGAATGCGTGTAGCTGGAAATGAGGAAGAATTTGAAAAACTTTTCTGTACCGCACAGCAGGAATCGATTCGTTCGTTCGCAGACGATACCATGTATCTGGAAAAATTTGTAGAATGTCCGAGACATGTAGAGGTGCAGATTGTAGCGGATAAGTTTGGCAATGTGGTACATCTCGGAGAGCGTGACTGTTCGATTCAGAGACGTCACCAGAAATTGATAGAGGAATCTCCATGCTCAGCTCTTTCGGAGGAGCTTCGCAAAAAAATGGGAGATACCGCAGTCAGAGCAGCGAAAGCAGTGGGATACGAAAGCGCGGGAACCATTGAGTTTCTTCTGGACAAATCAGGAGAATTTTACTTTATGGAAATGAATACCAGAATTCAGGTAGAGCATCCTGTTTCCGAGTTTGTGTCCGGTGTGGATTTAATCAAAGAACAGATTCGTGTGGCAGCAGGGGAGCCGCTCAGTGTTGCACAGGAGGATATTGTTCTTCGCGGACATGCAATTGAGTGCAGAATCAATGCAGAAGATCCGGAAAATCATTTTATGCCCTGTCCGGGAACGATTACAAATCTTCACCTGCCTGGTGGAAATGGTGTGCGAATGGATACGGCAGTTTTTAACGGATACACAATTCCACCTAACTACGATTCCATGATTGTGAAGGTTATCGTGTATGACCGTGACCGTCCAAGTGCAATCAGAAAGATGGTCAGTACACTGGGGGAAGTAGTAATCGAGGGTGTGAAGACAAATATTGATTTTCAGTATGAGCTTTTAAATACCCCTGATTTTCAGGAAGGAAATATTACAACGGGATTTATTCCGGAACATTATCCGGATTTATAATTTATCTTAGTAACAGGAACAATCCGGAGTTATTGTTAAAAATAGGAGTACGAAAATGGCAGACTTGAGAAAATTTTTTAAAAAGACAGCGCCGAAAGAAGAAGCGGAAGCCGTTCCTTCCGTACCTGAGGGCTTATGGGTGAAATGTCCGAAATGCGGAGAGACTGTTTATAAGGAGGACGTTCGCAATCATTCCTACGTTTGTCCAAAATGCGGCGGATATTTCCGTATTAAGGCAAAGACGAGAATTCGTTCTCTTGTAGATGAGGGGTCTTTTTCAGAATGGTTTGCAGGAATTGAAAACAGCAATCCGCTGGAGTATCCGGGCTATCCTGAAAAAATCGGGAAGCTGAAGGAAAAAACACATCTCGATGAAGCCGTTCTTATAGGGGAGGCTTCCATAGGCGGAATAAAGACCGTTATCGGCGTGATGGACGCAAGATTTATGATGGCAAGTATGGGATATGTTGTGGGGGAAAAAATTACAAGAGCTTTTGAAGAAGCGGCAAAACGCAAAATGCCGGTGATTTTGTTCTGCTGTTCCGGCGGAGCCAGAATGCAGGAGGGTATGGTATCGCTGATGCAGATGGCTAAAACTTCTGCAGCGATCAAACGCCATTCAAAAGCAGGGCTGCCTTATTTTTCGGTTTTGACAGACCCTACAACAGGGGGAGTGACTGCAAGTTTTGCCATGCTGGGAGACTTGATTCTTGCAGAACCGGGGGCGCTGGTAGGGTTTGCAGGTCCCCGTGTAATCGCGCAGACTATCGGGCAGAAGCTTCCGGAAGGATTCCAAAGGCCGGAGTTTCTTCTGGAACATGGTATAATCGATGGAATTGTGCCAAGGGAAGATATGAAAAAGACATTAATCCGGCTTTTAAAAATGCACAGTTTCAATGGCGGATATGGAGAGTTTCCGATGGAGAAGCCTGCAAGGGAGATTGAAACTTTCGGAAAGAAGAAAAAAGCGAAAAAATCAGGTACGCTTTCTGCCTGGGAAAGGGTGCAGATTGCAAGAAGCAGCAGCCGGCCGTCTGCGCTTGCATATATTTCTGCTATCTTTGATGATTTTATGGAAGTTCACGGGGACAGAGCTTTTCGTGACGATGGGGCAGTTATAGGCGGTATTGCGTCTCTGGACGGACAGCCTGTGACTGTGATCGGGATTCAGAAGGGAAGAACCACGAAAGAGAACATCAGCAGAAACTTCGGAATGCCTTCTCCGGAAGGGTATCGCAAGGCGCTTCGCCTTATGAAACAGGCGGAGAAGTTTGGAAGAGCGGTAATTACATTTATTGATACTCCGGGAGCATTCTGCGGACTGGAGGCAGAGGAGCGCGGGCAGGGAGAAGCCATTGCCCGAAATCTTATGGAAATGTCAGACCTAAAAGTTCCGGTACTCTCTATTGTGATTGGAGAGGGCGGAAGCGGAGGTGCGCTTGCGCTTGCTGTGGGAAATGAGGTGTGGATGATGGAAAATGCCACGTATACGATTCTTTCCCCGGAGGGCTTTGCTTCAATCTTGTGGAAAGACAGCAGAAAGGCGCCTGAGGCAGCAGAGGTGATGAAGGTAACGGCAGCGCAGCTCATAGAAATGGGCATGATAGAGCGAATTATTCCGGAGGAGTCTCCGGCAGAAGAAGAAAATCTCGATGAGATTTCCGAGTATATGAAAATCTGCATGAAAAAATTCCTGAAACAGTTTAAAGATAAAAGCGGCGAAGCAATCGCTGCCGGAAAATACGACAGATTCAGAGGTCTGTAAATGTGAGCCCCGCCTGAGTGCGGGGCTTAAACTATGTAAAAATTCTATAGACATAGAGGGGGAATTGGGTATATAATACTGAACTGTGGGTACATTTATACCCGCTATTTCATAGTAAAAATGGAAGAATACCTGCCGTAAGGAAACAGACGGCAGATAAAGTATAGGAGATAAGTTATGAGTAAACTGAGAACAAGATTTGCACCAAGCCCAACAGGAAGAATGCATGTGGGTAATTTAAGAACTGCTTTATATGCATATCTGATTACCAAGCATGAGGGAGGAGATTTTATCCTCCGTATCGAAGATACAGACCAGCAGCGTTACGTGGAAGGAGCGGTAGACATCATCAACCGCACCATGGAAAAGACAGGTCTTCTTCACGATGAAGGACCGGATAAAGACAAGGGCTTCGGACCTTACGTTCAGAGTGAGCGTCAGGCATCCGGTATTTATCTGAAATATGCGAAACAGCTCATCGAACAGGGAGACGCATACTATTGTTTCTGCAAGGGTGAAGAGCTGGAGAGTATGAAGCGCGTGGTAGCAGGAAAAGAGATTTCCATTTATGACAAGCGTTGTCTTCATCTTCCGAAAGAAGAGGTAGAGAGACGCCTTGCAGCAGGCGAGTCCTATGTCATCCGTTTCAATATGCCTACAGAAGGCACAACAACCTTCCACGATGTGATTTACGGTGACATTACAGTAAATAATGAGGAAATGGAAGATCTGATTCTGATTAAATCCGACGGATATCCGACTTATAACTTTGCAAATGTAATTGACGACCATTTAATGCAGATCACACATGTGGTAAGAGGAAACGAATACCTTTCTTCCTCTCCGAAATACAATCGTATTTACGAAGCTTTCGGATGGGAAGTTCCGGTATATATACACTGTCCTCTCATCACAGACGAGACACATCAGAAGCTTTCCAAGCGTTCCGGTCACTCCTCTTTCGAAGATTTACTGGAGCAGGGATTTGTTTCCGAGGCGATCATTAATTATGTGGCGCTTCTTGGCTGGAGCCCGTCTGACAACAGAGAGATTTTCACTCTTGAGGAACTGGTAGAAGCCTTTGATTATCATCATATCAATAAATCTCCGGCTGTTTTTGACATCGCGAAGCTTCGTTGGATGAACGGCGAATATATTAAAGCAATGGATCCGGACGTATTTTTTGAAAAAGCCCTTCCATACATGAAGGAAGTGCTGAAAAAAGATTACGATTTCAAAAAAATTGCAGGAATGGTTCAGACAAGAATCGAAACCTTCCCTGATATTCCGGCTCTTATAGATTTCTTTGAAGAAGTACCGGAATATGACAATTCCATGTACTGTCACAAAAAAATGAAAACAAATGAAGAGACATCTCTTGCAGTTTTAAAAGAGGTACTGCCTGTTCTGGAAGCGCAGGAAGATTACAGAAACGATCCGTTATTCGAAACCTTAAGCGCTTTTGTAAAAGAACACGAATATAAGAATGGTTTTGTAATGTGGCCGCTTCGTACTGCTGTTTCTGGCAAACAGATGACACCTGCCGGGGCAACAGAGATTATGGAGATTATCGGCAAAGATGAAACAATTAAACGTGTAAAGGCAGCAATCGAAAAATTAAGCTGAAAAATCATATGAAAAGAAATTCATCTCAAATAAGAGCGATCGCTCACCTGTCAGGACCAATGATGGTGCTGGCAGGTCCCGGTTCGGGGAAGACTTCCGTAATTGTAGAGAGAACTGCATATATGACAGGACAGGGAAAAATACCTGCGTCTTCTGTTCTTGTTGTAACATTTTCAAGAGCTGCGGCTCTGGAGATGCGGGAGCGCTTTTTGAAGTTTGTGGGAAAAGAAAAGAGCGAAGTGACTTTTGGAACCTTTCACGGAATATTTTACGGAATTTTGAAAGCTGCCTATGGACTCGGGGCTGCGAATATACTCTCAGAGGAAGAAAAGTTTGAGATTCTCCGGGAAATGACAGCACTTTACGGACAGGAGATGGAGCAGGAAGGAGATTTTCTGGAAGAAGTAGCAAGAGAGATCAGTGTTGTGAAGGGGGGAGGCATTTCCCTGGAACACTATTATGCATCCTGCTGTTCGGACGAGATTTTTCGTGATATTTTTAAAGGCTATCGAAAAACATTAAAGGCGAGACGGAAGCTGGATTTTGACGATATGATTCTGTGCTGCTATGAGCTGTTCAGACAGAGGAAGGACATTCTTCGAATCTGGCAGAAACGGTTTGCCTATATTCTTGTAGATGAGTTTCAGGATATTAACAGACTTCAGTATGAGATTATCCGTATGCTGGCTGCACCGGAGGATAATCTTTTTATTGTCGGGGACGACGACCAGTCCATTTATCATTTCCGCGGGGCAAGACCGGAGATTATGCTGAATTTTACAAAGGATTACCCAAAAGCGGAAACAGTGCTTCTTGATGTAAATTACCGCTGCTCAAAGGAAATCCTCAAAACCGCGATGGAGGTTATTGACTTCAATAAGAAGCGTTTTAGGAAACAGCTGTCTACACCCAATGAGAAGGGAGAACCGATCAGATATAACGAATTCGAAAATCCGGGACAAGAGTATATTTCTGTTGTATCTGAAATAAGAAAACGAATGGACAGGGGAGAACTGCCGGATGATACCGCCATTCTTCTCAGGACGAATCAGGAGGCAGAGGGTTTGATCAGTGCGCTGATGGAATATCAGGTTCCTTTTATTATGAAGGAGCAGCTGCCAAATCTTTTTCAGCACTGGATATGCAGAAACATTCTTGCATATCTCCATATGGCAGCGGGGGACAGGAGCAGAAAGAACTTTTTAGAGATTATGAACCGCCCCAATCGCTATATAGCACGGGAGGCTCTTCCGGATGCAGTCGTAAGTTTTCGGGCGCTGAAGGAATTTTACAAAGATAAGGACTGGATGTGCGACAGAATCACCACAATGGAAACTCATCTTCGTATTTTGGGGACAATGGCGCCTTTTGCCCAGATAAATTTCATCAGAAAGGGAATGGGTTACGAAGAATACTTGCGTGAATACGCACAATATCGTAAAATAAAACCGGAAGAACTGTTGGAAACACTTGACCGTATTCAGGAGAGTGCAAAAGGGATGAAGAGTCTGGAAGACTGGGAAGCCTATATGGAGGATTACACAAAGAAACTTTCTGAACAGGCGAAGAAGCAAAAAGGCCGGGGGCAGGGAGTGACAGTATCAACGCTCCATGCTGTGAAAGGGCTGGAATTTAACGTTGTATATATCCTGAATGTAAACGAGGGGAATATCCCCTACAAAAAAGCAGTTCTTGCAGAGGCGTTGGAGGAAGAGCGCAGGCTGTTTTATGTCGGCATGACAAGAGCGAAAAAAAGGCTTGTGTTGTGCAGCGTGAAACGCCAGTACGACAGAGAAATGGAACCTTCAAGATTTCTTGAGGAGGCAGGCTTATGAATAAAGGTGTCATTTATTTTACGGAAATAGAAGAGGATTATAAAAATAAGCATCTGGAGCATATGATCGGTGAGAAGCTTTTGGAAACAGGGCTTAAAAGAGAATATGGGTATGAACTGGAATTCGAACCCAGAGCGGAAGGGGAGCATGGCAAGCCATTTCTGTCCCTGCGTCCGGAAATTCATTATAATATCAGCCATTCCGGTAAATATGTTTTCTGTATTCTTGCAGATCAGGAGGTCGGAATCGACGTTCAGGTTCACAGAAAGGCGAATTATAACAGAATGCTGGAGCGGATGGTTCCTGCAGAAATGATTCGGGAAATCCTCGACGGGGACGAACCGGTAAAAGCTTTTTTTACCCAGTGGGTGCTGCGGGAAGCTTATATAAAATGGACGGGAGAAGGTCTGTCCAGAGATATGCGGACAATCCCCATGAATGAGGGCTGTTGGACACTTCTTGACATGGAAGACGGGTACAGCGGCGCAGTGTGGGCAATGAATCCTATGGAATTGAGATGGGAGCATGTAAAAGTGATCCTTTAGGATGGAAACAGCTACGCATAAAAAAAGATTGTCCACATATATTACTAGTAGAGAGGTGAGACGATATAGAAGGTCAGCAGATTGAGAATCTTTTTGCCGGAAATATCCGGCAGAGGCTTATGGATGCAAATCTTGATTATGATAAATTATATGAAATACGTCTCCGTGTGGGAAGACCTCTGTTTCTGACTTACGATGGCGGAGAATGTTTTCTGCGTAAGCCGGGAGAAGAGCAGTATCTTGTCACAAGGGAGGATTTACAGGAAACTCTGGAGTACGTCAGCGGCTATTCTCTTTATGCTTATGAGGATGAAGTGCGTCAGGGTTTTTTGAGCGTACAGGGTGGACATCGTGTGGGAGTCACAGGAAAGGTGATTCTGGACGGCGGTCAGGTGAAAGGAATGAAATATATTTCCTGCATCAATGTACGCCTTGCCCATGAGATTAAGGGCGCTGCAGATGAGGTGATGCCGTATCTCAGAAGAGGGAAAGACGCAGTGAATACTCTTATTATTTCCCCCCCCCGCTGCGGAAAGACAACGCTGCTTCGCGATATTATCCGCCAGTTAAGTAACGGCACGGAGGAACAGCCGGGGCTTACTGTGGGAGTAGTGGATGAAAGAAGTGAGCTTGCCGGATGCTATCAGGGAATACCGCAGAACGATTTGGGGATGCGCACGGATATTCTGGACGGATGTCCGAAGGCGGAAGGGATGCAGATGCTTGTTCGTTCTATGTCTCCTGATGTGGTGGCTGTGGACGAGCTTGGCTGTGAGGAGGATTTCCATGCAGTGGAATCCGTCATTCACTGCGGCTGCAAGCTGATTGCAACTGTACACGGCTATTCTCTTGACGATGTGCTGAACCAGCCGTTCTTTCATAAACTGATGACAGAACGGGTATTTGAGCGTTACATCATCCTTGGAAAAAGAGACAGGGCAGGTTATGTGGAAGGAATTTTTGACAGAAACGGAAATCCCTGTATGAAAATGAGTGCATATGCTTAGAATTTATGGCCTGATTCTGATTGTTGTGTCCGGCGCGGGACTTGGCTTTGCAAAAAGCCGGGAATTAAGCGCGGGACTGAAAGCAAAGGAAATGCTTCTTCGCATGGTGATTTTGCTGAAGGGGGAGATTCGCTGCAGAAATGCGTCTCTTTCTGATGCAATGGCAGGAGCGGCGGCGAAGCTTCCCGGTGTCTATGGGACGTTTCTGCGAAAGACCGCACAGGAGACAGAGGAACACAGAGGTCAGAACTTTGGTATGATTTTTCGCAAAAATGCAGAACTATATTTAAAGGAGCTTAGGCTTCGAAAGGAAGAACAGGAACAGTTATTTTCCCTGGGCGACCACCTTGGCTATCTGGATTTTGAGATGCAGATGAGGCAGCTTGAACTTTACGAGAGAGAAGTGGAGGAATCCATCAGAACACTTAAGAGTCAGTTGCCGGAGAGAAAAAAGGTGTGTACAAGCCTGGGGATTCTTTTTGGTATTTTACTTGCAGTTCTGGTGTTTTAAGAAGAAAGGAGGATGTGTTGGAGGTCAGTATTATTTTTAAAATCGCGGCAGTGGGAATTCTGGTCTCCGTTCTCTCCCAGGTTCTGAAACACAGCGGAAGGGAGGAGCAGGCGTTTCTTGTAAGCCTTGCGGGGCTTTTGATGGTGCTATTCTGGATTGTGCCCTATATTTATGAGCTGTTCGAGAGCATAAAACAGCTTTTCATATTGTAAAGGAGGCAACCGGAATCTATGGATATTGTAAAAATTTCACTTCTTGGCGTGTGCGGTGTGATGCTTGGCTTTTTGCTGAAAAGTACAAAACCGGAGTACGCCTCTTTTATTACCATGGCAATCGGTCTTTTGATACTTGGGCTTGCCGTGGGGAAAGTCACTTACCTTTTTCACACACTGGATAAAATCAGAGAAAGTCTTCCCATAGACGGAAATTATATTTCCACTCTGGTAAAAATGATTGGAATTACCTATATTGGGCAGTTTTCATCCTCCATATGTAAGGATGCGGGCTATCAGGCTATCGGAAGCCAGATTGAACTGTTCTGCAAGTTGTCCGTGATGGTCTTAAGTATGCCGGTTCTTCTGGCGCTTCTTGAAACAATACAGGAGTTCCTTGTATGATAAGGCGGCTGGAGATATGGGTGGCTGTGCTCTGTATCGTTATGTTTGTAAGGACGGAGGCAAGGGCTTCAGAGACAGGACAGACTGAGGGAGGAGAAGAATCTTCTTTTACTGTGGAACTGGAGGAAGAACTGATTGACAGTCTGGAGCTTGAGGGAGTCCAGAACATGATAGACGATATGCTTGGAAAGAATGACTTTTCTTTCAAAGAAGCACTGAAAAAACTGATGACAGGAAAAGAAGTCCTTTCAAAAGAGGCGGCGTGGGAACTTCTGCGCGGTCTTTTTTTCTCCGGATATGAACGGGAGAAGGGGACGTTTTTCAGAATTCTTCTTCTGGTCCTTCTGGCGGCAGTTTTTTCAAATTTTGCAGATATATTTGAAAACGGGCAGATTGGGACAGTAAGCTTTTATGCGGTATATCTGCTTCTTTTTATGATGCTTATGGAGAATTTTTCTGTTCTTGGCAGCAGTCTTTCGGAAAATCTTTTCAGGCTTTCGAAGTTTATGGAGGTTCTGGCTCCTGCTTATTTTATGACTGTGGCAGCGGCAGGGGGAGCCTGTACAGCAGCTGTTTTCTATGAGGGAGTTCTCCTTCTTGTATGGATGATTCAATGGGTTCTGCTCACGATTCTTCTGCCGGGAACAAATTTATATATTCTTCTGAAGCTGGTAAATCACCTGTCGAGGGAGGAAATGCTCAGTAAGATGGCTGAACTGCTGGAAACGGCAATAAACTGGGGATTAAAAACCCTGATAGGCTTTGCCCTTGGTCTTCAGGTTGTAAAAAATTTGATCGCGCCTGTGATGGACTCCCTGAAACGAAGCGCTCTGGGAAAGACTGCGGGCGTTATTCCCGGAATCGGAAATGCGGTGAATACAGTTACAGAGCTGATACTGACAAGCGCTGTGCTGGTGCGCAACAGCTTCGGTGTGGCAGTGCTCATTGTGCTGATTCTCATAGGAATCCATCCATTGGTACATCTGGGAATGCTTTCCCTTTCGTATCGGTTTCTGGCTGCGCTTGCACAGCCGGTATCTGACAAAAGGATTGTGGGCGCTTTAAGTACCTTCGGGGAAGGATGCGCGATTTTGCTTCGGATTCTGATTACTGCGGAAGCTCTGTGTATGCTGACATTTCTGGTTTTGATGGCGGGAACGGGATAAGGAAAATTTATGAAAGAGGAATTATATCAGTGGGTAAAAAATATTGCGGTCTTTTATATTTTGTTATCCGCAGCCATACATCTGGTACCGGATGGAAAATATGAGAAGTATGTCCGTTTTTTTATGGGGCTTCTGCTGCTCTTTATGATGAGCACTCCTGTTTTTTCTCTGTTAGGTCAGGGGGGAAATCTGATGGAAAGTTTCAGAGCGAATTTTGCAAAAGAAAACAGGATACGGGAGCAGGAGGAATTTGCCAATCTTCAGGAAATCTACCTGGAGAATGGGTATGAGCTGGAGCTTGAGAAAAAAATCGGAGCGTCTCTGAAAAAAAGAGGCATAGGTTTGGCAGAAGTAAAAGTAAATATAGAAGGGGAGAACTTAAAGGCAGTTCTGTGTCTGGAAAAAAAGCCGACCCCTCAGGAAGAAAGGGGAATCAGGGATGGACTTCTGGAAGATTGCGAGATCGGGGAAGGAGAGTATGAAATTAAAATTTCGGAACCTGGGAACCGGACAGTGGGTAGTGTTTCTTCTGTTGGGACTGCTTCTGGCAGTGGCAGCTCTTCCGGTATCCCATAAAGAAGAAAAGAAGGCGCAGCAGGAAAGTGTGCATCAGGAGGAAAATACAGTTCTTGAAGAGAAACTGAGAGCCCTTTTGTCGGAAGTGGAGGGGGTAGGAGAGGTGAAGGCTATGGTGATGGCAGATGAAGAAAAAGATGCAGGCGGCTTTTATTATTCCGGAACGCCGAAGGTGACAGGGGTGCTCATTGCAGCAGAGGGGGCAGACCGTCCTGTTGTAGTCAGGGAGATTCAGGAGGCTGTCCAGGCATTATTTCAAGTGGAAGCTCATAAAATCAAAGTAATGAAATTGAAATAAGGAGAGCAGGCGTGAAAAAAATTATGAAAAAGAATCAGATGATTATCACATCTCTTGCGATTCTGATCGCTGTGGCGGGATATCTGAATTTCGCAGATGTGGATCTGGGACTTAAGGATCAGGAAGTAAGTACAGAGGGAAGCAGCATCCTGGAGGATGTGGATTTTGACTTGACAGATGAAACAGCCCTTCTGGATGAGAACGGGGCAGATGGCAGTCTTGAGGATATGGAAGGACAGCAGACAGAAACTCCGGGAGAAGCCGTACTTACAGGTTCTATGAATTTTGCAGCCCAGGCTCGTTTGAGCAGAGAACAGATTCGTTCGCAGAACAAAGCAGATTTACAGGATATTATCAATAACCAGGAACTTCAGGATGAACAGAAGCAGACTGCGGTCAATACAATGGTTTCCATGACAGAGCTGACAGAAAAAGAGGCGGCGGCAGAGCTTCTTCTTGAAGCAAAGGGATTTCAGAATGTAGTTGTGAATTTGACAGGAGAGACGGCAGATATCGTGGTGCCGGACAGTCAGCTTTCTCTGGCGCAGCGTGCGCAGATTGAGGATATTGTGAAACGTAAAACAGGGATAGCGGCAGAACAGATTGTAATTACACCTCTTAGTGAGAGCAGTGAGGATACAGCGGAGGGAACAGAGGCGGAGTCAGATACAGAGGCTGCTGATTCCGATGTGATTTATGAGGAACAGGTTGAATAGTGGTGAAAGCCCCTTGACAGTCAAGCCTTCTATATAATAGAATAAAGAGTCAAAATGATTATTACGATGAAAGATATAGTTTTTAGGAGGCCAAACGTGTCGAAGTATACGAAAGAAATAGAAAAGAGAAGAACATTTGCCATCATTTCTCACCCTGACGCAGGTAAAACTACATTAACAGAAAAATTCCTGCTGTATGGCGGAGCTATCAATCTTGCCGGAAGTGTAAAAGGCAAGGCAACCGCCCGCCATGCAGTTTCAGACTGGATGGAAATTGAAAAGGAAAGAGGTATTTCTGTAACCTCTTCTGTTCTGCAGTTCCACTATGACGGCTACTGCATCAACATTCTGGATACACCGGGCCATCAGGATTTCTCCGAGGATACCTACCGTACTCTTATGGCAGCAGATTCCGCAGTCATGGTCATTGATGCTTCCAAGGGTGTTGAGGCGCAGACAAGAAAGCTTTTTAAAGTATGTGTAATGCGCCATATTCCGATTTTTACCTTTATCAATAAGCTGGACAGGGATGCAAACGATACCTTTGACCTTCTTGATGAGATTGAGAAGGAACTGGGAATCGCTACCTGCCCGATTAACTGGCCGATTGGCTCAGGTAAGAAATTCCGCGGTGTATACGACCGTGATATTAAGAAGGTGCTGACTTTCTCTGATACCCAGAAGGGTACAAAGGAAGGTGTCATTGAAGAAATTGATCTGGACGACAGCCGCATTGATGAGATTATGGATGAGGATCAGAAGGAGCAGCTTCTGGATGAAATCGAGCTTCTGGACGGAGCCAGCGCAGAGTTCGATATGGAGCTTGTAAGCAAAGGAGAACTGACTCCTGTATTTTTTGGTTCTGCGCTTACAAACTTCGGTGTGGAGACTTTTCTTGAGCATTTCCTTAAGATGACATCCTCTCCTCTTGCGAGAATGGCAGACTGCGGAGAAGTCGATCCGATGGACGATGACTTTTCAGCTTTTGTGTTTAAAATTCAGGCAAATATGAATAAAGCCCACAGAGACAGAATTGCGTTTATGCGTATCTGCTCCGGCAAATTTGACGCATCTCAGGAGGTATACCACGTTCAGGGAGACAAAAAAATGCGTCTTCTTCAGCCGCAGCAGATGATTGCGGAATCCCGTCACGTTGTAGATGAGGCTTACGCAGGCGATATTATCGGCGTTTTTGACCCGGGTATTTTTTCCATCGGCGATACGATCTGCGCGCTGGGCAAAAAGTTTGCGTTCGAGGGAATCCCTACCTTTGCGCCGGAGCATTTCGCCAGAGTGCGCCAGCTTGATACCATGAAGCGTAAACAGTTTGTAAAAGGTATTAATCAGATTGCGCAGGAAGGTGCAATTCAGATTTTTCAGGAGTTTAATACAGGTATGGAGGAAATTATCGTTGGAGTAGTCGGCGTGCTGCAGTTCGATGTTCTGAAATACCGTCTGGAGAACGAGTACAATGTGGAAATCCGTCTGGAGAACCTGCCTTATGAGCATATCCGCTGGATTGCGAATAAAGAGGAAGTCAATGTGGAGAAAATTGTCGGAACATCAGATATGAAGAAAGTAACAGACCTGAAAGGCAATCCACTTCTCCTTTGGGTGAATGCATGGAGCGTGGGAATGACCCTTGACCGAAATCCTGGTCTTGTGCTGACAGAATTCAGCAAATAATGAAATTGGAAATAATGAAATAACCCTTTTATTTTATTCGCCTATTTGGTATAATATACAAAGATTATAAAACTGTGAAGGTACAGCGATTACCGGTTATAAATAAATCTGTAGGAGGGTTTTCACATGACAGAAAAGAGAACAACATATAAAATACAGGACTTAGGCGGTGTTGGTGAAGTTCACATTGCAGATGAAGTAGTTGCAATCGTGGCTGGTCTGGCAGCGACAGAAGTGGAAGGTGTTGCATCCATGGCAGGTCATATTACCAATGAGCTGGTAAGCAAGCTTGGTATGAAGAACCTGTCCAGAGGTGTGAGAGTCACCGTTCTTGAGGGTGTAGTCACAGTAGATCTGAACTTGAATATTGAGTACGGAAGGAATGTTCTGGAAGTAAGCAAGAAGGTTCAGGAGAAGGTAAAATCATCCATTGAGAATATGACAGGACTTGAAGTTGCAGATGTAAACATCCGCATTGTCAGTGTAGATATGGAGAATGAAAAAGGAAAGTAACCCTTTCCTTTTTTCTATATAAAAGACGAACTGGTACTAGGAGGATATATGCGTAGAAGAGAACAGAGAGAACATATCTTTAAACTATTATTTATGGCTGAATTTAATTCTGAGGAAGAGATGGATGAGCAGCTTGCCATGTATTTCGACAGCCTGGAAGAAATAGAAGAAAAAGATACGGAATACATGAGTGAAAAATATAAAAATGTGCTGGAACATCTGGGAGAGATTGATGAGCTTCTTAACGAGACAAGTAAGGGCTGGAAGACGAAACGTATGAGCCGTGTGGATTTAACTGCTCTTCGTTTGGCTGTTTACGAGCTGAAATTCGATACTGATGTTCCTACAGGCGTTGCCATCAATGAGGCGGTAGAGCTTGCGAAACGCTTCGGAGGCGAGGCATCAGGTTCTTTCGTAAATGGTATTCTGGGTAAAATTGCCCGCGTAGAAGAATGAAAAATGTTTATTCTGTAGGACAGGTGAACCGCTATGTAAAGAATATGTTCACACAGGATTTTTTTCTGCAGAAGGTTTATGTGAAGGGAGAAGTATCCAACTGTAAATACCATACCAGCGGACATGTCTACTTTTCCCTTAAGGATGAGGCAGGTACTCTTACCTGCGTGATGTTTGCAGGGCAGCGCAGAGGACTTTCTTTTCGGATGAAAGACGGAGATAAGGTGGTTGTGGGCGGCTCTGTGGATGTTTACGAAAGGGACGGACGCTATCAGCTTTATGCAAAGGAGATTACGCTGGAAGGAGCCGGCGCTCTGTATGTAAGATTCCTTGCCCTAAAGCAGGAGCTTGAGGATATGGGAATGTTTGCGCAGGAATATAAGCAGCCGATTCCCAGATTTATCAGACGCCTTGGCGTAGTGACAGCCCCGACAGGAGCGGCAGTTCAGGATATCCGGAATATTTCTTACAGAAGGAATCCTTATCTTCAGATTATTCTTTATCCGGCCCTTGTACAGGGGGAAGGCGCGGCTGACAGCATTGTGAAGGGAATCCATATGCTGGATGAGGCAGGAGTGGACGTAATCATAGTTGGAAGAGGCGGCGGATCGATTGAGGATTTGTGGGCTTTTAATGAAGAGAGCGTAGCCCGCGCTATTTTTGAATGCAGAACTCCGGTAATATCTGCGGTGGGACATGAGACAGATTTTACCATTGCGGATTTTGTGGCAGATCTCCGCGCGCCGACACCTTCGGCAGCGGCAGAGCTGGCAGTGGACGATTACAGAAGTATTGTAGAGGCAGCGGCATCTTACGGGGAGCGGCTGCATCGTGCCATATGGGGGAAACTTGATTTACAGAGGAGCAGGCTGGACACCTGTAAGACAAGATTTATGTATTTAAGCCCGGAGAACAGAATCAGGGAGATGCGACAGAAGCTTCTTGATCTGGAAGAGGAAATTCAGGGAGCTATGGAGAGCAGAATCGGGGATAAAAGACATAGGCTTGCAGTTTATCTGGAGCGATTTACCGGACTTTCCCCTCTTCGTAAGCTGAATCAGGGATATTCCTATGTGGCGGACAAAAATAAAAATGCAGTGACAAGTGTAGAACAGGCAAAGGTCGGAGACAGACTGTTCATTTCAGTCACTGATGGATGCATGGAAACAGAGGTACGCAGTATCAGAAAGGAGGAGAGGATTCATGGCGGAAATTAAGAATACGCAGGAAGAGGAATTAAGCCTGGAGGAGGCATTTCAGGAACTGGATATTCTGGCACAGAAGCTTGAGGACAGAGAGACTTCCCTTGAGGATTCCTTCCTTCTCTATCAGCAGGGAATGGAGCTTCTGAAGTTCTGTAACGGGAAACTGGACACTGTGGAAAAAAAGATGCTGCAGATGAATGAGGATGGAACATTTAGTGAATTTTCAAGAGGAATTAAATAAGAGAACACAGGCAGCAGAAACTGTTTTAAAGAAATATCTTCCGAAAGAGGAAGGGTTTGCTGTAACGATGGCTCAGGCGATGAATTACAGTATGCTGGCAGGCGGAAAGCGTTTAAGACCTGTGCTGATGCAGGAAACTTATCGCCTTTTTGGGGGCAGTGAAGAGGTTGTGGAGCCATTCATGGCTGCGATGGAGATGATTCACACGCATTCACTGATTCACGATGACCTTCCGGCTCTTGATAATGACGATTACAGAAGAGGACGGCTTACAACCCATAAGGTATATGGAGAAGCAATGGGTGTGTTAAGCGGTGTAGCGCTGCTGAATTATTCCTATGAGGTAATGCTGACTGCTTTTGATATGACAAAGGAAAAAGACAGGGTTATCAGAGCGCTTCGTATTATGGCAGATAAGACGGGAATTCATGGAATGCTCGGCGGTCAGAGTGTGGACGTGGAAAATGACGGCAAACCGGTAAAAAAAGAAGTTCTGGATTACATTTATCAAAATAAAACATCAGCTCTTATTGAGTGTGCAATGATGACAGGGGCAGTTCTTGCCGGAGCGCCGGAAGAAGCTGTGAAAGTTATAGAGGAGGCTGCACGAGATATCGGTCTTGCATTCCAGATTCAGGATGATATTCTGGATGTGACAAGTACCAGCGAGGAATTGGGAAAGCCGGTTCACAGCGATGAGAAAAATAACAAGGTTACTTATGTGACGCTCTTTGGGCTGGAAGGCGCTAAGAGAGAATCTGCGACGTTTTCCGAGAAGGCGATAAGTCTTCTGGAAAGCCTTGAACAAAAAAATGAATTTCTGAATTTGCTTGTTGCAAAACTTGTAAATCGCAGAAAATGAAAGAAGGATACGAATGATTCTGGAAAAAATTAAGGTGCCTAATGATATTCACAAGATACCACTGGCTGATTTTCCACTGCTGGCTGATGAAATAAGGGAGTTTCTTATTAAATCCGTAAGTGAGACCGGAGGACACCTGGCATCGAATCTGGGAGTGGTAGAGTTGACTCTTGCCCTGCACAATGTGCTGGATTTCCCACAGGATAAACTGATCTGGGACGTGGGGCATCAGGCTTATACACACAAGATTCTTACCGGCAGAAAAGAGGAATTTAAGAATCTTCGTAAAGAAGGGGGACTGAGCGGATTCCCGAAGCGAAGTGAGAGTGACTGTGATTCTTTTGATACAGGACACAGCTCTAACTCCATTTCTGCAGGGCTCGGATATGTCAGAGCAAGGGATTTGCTTGGTCAGAAACATCATGTGGTATCTGTTATCGGCGACGGTGCACTCACTGGAGGTATGGCATATGAAGCCATGAATAATGCGGCGGAGCTGAAGACAAATTTTATTATTATAATCAATGACAACAATATGTCCATTTCCAGGAATGTAGGAGGAATGTCCACTTATCTGAGTGCTCTTCGGACAGCTCAGGCTTATACAGGGATGAAACTGAATGTGACAAAAACCCTGAAAAAGATTCCGAAGGTAGGAACTGCAGTGGTGGATACCATGCGAAAGACGAAAAGCAGCATTAAGCAGCTTATTATTCCGGGAATGCTTTTTGAAAATATGGGACTGACCTATCTTGGACCTGTGGACGGTCACAATATGCGTCAGATGATGAAGCTTTTGAATGAAGCGAAAAGAGTGGAAGGTCCGGTGGTTGTCCATGTGCTGACAAAAAAAGGAATGGGATATGAACCCGCATCTCTTCAGCCGGACAGATTTCATGGGACAGGACCTTTTGAGATTAAAAGCGGAAATCCTCTGTCGTCACAGAATGCGCTTTCTTATACGGATGTTTTTTCAAAGAAGATGGTGCTTCTCGGAGAAAAAAATAAAAAGCTGACTGCAATTACTGCAGCTATGAGAGAGGGAACAGGGCTGAAAAGCTTTTCCAGAAATTTTCCGGAACGCTTTTTTGATGTGGGAATTGCGGAAGAACATGCTGTTACCTTTGCTGCAGGGCTGGCTCTCGGCGGAGTGATTCCGGTTGTGGCAATCTATTCCTCCTTTTTGCAGAGGGCCGTGGATCAGATTCTTCACGATGTGTGTATGCAGAAGCTCCATGTAATCTTTGCTGTTGACAGGGCAGGTCTGGTAGGGGCAGACGGTGAAACACATCAGGGAAATTTCGACCTTTCTTATCTTTCCATGATGCCGAATATGGTAGTTATGGCTCCGAAAAACGCCCGTGAACTGGAAGATATGCTGGAATTTGCAGTGAAGTATGACGGTCCCTGCGCAATCCGCTATCCAAGAGGAAATGCATATCAGGGACTTTCGGAGCATCAGGCAGAACTGGAGCTTGGCAGGAGTGAGGTTCTGGAAGAGGGAAAAGAAATAGCAGTTGTTGGAGTAGGAAGTATGATTCCTGTCTGCCAGCAGGTTGTACAGGGACTCCGTGAAGACGGCTATGAGCCTACATTTGTAAATGCCAGATTTGTAAAGCCTCTTGACACAGGGCTTCTGGACAGGCTTTCCCGAAATCACAGGCTGATTGTCACAGTAGAAGAGAATGTGAAAAACGGCGGATACGGGGAGCACGTAGCCGCATATATGGAAGCCTGCCATCCGGAGACAAGAGTGCTGACGGCTGCAATCTGGGATCGTTTCGTACCCCAGGGAAATGTGGACAGCCTGCGTACAAAAATAGGACTCAGCGCGCCTGATATTCGGCAGGCAATAGAAAATTGTGAGGTTTTGAAATGAAGAAACGATTGGATATGCTGATGATGGAGCGTTCCCTTGCACCTTCAAGGGAAAAAGCGAAAGCATACATTATGGCCGGAGAAGTTTATGTAGACGGCGAAAAAGAAGAAAAAGCAGGAACAATGTTTCCGGAAACAGTAAAAATTGAAGTAAGAGGGAAGGTTATCCCTTATGTGAGCCGCGGCGGTTTGAAGCTTGAAAAGGCTATGAATAACTTTGATGTTTCCCTTGATGGAAAAGTATGCATGGATGTGGGAGCTTCCACAGGAGGTTTCACAGACTGTATGCTTCAGAATGGCGCAGTGAAGGTGTATTCCATTGATGTTGGATACGGTCAGCTTGACTGGAAGCTGAGAAATGATGAAAGAGTTGTCTGCATGGAAAAGACAAATATCCGATATGTGACACCTGAGGATATTCAGGAGCCTGCGGATTTTTCCTCTATTGATGTTTCCTTTATTTCTCTTACCAAGGTTCTTGGTCCTGTAAGGAATCTTCTTACAGAGGAGGGAGAGATTGTCTGCCTTATTAAGCCTCAGTTTGAGGCAGGAAGAGAAAAGGTGGGCAAAAAAGGCGTGGTGCGCGATCCTGCAGTACATGAAGAGGTTATCTGCAAAGTAAAAGATTTTGCCATGAGTATCTCTATGGAACCGATGCACCTTGACTTTTCACCAATTAAGGGACCGGAGGGAAATATTGAGTATCTCCTTCATCTTAAGAAGCATCCGGAAGGAACGGAAGTGCCGGACAGTCTCACCGTATCTGTGGAGGAGATTGTTGCGAAGGCTCATGGCCAACTGGATTAAGGAAAGACTATGGACAGGTTTTATATAATTACCAACAGTGATAAGGATCCGAAACAGGAAATTACCAGAAAAATTGCGGACTATATCGGGCAGCACGGAAAAGAGTGCCGTATTCAGCATGCCAGACGTGGCGGCAGCGGAAATTATCATTATACAGATCCTGAACTGATTCCGGATAATACAGAATGTATCATTGTTCTCGGAGGAGACGGAACTCTTTTGCAGGCAGCGAGGGATGTGGTTCATAAAGAGATTCCTCTTCTTGGTATTAATCTGGGAAATCTCGGCTATCTGGCAGAAGTGGATATACAATCTCTTTATCCGGCTCTTGACCAGCTTATGGCAGGAGATTACGAAGTGGAAGAGCGGATGATGTTAAGCGGAAGGGTATTTCGCGGACAGGAGCTTATCGGAGAGGGAATTGCCCTGAACGATATCGTAATAGGAAGAGACGGTCATCTGAGGGTTGTCCGTTTTAAAAACTATGTGAACGACGAATATCTTAATTCTTATAATGCAGACGGAATTATTGTTTCCACACCCACCGGATCTACCGGATACAGCCTTTCTGCAGGCGGACCGATCGTATCGCCAAATGCTGCAATGATGATTATGACGCCGATTGCTCCTCACACACTGAATACCAGAAGTATTATTCTTCCGGCAGATGATGTGATTACTGTGGAGATTGGCAAGGGCAGACATGTAGACTGTGAAACGGGGCTTGCCTCTTTTGACGGAGATGCATTTGTGCCAATGGTAACAGGAGACTGTATTGAGATTCGTCAGGCGAGGGTAAAGACCAGGATTTTGAAACTGAATCATCTGAGTTTTGTCGAGGTGCTGCGCCGGAAAATGCGTGACAGTTAGGAGGCGGATCGTGAAAGTTGCAAGACACGAAAAAATAATAGAATTGATTCATCAATATGATATAGATACACAGGAGGAGCTGGCTGCAAGGTTAAATGAGGCTGGCTTCAAGGTGACGCAGGCTACGGTTTCCCGTGATATACGCGCCCTGAAAATGACGAAGGTGGCAGGGAAAGACGGGAAATCCCGTTATGCGATCCTGCACAATGAGCCAAACACACTTGGGGAAAAATATACCCGTGTGTTAAAGGATGCTCTCCTGAATATGGATGTGGGACAGAATCTTGTTGTGATACGGACTGTTCCGGGAATGGCAATGGGAGTAGCGGCGGCTCTTGACGCTTTGAAATGGCCGGAGATTCTGGGCTGTATCGCAGGAGATGATACAATCATGTGCGCGACGAAGAATTCAGATCAGGCTCTCGGCGTGGTGGAAAAGCTTAGAAATATTTTAGACGAAAAATAAAAAGAACACTTGTTTGTGACGAACGTATGTGCTATAATGTTCTTAAATGAACAGAACAACTGTTCATATCAATCTGCAAAAGACGAAAATATTGGTGCCCGTATGGGCAGAACCGGAAATTGTCGGAGGGAATATGTTAGCACATTTGCATGTAAAGAATCTTGCACTTATAGAGGAAATAGAAGTTGAATTTGGCCCGGGACTTAATATTCTCACTGGTGAGACGGGAGCCGGTAAGTCCATTCTCCTTGGCTCCATGCAGCTTATTTTGGGCGGGAAGACGTCTAAGAATATGATAAGGGAGAACGCCCCTTATGCATTGGTAGAGTTATTGTTTCAGGTGGAGAATGAGAAGGCGGCGGCAGCTCTTAAAGAGCTTGATATTTATCCGGAGGACGGACAGGTGCTTTTGTCCAGAAAGATTATGGAGGGACGCAGCATCAGTAAGATAAACGGAGAAACCTGTACTGTAAGCCGGATGAAGGAAGCGGCAGCCTGCCTTCTTGATATTCACGGTCAGCATGAACACCAGTCTCTTCTTTATCCGGATAAGCAGCTTGCAATTCTGGACGCTTACGGCAGAGATGAGATTTTTCCGGCGAAGGGAAGAGTCCGCGCTGCATACAGAGAGTATCGAACCTGTCTGAGAGAACTGCAGTCCATGAATATGGATGAAGAGCAGCGTAATCGCGAAGCCGCTTTTCTGGAGTTTGAGATTAAAGAGATTGAGAAAGCAGAACTTCGGGCTGGAGAAGATGAAGAACTGGAGAGTCAGTATAAGAAGATGAATCATGCAAGACAGATTGTGGATTCTCTTCAGCTTGTCCATGCTTTGACGGGATATGAGAGTGGCGAGGGCGCAGGTGAGACTGTAGGTAAGGCGCTCAGGGAGATTTCCAGAGTTACAGCTTTCGATAAGGAGATTTCTCCTATGGAGGAAGTTCTGGGCAATGTTGACAGCCTTCTCAATGATTTTAACAGGGAATTGTCTTCCTATCTTGACGGGTTCAGCTTTGAGGAAAATGTTTTTTACGAGATGGAGCGTCGTCTGGATCAGATTAACGGACTGAAGGCGAAATATGGACCTCATATTTCCGATATTCTTGCCTATCAGGAGATGCAGAAAGATAAACTGGAAAAAGTTCGCAGATATGACGAAAATTACCAGAACCTGAAAGAAAAGGTGGCTGAGAAAGAAGAGATTCTTGAGAAGCTTTCGGATGAATTATCAAAGATCAGGAAACAATATAGCAGACAACTGGAAGAAAAAGTAATAGAAGCTTTGAATGATTTGAATTTTCAGGAGGTAAAGTTTGCTATTACCTTTAACAGGAAGAAGAATTATTCGGATAACGGCACAGATGAGGTGGAATATGAAATTTCCACAAATCCGGGCGAGAGTCTGAAGCCTCTTGGCAAGATTGTTTCCGGAGGTGAGCTTTCCAGAATCATGCTGGCGCTCAAGGCGATTTTGGCAGACAGGGACCGCATTGAAACTCTTATTTTTGATGAGATTGATACTGGTATCAGCGGCCGGACAGCGCAGAAGGTTTCCGAAAAGATGGCGGTGATCGGGCATCATCATCAGGTTCTCTGTATTACTCATCTTCCTCAGATTGCAGCTATGGCGGACTGTCATTACGAAATTGAGAAACATTTGGAAAATACAGAAACGATTACTCAAATTCATAAGCTTTGCGGAGAAGATTCTATTCGCGAGCTTGCAAGACTTCTCGGAGGCACAAGAATCACAGATGCAGTTCTTGAAAATGCCAGAGAAATGAAAGAATTGGCACAGGTACATAAAAATACAAGATTGAAATAAGGATGAAGAAAGCATACTAGGAGAGAAGTGATTCTCCGGTATGCTTTTTTTATTTACCAGGAAAGCAGTATATTCTGTACAGACTTTTCTGGTAATGCAAATCTTATTTTTTTACGAGAGGAGTGACTGGATGAACAGAAGAAAGAAATATCGGATATTTGTGCTTTGCGCGCTGTGTCTCGATCTTCTTGCCATAACTTTTCTGGGGTACAGATATCTGGACAGAAAGATTCCCGATGAGATTCATGTAAGCCGCGGACAGGAGGAGAAGGTGTCACAGCTTCTGGATAATCCTCTGGTGGAGTTTGAGGATGCAATCACAGTATCTCAGGAGGAAAGCTATATTCTTCCCTGCAAGCTTTTGGGAGTGATTCCTTTTAAGGAAGTAAAAGTGACTCCGCAGACTGTTCGGGAAGTAGCGGTAAGTGGAAGTACGGTGGGGATTTACATGGAAACAGAAGGTGTGCTGATCATAGATACAGGAAAAATTGTTTCAAGAGAGGGAAAGAGTCAGGAGCCATCCAAAAATATTGTAAAACCCGGAGATTACATTATGGCGTTCAATGATAAAACAGTTTCCACCAAAAAGGAACTTATGAAAGAACTTAATGAGCTGGATGGAGAGAAAGTGATTCTGAAGATTAAGCGAGAGGGAGAAATAGTTCCCGTATCTGTTACACCTGTGAAGGATGCAAGAGGAAAATATAAGCTGGGAATCTGGGTGAGAGATGATACTCAGGGAATAGGAACTCTGACTTTTGTAGATGAAAACGGACATTATGGAGCTTTGGGACATGGAATCAGCGATGTAGATACGTCAAAGCTTCTTGAGATTAATAAAGGCGCTCTTTATAAAGCGCAGGTTCTCTCGGTGACAAAGGGATGTAAGGGAAGTCCCGGAGAGCTGGCAGGTCTGATTCGTTATGAATCCAGAGGAATTCTGGGGAGTATTGAGGTCAATAGTAAGAATGGTATTTTTGGCAGCTATCATCAGACACCCGGAGACGGGATAACTCTGCGACCTTATCCGGTGGCGTATAAACAGGAGGCTGAGATTGGTCCGGCGTCTATCCTTAGCTGTGTGGACGGTGAGGTAAAGGAATACTCCGCTGAGATTACAAGAATTGATTTAAACCACGAGGATACCAATAAAAGCTTCGTCATCCATGTCACAGATCCTCTCCTCCTTGCAAAAACAGGAGGAATCGTTCAGGGAATGTCGGGTTCGCCTATCATCCAAAACGGCAAAGTTATTGGAGCAGTAACCCACGTTTTCGTGCAGGATGCGACAAGCGGATATGGGATTTTTATTGAGAATATGCTGGAGCATTGAGTCCAAGCCGTACAGGAGCAATAAGAGCGTTGCAAGTTTACTTGTGAACGCTCTTTTATTGCGAGTGGACGATTTGGCGAAAGCCAAACACCGAGGAAAGCAGAGCTTTTCGAGGTGAGCTTGGACGGAAGTTGCGAAATAAACAGATGCAGGCTGCGCAATAGGAAAAATTGCGTTGTCTGCTTTTGTGATTTTTGCTGTCTGTACTGTAAAAATAAAAGTGTTCATGGTACAATAAAATTAGAAAACTTTGAATTTTACAACCTGACAAATCTTCACAGGCTTTGACCGGAAGAAAAGTTAAGACACATGCAGTTTCTGTTTTAGGAGGTATGATAATGGCAACAGGAATTATGATAACGGGTTCTTCAGGGGCTGGAAAAACAACGCTGGGAGAGCTAGTAGCCAAAGAATTAGAATATACTTTTGTGGATATTGACGAGTATATTTGGCGCAAGGATACGGAGATTCCTTTTTCTGCAATGTATTCCAAGGCTGAAAAAATCAGCAGGTTGCAAGAGGCGATATCAAATTGTGAGCACTTTGTAATGGCAGGCTCTATGGATTCATTTCATGAATATTTTGATTTTTGTTTTGAATTGGTTGTACATCTTCATACAGATGCAAAAATCCGTGTAAAACGTGTATATGAGCGGGAACTTGAACAGTTTGGCAAACGTGTTTTAGAAGGTGGAGATATGTATGAAGAGCATCAAAGAATGTTAAGTGATATTGCCGGATACGACTATGGGATTGGCGGCTGCACTTTGCAACAGCATGAGAACTGGATAAAATCCCTTAAATGTAAAGTGATACGATTGGATGGTGCAGATACATTGGACAGAAATCTAAATATTATTATTGATACATACAAAAACCGATAGCATCCAGATAACGCGGAGAGGTATTGAAGTCAAAGTTGGATATGAAAAGAGTCAGCTTGTGACGATTAGCAGACCTTCTGCTTATGGCGAGTATGAACCATATCATTTTGTTGATACAGAAGAATTTGTACATGCAATCGAATAATGTAAAATGATAAGGATTAAGTGTAGCAGTCATGTGTTTCAGTTTTGAAGGGATGTGTTATAATGAATCTACAAAACCAGAACTTGTGAGAGGATGATTATATGAGTGAATTTACAATCAATGAGATGATAAAAATGCAAAGAGCTTTGCAAGATAAGTACAAAGACAAATGGGAGCCAATCTGTCCAGAGGTGGGTCAGAATAAGTTGCTTTGGATGGTTGGTGAAATCGGTGAAGTAATTGATATTGTAAAAAAATATGGTGGATTGAAAGCCAGTCAAAGTGAGGATTTAAGAAAAGATCTAATTGAAGAATTAGCTGATGTTTTAATGTATTACAATGATGTTTTGCTATGTTATAATATTTCATCAGAAGAATTAAAAACTGCATATGTTAATAAGTTTGAGAAAAATATGAACCGATGGTAAATGTAGTTGTAGAAGGGATTTATTATGAAAGATAAAAAAAGCATTTTAATCAGTGTGGGAATTATTATTTATATCGTTATGTCTGGAATTGATAGATTTGTTTATCACATACCAAATGTTATTTATATTCCGGTAGCAATTCTTGGTATTACTTTGATTTTGATTGGTTTTTTCAAGGATAAATTTAAGAACTAAATATTAATTTTACATAGCAGCCATGCATTTACGTGCATGGCTGCTTTATGCCTAAAAACGGTTGTCCTCAATGGCGATCATTCGTGAGAGACTCATTTTTTATCTGGTTTTATGGGATAGATGAGGATGTGAGTTA
>Scooby_p1__coassemble_140_pt1 | contig 95111 bp, 87 predicted proteins | sample Scooby_p1__metabat2_low_PE_018 | metagenome-assembled genome bin Scooby_p1 | reverse complement strand
CCACTTTAGTATGAAATTTTGTTTTTATACTTGACTTTCTTTAATAGTTAGTCTCATATTTTCGTCTCTCAGCTAGCTTGTGGCTGTATTATATCATCGGTTTTTTCCGAAGGGTTTGCAGAACCGCCCATGTAATGTGCATTTTCAACTATTTTAGTCTTTTTGTTTAGTATCTCATTCTTATTCCGTTATTTTTTCGTCATTATAACCAATTTTTTGTGTTTTCTCAACAAAAAAGAGTCTTTTATTTTATATATCTTTCACAAAAATCAGACATAAAACAAAGAACTCTATTTGTTTTTTATTCCAAAAAACAATCCCCGAGTATTTTTGACCTATTATTATGCAAAAAAGACCTTTTCCGGATATCTGGTTTTAAGCACCTGAAGCATATTGTCTGTAAGATCCAACAGAAGCTTTATCTTTCTTCCTTCTTCTGTAATAATCATTGTATAGTACAAAATATCCTCATCATAGGATGTATAATCGTATTTTCTCAGTTGTTCCGTACCTCCGTTTTTGCGGTACTTCGCAACAGAGGAATGCATGTTAGGAGCTGTGACTTCCATTTTATCAAGCTCCAGTTCATGCGCTGTCCGGCGATATTTCCCTCCATAAATCACATCTATGGTCAGCGTGTTATTATCCAGAATATACTCATATTCTCTCCTGCTGAAGGTATTGAAAATAAAGTAAAGCCCTGCAAGCAAAAAACCTGACAGCATAAATGCCTGAGATATCATAATTCCCAGCATCACAAAGATAAATGCAAAAACTGCAATACACTTGCTCAGCGCCCCTGACATAGGTTTCTTCTTTCTTGTTACCTGCTCTACAATTCTGTAATCGTACATAAAATCTGTCCTCTCTTTATCTGCTTCTCTTTTTGACCTTCTCTTTTCCTTTTACCATCCTTCTTCCGAATGGATATTAAACTTCAGAAGCTGCTGTTCATAATTTTCCGGACGCCTTCTCCATTCCATAGGCGAAATCCCCATCATCTGTCTGAAGTTCCGATTGAAAGTGGAATTTGTGTTAAATCCGCATGCCAGAGCAATCTCTGCCACCGGCTTATCTGTTTTCTTGAGATATTCACATGCCGCATGAATACGCACCATATTAATATATTCCAGAGGCCCCATATGCATATATCCGGAAAAAAGTCTGCGGAAATGCGTCTCGCTTAAATGGCATCTGTCCGCCAGATTTTCAATTCGTATTTCATCCATATAATGCTCTGAAATATAATCGAGGACAATAGAAAGTATACTTATCGTCCGCGCTTCAGCAGAATCCGTCAAGGCTTCCTCCGGCGTTACATTATGTCTTGCAATCTCTGCCAGAAGCGCAGCCAGCGCGCCTTTCGCCTCCTCCATATAAAATTCCCTGGAATGGCGCATAATTTCCATAATTGCCAGTATTTTATTCGCCATCGTGGGACACTCTGTTTCTTTCATAAACAGGGCTCTGGAATTGATTCTCTCCAGCATTCTTTCCGCGCGTACGGCATTTCCCGTCATTTGGGGCAAAAATTTCTCCACATCAATAAATAAATATTCCCAGTAACTGATATTTCCCGGAGCACTGTCCGTCGTATGAGGAAAATTCCGGGGAATTACAGTGAATTCTCTTCCGTGAAAGGGCAGAATATCCTCTCCGAAGGTTAGTGTGCCTTCCCCTTCGTAGCAGAAACCGATTTCCAGAAAATTATGGAAATGGAGATAATCCACATCACGCCCGTAATTCTGTCTCCATTTCTCTCCGAGAAGCGCAAGGATGGGGCTGTCTCCGGGCATCTGGTAATAGCGGTATTCCATTTTGGGTTTCTTTCGTTTTCTTGCCATATGCTGTCACATCCTTTAATCAGAAAAGGAGCTGCCGCTGATGCAGCCCGCTCCTTCTCAAATTTTATTCTTCGTTCTCTTCTTTGTTATCCGCCATTCTTGCAAATACCATTTCATAACCATCATTTCCGTAATTCAGGGAACGGTTCACACGGCTGATCGTCGCTGTGGAAGCCCCTGTTTTTTCGGAAATATCAAGATATGTCCTCTTGTCCATCAGCATCTTCGCAACTTCGAAGCGCTGAGAGAAGGAGAGAAGCTCATTAATCGTACACACATCTTCAAAGAAAGTGTAACATTCTTCCTTATTTTTCAGGCACAGGATCGCCTCAAATAGGTGGTCTACTGCCTCTGTTCTGATTTTTTTACTCATTTGCCTGCTCCTTTAACTCTTTAATAATTTTCATCTGTCCGCAAAGCTGTGCGGATGTCCATAAGTTCATTCTCTTTTCGTTCCCAATGCTAACATTTTAACACGGTAAACTGTGATAAGCAAGCCTTTTGTAGGAAATTACAAAAATTTAATAAATTCATTTTAAAGATTTCGGTTAATATGTCCTCTCAAAGCTTCTACGGAACGGTTCAGAACAAGCTCCTCCGGGAAATCCAGTTCTGTGAGAAGCTCAATACAGTTATCGAATCCTGCAATCAGAGTGTCAAAATGCGCATCGCTGCTCATAACGACAGGTACTCTGTACTGTTTGCATAAGTTCAGTATTATCGTATCATTTTCTCTTCCGTTCTGCCTTGTGCATTCCGGGTCCATAGAGTGATTGTTAAGCTCCAGCACTTTCCCGTACTCTTTCGCCGCCTGTACCACAGCCGGATAATCCAGCTCGTATCTTCCATCATCCGGATGGCCGATGATATTTACATGGGGATTTCTGATGGCATTTATTACGGCCTGTGTGTTTTCTTCCCGTGTTCCCGGTTTCATGCAGGGGGTATGAAGGCTTGCAATAATCACATCGAGCCCTGCCATAGTCTTTTCATGGAGGTCCAGCGTTCCGTCAGCATCCATGATATTTACTTCTGAGCCCAGAAGAAGCTTCACTCCGTAAAGCTCTCTTGGAACTACTTTCAGATTATGAAAATGAAACTTATGACAAGTTCCCGGCATTGCCGGAGCATGTTCTGTAATTCCCAGAAGCTCCAGTCCCTTGTCAGCCGCAGCCTGCGCCATCTCTCTAAGCGTATTATAGGCATGCCCACTGGCTATCGTATGTGTATGAAGATCAAAAACGTAATGATAACTCATATGCTTTCCTCTTTCTGTAATAAAATAGACTTGAAGTTCTCCGGTCATTATACTATACCATCCGATAAATGCCAAGAGGTCTGCCGCAAAAGCAACAGACCTCCGGGGAGTATTTATGAAAAGATGAAAACATATCAGACATTATTTTGCAATAAAGGATTTTCTCTTGCTGACAACATCGAAAATTACGGCTGCCAGAAGAACTGCGCCCTTTACTACTTTCTGCATATTCTGATCTGTACCCATAATGCTCATACCCTGATTGATAAGACCCATGAGAAGCGCACCAACGATAACTCCCGGAATGGTTCCGGTTCCACCGTATGCAGATGCTCCGCCTATAAAACAGGAGCCAATCGCATCCATTTCATAGTTCTGTCCATATGTAGGCTGTGCAGAGGTCATACGCGCAATTGTCAGAAGACCTGCAAGCCCTGCAAGGAATCCCATATTTGTATATGCGATAAAGTAAACTCTGTTTGTATTAATACCGGAAAGCTTCGTAGCCTTCTCGTTTCCGCCTACTGCGTAGAAATGACGGCCGATAGTTGTCTTGCTTGTGATATAACCATAAACAACAACTACAAGAAGTACCCATACAAGGGAAGTCGGAATACCTTTGTGCTGTGCAAGCTTGATGCAGATTCCCATAACTGCGACAATAATAAGCGCCATTTTTGCATACATTCCTGCTGCGCTTCCTGTCTCAAAGCCTGCTTTCTTACGTGCGAAATAGGAACGAAGGGTCACTGCAACATAGATGGTACATGCGATAATACCAACAGCAAGCGCTACTCTGTTCATTCCTTCGCCGCCGCCCAGAAAATCCGGAATATAACAGTTTGCGCCGCCGCCGAACAGTTTGATAAAGGCTTCTGATTTAATCGGAAGTGTTTTTCCCTGAAGAACTACGTTGGAAAGACCACGGAACATCAGCATGCCTGCCAGAGTTACAATGAACGGAGGGATACGCACATAGGCGATCCAGAATGCCTGCCATGCACCAATAGCAGCTCCGATAAGCAGTGCAAGAATGACTGCTACAGCAGTAGGAAGCTTCATATTTTCCATGAATACGCCGCACATAGCTCCTACGAAACACACAACAGAACCAACAGCAAGGTCAATATTTCCTCCTGTCAGGATACACAGAAGCATACCGGATGCAAGCACAAATACATATGCGTTCTGTGAAATCAGGTTATTAATATTCTGCGGAAAAAGAATCTTGCCCTGTGTTCCCCATGTGAAGAACAGTGCTACCAGAACAAGTACAATAATCATTGTATATTTTTGAAATCCGGCTTTTAATTTTGCTTTATCCATTACTTACTCTCCTTTGCTGACTTCATAATACAGGTCATAATGCTTTCCTGTGTTGCTTCTTCACGGCTTAATTCTCCGGCAATCCTTCCCTCGTTCATAACATAAATACGGTCAGACATACCAAGAACCTCCGGAAGCTCGGAAGAAATCATAATGACGGATTTACCGGCTGCAACCAGATCGTTGATGATACAGTAAATCTCGTACTTCGCGCCAACGTCGATACCTCTGGTCGGCTCGTCCAGAATCAGAACGTCCGGATCTGCGAACATCCATTTCGCAAGCAGAACCTTCTGCTGGTTACCACCGCTTAAGTTTCCTACATTCTGTTCTACAGACGGACATTTGGTTTTCAGTTTTTCCTTGTATTCTACAGCAACTGCATATTCCTTATCCTGGTCGATCACTGAATTCCTGCTGACGCCCTTCAAATTTGCAAGGCTTGTGTTCATCTTGATGGTATTCGACAAAATCAGTCCGTCGCCTTTACGGTCCTCTGTCACGTAAGCAAGCTTATGCTCAATCGCTTCACGCACATTGTGAAGATGCACTTCTTTTCCATTGAGGAGAAGAGTTCCGCTGATGTTTGAGCCGTAGCTTTTGCCGAAAATACTCATGGCAAGCTCCGTACGCCCTGCTCCCATCAGACCTGAGATACCTACAACCTCTCCCTTTCTTACTTTGATGGAAACATTGTCTACAACTTTACGTTCACTGTAAAGAGGATGATATACAGTCCAGTTTTTGACCTCCATGTTTACATCGCCGATTTTTACCCCATGACGTTTCGGGAAACGGTCAGCAATTTCACGACCTACCATGCCTCTGATGATACGGTCCTCTGAAAAGTCATCCACACCCTTTGTCAGGGTTTCAATAGTGGAACCGTCACGGACTACCGTAATCTTGTCCGCCACGTAAGAAACCTCATTTAACTTGTGGGAAATAATAATAGAAGTCATTCCCTCTTTCTTTAATTTCAGCATCAGATCAAGAAGCGCCTTTGAATCAGATTCATTCAGGGATGAAGTCGGCTCATCCAGAATCAGAAGCTTCGCATTTTTTGCAAGAGCTTTAGCGATTTCCACAAGCTGCTGCTTGCCCACACCAATATCCTTGATATAGGTTCTTGAGGACTCGGTAAGTCCAACCTGTTTAATATATTTTTCTGCCAGTGAATGGGTTTCATCCCAGTTAATGGCAAGTTTTTTTCCACGTTCATTGCCAAGAAACATATTTTCCCCGATTGTCATATACGGAATCAGGGCAAGTTCCTGGTGAATAATTACAATACCCTTGGCCTCACTCTCTTTGATGTCATGGAACTTACAGATTTCTCCGTTATAGATAATATCCCCTTCATAGGATCCATGTGGATATACACCGGAAAGAACATTCATCAGAGTAGATTTACCGGCGCCGTTTTCGCCTACAAGCGCATGGATTTCTCCCTCTTCCACCTGAAGATTTACGTTATCAAGTGCCTTTACACCGGGGAATGTTTTGGTGATATTTTTCATTTCCAACAGTATCTTTGCCAAAATTTCGCCCTCCAGACTTATGTCAAAATCAACAGGCGGGCGCGTAGGCCCGCCTGTATAAATTTACTACGGTTAGTATTTTTACAGTAATGGTAATCCATTATTTAAGCTGATCCTCTGTATAGTATCCGGAATCAACAAGGAGTTCCTTGTAGTTGTCTTTTGTTACAGCTACAGGCTCGCAAAGGTAGGACGGGATAACGCCGGTTCCGTTGTCGTATGTTTCTGTATCATTTACAGGAACTTCTGTTCCCTGCATGATAGCGTCAACCATTTCAACAACCTGTGAAGCAAGGGCACGTGTGTCTTTAAATACAGACATAGCCTGTTTTCCATTTACGATGTTCGGCATATTTGCAATGTCGCAGTCCTGACCGGTGATGATCGGATACTCGCCTGTGTAGTTTGCTGCCAGAGCATTCTCAATACCAAGAGCTGTAGAGTCGTTGGAAGCAAGAACTGCATGGAGAGTTGTTCCGTCTGCATAGTAGGAAGAAAGAATGTTTTCGAATCTTGCCTGTGCAGTTTCTGTTGACCAGTTTGTAGTAGCAACTTCATCTTTTGTCATCTGTCCGGATGGAACTACTAATTTACCGGAATCAATATAAGGCTGAAGAACATCCATTGCTCCGCCGAAGAAGAAGTTTACATTATTGTCACCAGGGTCGCCTGTTACGAACTCAATATTAAATGGTCCCTCTGCATTTTCCAGATCAAGAGCTTCTACAATATATTCGCCCTGTGTCTTACCAACAAGATAGTTATCAAATGTTGCATAGTAGGAAACAGCGTCTGTGTTCATAATCAGACGGTCGTATGCGATAACCGGGATATTGTTCTCTTTTGCCTGTGCAAGAACTGTTCCCAGAGAATCGCCTTCGATAGAAGCAACAACCAGAAGCTGGTCTCCGTTTGCGATCATGTTCTCAACCTGTGCAACCTGCTGTGCAACATCGTTGCCTGCAAACTGAAGGTCTACTTCATAGCCTTTTTCTTCGAGCTGGGCTTTCATATTTTCGCCGTCCTGATTCCATCTCTGAAGATCCTGTGTAGGCATTGCAACTCCGATCAGTCCTTTGCTTTCTTCAGCCTGAACAGCTACTGCAGGAACTACCATTCCAGCTACCATTGCAGTACACATAACTACTGAAAGAACTTTCTTTTTCATCATTTTTAAATCCTCCGTTCTTATTTTACACGCTCTCGTGTGTTCCTTGTGAGTTTAATATAGCACAAGGATAACTGGACATAGTTGCCAAAGAAAAGGAATTTTTTTTGAAAAAGAAAAATGTCCTGTATTATACAAGACATTTTTGCCGCAAAATTCTGCTATTGACATGAAATATAAAATCCGTCCTCTCTACTTACTGCGTCAACACTGTTCCCCTCCACTGAAAGGGCTGTATTTGCATGAAGATAAACGTCTTCTCTCTGGTGAAATCCACCGCCTATGATTACCTCGTCCATATTTTCTGCTGTGACAGATACAGGCTCCAGTTCCAGAGCCGGCACCTGAAAAGAACCGTCGTCTACCTTTTCCCTGATATCCTCCGGCTTTTCTCCCTTCGCCAACATTACCGCATACTCAGCCGCTATTCTTGCTTCCTCCTCAATATCCTTAAAGGCAGTCATGTACTGGGTTCCTTCTACGATTCTCTGGCAGGCAGCCACATCGCAGTCCTGTCCCACCACGACAACCTTACCTGCAAGCCGATTCTGAGCTAAAGTCTGCACCACCTGACTTGCGATATCGTCATTTCCGCACATAATCCCTTTTACATCAGGATATTTTTGCAGGCCATCTTCTACATACTGTTCTGCCTGCTCTGCAAGCCACCCCTCGCAGCTGGCTGTATAAACCACTTCAAGACTGCTGCCTTTAAGTGCAGCGTCAAAACCTTCTTTTACCTGATTGATGTTATCATCGTCCGGAGATCCCTGTATCATAAATATTTTTCCGCCGTCAGGGATTGCTTCTATAAGAGCTTCTGCCATAAGCTTTCCAACCTTACAGTTATCAAACGAAATATAGAGCTCGCTCCCCCCGTCATAAACCAGTCTGTCATAGGAGATAACAGGAATCCCCTCATCCTTTGCCTCCTGTAATACCTCGGAAAGAGCATTGCAGTCTCTGGCAATTACCACCAAAACGTCCATATCCTTCTGAATCAGATAACGAATCTGACTGATCTGCTCCTGAGGGTCTGCCCCCGCATCCTGAACATTTACCTCAGCGCCAAGTTCTCTTGCAGTCGCCACAAATGCATCTCTGTCACGAATCCACCTCTCTATTACAAAAGAATCTACTGCCAAACCGATCTGGAGTTTTTTTTCTTCTGTCTCCTCCTGAGAGCCGCTTCCTTTTCCGACATTTTCTCCTGATGATCTCAGACATCCGCCAAGAATCACAGACAGGACTATCAGAAGTATCAGAATAGTCGAATTTTTTGCTATATTTATCCCTTTCATATTTATTCCAGCCTTTCTCTGAATTCACTTGGAGTAACACCCTCATATTTTTTGAAAATCCTGCTGAAATAATTGGGATCTCCGTAACCTGATTCCGCGCAGATTTCCTTTATGGAATACTGTGAGTTTTTCAGCAGTTCCCTTGCATTGCGAAGTCTCACCTCTGTGAGATATTCAATAAAGTTATTTCCTGTCTCCTGTTTAAAGAGCTTGCTGAAATAATACGGACTGATATCCACCTCCCTTGATACCAGATCCAGTGAAATATCCTTTTGAAAATTTTCGTTAATATAATTTTTTGCTTTTTCAATGATTGTGACCGCTTCTTTTTCTCTTGCATTTTCCATGTTGCTGCAGATTTCTCTTGTTTTCTTCAGGAACCATTCCCTGAGTGCGCCAAAATCAGGACAGCTCTGGATTTCCCTGATATAGCTGCCTCTGTAACTGAAGCTGTATTTCATGGAGCCTGCATAAAATGCCTTTTTCTCAAGCTCGATGATAAGTTCAAGCACTTTAATCTCCACATCCTCTCTGCGGACGCCGGAAATCCCCATCATCCAGTCAAAGAAAAGCTCCGCGCTGCTCATTGCGCCTGCCGCATCCTTTTCCAGAACATGTTTCTTATAGCGGTTCTCCAGCTCCTGCGGATATTCTCCGTCGTATTTCTGCACTGCCGGAATATCTTCAATGTGAACCACATGGCTGGTGCTTTCTCTTAAAGCAAGGACAGCCTCCCGGAAGGATTCCTTCATTGTGCCTCCCGCCAGACTTTTCACTCTGCCGATGCCGCAGCGGAACTTGCTGTCTATGCGGCTTTCCAGCTTATGTACCATGTTCCTTGCCCTTGTGACGATTTCTACTCTTGTTTCATATTCCTCAAGGGTTTCTCCACAGGGTACAAGAAGTACAATGCGATTTCCCATAATAGGACCTACAAGACAGTCAAAAAAACCCTGCGCAATTTCCCGGAAGGTTGAATAAAATTTATTAGCCTTAACACTTGAACCTACTGCATTTGTCAGGATTCCATCCTCAAATGAATCTCCGAACTCTGTAACAATCATGTATCCGTTCTCTTCTTTAATATCCAGAAGCTCGCGGTAATTGTCCTGATAAGTCTGGAAATCGTCCTGAAGAAGCAGATTGTTGATATATCCGCTCTCAATCATCGGAACTACTGTTTCCAGCTTTTCCCTGATACGAAGGTCGTCGCTTCTTCTCTGCCGCTCTTCGTCTACCCGCTCCATAGCTCTTGTACAGATTTCAACAATCTTCTTTTTATTTACAGGCTTGGTGACAAATTCCATTACTCCAAGGTTTACCGCTTCCTTTGCATAATTAAATTTATCATAGGCTGTAATAATGACAAAAACTATGGATTTGTTAAATTTCTGAATCTCCCGTATTGCCTGAATACCGCTGATTCCCGGCATCTGGATATCCATAAAGCAGATGTCAGGCGGATAGGTCTGAGCCTGTTCCACTACAGCGCGGCCTGTTTTTGCCAGATGGATTTCACATTCTTTTCCAAAATTGCTCTCAATAATACTTTTAAGGGATTCCAGCATGATTCCCTCATCGTCTGCCAGTAAAACTCTGTACATTTCAAATCTCCTTACAAAGAGGGACCGTTATCACAACCTCGGTTCCCTTTCCTTCCCCTTCACTGTAAATATTCATAAGCCCTTCCTGCGCATAATACAATTCCAGACGGCTGATTACATTGTTCATTCCGATTCCTGTGGAATCGCTCTGCTGTGTATCTGTCCCCGCCTGTCCGGAAAGAACCTTTTCAATCTGAGACTGCGTCATACCTTTGCCATTGTCACGGATGCTGATTTCCAGAAGTTCCTCCTGTCTGCATACTTTAAGGTCAATATGGCCTTCCCAGTCAATGTCCCGGATTCCGTGATTCACCGCGTTTTCCACAACAGGCTGCAGAATCATACTTGGTACGCGGACGTTTTCCACCTCTGCATCCACTTCCTTGGTGAAATGTATGTCTCCTGCGAAGCGCACGTTCAGGATATAGATATAGTTATCAACTGCGTCCAGTTCCTCCTCAAGAGTGGCATCCTCCTCGCCTTTCTTTACATTATAGCGAAAAAAATCCGCCATTTTTCCAAGAAAAATCCCTGTTTTTTCTGCATCCTCCATCATTGCAAGCTGAGCGCCTGCATTGAGAGAATTAAAAAGAAAATGAGGATTGATCTGAGACTGCAGATATTTGAGCTGAGCTTCCTTGAGATGATTTTCCATCAAAAGCTCTCTCTCCATCATCTGCTGTTCCTTCTCCATGCTCGCCTTTGTTTTTTCCATATAAATACCAAGACTCTCCACCATAGTATTAAACGCTCTGGTTACCACCCCCAGCTCATCCTGAGCGTCTGTATCCGGCATTTTCATATTGAAGTTCCCCTGTCCTACAAGAGCTGCTGTCTCCGACATATTTGTAAGAGGCCGGAACATGTCCCTTGTGGAAAAAATAAGAAGGAATACGCCTCCTGCCACTACAACGATCATAAAAACTGTATTGCTGACCTCCAGATAATTCATGACTCTTCGAAGTGACGCATAGGTACTGGAGTTTACCTTAAACTGCTGCTTGTTCAATTCATCTACTGCCGACTGGATATAATAATAAAGCTCCGTTGCGCTGTCGTAGCTTTTTTTATATTTTTCCACGTTTCTGCCACGCTTGGCTGCAACTGTCTGCGCTGTATATTCCAGATAGGTTTCCGACATTTTACGAATATTTTTTTCGAGAATTTTTCCGGAATCACTGATATTGTCCCCATTTAGCTTTCCCAGAAGTTCTCTGTAGTTTCCCTCGCTCTGATAATAATCATTCAATGCCTGAGAGCTTTTTACTTTAAGATAGCGATATACATTATCCTGTACTTCCTCGAATGCCTGAGCAAGCTGCGTAATATCCGCATTTGTCATATAAACCTTATCTACCATCTGCATGGAACGGTTGATTCTCATATAGAATCCCACGTTCATGGCGAAAAGAATCCCGGCAATTACACTGACTTCAATGACAATCTTGCTGGCAAGGGAAAAATTACTCCACCTGATCTGTTTCATTGGCAATTGCCTCCCTTCTGATTCTGTCTACGTCATCTTTTCCCACAAAACTTAAATCTACGCTGTAGTAGGAGCTGGAACGCCCTTCCTTCAGATAATCTGTCAGCGCTTCTACGCTGTACCTGCCCAATTGCTCTGTATCCACATTGCAGGTAACGGAAATAATGCCTTTTTCCACAGCAGAAAGGATATCTTCGGATATATAGTACCCTATGATTTTCACCTTTCCCGCCAAATTAAAGTTGAGGACAGACTGGCGTACACATTCTGTTGTCTCTTCATCCATACAGATTAAAATATCCGGTATTTCCTCTGATTTCTGAAAAAGATCAGAGATGGCTTCTTCGGTCTCAAAGCTTCCTGCAGGCAGCAGGTTCTCCATGCGCACATCAATTCTCTGCTCTCTTTTTACATTACGGGTAACTGCATTCATAATCTGTGTATAGAGATGACTTCTGCTCATATCATCAATTTCCCGATTTACAAGAATCAAAATGTTTTCTGTATTTTCGTCCATGTATCTGACAACCTGTTCCCCATATGCGGTACCAAGCTGATATTCGCTGACTCCGATAAAACTCTGCCGTCTGCTTCTTCCCGCATCGTTCATTACAGTGACTACAGGAATTCCCTTGTCTGCCGCTTCGTCAATTTTTTCTTTCAGTCCCGGTTCCCCGTTATATTCCAGAATAATTCCATCCGGCTGAGAGGCAATACTCATATTCATAAAGTCTATCTTATCATAATCTGTCTTCCATCCTGCGCCTTTAAGCTCCAGAAGAACGTCATTCTTTGCAGCGTTTTTTCTGGCACTTTTATAAACCTCCTGCCAGAATGCAGACTCCTGATTTTCCACGATCATATCGAATTTATATGTATACCTGTGGCTGTCCTGACTTTCCCTGAATGTTTCTTCCATCAGACTTTTATAATACAGGTCGCCTGTTATATAAAGAAGCAGCATCACCACAGCCATAGTAGCGCCCAACGCCATCATTGTTTTCTTTTTCATAATATCGCTCCGTTATTTTTGATTTTCTGTATATAATAACAAAATTTTACCACAAATTTAAAACCAACGCAGTATTTTCTTTCGATTATTTTTTATAGTCTGTTGAAAACCAGCATAAAGAAGAAACAGACCGGCACTTTCTGTCCGGTTCTCTGCTCCAATGTCTATCCCCAAAATCCTCTCATATAATAAAACCAAGAACTTCTCTGCATAACAGGAGACTGTCTTGAAGTATTGGAAATATATTATCTTTCTTTTTCCTGTTGTACTGCTGTTTCTGGCAATTCCCGAATCTGCCGGTCAGAATTTTCGAAAAAAAGCGGCTTTAACAGTTTCCGGAAAGGGTATGCTCAGACTTATGGAACAGACAGTGGAAAGAGGGCTGGAATCCCCAAAAGTCAGTCTTACCTTTGACGACGGGCCAAGCCGGAAATATACGCCCCTCCTCCTTGACGGTCTGAAAGAGCGTGGAATCCATGCCACCTTTTTTCTTATGGGCAAAAATATTCCTGGAAACGAAGATCTGGTAGAACGCATTCAGGCTGACGGTCATCTTATCGGAAACCATACCTATAATCATGTACAGTTAGACAGGGTTTCCGAGCGCACCGCAAAAGAAGAAATTGAAAAAACAAGCAATGAAATCTTTAAAATTACAGGAACTTATCCCTCCTACGTCCGGCCGCCCTTCGGCGCATGGAGAAAAAACCTTGATTTTTCCGTTACCATGTTTCCCGTATTCTGGGATATTGATACTCTGGACTGGAAAACAAAGAATCCGGACAGCATAAGCCAAATCGTGGAATCTCAAATCTATGACGGTGCCATCATTCTCATGCACGACGGCTTCAAAACCTCTGTGGATGCAGCTCTCCGCATCGCGGATGAACTATCCGGAAAGGGTTATGATTTTGTAACCGTAGACCAGCTTCTTATATCGTAGAAGCTCCTTCGAGTGATAACGAAATTTGTGAAATATTCCCCTTTTCAATTGCTTTTTCCGGCTGATTTCGTTATACTTATCTAATGACATGCTGTGCCGACACCCATTCCGGCACGAAATACTAAAGTAAAAGGAGTTGTTATTATTAATGGGCAGATTATTTAACATGGACAACAAATTCTTCACGTTCATGGGAAAGGTTGCAGACCTGATTATTTTGAACCTTCTCTGCATCCTGTGCTGTCTTCCTATCGTGACAATCGGACCTTCACTTACGGCCCTTCACTATGTCACCATGAAGATGGTAAGAAATGAAGAATCCTATATTGTAAAAAGTTTCTTTAAATCTTTTAAAGAAAATTTCAGACAAGCGACAATCATCAACCTGATCATGCTTGTGGTGGGTCTTATGCTATTTCTGGATATCAACATTGTAAAGAGGATGTCAGGCAAGCTCTATAACGGTCTTTTCGTTGTTTTCATTGCATTTCTCCTGCTTTATATGCTGGTATTCCTGTACATTTACCCTGTACTTGCGAAATTTTATAACACCATCAGGCACACATTCATCAATGCGTTCCTGATGTCCATCCGTCATCTTCCTTACACCTTTGTAATGCTGGTGATTACACTGCTCCCAATTGGTACTTTCTTTATTCCCTCCCTCCAGCTTCAGTCAATCTGTCTTATGCTGCTGCTTATAATGGGACCTGCTGTGATTGCTTACTTAAACGGTCATTTCCTTGTAAGAATCTTTGACAATTATATTCCAAAGGAAGAGGACGCTCAGGATGAGCCTTTAAATGACCCTGTATGAGAAAGTGGAAAGAAAAACCTTACCATTCCCTTGACTATATGCTCCGGGAGCGTTTCGGGGAAAAGGTCTACAAAGTCACCTTAAACGGCGGGATGTCCTGTCCCAACAGAGATGGAAAAATCGGCACAAGAGGCTGTATTTTCTGCAGCGAGGGGGGAAGCGGCGACTTTGCAGCGTCTGCAAGCCTCTCCATCACAGAGCAGATTGACAGCCAGATTGCCATTCTTTCACAGAAACGCCCCATTGAAAAGTATATCGCCTATTTTCAGGCATATACCAATACCTATGCCCCTGTGGAATATCTTAGAAAAATTTTCACAGAGGCAATCTCCCATCCGAAAGTTGTCGCTCTTTCTATTGGAACAAGACCCGACTGTCTGGGAGATGAGGTCATATCCCTTTTGTCAGAGCTTAATGAGAGAAAGCCCATATGGATAGAACTGGGGCTGCAGACGATTCATCCACAGACTGCAGTCTATATCCGCCGCGGATATAAACTTGAAGTCTTTGAAAATGCTGTCAGAAATCTTCGGAGAGAAGGAATCGAAGTCATTGTCCACACAATTCTCGGACTTCCCAAAGAAAGCCACGACGATATTCTTGCAACAATGGAATATTTAAACCGGCAGGATATTCAGGGAATCAAGCTTCAACTTCTTCATGTTCTCAAAGGCACGGATCTGGCTTTTGATTACGAAAACCATATATTTCAGACCTATGAAAGAGACGAATATATCGATCTTCTCATCGACTGTCTGGAACATCTTCGTCCCGATCTTGTGATTCACCGTATCACCGGAGACGGACCGAAGGATTTACTGATTGCCCCACTGTGGGCAAGCCGCAAACGCGAGGTACTGAATCTTCTTCATCACGAGATGAGCAGGAGACAGAGTTATCAGGGAAAAGCGCTGTAACAGACTTTTCCAAAGGAGGTATATATGGCTACACCTTTTACTGTTTATAAGCTGATTGTTCTCTATATGCTGCAGCATTCCGAGAACAGCCTGACCAATTCCCAGATTTCGGAATTTATTCTTGAAAAAGAATACACGAATTATTTCCATCTCCAGCAGGCAATTTCCGAGCTGGTGGAATCTGAGCTGATTGAAAAAGTGACCCGCTCTAATGTATCCCACTATAATCTCACGGAAGAAGGCAGAAAAACTCTCTCTTATTTCCAGCAGGACTTATCTCCTGAAATCCGCAGAGAAGTCAAGGACTATCTGAAATCCGGCGGATATGAGGCTGCCGAGCGCATTATCACGCCTGCTGACTACTATATTTCCGCTCAGGGAAGCTACACTGTTCACTGCCAGCTTATCGAAAAAAATACCTCTCTCATTGACCTGACCATGGCAGCCCCTAATCTGGAAGCCGCCAAGTCCATGTGCAGGAAATGGTCCGGAAAAAGTCAGGAAATATATGACAAAATAATGGAGGAGCTTCTGTAGGCTCCTCCATAAAAAAGAAGCAGGGATTTATTCCTCTGCTTCTTTTTTTATTCTGTTCATATGTTCTTTCAGAATCTTTTCATATCCCATGTCGGAAAGGATATAAAACTTTTCATCCGCAATCTCTGTCGGCAGGTATTGCTGTTTTACATAATGGTTCCGATAATTATGAGCATATTTATAGCCAATTCCATGTCCCAGCTTCTCATGCCCGCCATAGTGAGCATCCTGAAGATGAGTCGGTACTGTGGTTTTTTTCTTTTTAACAGAATCCATAGCGTCTGCAATGGCATTGACAGCAGCATTGCTTTTTGGTGCACAGGCCATATAGGCTACTGCCTGAGACAGAATAATCTGAGATTCCGGCATTCCCACCCTCTCTACAGCCTGCGCTGCTGCCACAGCTACCAAAAGAGCTTGAGGATCTGCATTTCCGATATCCTCGGAAGCAAGAATCATAATCCTTCGCGCAATGAACTTCACGTCCTCACCTGCATAGAGCATCTTCGCCAGATAATAAACAGCCGCATCTGGGTCTGACCCGCGCATACTTTTGATAAAAGCAGAAATAATATCGTAATGGTTATCTCCGTTTTTATCATAACGTACCACTCGTTTCTGGATACATTCAGAAGCTACATCCAGAGTAACATGGATTTTTCCATTCTCGTCTCTCGGTGTAGTCAAAATTCCAAGTTCAATGGCATTTAAAGCGCTTCTTGCGTCTCCTCCTGCCATATCTGCCAGAAATTCCAGCGCATCCTCATCAATCCGTGCGCCATAACTTCCCATCCCCTTTACAGGGTCATTGACCGCACGAAGAATCAATTCTTTCACTTCCTCTGTCTCCAGAGATTTCAGCTCAAATACAATAGAACGTGAAAGAAGAGCTCCATTTACCTCGAAATACGGATTTTCGGTGGTGGCACCAATTAAAATAATCGTACCATCCTCCACAAAAGGAAGAAGATAATCCTGCTGTCCTTTATTGAAGCGATGAATCTCGTCGATAAAGAGAATGGTCTTTTTCCCATACATTCCAAGGTCACTCTGCGCCTGACGCACAACTTCTTCCATATCCTTCTTTCCGGCCACTGTCGCATTAATCTGGGTAAAATTAGCACTTGTTGTATTGGCGATCACCTTGGCAAGAGTCGTTTTTCCTGTCCCCGGAGGACCGTAAAAGATAACAGATGTGAGCTTGTCAGCTTTGATCGCGCGATATAATAATTTATCTTTTCCCACAATATGCTGCTGCCCAACCACTTCTTCTAAAGTGGTCGGACGCAGTCTTGAAGCTAATGGAGATTCCTTCTCCATTGTTTTTGATTTTGCATATTCAAATAAATCCATAATTTACAACATTCCCATAATCTTCATCTGTGCAATAATAGCGTCTACACATTTTTCAAAACCCAGCTTGCCGCTGTTTAAACATAAATCATAATTGGTCGCATCATTCCATACGCCGCCTGCGAAACGCTTATAGTAATCCTGCTTCCTTTTGTCATCTTTCATAAGGAATTTTGCTACATCTTCCTCAGTACCGCTGATTTTTTCCATGGATTTTTCAATACGGAAATCCCAGGGCGCATGAACAAATACACGAAGGGTATTCGGCCTGTCTTTAAATACATAATTTACACAACGTCCTACCACAACATACGACTCTTTTTCGGCAAGGTCATTGACAACCTTTGCCTGATAATTAAAAAGGTTCTCATCTGAAATAAATTCCCTGCTTCCCGGAGGAATCAGTCCGCCTTTATAAAGACCGCTCTTACTGAAAATAGAAGGGCGTACACTTGCTCCGCCTTCTACCTGACCAAACAGCTTCACATCAATTCCGCTCTCATCAGATGCCATATGTACGATTTCTTTATCGTAATACGAAATACCCAATCTTTCTGCCAGCATCTGACCTACGGTGCGTCCGCCGCTTCCGTACTGCCTCGCAATGGTAACTACATAATTTTCCATGAAAAATCCCTCCACTCTGATTGCCTTCTTCTGCTATTCACCAAGGTACGCTTTCTGTACAGATTCATCATTTAGAAGGTCACCTGCATTTCCTTCAAGTGTGGTCTTTCCGGTTTCCAGAACATAAGCTCTGTCTGCAATGGAAAGGGCTTTCTTCGCATTCTGTTCTACCAGAAGAACCGTAGTTCCGCTCTCGCTTACCTCTTTGATAATATTAAAAATCTCATTTACAAAAATCGGGGAAAGTCCCATAGATGGCTCGTCCATAAGGATAATACTCGGCTGGCTCATCAATGCCCGTCCCATTGCAAGCATCTGCTGTTCTCCACCGCTCAAAGTACCTGCCATCTGATTCTGCCTCTCCTGAAGACGAGGAAAATGCTTATATACTTTCTGAATTGTCGCTTCTATCTCGTTTTTATCCTTTCGTGTATATGCACCCATTTTAAGATTCTGGAGCACAGACATATTTGCAAATACGCGGCGTCCTTCCGGCACATGTGCCATTCCCATTGTCACTATTTTATGCGCCGGTACTTTGGAAATATCATTTCCGTTAAAAAGAATATGTCCTGATTTTGCACGAAGAAGCCCTGTAATGGTATGCAGAGTTGTTGTTTTGCCTGCACCGTTAGCACCGATAAGTGCTACAACCTCTCCCTTGTTTACCTCGAAGGAAACACCCCTGAGTGCCTGAATCATTCCATAGTAAACCTCAATATCTTTTACTTCAAGTAAAGCCATGCTTCTTCCTCCTTATTCTCCCAGATATGCCTTGACAACCTCCGGATTGTGAAGAACCTCAGAAGTCTCTCCCTGCGCAAGTACGTGACCGAAATTCAGTACCGTCAGTCTCTCACAGATTCCGGATACCAGCTTCATATCATGCTCGATAAGAAGAATTGTCATGTCAAAGTGGTCTCTGACGAAACGGATTGTATCCATCAGTTCCACTGTCTCATTGGGGTTCATTCCTGCCGCAGGCTCATCCAGAAGAAGTAGCTTGGGTTTCGTTGCAAGAGCTCTTGCAATCTCAAGCTTTCTCTGTTTGCCGTAAGGAAGGTTGGAAGCCAGAGTCTGCGCTTCTTTATCAAGATCAAAAACCTTCAGAAGCTCCATCGCCTCCTCATCCATTCGTTTCTCTGTCTGAAAATATTTCGGCAGACGAAGGATTCCTGTGAGTACCCCGTATTTATTATGCTCGTGAAGCGCTGCCTTTACATTATCAAGCACCGTCAACTTATCAAATAAACGGATATTCTGGAAGGTTCTGGCAATTCCCGCCTTATTGATATCAATCGTCTTTTTACCTGTGATATCCACACCGTCCAGAAGGATTTTGCCCACATCCGGTTTATATACTCCTGTTAAAAGATTGAAAATGGTGGTCTTTCCAGCTCCATTGGGTCCGATCAGACCGTAGAGCTGTCCTTTTTCAATAGAGACATGGAAATCATCCACTGCATGAAGACCGCCGAAAGAAATATTCAAGTGATTTACATCAAGCATTGCCATGATTTATGCCTCCTTTCCATTCTTTTTAAATATCTTCTGCACAAGGCTCTCTCTCCACTCAATCGCCTTAGGCGCCCAGTTGAGAAGCATCATAACAATCAGGACAATCGCATAGAAAAGCATACGGTAATCGCTCAATCCGCGAAGCAGCTCAGGCAAAAGGGTAAGTACAACTGCCGCAATCATAGAACCTCGGATATTTCCGATTCCTCCGAGAACTACAAATACCAGAACAAGAATAGAGGTATTGAAGTTGAACTTCGAAGCCTGCAATGTTGCAAGATTGTGAGAATAAAGTGCACCGCCCATACCTGCAAGGGCAGCAGAAACAGTAAATGCCATCAATTTATATTTTGTGATATTAATACCGATGGATTCCGCCGCGATACGGTTATCACGAATTGCCATAATTGCACGCCCGTCTCTGGAATTAATCAGGTTCTGCACTATAATAAGTGTAATAATAATCAGTATAATACCGATCAGGAACGTGGAATCCTTTGGAGTACCCGTAATTCCCTGCGGTCCGTTGATAATCATCTTTCCTGTAGGTTCCATCCCCATAGAAAACTGGTCTTTCAGAGAAATATGAAGCCCCTTGCTGTCTTTTCCAACATAAAAAATATTAATTACATTCTTAATGATCTCTCCAAATGCAAGCGTTACAATAGCCAGATAATCCCCGCGCAGACGAAGCACAGGAATACCAATCAGAACACCAAATACCGCTGCCGCCGCAGCACCGATAAGAATTGCAAGAGTGAAACGGATTCCTGAGGAAGGAATTGCCTCTGCCATACATTTCGAAAAAAATGCACTGGCAAAGCCGCCTACACACATAAATCCGGCATGTCCAAGACTCAGTTCTCCTGAAATACCTACAACCAGGTTCAGTGAAATCGCCAGAATCACATATACACAAATCGGAATCAGAAGTCCCTTAAACAGACTTGAAAGCTTTCCTGTACTGAGCATGGTCTGCACAACAGCAAAAAATACAAATACCAGTCCATATGTAATGATGTTGTCTTTTACGTTCTTTTTCATCTTCCCCACCTACACTTTCTCCTGAATATTTTTGCCAAACAAACCTGTAGGTTTCACAAGAAGCACTACAATCAGCACTGCAAATACAATGGCATCTGCAAGCTGAGAAGAAATATATGCTTTACCCAGAATCTCAATCACTCCCAGAAGAATACCTCCGATAAGTGCTCCCGGAATAGAACCGATTCCTCCGAATACCGCCGCTACGAAAGCTTTGATTCCCGGCATAGAGCCTGTATACGGAGAAAGAGACGGATAAGAAGAGCACAAAAGTACTCCTGCAACAGCCGCAAGTCCTGAACCGATTGCAAAGGTCAGAGCAATGGTTCTGTTTACATTGATTCCCATTAACTGTGCTGCTCCCTTATCTTCCGCAACTGCCAGCATTGCCTGTCCGGGTTTTGATTTATTGATAAATGTTAGCAGACAAACCATAATCACAATACAGCTTACAATTGTAACAATCGTCTCTGCCGTGATCACAAGAGAACCGCCTGCAAGCTTTAAATCCGGAAGAGTAATAACCGACTGAAAGCTCTTCGGGCTGGACCCGAAGATCAGAAGCACTACGTTCTGAAGCAGATAGCTGACACCGATAGCTGTGATCAGAACTGCCAGCGGAGATGCTGCATTTCTCAAAGGACGGTATGCAACTCTTTCAATTACAACGCCCAGTACTGTACATACCACAATTGCTGCAAGAACGGCAATCACCGGATGAGCACCGCTGTTCATCATTACTGTAAGTGCTACATAGCCACCTACCATGATGACATCACCGTGAGCAAAATTCAGCATTTTCGCAATACCGTAAACCATGGTATAGCCCAATGCAATTATGGCATATACACTGCCGAGGCTGATTCCATTGATCAAATAAGATAAAATACTCATAAGATACACCTCTCAATGCTTTCTTTTTCCTAATTATTATACAAACAGGGGGTTGCCGATGCAACCCCCTGTCGGGTTTTTTTATCACTTCGTTAATGTATTAAAGTAACTCGTATGCTCCGTCTTTAATCACTGCTACAATCGGATCTTTTACAGGTTCTCCGTCCGCACCCCATGTGATTCCATGACCTGTGATACCGTCATAAGTGATTTCCTGCATGGCTGCTTTCATTAAATCACAAAGCTCGCTGGTATCCATATCCGGTGTAGCCTCTGCCTGCTCAAGAGCTGCTTTAAGGATGTACATTCCGTCATATGCATCTGCACCAAACTGATTCGGAACTTCGCCGAACTGCTCTTTATATTTATTTACAAAACTCTGTGTTTTTTCATCCTTTGCCGTAGCTGAGAACGGTGTCAGAAGAGTGACTCCTTCTGCTAAAGATGTATCAAACCCCTCAAGAGAAAGGATGCCATCCATACCGTCAACGCCGAACCACTTCGGAGCAAATCCCATATCGGAAGCCTGTTTCAGCACAAGTGCAATTTCATTATAGTAGAATGGTATAAATACCATGTCTGCACCTGCATCTTTTGCTTTCTGAAGCTGTACAGAGAAGTCTGTCTTGCTGTCTGCTGTAAAAGCTTCTGCTGCTACAATTTCGAATGGCTGATTCTGAGCCTCCGCCTGAAATGCACCATAGATACCTGCAGAATATACATCCGAGCTGTCGTAGATAACCGCTACTTTTTCAGCCAGCTTATTCTCACCGATATATTTTGCAGATGCTGTTCCCTGTGCTGGGTCTGCGAAGCAGACACGGAATGCATTCTCTCCGAAAATGGATTCCACTGCTGTTGCTGATGGTGTAAGAAGGAACATATTATCATTGGCTGCTTCTGCCTCTACTGCAATACATGGTGCAGATGTAACCGTTCCGAGAAGCAAATCCATACCCCAGTCTTTCAGCGTATTATAAGCATTCACTGATTTTTCTGCATCATGCTCATCGTCCTGAGGGTTGAACTCAACCTGAAATCCGTTGATTCCACCTGCTTCGTTGATCTCATCAACTGCAATCTGGATAGAATTCATAACTGTGTTTCCATAAACAGCCTGTGCGCCTGTCATAGGACCGATACTGCCGATTTTAAATGCTTCGTCTGCTGCCTGTACAGGTAATGCAAACGCGGAGACTGCCATTGCTGCGGCTGCTGTAATGCTCATTGCTCGTTTCCAGTTTTTCATAATAAAATCCTCCTTAACCTTTTTTGGGAAAGTCGTTTTCTCTCCCCGAAACCACTTTCACCCTCTAAAACTTTAAACGATTATAACACGATGCATACGGGAATACAAGTCCAAATTTATAGAAATTTTATATTTTTATTAAAAATAAAAAAGGAGACCTCCATCTCAGGAAATCCCCTTTCATTTGTGATTTTATTAAAATCTATGATTATGCGATTGCTTTCTTAGCGATCTCAGCAAGTGCTGTAAAGCCTGCTGCATCGTTTACAGCAAGATCAGCAAGCATCTTTCTGTTAATATCGATGTTTGCAACTTTAAGACCATGCATCATTTTGCTGTAGGATAAGCCGTTCATTCTTGCTGCAGCGTTGATACGTGCGATCCAGAGCTGTCTGAACTGACGTTTTTTCTGTTTTCTACCAGCATATGCACTTGTGAGTGCTCTCATTACAGACTGTTTTGCAATTCTGTACTGTTTGGAACGGGCACCTCTGTAACCTTTTGCCAGTTTTAATGTACGATTATGTCTTTTTTTTGCGTTTAATCCGCCTTTAATTCTTGCCATTTCTTAATTTTCCTCCTGTTCGTCTTCTTCTTTTCTATCAGTACTTCTTATAAGTATGGTAATGCTTTCTTCATGCTCTTAACATTTGTAGAATCAACAACAGTAGATTTTCTTAAGTTTCTCTTTCTCTTCTGAGATTTCTTTGTTAAGATATGGCTCTTGTAAGCTTTATTTCTCAGTAATTTTCCTGTACCTGTTTTTTTGAAGCGTTTTGCTGCTGCTCTACAAGTTTTAATTTTTGGCATTGTAAATTCCTCCTTGATCTGGTATCTCTTATTTTAATGTTAAACGTAACATTCAGTTAAATAATCGTTAGCGCTCTCAGTAATACCCTTTGAACAATAACAAGTAATTATCTCTTCTCAGCTAAAAACATGGTCATGCTTCTGCCTTCCACCTTAGGTGCTTTTTCCACAGTCGCAATATCTGCCAGCTTCTCAGCGAATTCATCCAGAACATGTTTGCTGCTTGCCATATGAGCCATTTCTCTTCCACGGAAACGTAATGTAACTTTTACTCTGTCTCCTTTAGTAAGGAACTTTCTGGCTGCATTTACCTTTGTCATCAAGTCATTTGTGTCAATGTTTGGAGAAAGCCGCACTTCTTTGACATCGATGGTTTTCTGTTTCTTCTTCGCTTCTTTTTCTTTTCTTGCAAGTTCGTAACGGTATTTACCGTAGTCAATGATCTTGCATACCGGTGGTTTCGCCTGTGGTGCAATTTTCACCAGGTCAAGTCCTGCATCCTGCGCTTTAAACATCGCTTCTTTCGCGGACATGATTCCAAGCTGTTCTCCGTCCGGACCAATCAAGCGTACCTCTTTGTCTCTGATTTGTTCGTTGATCATTAAATTGCTAATTGTTGTGCACCTCCATACATCTTAGATAGATTCTTATTATCTCATGACCCTTTATTATCTTCTTATACGAAAAAAAGCATGGACAAATGCCCACACTCCCATTACACCCACTGACCCAACTGTCCTGCGGTATTGTGCAATATAAACCCGAGTCGCATCTTTTTGCGCTAAGGTGAGAGCGGCACTCTGCTTTGTTTTCTCACGTACTTCGGTATAATAACACAGCCCGCATGGAATGTCAATAGTTTTTCGCAAACTTTTCCATACAGGCTGTAAACTTGTTTTATACTGTAATCATTCCCATTGCTTCCATGATTGCAAAAATAAGAATTGCAACAAGACACACAGGCGCAATATATTTAATGATAATTGTGTAAAATTTTTTCATCTTAAACGGTCCGTTTACTTCCACCTCATCGATAATTGCCTTCGGTTTGATAACAAAACCAACAAACAGACAACTTATAATCGCTACAATCGGCATCATTACACTGTTGCTGACAAAATCACAGAAGTCAAGCAGACTCATTCCCATCGGTGCGATGAAATCCCAGATACCAAATCCCAGAGATACCGGAATTCCTACTACACAGAGGAAAACAAGAATTACTGCACTGGCTTTCTTTCTTCCCCATCCGAGACGATCTCTCACAATAGAAACAAGTGTTTCTGTAAGAGAAATAGATGATGTCAGCGCTGCAAACAGTACAAGAAGGAAAAATACCGCTCCGATCACAGTACCGAACTTCATATTTTCAAATACCTTAGGCAGAGTAACAAACATAAGTCCCGGTCCTTTTCCAAGAGCTTCCTCGCTTCCTCCGGAGAAAGCAAATACTGCCGGAATAATCATAAGACCGGCCATAAAAGCAATACCTGTATCAAAAATCTCAATCTGACGCACGGACTGCTCCAGATGATTTTCCTTCTTCATATAGGAACCGTAGGTAATCATAATACCCATTGCAAGAGACATGGAATAGAATAACTGTCCCATGGCAGCAAGCACGGTTGTAGCGCTGAATCTGCTGAAATCAGGAAGAAGGTAATATTTCACACCTTCCCATGCACCCGGCTGCATAATGCTGAACACAGATACTACGATAGAAATAATTACAAGAACCGGCATCATAATTCTGCTGGCCTTCTCAATTCCGCCTTCTACACCAAGCATAACGACCACACAGCCAATGAGCACATAAATCAGGAAAAAGATTACCGGAGCTGCCGGCTGTGCAATATAGTTCTCAAAATAACCGTCTGCTGCTGCAGAAGATACATTATTTGTCAGAAATACAACCAGATACTTTAATACCCACCCGCCGATTACGCAGTAATACGGGGTAATGATAAATGGTACGGCACTTGACAGATATCCCATGAATTTGAATCTTTTATCAAGAGCATCGTAAGCTCCGATTGCACTTAATCGTGTTTTTCTTCCAAGTGCAATCTCTGTGATCATCAATGCGAAACCAAAAGTAACGGCAATGATCAGATAGACCAGAAGGAAAATTCCGCCGCCATGCTTTGCAGCAAGATACGGAAATCTCCAAAGGTTTCCAAGTCCTACGGCAGAGCCTGCCGCCGCAAGGACGAATCCCAGTTTGTTGGTAAAACTTCCTCTTTTTTTCTCCATTATTTTTTCTCCTATTGTTATTCAATTGTAACTGCCTTCTTTGTCCACAGGTACATTCAGTTTTTAATTCTATCATCTTTTTTCTTTTTAGTACAGTGAATATTTTATTTTTTTTCGGGCAGACTACCTTCTGTACAGCAAAAAGGAGGTAAAAAAATGACTACACTGAAATGTTCTGCAGTTACCTGCGTCTACAACGACAACCAGCTCTGCTCCAAAGGCGACATCCTTGTAACCGGTGAAAACGCCCGTCTCTCAAGTGAAACAAGCTGCGAAAGTTTCCGAAAAAAGGGTGAACACGCATCGAACTGCACAAGCAGCGGCTGTGGCTGTCGCGAAATTCACATTGACTGCAAAGCCAGCAACTGCACCTATAATGACAAATACAAATGTACAGCATCTGCAATCCGAGTAGACGGAGGACATGCAGCGAAATCCGGCGAAACATGCTGTGATACCTTCGAGACCAAATAAAAAAAGGGAAGATTACCGTTTCTGCGGTATTCTTCCCTTTTTTATTATATTCTTGTTTCTTATCTGTTTTTCAGAAAATCCGGAATCTGGATATCTTTTCTCTGTACAGTGCTGGACGGAGTCTTGGTTCCGAACGGAGTTGCATTCATAGTCGGAAGACTAAAGCTTGGCATATTCATTCCCATAGACGGAGCACTTGCTGTCTGAGCTGCCGGTCTCTTATTCGCAAAAGCGGCATTGGAAGTTCTGTTTCCAAACGGGCTGCTCTGAGCCTTTTCGTCGTTCAGACCTGTAGCAATAACTGTGATTCTTGCATAGTCAGCAACTGTATCATCATACATTGCACCAAAAATAATATTTGCTTCTTCACCGGTAAGTTCCTGCACATAGCTTGCAGCATCATTAGCATCCATAAGAGAAATATCACCGGAAATATTGATAATAACATGAGTTGCACCTTTAATGGTTGTCTCAAGAAGAGGTGAAGATACAGCCTGCTGTACAGCTTCCATAGCCTTATCGTCTCCTCTTGCTTCTCCGATACCAATATGCGCGATGCCCTTATCTGTCATAACTGTCTGAACATCTGCGAAGTCCAGATTGATAAGTGCCGGCAGATTAATGAGGTCTGTGATTCCCTGAACAGCCTGCTGAAGCACTTCGTCAGCCTTTCTCAGCGCTTCAGGCATAGTTGTACGACGATCAACCACCTCAAGTAATTTATCATTCGGGATCACGATTAAGGTATCTACTGCTTTCTTCAGATTCTCAATCCCTGCAAGGGCATTATTCATTCTTGTTTTCGCTTCAAAACGGAAAGGCTTGGTTACAACGCCAACTGTCAGGATACCCATTTCTTTCGCTGCAGCCGCGATTACAGGTGCAGCACCTGTTCCGGTTCCGCCGCCCATACCACAGGTAACGAATACCATGTCTGCGCCTTCCATTAACTGTTTCACTTCTTCAATGCTCTCTTCTGCAGCCTTCTGGCCAACCTCAGGCTGGGCTCCTGCACCGAGACCCTTGGTGATCTTCTCGCCAATCTGAAGTACAGTCGGAGCTTTACACAGAGTCAAAGCCTGTTTATCAGTGTTGACACCTACAAACTCTACTCCGCCGATGGCCTCTTCCACCATTCTGTTTACTGCATTATTTCCGGCTCCACCTACGCCAATAACAATTATCTTTGCAGATGATTCAGCCTCATTTGACATAATCTCTAACAATGTACTTCCTCCTTTTATTTCTACCTGATATCCTTCTCAGTATATTCTTATCATTTTTTGTTTTAAGCTACATATAGATATATCATACTTTTTTTTTGAGAATTAATCAACTACTAATTTTATTTTTTTATACTTTTTTCACGATTTTTCGCCACATTCCAGATACAACGACTGTTTTCCAAGAGTTTTTAACTGTTTTCTGATAAGTGCTTTGTTCTAATATCCCTGGTCATAACTTCCGTCATAACCATCGCCGTAGCCCTCTCCATAGCCTCCATCGTACCCCCCGTCTTCATAGGAGTCTCCTTCATCCACTGTTTCTGAATTTTCTTCATTTGGATTGGGGCCTACATAGTTACCGTCTTTATCAAGTTCTCCGTATCCCACAAAGCTACCATCCTCAAGATAGCCGCCTTTCCAGTCTCCAAAAGAATCAATGAGTTCCTGGGTTGGCTTGGGGCCTGTATAATTGCCGTATTCGTCGTATTCACCGGCTCCTGTATAATCACCTTCGCCGTCATAACCGCCCTTCCATGCCTGAATTGCATAATCAAGTTCTGTCATTGGCTTAGGTCCTACATGTTTTCCATTTTCGTCATACTCGCCGTATCCTGTGTATTCACCATTTTCATCGTAACCGCCATTCCAGTTCTCAGCTGTAATCTCTTCCTGCTCTGCCTCAAACGTATTTCCGTTGGTACTGATATTTTCCATATGAAGAATTCCGGACATTCCCTGTATCTTGGGCATAATCGCAACAACTCTTGACATCTTTTCTTCCAGATTCTCATCTCTTCCAAGAGAAACCGTAATATTTCCGTATTCCAGACTGATATTATAATTCTCATCGAAACGGATGTGATCCGGAATTGTTTCATTTTTCTTAAAAATCGTAGACAAAGCCACTGCAGTATTCAGAACTGTTTTTCCCTTAATAGGCAGTTTTTCATTAAGAATGACCTTCTTTACCTCAATGCCGTCAAAATAAGGAACCGTTTCATCCCTCTCTCCTGACCCGTGAATAAAGTGACCGTTTCTGTCAAAGTAAATATAATTTCCGAGAAAAGGAATACATCCTACAGGTCTTTTTTCTTTTACACTGATACAGATAGTATTCCGGTTAATTCTGGTCACTGTATATCCGGACACGAGAGGAATTCCGGACACCTCTTTCTTTGTATAAAAAAGAGGCGCCAGAACAGAATTGGCCGCCAGCGGGCCTCGCAGTACTTTCTCTTTTATTTCATCCTGAGTGTAATGGCTGCACCCCATCACCTCCACCCTTTCTACTCTGAAATACGTAAAAAAGGCTACAGCTCCGAGAATTAGTCCTGCTCCCAGAACGCCCAGTATGATTTTCCATGTTTTGCTGCTGATTTCAGCAAATATGTTGTTTTTACTGTAATTGGATTTTTTCATAAATATTTATTCCTGTGTCTTTTTTCATGGGTCTGCCCATCTATTCTTCTCTGATTTCCTGACATCCCAAGGCTTTTAAGTCTTCGCAAATATGCTCATATCCCCGTCTGATAAAATCTGCTCCTGTAATACATGTTTCTCCCTGCGCGGCAATTGCAGCAAGTACAAGCGCAGCCCCTCCACGTAATTCGTCTGCCTTCACCCTGCACCCTGTGAGGGGGTACCCTCCGTCAATACGGGCGTCTGCCCCTTTTACCTCTATATGTGCTCCCATGCGCACCAGCTCCTTAGCCGCCCTGAACCTATCTTCAAAAATGCTTTCTCTGATATGGCTCTGTCCCGGTATTGTCGCAAGAACTGCCAGAACAGGCGACTGCAAATCTGTAGGAAACCCGGGATAGGCCTCTGTTTCCAGACAGTGAATCGGATGGCAGACGAATTTCCCGTTGACCCTTAGTTTACCACTTTTATCTTCATATTGTCCACCCATTTTCTCATATACATCAAGGAATGCCTCCAGTTCCTCTATAGGCGCATTTTCAATCGTAATTTCACTTCTTGTAATGGCAGCTGCACATATATAGGTTCCCGCAACAATTCTGTCGGACGGAACTCTCATCGTCCCTCCTGACAGCTCTTTTACACCCTTTATCCTTATGACAGAGCTTCCCTCCCCCTGTATGTCGGCTCCCATAGTTTTGAGATATCTGCACAACCACAGGATTTCCGGCTCTTTGGCACAATTTTCCAGAACAGTTTCCCCCTTAGAAGTCACCGCAGCAAGAATCGCCTGCTCTGTTGCTCCTACACTTGTTTTCCCCAAAATAATCCTGTTTCCTTTCAGACAGTCACATTCTCCATAAATGAAAAAACCGCCCTCTGTAATCCGGGCGCCAAGGCTTCTCAGAGCAGATATATGAAGGTCTACAGGACGACGTCCTATTACACAGCCGCCCGGATAACCAATACGGCCTTTTTTATTTCTGGCAAGGAGAACACCGAGAAGAATTACAGAGGAACGCATTTTTTCTGTATATTCTGCTGAAACTTCTGTTTTATTCGCCTCTGTACAGTCCAGATACAAATCATGGTCATCCCACCAGGTCACAGCGCCAAGTTCTCGAAGAATTCCCTCCATACAAAATACATCAGAAATTCGGGGACAGCCTTTCAGAACGCTGATTCCTCTGTGCAAAAGAGACGCTGCCATCATGGGAAGCGCAGAATTTTTGGCTCCCTGTATGGAAATGCTCCCGTGCAGGGAATTACCGCCTGTTACGCGGATTTCATTCAAGCCTCTCACTCCTAAAGGCCTTCTTACTATTTATTCTATGCAGGCGGAAGCTTCCTGTGATTTCCCACAGACAGGGCAAGCCCCATTTCTCCCAGAAGGAATACAACGGAAGTTCCCCCATAGCTTACAAACGGCAGGGTAATCCCTGTATTCGGTATGGTATTTGTCACAACTGCAATATTGAGAATCACCTGAATCGCAAGGTGCGCCATAATTCCGGCGCATATCAGCGCCCCCTCAAGATCCGGACTGTGCATTGCAGCAATACAGAGCCTCCAGAGCAATGTCCCGAAAACGAGAATAAGAACTGCCGCACCTGCCAGCCCCAGTTCCTCGCAGATAATCGAAAAAATCATATCATTCTGAGCCTCAGGCACAAACCCCAGCTTCTGAAGACTGCTCCCCAGACCTCTTCCAAAAATCCCGCCGCTTCCAATTGCATAAAGCCCCTGTATTGTCTGGAAGCCTTTCTCATATTTCTCAGGATTCCTCCAAATGGCAAGGCGTTCCAGACGGTAGCTTTCCATTGCAAGAAAGATTCCTACAAAGGCGATTCCTGCTCCGCCCATCCCTATAAACTGCAAATATCTGGAATTTGATACAAAAATAAGAACAACTCCGATTCCGAGAATGATAATGGCAGTACTCAGGTTATTTGAACCGACCAGCCCCACGATTGGCAGAAGAGTTGCCATTGTTCTGCACATAAACCAGAATCCTGATGTTTTACCGCTGCTCCTTCCAATCTGCCATGCAAGAAAAAGGATTACAGCCACCTTGGCAAATTCTGACGGTTGGAAAGACAGCGGCCCCAAGTTCAGCCACCGCTTTGAACCGTTAATCTCCTGCCCTACCAGAAGAACTGCTGTGGAAAGTACCATAGAAAGAAGGTATGCCACAGGCGCTGCCCTGATGAGAATATGATAATCTATCAGCGCCACTACATACATGGCAAAAATCCCCAATACCGTTGCAAAAAGCTGCTTCTTAAAATAATAGGCAGAGTCGTGGAAACGTACTCTGCCATTATACTCGCTGGTACTGTACAAAACGGTAAGCCCAAAAGCCACCAGTATCAATACAAGTACCAGCATCGTCATATCTGTTTTTCGAAAAGAATCTCTGTGTTTTTTTTCCGGCACGGTCTTCCCACACTCCTGCTTCAGTCTCTTTTAAGCATATGAGAAGTCCCGGTACAGATATTCCTTAAAGATTACGAACATATTCTTTAAACATGTCTCCTCGCTGTTCATAATTATCGAACTGTCCCCAGCTTGCACACGCAGGAGAAAGAAGCACTGCGTCTCCGGAAACTGCATGTTCTCCGCAGTAGGAAACCGCCTCTTTTAAATTGTCCAGAAGAACAATATCATGGAAGCCGTGCTTTTCTGCTGCTTCTTTTATTTTTTCTTTCGTCTGTCCTATGAGAACAAGACAGCGCACCTTTCCGTCAAACGCCTCAATCCATTCATCGTAGCAGGATTCCTTGTCATATCCTCCACCGATCAGCCAGGTCGGACGGTTCATCGCCTGAATTCCCTTAATGGCGGCATCCGGATTTGTTCCCTTGGAATCGTTGTAATACACAATGCCATTTTTTTCTGTTACATATTCGATTCTGTGCTCTACGGCTGTAAATTCACAGATGCTTTTTCTGATGTCCGCAAGGTCAACACCTGCATAATATGCCATCGCAACGGCAGCCATCACATTCTCAAAATTATGCTTGCCCAGAAGCTTAAGTTCTCCTGTCTTTACCACCTCTGTTTCCAGTTCTCCGTCTTTGAGAATAATGGAATCCCCATCAAGATAAATTCCTTCCTCAAGCTTTCGTTCACTGGAAAAATATACTGCCCGCGGCACAAGATTCTGACCGAATGCACGAAGCACCTCATCCTCATAATTCAGCACACAGACATCCTCTGTTCCCTGATTTTTCGTAATCAGCTCCTTCACACGGATATACTCTTCCATCGTATGATGACGGTTTAAGTGATCTTCTGTAATATTAAGAATCGCACTTACCTTCGGAGCGAATTTCTCAATCGTTTCAAGCTGGAAGCTGCTGATTTCAGCTACAGTCACTGTACTGTCCTTCATTTCCAGCGCTCGGGACGTATATGGTGTTCCGATGTTTCCTACCACAAACACAGAATCTTTTGCATCTGACATAATTTTACCCAGAAGAGCTGTCGTTGTAGTCTTTCCGTTGGTTCCCGTGATAGCCAGAACTTCTCCCTTACCCGTACGGTAAGCAAGCTCCACTTCTCCCCATACAGGGAGTCCCTGTTCATAGAAGCTTTTCACAATCGGCAGATCTACCGGTACGCCCGGGCTTAAAACGACCAGGTCAAGACTGTCCTGAACTTCCTTCGGAAGCTCTCCTGCATAGATTTCCAGTCTGTATGTTCCTTCTGTTTTATGTAGCACTGCCTCTTTATCAATGTCGGCATTTCCATCATAGATAATCGGGAATGCACCAATCTTACCTAAAAGGTCAGAAGCTCCGATCCCGCTTTTTCCGGAACCGAATACCAAAACCTTTTTTCCCTGTAATTCCATAACAAACCTCCTGCCTGCATTACAGCTTTACATAGCCATAAATGCAATCATGCACATAATTGCGGTCACCACTGAAAATACCGCTACAATACGAGTCTCTGACCATCCGCAGAGCTCAAAATGATGATGGATCGGAGCCATCTTAAAGAAACGCTTTCCATGGGTCACTTTAAAATAAGTAACCTGAATCATTACAGAAAGCACCTCTACAAAGTAAATCATTCCCACGATCAGGATAAATAACGGCATCTGCATCATATAGGCAGTTCCTGCAACGAAACCACCCAGAGCCAGAGAGCCTGTATCTCCCATGAATACCTTCGCCGGATATACGTTAAAGAGAAGGAATCCCATAAGGCTTCCCACTACTGCACAGGTAATCGGCTCAATGCCAGACTTCATTCCGATGGAAACCACGGTAAAAAATACAGCTACGATCAGAGTTACGCTTGATGCAAGCCCATCAAGTCCGTCTGTAAAGTTTGTTCCGTTTACCGTACCGATTACCGCAAAGAAAAGTACCGGCACTGCAAGCCAGCCAAGATTCAGATAGTGCCCTTTCCAGAATGGAATCATCATCGTGAGAGAAATATCTGTGTAATTCATAATATAGAACACGAATATTCCTGTCAGGATAATCTGAAGCAGCATCTTCTGCCATGGAAGAAGTCCGTCAGAACATTTCAGTACAACCTTCAGATAGTCGTCCAGAAATCCAATAATTCCGAATCCAAGAGTCAGGAATAACACCGGAATGATCTTTGGGTAATCTTTCATATATAAGAGAGCCGTTACAGTTGTCGCAATCAGAAAGATTACGCCGCCCATAGTAGGCGTTCCCGCCTTCTTAAGATGAGACTGCACACCTTCTACTCTCTCTGTCTGTCCCATTTTCAACTTTCTGAGAAAGGGAATGATAATCGGTCCTAATGCAACGCTGATTGCAAAGGAAATCAATACGGGGATTACAATTTTAGAGTCCATCCTCACACCTCTTTTAATTCTTTCGTTTTATTTTTAAATCATCTTTAAGTATACGTCTTTTTCTCTCATTTATCAACCCTCAGTGGGAACCGGAGTTATAATTTCTTCTCTCTTTTCAATTCCCAGATAGGGCAGTACATTGTCGAAAATACTACGGATAACAGGCGCCGCTATTGTTCCTCCGTAATAGATTCCCTTAGGATTATGAATAATGCAGATTCCGAGTATCTGAGGGTCTTTTGCCGGAGCAAATCCCAGAAAAGAAGAGATATAACGGTTGGCGCTTCTGGGTAAGGTCTGAGAAGTCGCTGTTTTTCCTCCGATTTCATAACCGTCAATTTGAGCATTTTTTCCTGAACCAATAGAAACCACTGTTTCCAGTATCGCCCTTACCTTTACAGAAGTTTCCTCCGAAACAATTCCTTTTTTCACAGGATAAGATATTTTTTTACCCATAGTGCCGTTTTCATTTAAAACAGATACGCCAAAGTGAGGTGTCACCCTTTTTCCCCCGTTGATAAGGGAACTGACTGTTGTCGCAAGCTGGATGGGCGTTATCTGGAAAGATTGACCGAATGCCACAGTAGCCAACTCCACATCTCCCATATTTTCCATTTTATGCATGATAGTTCCCGCTTCTCCGGGCAGGTCTACTCCCGTCTTTGTAAGAAGTCCGAATTGTTTAAAATATTCATAGTATTTCTCCACTCCAAGACGAAGCCCCACCTCAATGAATACGGGATTGCAGGAGTTCTGGGCTCCCTGAACCAAGGTCTGGGCTCCATGTCCTCCTCTCCTCGCACAACGAATTCTTCTATCTTCCACTATTTTGTATCCGGGACAGTAAAAAGAATCCTCCGGTGTCACCACTCCCTCCTCCAGTCCTGCAGACATTGTGATAATTTTAAAGGTAGACCCCGGCTCATATGTATCGTTGAGACAGGGATTCCTCCACATCTGATTCAAAAGTTCCTGCTTCTGTTTTTCGGAAAGAGCAGATGTATCTGCTTTGTAGTTCAGGTCAAACGGATGGTTCAGATCAAATTCCGGCACATTGACGCAGGCATAAATTTCTCCATTCTGCGGATTCATAAGAAGAACCGAAACACGTTCCGCTTCCTTTTCTTCCATCACCTTACAAGCCGCCTGCTGAACAAATTCCTGAATATTTGCATCAAGACTTACTTTTAGGGAATTTCCGGGCACAGGATCCTGCCTTGTCTCTCCGATACCGTCAATCTCTACTCCCCTTGCATCTGTTGTTGTAAGGATTTTTCCGGGAATTCCCTTTAAAACATCCTCATATTTTACTTCAAGACCGATGATTCCCTGATTATCTCCTCCTGTAAAGCCAAGAACCTTCGAGGCAAGACTTCCGTACGGATAATAACGCTTATAGTCTTCATCGATCTTTACTCCTGAAAGATTTTCTTCCCTGATACTATCTCCCACTGCTTTGTCCACATTTGTTCTGATTCTTTCAATAGACGAAATCTTTTCCACCCGTTTACGAACTTCTGCTTCCTCCATTTTCAGCTTTTCCGACAAAGTTTCTATGACTTTTTCCGGCTCCTTTATCTGGCTGTGAATGACGGAAACTGTGCAGACTGTCTTATTTGAGGCAAGCACCTTTCCCTTTGCATCCAGAATTTCTCCTCTGGCTGCCTTGATATCTCGCTCTCTTTCGTGGAGATCCTGCGCCCGCTCATAATAGTAATCCGAGCGAAAGCCCATAAGATAAGTCAGCCGCCCGATCAGCCCCATGAGTATTCCAAAGCAGCAAATAAATACAATCCAGATTTTTTTCTTGTGATAGGTCATATTTTTTTTCATAAAAATTCCCCGCAGAGAAAAGTCATAGTAATATATGCTTTTCCCATGCGGGGGTATTCGTTTGCTTATACTGTTACGCTATTCCAGACCTGCCTCTTCGTTGGTAAGTCCTTCACTTTCCATATCATTTCCCTGAATCGGGTCGGAATCATCCTCCAGAGGTTCCGGAACATTCGGATCTGAAACAGCCTCCGGAAGCATATCAGCACTTCCGTTTAAGTATTCAGACATCTTATAATTTCCGTTCTCATCAATAACATAGTTTCCTTCCTTATCCAGAAGGTAGCCTTCCTTATCAATACGGTTTCCTTCCCAATCAATCAGGTTTCCGGCAGAATCAACCAGATTTCCGTTATCATCAATCTGGCTTCCCGGAGTACTTACCAGATGCTTCGCAAGATCTTCTGCAAGAATTGTCTCAGGCACCTCTCCGTTTACTGCTTCATCCGGAACAATATTCAAATACGGAAGAAGCTGGGAAAGAATTCCCTGTGCAATAAACTGGGCATAGGTACTGTTCGCCTGATCTTCTACATTAGGCTCATCCACGACAACATAAATCACCACTTCCGGACGCTCCACCGGAGCAAATCCAATAAAAGATACCAGATATTTCTTGTTTCCTCGCGGATATTTCTCCGCTGTTCCTGTCTTACCACCTGAACTATAGCCCTGAACCTTGGACGTACGGCTGGTACCCTGCTGCACGCTCAATTCCATGTAGCTTCTGATATCACTGGAAATCCCTGATGAGATTGTCTGCTTCAAAAGAGTCGGTTCTATTGATTTTACAATTCCGCCGTGACTGTCCTTAATCGCCTTCACCAGATGAGGCTGGTAGTAATAACCGCCGTTAATTACAGAACACATGGCATTGATTTCCTGAATCATAGTACAGGTAAATCCCTGTCCGAAAGCGGAACATGCAAGCTCAGTTTGACCCATAGTATCTGTAGTATGGATAATTCCTGCTCCCTCGTTCGGAAGGTCAATACCGGTTCTTGTTCCGAAGTTAAAGACGCTTTGTGTTTTTATGAACCGTTCTGCTCCCATTTTTTCTGCAATCTGCATCATACCGTCATTGCAGGAATTGGCAATTACTTCGCCCAGTGTTTCTGTTCCGTGAGCATTCGGATATGCGGCACATTTAATAAGTGTTTCTGAATTTGCTCCGAAAACCTGGCTGCCATCGCAGACAAAAGTATCTGCCTCTTTAATCGCACCTTTTTCCAGAGCAGAAGCCATCACAATCGGTTTCACAGTCGATCCCGGCTCAAATGCATCTGTCACACAGTAATTGCTCCACATGGCACTTAATGCTTCCACCGTTTCTGCATCATTCATCGCCTTTATTTCTTCTTTTGTGTGTACTTTGGACATATCGCGCGGCTGGTTCAGGTCATAACGGTCACCACCGTCCATAGCAAGGATTTCTCCCGTATTCGGATCCTCCACAATGACTCCTACGTGTTTCGCACCCATCCAGTCATTAAATGCGTTGACCCAGCTCTCCACAATCTGCTGCGCACCGATATCAATAGTAGTTTCAATACTCTTTCCGTTTGTAGGTGCGATAATCGTCTGCTCTACATCAGAATTATTATTGAAATATCCGTACTGTCTTCCGTCCACACCGGTAAGTGTACTGTTATAATATCCTTCAAGTCCCCAGTCCGCTACATCTCTTGCGAACGTAAATCCAATAGTGTCACAGGCAGCTTCATTAAACGGATAGCTTCTCAGATAATCTTCCTCAAACCAGACTCCCTTTACATTGCTTCGCTCCTTAATCTGAGTATCTGTCAAACCTGAGTCTTCTTCCACCGTACAATATTCTTCAAAACTCTTCTTTTCATCCATAGAAAGCTGTTTTTTCAAAATCTGATACTGGCTGTTCATGGTTCTTGTATCCGAAAGTCTGTCTCTGACATCCTCCTCATCAAGTCCCAAAATATCTACAAGAGCCCTAATCGTCGGCTCCACATAATCTTTATCAGAATTGACAGCCTTACAATCCAGAATTACATTGTAAACTTTATTACTGGTTGCCAGCAGATTCCCGTTTCTGTCATAAATATCTCCTCGTTTGGCCGGGAGAACACGACTCTCATATCTCTGCTGAGCCTGACTTAATACCTGTTTCTTATATTTATTTCCGCTTGTCGCATTAATAAAGGTAATTCTTACCATCAAACCGACTAAAGCCAGTAATACAAATGTAAACAGTATTACCAGCTTCTTTCGCATTCCATAATTAATTTTTCTCTTTGGTTTTCTGTAATTTTTTCTTTTACTGCTCAATCATTCACCTACTTTGAATCAGGTATATCCTGGTACTGTCTCACATAGCTGCTTCCCTCTGTCTGATAGGTTACTATCTGTTCCTCAGCAGGGTATTTCATTCCCAGACGACCTATGGCAATTTTTTTAATCCGTTCCAGATCTACCATAGAAGTCACCTGACTGTAATAAGCATCGTTATCTTCTTTTAACTGCGCCAGCTCTGATTCCAGAGTTGCTATATTTCTCATCTTTCCTGTAATTTCTGACTTATACTGGAGGTAATTTACTGCACAAAAAAGAATGGCAGCTGATACGATTGCAAGGAACACAACAAAGCCCTGGCTCATCCCCATGGCTTTTTCTCTGTTTCTGAGTGCCTGCTGGCTTGTCTGATGCTTCGGCCGTGCCGATTGCTGCGGCCTCCTTGCCTCTGTACGCACCCTCTTCCTTGCAGGGCGCGCCGGATAATGTCTCTCCGGCACTTCTGCCAGACGTCTGGCAGCACTTCCTTCTACGTATACTCCCCTGTTTACTCTGGCGCTGTTCATATTTCTCCGGGCTGTTTCAGCTCTTGTTGTCTTCGCCATTTCCTGCCTCTCTCACAAACAAATCGTTACGGTTACCCCCGTTCAAATATTCGAAGCTTCGCACTTTTGGAACGTGGATTTACTTCCATTTCCTCATCACTTGGAAGAATCGGTTTCCTGGTGATAACCTTTCCCTTTGATGTATTGCCACATACACATACAGGAAAATCCGGCGGACAAGTACATGGATTCTCATTTTTTCTGAAAATCGTCTTAACAATCCTGTCCTCCAGTGAATGGAAAGTAATAATACAGATTCTGCCGCCTTCATTTAGCATATCAATCATTCCATCCAAAGAATCGCGAAGTACATCAAGTTCCCTGTTCAATTCAATACGGATTGCCTGGAAAGTACGCTTCGCAGGATGACCTGATTTCGCCTGCATTTTCATCGGAATCGCTCTTCGTATAATTTCAGTAAGCTCTCCCGTTGTCTCAATAGGTGCCTGTGTTCTGGCAGCAACAATATGTTTCGCTATATTCTTCGCGAATTTATCTTCTCCGTAATCACGGATAATACGGTATAATTCTTTTTCTTCGTAGCCATTGACGATATCACTGGCTGTCTGGCTCTGTCTCTGGTCCATGCGCATATCAAGCGGCGCATCAAAGCGATAAGTAAAGCCTCTTTCTTCATTATCAAGCTGATAGGATGATACTCCAAGATCTAAGACAATTCCATCCACTTTCTCAATTCCGCGGGCTTTCAGTTCCTGCACCATGTAACAATAATTGCTGCGAATGACAGTCGCCTGTTCATAGGCGGCCAGCCTTTCACTCGCAGCAATTATCGCATCCTGGTCTTGATCTATACCAATAAATCTCCCCTTGGCAGAAAGTTTCTTACATACCTCAATGGCATGTCCCGCTCCTCCTAAAGTGCCATCCACGTAGATTCCGTCCGGCTTTACCCTTAAGCCCTGGATAGTTTCTTCCAGTAATACAGATTTGTGTTCAAATGTCATATCCGTCTCCTGTCTGGATTTCCCCGGCGAACTGCTCAGATGATAATGCCCATATCCTGCATACTTTCTGCAATACTGTCCATATCATCATAATTGCAGTTTTCGCTCCACTTTTCTTTGCTCCACACTTCAATCCTGTTCAGATTTCCTGTTAAAACCACATCTTTCTCCAGACCAGCGAATTCCCGTAACGTCTGAGGAACGAGAATCCTCCCCTGCTTATCCAGCTCACATGTAGTCGCACCTGCAACAAAGAATCGTGAAAAGGTTCTTGCGTTCTTATTCGTAAGTGGTAAAGCTCTGAGTTTCTGTTCAAACACTTCCCATTCTTCCATGGGATAAATGGAAAGACAACCGTCAAGTCCCTTTGTCAGAACGAACTCTTCCCCTAAGAGTTCCCTGAACTTAGAGGGAATAATCATACGCCCCTTCGCGTCGATTATATGATTGTACTCTCCCATGAACATAAAACTCACCTACTCTCGTAAGTGCAAGTCTCCCCCTCGCACTCCGCAGGGTGTCAATGGTTCACTCTGCCATCGGCGCCCCATTTTCCACCACTATTCACCACTTTCTACCACTTATACAATTATTCTAAACTATTTAAACGTAAAAAACAAGGGAAATCTATTTTTAATTTATTAAAATTATATTAAGTTATACGCTTTTTTTCTACCTGTACCATCTTTCTAAAAAAAAAGAAAGTACAGGATTCCAACGGGATTTCCTGTACTTTTTTATTTATTCCACGGTTTTTTCTTCCATTGGTTCCGAAAAAGCTTCCGGATCTTCTCCACCTTCATCCTCTTTCGGAAAACTTTCTGTTCTCCATGCATCCGCTATATGAGCATACCGGGAATTTTCCCAGTTATCAGAATCTGTTTCCTCTGACTTTCCGAAAGCAGTATCATCTGGCATTTCTTCCTGTGAAGCCAGGAGATCATCCGCATTCTCCCCAGATACATCATGTTCGATGTCAGGTTTTTTTTCTTTTCCCGCCTGTCCGGCATCATCCTTCTCAGTTTCTTTTCTGTATGCTTCTTCCTGAGCCTGATATATTTTTTCTCTTCTTTGCTTTCTCGCCGCAGCCCGTTTCCTGCTCATAGTTCTTTTTATCATCACTGCCGGTACAAAAAACAAAAACAAGACTGCCGAAATCACTATGCCGATACCAATTTTTGTTCCGGGAATATAAAGCTTATCTGTACGAATCCATTCGAAGAAAAACCTTCCCAGTCCATATCCAGCCAGATAAAACATAAAAATTTCGCCGTGAAACTTCTTTTTTCTCTTAACTACCAGAAGAATCAGAAACAGAAGCAAACACCACAGGCTCTCGTAGAGAAACACAGGACTTACCTGAATATAGGAAATTCCGCCTTCAGAAATCAGATTCTCCCTCATCAGTTCTGTTACTTCCCCTGAACGGACTGCCGAAATGGGAAGCTGCATGGCAAAGATACCTTTGGTATATTCTCCAAAGGATTCTCTGTTAAAAAAGTTTCCCCAGCGTCCCACTGCCTGTCCTATCAAAATTCCCATAACCGCCGTATCTGCCATCTGCCAGAATGGAAGACTACTGATTTTGCAGAAAAGAGCTGCTGCCAGTATCCCCCCCAGAAGTCCTCCGTAGAACCAGATTCCTCCGCCTCTCAGATTAAAAATCTCCATGGGATTTCCCCTGTAAAGCGTCCAGTTCAGCCCTACATAGGAGATCCTGGCTCCCACCACAGCCGCTGCCAGAGAAAGAATTATCATATCAAGATATTTATCCTGATTCTGGTTACTGCGCTTTGCTTCAAGCACCACAAAGGAGATGCCAAGAATCATTCCCACAGCAATGAGAATCCCGTATATGGTTATTTCAAAACCGAAAATCTGAAATGATTTCGGCACATAATCAAATCCAAGTCCTAATTTAGGAAAACGAATCGACATCTCCATACATCACCTGTTTATACGTTAAATCTGAACAGAATCACATCGCCGTCCTGAACAACGTATTCTTTCCCTTCCATTCGTACCAGACCTTTTTCTCTGGCGCCTGCATAAGAACCACAATCCAGAAGATCCTGATAATTGACAACTTCAGCCTTAATAAAGCCTCTTTCGAAATCTGTGTGAATTTTTCCTGCAGCCTGAGGAGCCTTCGTTCCAATTTTAATGGTCCATGCCCTTGTCTCGTCTTCTCCTGATGTCAGGAAACTCATAAGACCAAGGAGATGATAGCTTGCACGTACAAGCTTCTCAAGACCTGATTCTGTAAGCCCAAGATCCTCCAGAAACATCTTCTTCTCATCGTCATCAAGCTCTGCGATTTCCTGTTCAATCTGTGCGCAAATCACAAAAATCTCACTGTTCTGTTCTGCCGCAAATTTACGAACTGACTCCACATGAGCATTGGATGCACCGTCATCTGCAAGATCATCTTCCGTAACATTCGCAGCATAGATCACCGGTTTCCATGTAAGGAGATTATAAGTTCCCATCCATCCTTCTTCATCCTCTGACTCCAGTTCCATGGAAATTGCCATCTGTCCGTCTTCCAGATGCTTCTTTACCTTCTCAAGGAAGTCAAGTTCTTTTGCTGCTTCTTTATCCATACGGGCTGTCTTTGTTACTTTTGCGATTCGTCTCTCAAGAATTTCCAAATCTGAGAAAATTAACTCCAGATTGATAGTTTCAATATCACGAAGAGGGTCAATGCATCCATCCACATGAATGACATTGGAATCCTCGAAGCAGCGTACAACGTGGACAATCGCATCCACCTCACGAATATTTGCAAGGAACTGGTTTCCAAGACCTTCTCCCTTGGAAGCGCCTTTCACAAGCCCTGCAATATCTACGAATTCAATTACTGCTGGGGTCACTTTTTTAGAATGATAGAAATCCCCGAGAAGCTTCAGTCTCTCATCCGGTACTGTTACAACGCCCACATTCGGGTCAATCGTACAGAACGGATAGTTTGCAGACTCTGCTCCTGCTTTTGTCAAAGAATTAAACAATGTACTTTTTCCTACATTAGGTAAACCTACGATACCAAGTTTCATTTTCTCTATTTCCTCCTAATATTCCTATAATATGGTAATTAATTTTTTTGTCAGATTTTACCTGTATTTCTTCTCGCAAAAAGCCATAATACAGTATCTTCTATTATACCATACCATTTTATCTTTGTGAATATTCAGTTTCAATTTCCCTTTTCCTGCTCCTGAATTTTAATAACCAAACGCAACCCCCCTGGCAATAAAAGCCCCCAGCATATCCGGTAAGCGAAAATACAAAAAATAACCATAGAACTTCCTAATTGAAATCCTATGGTTTCTACTTTTCTTGTCAGATATTTTTCATACTTTCCTGATATCCTGACTATCTGCATTCTTCATATTACCAGCTCATTCCACCCAATGTTTCCGTTCCCGGCAACAATATCCGAAATTTCTACAGCGCAAATATTTTCTCCCTTATAATTTGTCACTTCTCCTCCTGCTTCCTGTACCAGAAGCAGACCAGCTGCAAAATCCCATGGCTTTAATCCTCTTTCCAAATATCCGTCCAGACGTCCGGAGGCTACACAGGCCAGCGAAAATGCTGCAGACCCCAAACATCTGATATCTTCACATTGCACAAAGATATTTTTAAAAAGTTCGAAATTCTCTTTTGCACACTCCTTTTGGTAAGGACTTGTCCCTACTGCAATCAAGCCTTCTTCTATGGTTTTCGCGGTACTTACATGAATCTGTTCTCCGTTTAAGAAAGCCCCTTTTCCTTTTTCTGCATAGAAGAACTCCTCTGCATAAGGTCTGTATATGATTCCCAGCTCAATATTTTCCCCACCCCATAGCGCCAGGGATAATACGCTGATTCTCATATCATGAATCAGATTTGTTGTACCGTCAACAGGATCTAAAATCCATACGGGATAAGAGAAATCGATATTTCCATTTTGTTTTTCTTCTCCCATAAACTGAATTTCCGGAAATTCCAGTTTCAGCCTTTCCTGCATATACGATTGCACCTGCATGTCCACTGCTGTTACAAAATCAGCTTTTCCTTTTTGAGAAATTTCTCCTGCACTTTTGCGATTCATAAACATGGCGCCTGCTGTTTTTACAATCTCTTCTAATTTTTCCATTTCTATTTTCATAATTTCTTATACGCCTTTCTTGCTCTCCTGCGGATCATTCATTTGCAGAAATTGCCTTTTTCACATATCCTGCCGACAGAACCAATACAAGTATCGTCATTACAAGGGAACTGGCACTTGCAAAACCAAATTTCAGGGTTTTAATTCCATAAGTGTACATAAACTGAGTAATCGTAGAAGTCGATCCCGCCGGACCTCCCCCTGTCAAAATATTTACCTTTTCAAACAGCCTAAAGGTATCAATCGTACGAAGCATGGCACATAGAGCAACTCCTCCTGAAATATTCGGGAAAACAACATAACGAAAGGTCTGAACATATCCTGCACCGTCAATTGCCGCTGCCTCCTTCTGACTTTCAGAAACCCCTTGAAGGCATGCATAAATCAAAAGAAATGCAAAAGGTGTATTTTGCCATATGTCAATCACAAGAATCGTTCCGAAGGCTGTTTTCATATCGTAAAACCAGTTATATGAGGGAATCCCCAAATCTTCAATAATGTGTGTCACAATTCCATAGTTAGGTGAAAGCATCATTCTCCAGATTAATGCAACAGTTACAGCCGGAAGGAGATAAGGAAGCAGTACCAGTGTCCGAAAAATTTTTTTTCCTTTTTTCAGACTGTTTACATACAATGCCAAAAGAAGTCCCAGCACAATTTCAACTGCAACCGCAATTAAGGTAAATAAAATTGTGTTCCAGACAGACTGGCGGAAAAAAACATTGGAAAACAAATCCTTATAATTTTTCAGACCAATCCAGGAATATGTTCCCTTTAAATAATTGTAGTCAGTAAAACTATATAATACAGTAAAAATAACAGGATACACCGTCATAACCAGTATAACAGCCATAGCCGGCACTGTCATCTCATAAGCAAACAGGGCTTTACAGCCCTGTCTCTTTGCACTCTGTTTTTTCATAAAGATCCTCTCTGTACTTAGGCCATTAGATTTTCCAACTGATCCTGTGCATCCTCAAGCCCCTGATCTACAGTTTTTGTCCCGGCTATAATATTTCCCATTTCTGCACCGAGAATATTTGTAAACTCTGTCCATTCTGCAATAGCCGGACGATACACACCCTGATCTAAAGCATCACATACTGTAGAAAGATGCGGGTAATCTTTTAAGATTTCCTCATTTTTCAAAACGCTGTAGCGACATGGAACACCTCCATTTTTCACACTTTCCAGCTGCACCTCAGGGCTCATAATATACTGAAGAAGCTTCATTGCAAGATCCGGATTCGGGCTGTTTGCCGGAATTCCAAGGCACCATGTTCCATATTCCGAAGTGTTATAGGTTTCTGCGCCTTCTTTTACAGCTGTCGGGCTTACCATATAATTTGCAGCACTGTCAGCAGACGGTACATACCATCCCGGCCATCCGATTGCCAATGCGGAGGAACCGTTATCAATAGATGCGCTGACATCATCCTTGGACATAGCCATTCCCGTGCCAATTAATTCTGTATAGTACTCCACTGCCTGCTTGAATTCCGGTGTGTTAATTGTTGGCTGATTGTTCTCATCTACTACCCAGCCGCCGTTTGCCAAAAGAACCGGAAGGAAGTCCGAAACAATATTATCCGGTGTATCTCCACGATAAGCAAATCCGTTTTTTCCGACCTCTTTTTCCGCTTTTGCCACATTCATGAGATCTTCCAAAGTCTTGATATCCTCTGGTTTATATCCCGCTTCTTCTACATTCGCTTTATTATATAATAAAACCGTAACGTTACCAAAATAAGGAGCCAGATAAATATCCTCATCTTTTTTACATATTGTGGTTGTATTTGGAATAATATCTTCGTCAAAGGTATATCCCATCTCGGAAAGGTTTGCCAGTACATTATTTTCGGTGAATTCTGCCATCCAGCTTCCATCTACCATGCAGAGATCATAAGTCCCCTCTTTGTTTGCCGCGTCTAAAGTAATGCCTGTATGAAGATCATCAAAAGACATATCCAAAGTTTCAATTTCACAATTATTTTCCTCTTCAAATTGGGGAAGAGCTGCTTTTAATACATCTGCATAGCTTCCTCCTCGAAGAATCAGAGTCATTTTTGTCGGTTCTCCCTCTTTTTTGCCAGCAGCATAAACATTTACAGCTGACGGCACTACGGTTGTTGCTAAGGTCATGCATAAAACACTTGTTATCAGTTTTTTTAAGGTCATGTTTGTTCCTCCATGAAAAAGTATTTTTGTTTTTATATATCGAAAACGAAATATGATATATTCCGATTTTCACTCTTTTACCGCACCGCTTGAAAGTCCGCTAATCAGATAATTCTGTGCGAATAAAACAAATAATGCCATTGGAAGGAAAGATGTAATTCCTCCTGCTGAAACCAATCCAAAGTTTGTGACGTTATCTTCTGTATTCAATACCGCCAAAGCCAGCGGAATGGTGTAATTTTTAGGCGAACGGGTCAAAATTATGCTATATGTATATTCATTCCAGGAATACATAAAAGATAACATGGCAACCGCTGCTATCCCCGGTAACACAAGCGGCAAAATAATCTTAAAGAAAATCTGCCACTCAGATGCCCCATCCATTTTTGCGCTTTCTTCCATTTCTTCCGGAACATCCTTAAAGAAAGTAAGCATAAACCAAATTACCAGTGGAAGATTAATTAAAATGCAAGCCAGGATAATAGGTAGTCTTGTTTCTAAAATTCCTAATTTTCCAAAAATAATATATAACGGAATAATAAAAGCAACCGGAGGAAGAATACGAATCAGAAAAATCCATCCTGTCATTGGCTTTCTCACAGGAAAATCAAATCTTTTTCTTGCCAGTACATAACTGGTGCAAAGTCCTAATACCAGTGAAAAAAACAATGAAACAATCGAATTAATCAAACTGTTTTTCAATGCCACATCAAATCCTTTATCCTGAAAAAGCTGTCTGAAATATTGAAATGTAATCCCCCTTGGAATCAAAGATATGGCCTCCATATTTTGATTTGCCGGGCGTATGGCCATGAGTAATAACCAATATATAGGAAACAATGCAATAATTAAAATGATGCCTCCGGCTACTGCCTTTGCTCCGGTAATCCATATATTTTTCCTCTTTATTTTCATAGCAAACCTTGTTATATTTCCTTTCTTTCATATCTGTCTGACAGTTTGTGCTTTTATCTTATCATGGGGTACTTTTCTTCATCTATCCCGACAAAGTAAAACTTTGTAAAATTTTCTGACAGTAAATCCTTGAAATTTTCTAATTTTCCTGAATTACTTTTAACAATAAGTGGATAGATTAAATCAATTTTGTTTTATATAATGAGATGGGAAACATAAGACATGAAACCATTTCCAAATATCTTTCGTCTCAACATCATTACATATTAAGGAGAATATATTTATGATCATCTTACATCTGACTGACATACATGCTGATATTCACAATCCGGAAAACTTTCTCTTTCGCTTTGAGTGTATGTTAAAAGCACTTTCCGGACTTCCATCAGACTGGAAACCGGATGTCATCACCCTGACCGGGGATTTTGGATATCATGGTATCAGGCAGGAATTTCAATTATCAGAAGCCTGTATTCAAATGTTATTTAAAGAAACAAAGCTTTCCGGTGCCCAGACAATTGCCTGTGAAGGAAATCATGACGGAGAATATACGGGCTCCCGGAATTCATTTAAAGAATATAAAAATTTTTTGACACGTATGGGAATTGAATGCCACAGCCTTTGTATAGACGGCATCTCCATATTTTCCCTAAACACCTGCACGCAAACTACTCCTGCTCTTTGTGATCACGCTGTTCTTGTACCGGAACTATCACTGACGCTTCTCGAAAACAGTGTACTTATTATGCACCATCCTCCGTATCTCATAAACCCTCTCCCCAGTATGAAGACTATGGTCAAAAATTGCAGCCTGATTCTCAGCGGACACATCCATCCTAATTCCCCTTCCGTTTCCCATTTTGGAAATGCTCTTTCTGAAAACGGCTGCGCATTTACCCCCGCTTCTCCCGAATCGTTCTGGGGGTGTCAGCTCATACGTTATCAGAAGAATCTTCCCCTTTCCACGATAGAAGTAGGCAGTCTTATTACCGCTTCTATGGAAAAGCCAGATTTTCAATTTTTTGTCAAAGAGTATTCTTTTTTATAGTTCTCCCATTCTTCTACATGTTCTGCCCCAAACCGACCAAACAAAAAAACTCCGATAATATCTGGTTAATTCCAGAAATTATCGGAGTTTTTCCTATTCAGTCTCTTGACATAATCATCATCAAATAACCGGAATCATAGGAAATTTTTCCTACTTCTTCCTTTATTTCATTGCTCACAGTCAATCCACAGTCTCTTGCTGTAAGATGATAGTCCTTTAAAGGGTAATAAAATCCCTCCAGAGTCAGTCCCATTACATCTCCTCCCATAGGGAAAAAGGAAACATATTTTCCGAATTGTTCCTCTTTTTTTATCAATGTTTCCTTATCTGCAAGACATATGTAATTATTGACATCTGTTATAGCTACTGAAATCCCCAGTTCCTTCCCCAGCAAAAGAAGTTCCATGTTAGCCATCACATGATCCAGTCTAGTTCCCGTAGCTCCCAGTATAAGAACCTCTTTCGCTCCTCGTTCCACTGCAAGACGGAGAGCAGACTGAGTATCCGAATCGTCTTTCTCAGGCATTAATTTTTTCACCTGAATTTCCTCGTGAGACAAAAGATATTCTTTTCCCTCATCTGAAAGGCTGTCAAAATCTCCCACTGCCTCATTAGGAGCCAGTCCTGTTTTCATAAAAAACTCCAGTCCCTTGTCTGCCGCAATAAAATGAAGTTCTTCTACTTTTTGTTTTTCCTGTATTTTCTTTAAAAAATCGAGGGCAAAATCTGTCTGGATATTGCCCCCGCTTACGATCACTGTATCTATCATACTGTTCCTCGTTATTTATTCCTCGCTGAGTTCATTCATCTTTGTAAGGATTTTTTTCACATTTGTCTGAATGTCTCCATTAAAAACATAAGAACCTGCAACGATAATATTTGCACCTGCTTCTATTACTGTCTCCAGTGTACCATCTGCAATTCCGCCATCGACTTCCACATCAACATCTAACTCTTCTCTACTGATCAGTTCACGAACTTCTCGGATTTTTTCTGTACATTCATCCATATACTTCTGACCTCCGAAGCCCGGCTGTACAGTCATAATAAGGACCATATCAATATCCGGAAGAAGATGACTGATGTCATTTACAGGTGTTGCCGGCTTTATAGATACGCCAACCTTTACTCCTGAGTCCTTAATCTGCTCTACTGTTCTGTCCAGATCCTCACATGCCTCTGCATGTACAGTAATAGAATCTGCTCCACAGTTTACAAAATCCTGAATATATCTCTCAGGTTCCGTTACCATCAAATGAACATCAAAAAACATTTTTGATTCTTTACGAATAGATTTGATTACCGGCATTCCAAAAGATATGCTCGGTACGAAATCACCGTCCATAACATCAATGTGGAGCCACTCCACACCTTCTGCTTCTAAGGTTTTAATCTGCTCCCCCAGTCTGTTAAAATCTGCTGCCAATATTGAAGGGCACAACTGATACATCATCTAGCTAGTATCTCCTTTTCTCTTTCAATTCTTCGTAAAGCCCAAGATAGTCCTCATACCTGAGCTGACTGATCTTGTGATTGTCCAGGGCTTTTTTTACCGCACATTGCGGCTCGTGAATATGTCTGCAGCCCTGAAATCTGCATTTCCCCTCATATTCACGAAATTCCGGAAAATAATCCTTCAATTCCTGCTCTTCCATATCTGTAAGATATAGGGATGAAAATCCCGGTGTATCAACCAGATAGGTATCCGCTTCCACTGGAATCACCTGAGAATGTCTCGTCGTATGACGTCCTCTTTTCAGTTTTCTGCTTATCTCTCCTGTCTCCATCTGCACTCCCTCCTGGAGTGCATTGGTCAGAGAGGATTTCCCGACACCGGAGGGACCTGCTACAACTGTAGTCTTCCCTCTGAGTATCTGTCTGATTTCTTCCAGCCCCTCACCTTTGAGAGCACTGGAAAGAATTACATGGTATCCGCATCCTTTATATGTCTCACAGAGAAACTCCAGTTCCTCCTGTGCTGCCAGGTCTTTTTTGTTAAAACAGATTACAGCCGGCACTCCCTGCTGCTCCATCATGATTAGAAATCTGTCAAGAAGCAGAAAATTCGGTTTCGGATTCTCCATTGCAAAAATGACAAACGCCTGATCAACATTTGCCACTGCCGGGCGGATAAGCGCATTCCTTCTGGGAAGGATGGCTGTAATATTTCCCACCTTCTCCTTCTCGTCCAGAATTTCGATTTCCACATTGTCCCCTACCAGCGGCTTTTGATTATCCTTACGGAAAATTCCTTTCGCCTTACATTCATATACCTCATCGTTTTCTGCGTGGATATAATAAAATCCGGCGATACCTTTTATGATTTTCCCCTGCATAAATCACTCTGCCTTTGAAAATTTAATCGGATAATGACCAAGCTCCTGATACGTTCCGTTAACTTCTTCGGAAAGGTAAAGAATTCCGTCACTCACTCCCGGTGCACCTGTAATATTGAGATCATACGGAAACTGCAGAACCTGACCCTCAACTATAACAGAGGCCTTTGATTCACCACCAACTTCCTGGATCAGTTCCAGACGTACAGGACCACCCGCATATCCTGTCGGTGTATTCAGACTCTGCGTACATTTCCATACCTCACCGTTTGCTGCTGCCTGCTGCTGCGCTGCAGACTGCTGTGCTGCCAGCCCGTTATCTGTTGTTTCCGTTTTTGCCGCAGCTGGATCCGTATTTCCGGTACTGACCGTAATTGTAATACCATCATCCGGATTTACCCATTCATATGCATCCGGACTCTGAGAAATGACTTCTCCTGCCGGAACTTCTGAACTCATCTGTTCTTCAACTCTGACATCCAGGAATTTACCAAGAGTGGTAATCGCTTCGTCTCTCTGTACCCCAACAACACTCGGCACTTCAATGCTGTCTCCGTAATCTACACCACGGCTGATAACCAGAGTGATTGTATCTGTTGATTTCACAGTTGTACCGGCTTCCGGTATGGTGTAGTATGCATAACCCGGATCTACAAAAGGATAACCGTTCTCATCCAGCTCACTGTATTCTTTCTGTACGGTCACTGTGAATCCCATGTCCTCAAGAATCTGCTGTGCTTCAATTCCTGTACGTCCGTCTGTATCCGGAACATTTACTTCCTGGGCACCTTTGCTGACATAATACTGTATGATTGAATATGCCTGAACCTTTTCTCCAGGTTCAATATCCTGTCTGCTTATTCTGCCTTTCTCCTGAGTAGAAGCCTCTTCTCCCATGAACTGAATTCCAAGATGCATATCCTTCGTCATCTCTGTTGCTTCAGTTTCAGTTTTTCCTCTCAGATCAGGAACCACTACAAGACTCTCATCATCCTTCGACTGGCTCTGTTCCTGCTTCTGTTCCTCTGCCGGATTTTTATCTCCTCCGATCAGTCCCGCTGTACGGGCAATGAAAAAGATTGCCGCTATCAGAATTGCTGCTCCGCCAATAAATGCAACGATTGTAAGACCATGACTGACACCTTTCTTTTTCTTTGATTTCCGGTGTCCGCCTTTGGAAGATGTACTGCTGCTTCTTCTGCCTGTATCACGCTTCTGTTGTTTGCGTCTGTAAATTTCTTCCTCTGAATCCTCATAATCCGTCTCATTTACCTCTGCTTCCAGACTCGCAGCTTCCTGCTTGGAAATCTGTTTCGGCGTATGTTTAATCTCGCCCAGTTCTTTATCGGAAATCACCACAGTCTTAGCCTCTGTATCAACAGAAGTCAACTTAACGAAATCACCCTGAGGATCGATAAGAGAATGCTTCAGATCTGCAATCACATCCTCCATACGGCTGTAACGGCGATCAACACTCTTCTGTGTACATTTGAAAATAATCTGCTCCAGACTGTTTGGAAGATCTTCTGCATAAATGCTCGGAGGAACCATTTCTTCCTGAAGATGCTTAATCGCAATCGCCACAGTTGTGTCCCCGTCAAACGGAACCCGTCCTGTCACCATTTCATAAAGTGTGATACCAAGAGAATAGATATCACTCTTCTCATCGCTGTATCCACCTCTTACCTGTTCCGGAGAGCTGTAATGAACAGATCCCATCACATTGGAACTGATTGTATTAGAGGACGCCGCGCGGGCAATACCGAAATCTGTTACCTTTACCTTGCCGTCCATGGAGATAATGATATTCTGCGGTTTCACATCACGGTGTACAATCCCGTGGCTGTGAGCCGCCTCCAGTCCCATAGACACCTGAATTGCGATACTTGTCGCTTCCTTAACCGAAAGTCTGCCCTTCTTGGAAATATATTCCTTAAGAGTAATACCTTCGATCAGTTCCATAACAATATAGTAAACACCTTCATCGTCCCCTACATCAAATACATTTACAATATTCGGATGTGTTAGTCCGGCTGCTGCCTGAGCTTCACTGCGGAATTTACGAATAAATGTCGTATCTTCTCTGAATTCAGGCTTCAACACCTTTATAGCTACAAAACGGTTCAGCTTATGATCTTTCGCTTTATAAACGTCCGCCATTCCGCCGGTACCGATTTTCCCTAAAATTTCATAGCGTTCCGCTATAATCATTCCCGTCTTTAACATTTCTCCACCTCATTTGTGAATGGTTCTATCAATACTATTGCAATATTGTCCTTTCCGCCGTTGCGGTTTGCCTCTTCGATAAGAGTCTGCCCTTTTTCCTCAGGACATTTATCCGATTCCAATACAATTTCTTCGATCCGGCTGTCCTCTACCATGTTGCTGAGCCCGTCTGAGCACATCAGTATTGTACATCCGGGATCCAGTCTCAGATCAAAGAAATCGATATCAACTGTTTTTTCCGCACCCAGCGCCCTGGTGATTACATTCTTATCACGGCGATTTCTTGCTTCCTCAGCATTAATCTCGCCTCGTCTCACCAGTTCCTGCACCCATGAGTGATCTTTTGTTATCTGCTGAATCTTCTCGTTGACCATATAAAGACGGCTGTCTCCCACATTGGCCACATAGGCATAATTTCCCACAATAGTAGCCACTACCATGGTTGTTCCCATGCCTTTCCGTTTTTCGTCGTTCTCCGCCTGATTGATAATTTCCGTATTTGCACTTTCAATGGCATGACGGATTACTTTTACAGGATTGTAATCTGCATCCTGTCTGATTTCATCTACCACAGTCTGTACAGCATGGGAGGATGCATAGTCTCCTGCATTATGCCCACCCATACCATCTGCAACGACAAACAGATTTGGAAGATTTCCAACCGAGTTCGGGGAGGCAAACACATAATCCTGATTTGTTGTCCTTAGTTGCCCCACATCAGTAGCTGAATATACCCTCATGTCACTTCTCGCTTTCTGTTTTTTCCATATAGCTTTTTCTTAACTGTCCACAGGCACCGTCAATATCACTGCCCATTTCCCTTCTAATAGTAACATTTATTCCGCATTTTTCAAGTTTAATTTTAAAATTCTCCACAGCCTGACGGGTTGAACGCTGAAAAGAACGTTCTTTTATAGGGTTGACCGGAATCAGATTGACATGACAGTTAATATCTCCAATCTTCCCGGATAACTCCCTCGCATCCTGATCACTGTCGTTTACTCCTGCCACAAGACTGTACTCAAAGGTAATCCTGCGCCCTGTCTCAGCGAAATAATTCCTGCATGCATCCAGTACTTCATCCATTGTATATTTTCTGGCAATCGGCATAAGCTCCTGACGCTTTTCGTCATTTGGCGCATGAAGGGAAAGCGCCAGGGTCATCTGAAGTTTCTCTTTCGCCAACTCATACATTTTTGGAACAAGTCCGCAGGTAGATACCGTCAGGTTTCTCTGACTGATGTGAAGCCCGCCTTCTTCTGTAAGAATATGTACAAAACGCAAAAGATTTTCATAATTATCCAACGGTTCTCCGGTTCCCATTACAACCACATTGGAAACTCTCTCTTTGCTCAACACCTGAATTCTGTAAATCTGATCCAGCATTTCCGAAGCAGTAAGGCACCTTGTTAGACCTCCGATGGTAGATGCACAAAACCTGCACCCCATCCTGCAGCCCACCTGTGAAGAAATACACACAGAATTCCCGTGTTTATAGCGCATCAATACACTCTCTATCACATTTCCGTCATTTAAACGAAAAAGATATTTCCTTGTACCGTCAATTTTGGAAATCTGAACATCTACCATTTCCAGAGCTGTGATCGGATAATCCTTCAGTTTTTCTTTCAGACTTTTAGGTATATTTGTCATTTCGTCATAAGAAGTAACCAGACGCTCATGAAGCCAGCTGTAAATCTGCTTTGCACGGAAGGGTTTATCTCCCAATGCAGTCATCAGCGCCTTGAGTTCTTCCATATTCATAGACTTAATGTCTGTCATTTTTTATTTTCTCCTAAATCTCGCAATGAAAAAACCATCTGTTTTATGTACTCCCGGAAGAAGCTGCAGATATCCCAGTGCAGTAGTTTCACAGTGGAGTTCCTCCGGAAGATAAGGATCCAGACTTTCCAGTCTGAATGCCGGGTGATTATTCAAAAACCACATCATGTTTTCTTCATTTTCTTCTTTTGCAATGGTACAGGTACTGAATATGAGAACACCTCTTGATTTCACATACTCTGCCGCCTTATCCAGAATATTCCTCTGAAGGATTACAATATCCTCCTGCTTCTGTGGTGTCACTCTGTATTTAATCTCCGGCTTCTTGCCGATGACACCATAACCGGAACAAGGTACATCTGCAATGACAATATCTGCCTTACATTCAGATTCTACATCAAATACCGTTGCGTCCTGTACTTTCGCCTGTACATTAATAGAACCTGTCCTTCGAATGTTTTCTTCAATAAGCCCTACCTTATAATCGCTTACATCTCTTGCATCCACTATTCCATAGCCTTCCATTTTATCTCCCACATGAAGGCTCTTTCCCCCCGGTGCAGCGCAGAGATCAATAATATAATCCCCTTTCTGAGGAGCCGCTGCTTCTGCTACCAGCATAGAACTTACATCCTGTACAAGAATTTTGCCATTGATAAAAGCGTCAAGGGTAAGAATATGATTAAAATCCGAAATTTCATACGCATACGGCAGATACGGAGCCGGCTTTACCTCTACCCCCTGCTCTGTCAGACTTTTATAAATCTCCTCCTGTGAATTCAGGTAGGTTCTGCAGCGCACGGTAATTGGTTTTTCCTTCAGAAAATCAGCCAGGATCAACTCTGTTTTTTCCTCCCCGTAGTCCTGAAGCCAACGATTCACCAAAATTTCCGGCATAGAATATTTCACAGACAGATATCGAACCAGCCCTTCCTCTTTTTTGGGAAGTTCCAAACTATCTGCTTCTCTTGCAATGGTACGAAGAACCCCGTTTACGAAAGGCTTCAGATTATAAAAGCCTTTCCTCTGAGCAAGCTTCACTGCCTCATTACACACCGCACTGTCCGGAACACTGTCCATAAACTTAATCTGATAAACTGCGCTTCTCAGGATTTCCCTGATCACAGGCTTCATTTTATCTACTGTAATCTTGGAAAACGAATCTATAATATAATCAATAAAAATTCTGTATTCTAATGTTCCCTCACACACACGGGTGATAAATGCACGTTCCTGTTTGGGAAGGAACTGGTATTTGGAAAGGGCATTGCGAATAGCAATGTGACTATGTTTCCCTTCCTCTTCGATTTCAAGTAAAATTTCCAGAATCATCTCTCTGGTATTTATTCCATTAGTCACTATCTTTTTTTCCTCCGGCCAGTATGATTAGTCTTACAAGCTGTAGTATAGATGATGCCAGTGCCGCCACATAAGTCATGGCTGCTGCAAAAAGCACTTTTTTTGCCCCACTCACTTCTCCCTCTCCCAGGATTCCTGTTGTTCCCAGCATTCTCAGCGCCCTTGAGGAAGCGTTAAACTCCACAGGAAGCGTGACAAGCTGAAACAGAACTGCAAGAGAAAACAGAACAATTCCCACTGTAAGAAGAGGACGAATCGAAAAAATCAGTCCTGCCAGAAACAGTGGCCAGGAAAGTGCAGAACCTATGTTTGCCAGCGGAACAATCGCCGTTCTCAGAGAAAGAGGCGCATAATTAATCGCATGCTGAATGGCATGTCCGCATTCATGAGCCGCTACTCCTACTGCAGCCAGAGATGTTTTATTGTAACTATCCTCAGAAAGGCAGACTCTTTTCGTCCTGGGATCGTAGTGATCCGTGAGACTTCCGGAAATCGGTACAATCTCCACATCTGTGATACCGGCAGCTCTGAGAATCCTCTGCGCCGCCTCTGCTCCCGTATATCCTGAAGCGCTTCGTACTTTTTTATATACGGAAAAGGTACTTTTAAGCTTTGCTGACGCCGCAAGCGAAATCAGCATTCCTATGATCAGCAGAAAATAAGTTGGATCAAAACCATAATATCCGTATCCGTACATCTAATCACTCCTTGCAATTCTTTAAGAGAGTTCCCTCGTCAATTTTGTAACCGCGCAGGAACGCATCTGATTCCATACGCTTCTTACCCTCAAGTTGTACCTCTGTAAGCACCAGAATATCTCTGCCGCAGGCTACATGAATACCTGCTTTATCTGCCTTCACTACTGTTCCGGGTTCCACAGTATTTTTTTCATCTGTGCAGGCTCCTCCGATAATTTGTACTACCTCACATCTCCATACCTTCAGAGTTTTTCCATTAAGATAAGTATATGCGCTTGGCCATGGATTCATACCACGAACAAGACGCTCCAGCTCATCGGCACTTTTTGAAAAATCCATAAGTCCCATCTGTTTGGTAATCATTGCCGCGTACGGAGTCGGGCTTTCTTCAGGCTGTTTCTCATAGACAGCCGTTCCGTTCTCAATAGACGGCAGTGTTTCTATCAGAAGTTTTGCACCCTCTTCTGCCAGCTTATCGAAAAGACTTCCACCTGTCTCTTCTTTGTCCAGAGGGACTGTGACTTTTGAAATCATATCTCCTGTATCAATTCCCTCTCCCATTTTCTGAATAGTAACACCAGATTCTTTTTCTCCGTCAATGACTGCCTGCTGAATCGGCGCTGCTCCCCTGTATTTCGGAAGCAGGGATGCATGGATATTGATACATCCGAATTTGGGCAGTTCCAGGATTTCTTTCGGTATGATCTGACCAAAGGCAGCTACTACGATGATATCCGGATTTATTTCCCTCAGAAACTCCAGAAATTCCGGATTATTTCTCACCTTTGCCGGCTGTACAACTGCGAACCCATGCTTCATCGCTTCTTCCTTCACGGGAGTAGGCATCAAAACCTTACCTCTTCCCTTTGGTTTATCCGGCTGTGTCACAACTGCAGCCACTTCATATCCTGCTTCTGCAAGCGCCTTCAAAGGCGGCACTGCAAAGTCAGGTGTTCCCATAAATACTATCTTCATATCTTCTTATTCCTCGTCATCGTCATAAGTTACACGGTGAAGCTCACCTTCTACAAGTTCTGTATAAATATGTCCGTCCAGATGATCAATTTCATGGCAGAAGGCACGGGCAAGAAGTCCCTCTCCCTCGTACTCTACTTCTTCCATATTAATATCAAGAGCTTTTACTTTCACATAGTTCGGACGTGTTACCTGTCCGGCCATTCCAGGCACGCTTAAACATCCCTCATCTCCTGTCTGCTCACCTGCAGTTTCCAAAATAACAGGATTGATCAATACAATCGGACCATCTCCCACATCGATTGTTACAATACGTTTCAGAATTCCTACCTGTACTGCTGCAAGTCCGACTCCCATTGCATCATACATGGTGTCAAGCATGTCGACGATAAGCTCACGGTTTCTCTGTGTCATCTCATCTACTGGTCTGCTGACCTTATTTAATACGGGATCGCCTTCTGTTCTGATTTTTCTAAGTGCCATCTTTCTTCTCCTTTTCTTTCTGACCTTTTGCTTTTCTTATCTGTCAGCTAAAGTCAAATTGTATATATATTTTCCGGAAACCGGAATTTATGTCAATATATTTCTCCAGTTTATTTTTTATGACAACCAGAGTTCTGTATTCTTCATGTTTTAAATAGATTACCTGTCTGTAAATATCTTTTATTTTCCCTACCGCAGCACAGGCAGGTCCTATTACATGGAGATCCTTTTCTGGGTATACTCTGCGGATATAAAGCTCAAGATAATGCATCGCCTGTCCCAGAAGCTCCTCATCTGCACAGGAACCAAGAACCGCCATCATATGAGCTGCCGGCGGATAATCCAGAAGCATCCGGTAACTCATTTCTTCCTCATAAAAAGCACGATAATCCTGAGCTGCTGCAGCCTGTATGCTGTAATGCTCCGGATGATAGGTCTGGATTACGGCTTCTCCGGGGCCTTCTCCTCTTCCGGAACGCCCTACTGCCTGGCAAAGCAGCTGAAAGGTTCGCTCTCCGCACCGGTAATCCTCCGCATTAAGAGAAATATCTGCCGCGATCACTCCTACCAGCGTAACAGCAGGAAAATCGTGTCCCTTGACAATCATCTGCGTTCCTATAAGAATATCTGCTTCATGGGCTGCAAAAGAAGCCAGGATTTTTTCATAACTTCCTTTATTTCGTGTAGTATCATAATCCATCCGAAGAATTCCTGCCTTCGGAAACTCTCTTTTCAGTACCTGCTCTATCTGCTGAGTTCCTGCTTTGAATCCTCCTATATAAGGAGAGCCGCACACCGGACATTTCTGAGGTTTAAATTCTTCGTAGCCACAGTAATGACAGATTAGTCTTCCGTGACTGTGTTCGGAAAGAGATACATCACAGTGAGGACATTTCATCACATGACCGCAGGAACGACAGGATACAAATCCGGCAAATCCCCTTCTGTTCAGAAAAAGCATCGCCTGCTCTCCTTTATTCAGCCGGTCTTTCAGAACATCTTTCAGCTTCCGGCTTAATACAGAACGGTTTCCTGCTTTTAATTCTTCCCGTAAATCCACAATTGATACCTGGGGAAGCGGTCGGTTCCCATATCGCCTGTTAAGTCTTACAAGAGCGTACTCTCCGCTTTGAGCGCGGCTGAATGCCTCAAGAGAAGGTGTTGCAGAACCAAGCACAACCTTTGCGTTTTCCAGAGATGCTCTGTAAATTGCAGTCTCCCGCGCATGATATCTTGGACTGTTTTCGCTTTTATAGCTGGCTTCATGCTCCTCGTCAATAATGATAAGCCCCAGCCTGTTAAAAGGGGTAAACAAGGCGGAACGGGGACCTACCATAATCTGGATTTCCCCTCTCCTTGCTCTCTTGAACTGCTCATAGCGCTCTCCCTGTGAAAGTCTGGAATTGATAACAGAAACCTTATCTCCGAATCGACCACAGAATCTCTGCACCGTCTGATAGGTAAGCGCGATCTCCGGAATCAGTACAATTGCCTGTTTCCCCTGTTTCATTACATACTCAATCAGTTTCATGTAAACCTGAGTCTTTCCGCTTCCTGTTACTCCTTCAATCAGCACCGGTCTGGGCAACGGTTTTTCCCATTCTTCAAGAATCTCCTCTACCGCCTGTTCCTGCTGATTCGTAAGAGGAAATTCTCCTGTTTTTTCAACTGTCTCTCTATCTATGGGAATTCTCGGAATTTCATTCGTCTCCAAACGTATGATGCCTTCTTCAGCGAGCTTTCTGACTACAGAAGTCGTGGCATTTAATTTCTTCACAGCCAGAGCATGATCGATACGTTTCTCATCCAAAAGTGCCCTGACAAGCCTTGCCCTTGCCTTACACCGGCTGTTTTCCAGCTCTTCAAGGATTTTCTTAGCTCTTTCTTCGGATATGTTCAGGCATATAACTCTCTTTTCCTTTGCCCTGACCGTTTCTTGAATCGGAAGCACTGTTTTGAGCGCCTGAATCATAGTCGAACCATAATTTTCTTTCATCCAGGATGCAAGAGCTATGAGTCTTGATTCCGTAGTCTCCTCATTGCTGCAAAGTCCACAGATTTCCTTCATCTTTTCAGGCTCAAATTTAGCTTCCCCCGAAAGTCCGATAACATATCCTTTCCTTATATTATTACTTTTTCCAAAAGGGATGGAAACTACCATCCCCATCTGTATTTCTTTTTCCAGCGCTTCCGGCACTATATACTGGAAGCTCCTGTCCAGTTTTTCATGGGAAATATCTATAATAATGTCCGCATATATCATTGAAATCTGCTCTTTCTTTATTTCCCTTCAAGAATCTCCCTGATCAGCACACGCTCATCCATAGGATATTTCTTTCCTTTGATTTCCTGATAATCCTCATGTCCTTTTCCTGCAAGGACAATAATGTCTCCCGGCTCACCGTGATGAATTGCATAGGCAATCGCTTCTTTTCTGTCTATAATCTCAACATACCTGCCGTCTGTCTTCGCAATTCCTGTCTTGATATCATCAATGATTGCCTGTGGTTCTTCATTGCGGGGATTATCAGATGTAATAATTGTAAGGTCTGCCAGACGACCGGAAACCTCTCCCATTTCATAGCGACGCAGTCTGGAACGATTGCCTCCGCATCCAAACAGGCATACAAGTCTGTGCGGGTTATATTCTCTTAAAGTTCCAAGAAGACTCTCCAGCGCCATAGCATTATGCGCATAATCAATCATCAGAGTAAAGTCGTCCGATACTTTAATCATCTCAATGCGTCCCTTTACCCTCGCCACCTTCAGGGCTCTGATAATGTTTTCCTCTGAAACATTGAAATGACGGCAAATTGCAATTGCTGTCAAAGAGTTGTAAATACTGAATTTACCAGGAATATCAATTTCTACCGGAAAATCAAGGAGTCCGCGAAGATGATAGGAAATTCCCAGATATCCCTTTCCTCCGGTCAGTTTTGCGTCCTCTGCACGCAAATCCGCATCCGGTGAAAATCCGTAGGTTTCCAATTCACAGGTATGCCCTTCGATTATCTGCCGGAAATGTTCATCGTCTCTGTTTACAATCCCTACCCTGCACTGCTTCAGAAGCATGGATTTGCATCTGAGATAATGGTCAAAATCCCTATGTTCATTTGGTCCGATATGATCCGGTTCAATATTTGTAAAAATACCGAAATCGAACACAAAGCCCTGCGTTCTGTGAAGCATCAGCCCCTGAGAGGAAACCTCCATAACCACACAATCGCATCCGGCATCCGCCATTTCACGAAAATATTCCTGTACAACATAAGACTCCGGAGTTGTATTAGCAGCCGGAATCACCTTATCACCTATAATTGCTTCAATCGTTCCGATAAGTCCTACCTTATACCCGGCATTCTCCAGAATGGACTTCACCATATATGTAGTTGTCGTCTTTCCCTTGGTACCTGTAATACCGATGACCTTCAATTCTTCTGCCGGATATCCGAAATAAGCTGCCGAAATAAACGCCATCGCATAGCGGGTATCCTTTACAAGAATAACAGTGACATCCTCCGGTGCCTCTACCGGTTCCTCCACCACCAGGGTCTTCGCCCCTTTTTCCAGTACATCCGGAATAAATTTATGTCCATCGACAACAGCGCCTCGGATACAGATAAAAAGGGAATCCATTTCAACTTTTCTAGAATCGTAAACAACAGTGGTCACATCCCTGTCTGTACTTCCCTGCAGGCAGGTGTAATCCAGACGTTCTAATAAAGATAGTAATTTCATGATACTGCCTCCTGTCGTAATTTTGATTGCTGTTCCTCTTTCACAGCATCAAATTATACTCCTTATTAGAATATCACACCTAAACCGCCTTTTCAATCACTGCTTTTTCCTTTCCGCTTCCAAAAAACGCCTGCCGCTGCCAAAACCGCAAGGCTTAAAAGCATGAGGAACCCTCTAATCTCCGTATTATCCCCTGTCTTTGGCTGAGAGGATGACGGATATGCGCTTTTTCCCAGCCCTGAAGACTGATAATCCACCTGATAACCATTATATGGATTTATCGTCGGAGTCGGCGTATACATTGTCACATTCACTCTTGACTGCGACTCATAAGTTTTGGTCCCTGTTTCTTTAGAAATAACTGTCACCTGATTGATCAGTTCCTGCGAAGTAACATACTGAGGAAGAGTTACTGACGCCTGCAGGGCAAACGTCTCCCCGGGTGTAATCTTTTCAATCAGAGCCTGTGTACCTGAAGCATTTAAAGTCACGCCCTCTTTCGGGAGAAACTTTGCCTGCACACTTGCTCCCAGAAACCGCTCTGTACTCAAAACAGAATGAAGTGTGCGTTCTCCTGTATTGCGAATACAAATCTGATAATTAACAGTATCTCCGGGATAAGCCTCTGTGCGATCCGCTGTCTTTTCCACTGTAAAATCTGCTTTCAGAGGAATAATATTCACTTCCGTAAGAACTTCCTTTCTTATTATTTCTCCTTCTTTTTGGGGACTGGCAGCCTGAGCTGTAACCTTATGTACAAATCTTCCCTCCTCTCCTTCACCAAGCTGAACTGTCATATAAAGGCTTACCGTTTCTCCTCTGCCCAGCGCGGGAATAACCGCCTGCCTCCCCTGAACCTGGACTCCCTGACCGGCTTCCCATACAGCCTTTATCTGTCCCGGATCTGTTCTCTGAGATTCAAACTCACTCTTTATCACAATATCTTTCAGGTTCATATCTCCCGTATTGACTGCCTGCATTTCATACACACAGGAATTTCCCGCTTTTATTTCCCGTACACGCGACTTTAATTTTAATTCAAAATCTGCTGTTCCTTCTGCCACCTCAAGAACAGGAGCTGTCCCCTGTGCCAGAATCGTGCTGTCCATCCCCCGTATTTCCAGAAGATGCATACCCGTTCCTGCGCAATCTTTATTCAAAGGCTCATCCTGACTGATCGGAAAGCTGCTTACCGTTGCCGGATATCTGTACTCTTCTCTCAGCACAGCTTCAAAATCGAGACGCAGCCTGTCTTCTGTAAGTTCAGACAGCTTCACAGGATATACAACCTTATAAAGAACAACCGCTTCTCCCTTCTGATTCACTGCATTTACTTCTTCAATCCAGCTGCTCTCTGGCATAGTGTCTTCTATCGGCTGAAAAAATTCCGAAATATAATTTTCCACCAGAAGCTGTATTTCCGGATTCTCAGCTCCTCCCTGAGGAACCTCCTCATATCCCTCCTCAAAAACCGGTTCTTTCCCTGCATATCCTGCAGCACAGGCTTCCTCATACTCCTCTTCCTTTAACTCTTCCCACTCTTCCTGTTCTGTCCGGGTCTCCTGTTCGGGGAATTCTTCTTCCATCACAGTTCCTTCCTCCTGCCATTCTTCCTGTCCAGGTTCGGAATCTCTGTATTCCTCCCTTCTGCATGACTGCGCAGAATCTGCCGGTTCCTCCGTAACCCCTTCTACTGTTTCTTCCTGCGGCAAATCCGATTCTTCCTGCACATCCGGCCTCTGTATATGATTCTCTCTGTACGCCAGAAGTCCATTCACTTCCATACTTATAGCCGCTCTGAACGCTTCTCCCTCCATCCACTGTGCAGTCTGTACAATACCCAGTTCTTCTTTATCCACATTGGATGCCTTTATCTCTGCAGTCTGTCCCCAATTTCCACAAACAGCTGCTGTAAAAAGAATTGCCGATAACCCCAGGCTCTTCGCCCGCTTCCATATTCTGTTTTTCATAATCGCTCCATATCTCCGGTCAAACAATTACCGGTCAAAAGTCCATCCAACAATATCTGCATTAAAACAGAACATTCATAGGCATCGCTCCTTCCATATTTAGTCATTTCATTTCATAAAAAGGATATCTGCGCCGATTCGGCATTGTGAAAGATTCTATTTCTGAAGATACAGAAATAAGATGTGTTTACCTTATCACGTTCTACCGGCAATTACAAGATATGAATGGAAATCCGAACAGATTTTAAAATTAATTTAGAAAATTTCTATTTCTTTTAGAAATGAGACATACTTTGCACACATTTTACTTATATAATATGTCTTGGATAGATGAAATACCACTCTCTATCTCCCCCCTCAAAAAAGCAGCAGCCTCCGTTCCCAAACACGGAGGCTGTTTGTTTTCCAAATATTTTTAACGACAACGTTGTTTTAAACAATCTTCTATTGCAATTCCCCATCTGTTCTTTTATAATATAACATATTGATCGCTGTTCACAGCAACATATGTGAAAAGCTGCAAATTGTTTTTACATTAATATTATGCATAAAATCTAAGAAACGAGGTATTTTCTATGAGCGAAAAAATCGTAGTCGTTGCATTAGGTCACAGAGCGCTTGGAACCACTCTTCCGGAACAGAAAGATGCAACGAAACAGGCAGCTAAGGCTATCGCAGACCTTGTAGAAGAAGGCGCACGCGTAGTAATTACCCACAGCAACGGCCCACAGATCGGTATGATTCACACAGCCATGAATGAGTTCGGTAAAGCACATCCGAATTACACCTTTGCCCCGATGTCCGTCTGCTCCGCAATGAGCCAGGGCTATATCGGTTATGATCTTCAGAACTCTATCCGCGCCGAGCTTATCTCCCGCGGTATTTATAAACCGGTGAGCAGTATTCTGACACAGGTTGTCATTGATCCCTATGATGACGCTTTTGCAGAACCTGAAAAAATTATCGGTCGTGTATTAACTGCTGAGGAGGCTGATGCCGAAGAACAGAAAGGCAATTTTGTTACAAAACTTGCTGACGGAAGCTTCAAGCGAATCGTTGCTGCTCCGAAGCCACAGCGCATTGTCGAAATCGAGACCGTACGCGCTCTGACAGAAGCGGGTCAGGTTGTTATCGCAGCAGGCGGTGGCGGTATCCCTGTTCTTGAGCAGGGAATCAATCTCCACGGTGCAAGTGCAATCATTGAGAAAGACCTTGCTGCAGGACTCCTTGCAGAAGAATTAAATGCAGATACACTTCTCATCCTTACAAGTGTTGAGAAAGTAAGCCTGAACCTCGGTAAAGACAGCGAAGAATTTCTGGATACCCTCTCTGTTGAAGAAGCCAGAAAACACATGGAAGAAAACCAGTTTGCTCCGGGCTCCATGCTTCCGAAGTTTGAAGCAGGAATCTCCTTCATCTCCAAAGGTGAAGGACGCCGTACCATCATTACAGACATTGCTCATGCGAAAGATGGCTACGAAGAAAAAACAGGTACTATCATTAAATAAAAGTGTTAAGCCTTATTTAAAAAGCCCCGCACATGGAAGCGGGGCTTTTTTGACATCCATATATGTTACTCTCCCAGATGCCAGATATCTTTATCATATTCTGCAATGGTTCTGTCGGAGGAGAAGAACCCTGCTTCGCTGATGTTTTTGAGCGCCATTTTTGCCCATTTCTCAGGATTAACAGCATAATCTGCTATCGCCTGATTTTTCCGTACAACATAGGCATTGAAATCCGGGAAGGTCTGGAACCAGTCTTTTCCTACCAGTTCGTTTTTCAGACTGTTCAGGCTATCTGCATTTCCCATTTCCATCATTTCTTTTCCGGTGAGGAAATCAACTGCACGGCGGATATTTGCATCTGTTTCATACCACTCGCGTGCGCAGTAATCGCCTTTTTCATAGCGGCGGATAACCTGTTCACTGCACTGGCCGAAAATATAAATATTTTCATTTCCCACACAGTCTGCGATTTCCACATTTGCGCCGTCAAGAGTACCCAGAGTAACCGCTCCGTTAAGCATAAATTTCATATTTCCTGTACCGGAAGCTTCCTTGGAAGCAAGACTTATCTGCTCAGAAAGGTCGCAGGCAGGAATCATTTTTTCGGCTGCCGTCACATTATAATTTTCAATCATAACAACCTGAAGCCATTTGGAAACCTCCGGATCCGCAGCAATCACCTTAGATAAAGTCAGGAGCGCATGGATAATATTTTTTGCAGTGACATAGGCAGGAGCTGCCTTTGCGCCAAAAATTGCAGTAATCGGCGCTGCCGGAAGATGTCCGCTTTTAATCTCATAATATTGATGAATAAGGTATAAAAGATTTAACTGCTGACGCTTATACTCATGGAGTCTCTTGGACTGAATCGTAAACATGGATTTCGGGTTCACAGTCACACCCTGTTTTTCTTTGAGCCAACGAGCAAGCTTTACCTTGTTGTCCGCCTTAATCTCCATGATTTTTTCCAGTACTTTCCTATCATTCAGATATGCGCCCAGTTTCTTTAATTCCATAGCATCCTTCTTAAATCCGTCACCGATCAGACTCTCAATATATGCGGTCAGCTCCCGGTTGCAGGACAGAAGCCATCTTCTGAATGTAATTCCGTTTGTCTTATTATTAAACTTCTCCGGATACATCTCATAGAAATTGTGCAGCTCACTGTTTTTCAAGATTTCCGTATGAAGGGCAGCTACACCGTTTGTACTGTGTGTGAAATGAATATCCATATGCGCCATATGTACCAGATTGTTGTCGTCAATGATAGCGGTACTCTTATCTTCCGTCTTTTCTCCTGCAAGAGCATCCAGTTTACGGATTACAGGCATCAACTGCGGAACTACCTCCTCCAGATAGGAAACCGGCCATTTTTCCAGAGCTTCTGCAAGAATGGTGTGGTTCGTGTACGCACAGGTATTTGTCACGATTTCTGCAGCTTCCTCAAATGCGATTCCCTTTTCCATAAGAAGACGAATCAGCTCCGGAATCACCATGGACGGATGAGTATCGTTAATCTGAATCGCCGCAAAATCTGCAAGATTATGGAAATCACAGCCTCTTTCCCGGCACTCCTCAAGAATCATCTGCGCACCTGCGCTGACCATAAGATACTGTTGGTAAATACGAAGCTTACGTCCTGCATCATCACTGTCATCCGGATATAAGAATAAGGTCAGATTTTTGTCTATAGCGTTTTTGTCAAATTCGATGCCTGTACCGATGATGCTTTCATCTACCGTATCCAGATCAAACAGATTCAGTTTATTGGTACGTCCGTTATAGCCTGTGACATCAAGCTGATAAAGACGCGCTTCGTATTCTTTTCCTGCAAGACTTACCGGATAAATCTTTCCTGTATCCTCTGCCCACTGCGCCGCGTTCAGCCAGTAATCCGGAGTTTCGTTCTGTGAATTATCCCTGAAATTCTGGCGGAACAATCCGCAGTGGTAGCGAAGCCCTACTCCGTCTCCGGGCAGATTCAAAGTTGCCAGAGAATCCAGAAAACAGGCTGCCAGACGTCCAAGACCGCCATTTCCAAGACTTGGTTCCGGCTCTGCTTCCTCAAGCTCCGCCATAGACTTTCCGTTTTTCTCCAGAATGGCGTTGATTTCCTCATACATTCCGAGATTAACCAAATTATTGCTTAACAGCTTTCCAATGAGGAACTCTGCAGAGATATAATATAACTTACGTCCCTTTACTTCTTTTTCCTGATTTTTGCTTTCTTCTTTTACAACTGTCATCAATGCTTTGTAAAGCTCTTCATAGCTGCTGTCCGCAATCTTCTTTCCGCAAAGAGCTTCCAGTCTTTTTTCTAACATCATGTTGAAATCCCCTTTCTATTACACAACTTTTGTTTCTTTCCGTTTTTTGTTTGTCTCTCATCTGTTAAATATATTATACCATTCCTCCACGAACAATGCCTGTACAATCTCGCCAACATATGATACAATCCTATCATTATGAAGAAACAAACAAACGCGCCGGCCAAAGACGGCGCCGGATATCACGAAACAAAAAAACATACGGAATTCATGTTTCCCTACAATGTATATCTCTGCACCATCCCCGATGATTTCCCCTCGGTTTTCCTTCACTGGCAGGATACTATGGAAATTATTTACATTAAGAAAGGAGTGGGGATGGCTCAGGTGGATCTTTCCTCTTTTGAAATACACGCAGGAGATATCATCCTTGTTCCGCCCGGACACCTCCACGGTCTGAGTCAGATTAAGGGACAGCGGATGGAATACGAAAATATTATTTTTGACATGGAATTCCTTGGAAGCAATGTGGTGGACGTCTGCAGCCAGAAGTATCTTCTCCCTCTTTTAAACAACCGGATTTCCTTTCCTGTCTGTATCACTTCGCAGGATGCCCATTATGACCGATTTTCCTCCTGCCTCAACGACGCAGACGAGCTCTGCGATAAACGACCTTCCGGTTTCGAGCTTGGGGTAAAAGCTGATATTATGCAGTTTTTTTCCCTGATTCTCCGCTATAACGACACGGACTCAGCCTCTTCAGAAGAGCCTCTTCATCTGGAACGGCTGAAGCTTGCCCTGAACTACATTGAAGAAAATTATCAGAATCCCATCCGGATTCAGGACGCTGCCTTACAGTGCGGCTACAGCGAAAGCCATTTCATGCGATGGTTCCGCCAGATGACAGGCACCAGCTTCATCGGTTATCTGAACCGCTACCGTCTGGAGATATCCTTCAAGGAACTGAAAAATTCAGAAAGAACCGTTCTGGAAATCTCAGAAAGCGTCGGTTTCGACAATCTGTCCAATTTCAACCGACAGTTTAAAAAACATTTTGGAATCACACCAAGAGAATTAAGAACGCAAAAAAGATAAAAAAACGAAAGCCCCCTGAACGTACAACAGGGGACTTTCTCTATGAGATAATCAAATCAACTCACATTTTGGATTTTCGGCTCCTGACACTTCGATTTTGCCATCTGCATAAGCCGTAATCGCAGTAGTATGCATATCCATGTCATAATCTTTGCCATATCCGTCGTCATTGTAAAGCTGATATGTTCCTTTATCTTTTATGAAATGAAGAAGCCTTAAAGAAGAAGTATCTGTCTCTTCCACACAGCAGCCGCCCTTTGCAAGAGGAACCATACTGTCCGGACGGACAAAAATGAGAACCTCATCAAGCCCTGCTTTCACATAATGGTGACCCTTGCTCAAAATCTCTGTCTCCATTTCGTTTTCACTCTTCATGCGGTACAGCTTCATTTCTTCCGGAAGATATACGTATCTGCCCTGTGCATTCTGTGTATAAACAGGCGCGATCATAATACTCTCTCCTACAAAAAGCTGATCTGATACAAGCTTCGCCTGCTCGTCTTCAGGACAGGCAAAGGCAAGAGGCGTAAACATCATTTCATCCTTCAGTACAGATTTCATAAATTCACTGTAAAGATACGGAAGAAGGGCATAGCGCAGTCCGATGATTCTCCTGAACGCATCGGTATTGCCGAACTGATAGAATTCCTGCTCTCTTGTTCCAAGGGCAGAATGATTTCGCATCAGAGGCGTAAAGATTCCCAGTTCCAGCCAGCGAAGCATCAAATCCTCGGTAGTATCGCTTCCGAAGCCGCCCAGATCCGCTCCCGTGTACATAAAGCCGCACATATTAAGTCCCGGAAGCATCTGCAGATTCAGAAGAATATGTGACCACCATGACTGATTATCACCCATCCAGATACCTCCGTAGCGGTGCATTCCGATATAGGATGCTCTGGAATACATCAGGATTCGCTTGTCAGGAGCGATTCTTTCAAAAGCTTCCTGGGCAGACCTCGTCATATAGTAACCGTACAGATTGTGTACTCTGTCGTGACGAATCTTCTCCCCTTTATAGTTATGGTAAAAGCTTTCATAATCTTCTTTTCTGTTGGCTGTTCCGAGAACAAGGTCCTTCATCTTCCAGAAATCGCCCACTTCAAGATTTTTTCCCTTAAATTCTTCCAGCCCCTCAAAAACCTCTTTTAAGTGATCCTGAGTAAAGAAAATTGCCGGCTCATTCATATCATTCCAGAAGCCTTCAATCCCCTGATCTATCAGAATTTTATATTTATTGCCAAACCATTCTCTGGCCTCGTCATTCAGGAAATCCGGAAAATGAGAGTTTCCGGGCCAAACGCCTACTGTCTGCTCTTTTCCATCGGCTTTTTTACAGAAATACCCGTTTTTGATTCCTTCCTCATAAACCGGATATCCCTCTTCCACCTTAACAGCCGCATCAATAATCGGAACAAGATGAATTCCCTGCTCCTTCATTTCCTCTGCCAGTGCCTTGAGATTCGGGAAACGCTCTTTATCTACCGTGAAGTCCTTATAGCGCTCCATATAGTCGATATCCAGATAAATACTGTCCAGCGGAATATTTTTGCTTCTGTGCTCACGGGCAACGCTGCGAATATCTTCCTCGCATTTGTATCCCCAGCGGCTCTGTCCGTAGCCAAACGCCCACTTCGGCGGAATGTAGCTTCTGCCGATCATCTTTCGGAACTCTTTCACAATAGAGAGAATGGAATCGCCTTCCAGAATATAAAGTACATAACCGCCCTCATCAATTGTAATCCGGATTTCTTCTCTTTTTCCATACCCCATGTCAAAGCAGATTTTCTGCGGAGCATCCACGAAAACACCGAAGGTTTCTCTTCCGTCCACCACAAAGAAATTATGCGCGCCGTAAAGAGAACGGATATTTTCCACATGATTCGGGTCGTCGTTGCAGTGTGACTCATATACCCATCCTCTCTTGTTGATACCTCTGATTGATTCTCCCAGACCGTAAACCGCAGTCTCCTCATCCATGTTGTATGTATAAATCCCATCAGATTCCTTTTTCAGAAAGGGAACCTCTCCCTTTGTCTCCTCCACAGCCTTTACCACTGCTTCTGTTTCAAAATATTTTCCAAGTACATATTTACGAACCATTATTTGTCCTCCTGCATTCTTTTTCCATTCTCCAGTTCTTCCAGCCTGTCAAACACTCTCAACATCTCTCCGACGCTCCACGCCTGGGCAAAGCACCCTCTTGACGAATTCGGAATCCTGCCGTCATAGATTTCCGGAAGCTGACCGATGCAGCCTTCCCTCAGCGCGCTTTCCAGCGCTTCAAGCTGTTCCTTTACAGTTTCACAGGCTTCTTTTCTTCCTCTGTTCACCTTTAAATATGCCAGATAATACGCGCCCAGCAGAAAAGTCCAGACAGTTCCCTGATGATAGGAAAGGTCCCGTTTCAACTGTTCGCCGCCATACTGCGGCACAAATTCCAGGTCGTCCTTATCCAGCGTCCGAAGCCCATAAGGAGTATACAGCTTCTCATAAACTGTGTCCACTCCTTTTCTTCATTCCAGAATTTCTCCGTGAAACTTTTTTTTACCTTTTCTGCCAGCTTTTGATATTTCCCGGGATATCCCAGCTCCTTTGCCAGCATATCCATAACGCAAAGCGCATTGTACCAGTACGCATTAATCTCTACCGGTTTTCCGTGACGGGGAGTGGGAAGAATATCATTAACCCGAACGTCCATCCAGGTCACCTGATCAAGACCTGAGCCTGCGCTGATCAGCCCGTCCTCGTCCATGTGGATATTGAAATCTGTCCCCTCCTGATAGTTCTTCATAATACTCTCCAGAACCGGCCACATTTCTTCTTCTGTACTGCGCCGCTTCCTCAAAAATATCTTTTACAGAAAGCTTTTCCTTCTTCATGGTATAAAGAATTTCCAGATATTCTGTTTTGCCTGAAGGAACTGTTTTTACAAGCTTATGGTTGATATAAGTATTTCCGTGGCTGCATCTGCCGTCGCAGGCGTCGTAAGCATAAAAAAGCCCTTCACAGAACTCCCCTTCAAAAGATACTGCTTCCCCGTTTGTATAAAAATATACTGTCATTCCCCCTGAATGTATTTCATTTCCCTCTAATGTAAACTTCTGCTCCTTTTCAAGAAGCTGTCCCTTCGCTGCAAACTGAAGGTGCGGGATAATTTCAAGCTTTACTTCTCTCTTTGTGCGGTTTTTTATGCGGTAGCGGACAGCCGCCATTTCCAGTTGCAGCCAAGAGTAGACGGATGATTGATGCGCGCCTCATTGCCAAGCCCCAGATAATCCTGAAGAGGAATAATGCAGGTATTGGCAGCGTATCATACCATGAACGGATTGTATCGTTGTCGTGAGTCCCCGTGTATACGACGCAATTTTTGTCATAATCGTGGGGAAGGTATCCTGTATCCTTATCAGGTTCAAAAGCAAACTCCAGAACCTTCATATTTGGATATCCGGTTGGCGCCGGGATCAGCTTCGGACAGGAAGGAGCTGTTGGTATCGGTGTTCCCGTCGGCTTCAAGGTCGGTGTAGGTATCGGAGATATCAGCATCATCGGCCACGACGACCCGCCTTTCTGCGCTTACCAGTCTCCTGAATGAGGTTTCCATCGGAACCATGCTTCTACACGCAAAGCTCATTGTACGAAATTCCACAGGTCCTCTTCCTTCCCTCTGTGAAACAGAAAAAAAATAAATCCCAGACAAGAAGAATCCCGGCACAGCTTTACAGCCTGCCGGGATTCCTCCTTAAAAGGGATTTTTATGATTTTTATTTTTGGTTTAGTTGGAATTATTTACAAAGTTTCTTAAATTCGTCAGCTACGAACTGAACTTTTGTTCCGATAATAACCTGAACTGCAGTTTTGCTTGGTCTGATAACGCCTGCAACACCTGCAGATTTGATAACTTTCTCATTAACCTTTGTATAGTCTTTGATTTCAAGACGAAGTCTTGTGATACAGTTATCGATAGATTTTACGTTTTCTTTACCGCCAACGCCTTCAAGAACAATTTTTGCTACCTGTGTGTAGTCGTTGTTAGCAAGTTTAACATTTACTTCATTCTCTTCATCGTCTTCACGACCAGGAGTCTTGAGGTCGAATTTCACGATTGCGAAGCGGAATACAAGGTAGAATACAAGGAATGCAGCGATTCCAAGAGGAATGATCAGCCATGTTTTCGCAGCAGCCGGAAGAGATGCTGAGAAAAGAAGGTCAGTTGCTCCTGCTGAGAAGGAGAAACCTGCACGGAAACCAAGAGCTACAGTAATTACTGTAAAGATACCGTACAGAAGTGCATAAATAACATAAAGTACAGGTGCAAGGAACATGAAACCGAATTCGAACGGCTCAGTAACACCGCAGACAAAGGAACAAACAGCTGCAGAAGCTACAAGACCGATAGCAACTTTTTTCTTGTTGTCTTTTGCACACTGGATCATAGCCAGAGCTGCACCAGGAACACCAAACATCATACATGGGAAGAAACCTGACATATACATACCAAGGCTCCATGTAACGTCTGCGCTTGTTTCGCCTGCCCAGAAATGAGTCAGGTCACCAAGACCGATAGTGTCAAACCAGAATACGTTGTTTAATGCGTGATGCAGACCTGTCGGAATTAACAGACGGTTCAGGAATGCATAGATACCAGCACCAAAAGCGCCCATGTTAGCGATACCTTCACCGATAGAAATCAGTACGGAGAAGATGATTGGCCATACAAACAGAAGAACAGCGGATACTATGATGGAAACTACGCCTGCAACAATTGCAACGCATCTTTTACCGCTGAAGAATGACAGCCAGTCCGGAAGTTTTGTGCTCTTGAATTTATTGTAGCACATAGAACCGATAACACCTGCAAGGATACCGATGAATGGGTTTGCAATTTTATCAAATGCCAGTGTGTATTTTGCATTGTCAACGATGGATGGTCTGATTGTGGAAACAAAACCTGTGTTGAGCAGTGTTGTGATCATCAGCCAGGAAGCTAATGCTGCAAGACCTGCTGTACCATCGTTATCGTCTGCCATACCTACACCAACACCGATAACAAACAGAATTGCCATGTTATCAACAAGAGCACCGCCTGCTTTTACGAGGAACAGACCGAGCTTCTGTGTAAAGCCGACAATGTCACCACCCTGCATGGTCGCAGGACAAAGCAGGTATCCGATACCCATGAGAATACCACAGATCGGAAGGCATGCTACAGGAAGCATTAAGGCTTTTCCTAATTTCTGTAAAAATTTCATACTTACTTTTCCTCCTTATCCTTTTCCCTAAATCCCTTTTATCTACAGTTCATCCGCCCGCAAGGACTCTGGGTGAACGAAACCGCGTAATTATATTTTAAACCGATTCTTCAGAAAGCCTGCAAATCCTGCCGTAGGATTCCTGGTATGATCGGCTAAAATAGCGTAATATGATTATTTCTTAATTGTCAGAATGTCGTCTCCAGGATTTACATCCATGCCGACCATTGCTTCCACATCCTTAAAGTCAGGTGTGTTGCATACGATAACAGGAGTGATCACATCGTATCCTGCCGCCTTGATTGCTTCAATATCTGCAGTCAAAAGAAGATCACCTTTCTTTACCTTCGCTCCTGTTTCTGTATGAGCTGTAAAGTGCTCGCCTTTAAGCGCAACTGTGTCAAGTCCGATGTGGACAAGAAGCTCTACACCATCATCTGTTGTAATGCTGACTGCATGAAGAGTGTCAAAAAGCAGTGCGATCTCGCCATCTGCCGGTGCATAAATGTTGCCGTCTGTCGGAATCACTGCTGCGCCTTTGCCAAGAATTCCCTCACCGAAGGTCGGATCACTTACCTGTGACAGCTCCACTGCTTTTCCCTTTACAGGGGATCCAATCATAATACCATTTGCTTTTTTCTTGAAAATACCAAACATTTGATTTCCCTCTTTCTTTCCTTTTTTGGTTACTGTGAACAGTATTTTATTCTTCCATATCCGGCAGCATACACACCCGCTTGATATGAATTGCCAAAAACATCATTTCCTCTCCTGAAATTGTTTCTCCGAAGTTCTCCCTGATGTACTCTGCCGCCTTACGGCTGCACTCCAGTTCTTTAGGATACTTCTTCTGAATCATTGCCAGAAGTTCGCTTTCCTGGTCACTCAGAAGCTCATGGCGGTATATCCTCTGTGCCAGAAACTTCAGGTGTGTAATAAATCTCTCGTAATGAAGAGATTCTTCGTCAAACTGTATTCCAAAATCCTCTTTCACAATGTCAAGTATTCCCTGAATCATCTTTGTCATTGCAAACGTATCATTGATACTCGTATCATACTCTGCATTTACGATGTGAAGAGCAATAAACCCCGCCTCATCAGCAGTAAAATTCATGCCGAGACGTTTATTCACCAGCTCCACCGCATATTTTCCAAGAAGATACTCCTGAGGATAAAATCGCTTGATTTCCCAGAGAATTGCATTCTGCAGCTTGATTCCCTGCTTCATTCTCTCAATAGCAAAGTTGATATGGTCTGTGAGAGTTACATAAATACTCTGACTGAGTTTCAAATTCATATTCTTCTTTGCATAGGAGATAATATCTGTGGATATTTGCATCCGCTCCAGAGGTATATTCTCCAGAAGTTCCTTAAACTGGTCCGCTATCTTACGGTTTTCTATGCGAAAAATCTTCTGTATTTTTTCTTCGTTTACCGGATCTCCGGGATGAGCCTTGAATCCGATTCCCGTCCCCATAACAACAACTTCCTGCCCGCTTTCATCAAAGGCAGAAATCACATTATTATTGATTACCTTCTGAATCTCCATAACATCCCCCAATGTACCTTCCTGTCAAAGACAGAATTTTCATTCCTAAGGTAAAAAGCAACTGCAATTCCTTTTGTGTCCATGTATCCTGGAATAAAAAAAACCAAACTCCACCCTGCTCTTTCCATATCAGTCAGGTATAGAATTTGGTTTTGCCTGCCTCACCAGTAACAATCCGAAAATTTCTTGCCAGTCACCCCATTCACATTCCAGCAGAATTATGCTATGTGAATAGTATCTATATTTTTTGATTAATACAATTATACTAGCAAAAATTGTGCAATGTGTCAATAGTGAGTTTCAGTTTTTCGTTTTTTTGTATAAATTCACGCTTTCGTTCGTCTTGTTCACTATAACAATTTTACATAGATTTGCGTTCTGCAATTTCTGCCATTTTTGCCTCATTAAGTCTCGTATCTCCGTGCACACGACTATATGAAAGATAACCGTTCATTCTGTCAATTTTTGTCAGATTACTGGAACCGCATACAGGACATACATCCATCTCCAGCTCCTCGTGACCGCAATCATCACAATATGCAAGGGAAAGATTCACACCTTCGTAATAACCAAGGGCCATTGCTCTGCGAATAAGCGTGCGGATTGCTTCACGGTTATATCCTATCGGATAACGCACATACTGAATCTTGCCTCCATTGCAAAGCTCCCAAAAGCGGCCTTCCAGATCCTGCTTCTCAATCGGTGTTACATCTTCTGTTACATGACAGTGGAAGCTGTTGCTCACATACGGTCTGTCAGAAACGCCCTCCACAATACCATACATCTTACGGAACTGTTCTACCTGTAAACCGCAGAGACTCTCTGCCGGTGTGCCGTAAATCGCATAAAGGTTACCATCCTCTTCTTTAAACTGGTTCACCTTATCATTAATATATTTCAGCACCTCGAGGGCAAACTGTCCATCCTCTGTGATGGACTTTCCATTATACAGCTCCTGAAGCTCATTGAGAGCTGTAATACCAAAGGAAGCTGTCATAGGCTTGAGGATCTTTCCTATTTTTTCGTTTGGCTTGAGATGTCCGCCATAAAAACCACCCTCGCAGTAAGCCAGAGGATTCGTGGAAGCACGCATCTGTCCAAGATACTCATAGGTACGGATATGAAGACTTCGAATCATCTCAAGATAAAAATCAAGCACCTCATAGAAATCTCTGCTCTCAGCCCGTGCCTTCGCAAGAATCATCGGAAGATGAAGGCTGACTGCCCCCACATTGAAACGACCTACAAAGACTGGAGTATCATTCTCATCTGCCGGATACATGCCTCCGCGCTCATACCACGGACTTAAGAATGCACGGCATCCCATCGGGCTGATTACCTTGCCATAGCGCTTGTACATACTGGAAATATAACCTTTTCCGGACATGGAAAGCCAGTCCGGATACATAGTCTGTGCAGAACAGTCCACTCCTGCTTCAAAAACATCTTCACAGCATTTGCCCTTACCGTGAATATTTTCGTCATAGAGGAACACAATCTTCGGAAATAGAACCGGTTTCTTGCGTCCTTTCTTTCCCTGACCGCCTTTATGAACTTCCAGAAGAGAAATACTGCACATTTTTTCGAACTGCTTTTGTCCAAGACCGAGCGTTACTGTCACGAACGGATAATCGCCACGTGAAGAACCTACTGTATTGAGCTTATACTCAATCCCCTGCCAGCCCTGGTCAAAGTCTCTCCTCACCTTGTCAAGAGCGTATTCAATGGCTTTTTCTTCTCTTCCCTTCCAGCTCTCATCGGAATATTTCATAAATTCTTTAATATAGTGGTCGTAGCTCTTCTGGGCATATGGAGCCAGAATCTTGTCTACCTCCGGTACTGTGAAGCCGCCGTACTGCTGAGCTGCTGTACTTAAAATAATATCACCCATAACGTCAAATGCAGTATCCAGAGTCTTCGGCTCATTGTACCACACATTTCCCATCTCAAATCCGCCACTTAACACGGAAGCCACATCGAAAAGACAGCAGTTCATAGTATCAAGACGCGCAGACTGGTCATGGATGTAAATATAACCATCCTTACATGCCTGCAGTTCATTGCGGTTCATAAAGAACTTACGATAAAGTTCCTTATTTAACTCGTTGAAAATCAGACTTCTCTTTGTGGCAACAAGCGCACTGTCTGTATTTGCATTGCTCTTGTCTCCGATATAGCGGATTGCCTGGCTCTTCGTATATACATCATCCATCATATGAATAAAATCAAGCTTGTAGTTTCTGTAATCGCGATAGCTCTTGGCAACTGCCGGGTTTACCCGCTCCAGAGCACCTTCCACAATATTGTGCATTTCCTGAATCTCAATCTCATTTTTCCCCAGAGAAGCTGCATGCTCCTCTGCGAAGCGGCAGATAAAATCCTTCTCCTTATCTGAAAATGTATATAAGATTCTGGATGCCGATTTATTTACGGCAGCTACAATCTTCTGAGAATTGAATTCCTCCCTTGTCCCGTCTTTCTTGATCACGTATATCATCGCACTTACCTCACATACTATATATAGTTAATTTATTTATATCACATCTATTTACGTACCATATCTGGTGTGTCGTTTACAAAGTATAGCACATCGTACATGAAAAAGAAAGTACCAAAAACTACATAGAGGTCAATTCGTCATATTGCTCAATCAGGAACATCATCACATAATTATTTTTATCGTCATAGCCGTTAACAAAAAGACGGTCTCCCTCATGAAGTTCAAGGACTATCTGGTTCTCCTCGTCATCAAATTCATAGAAGACCTCATTTTTTCCAGATTCGGCATATTGCACAAGAATCTCCATGTAACCATAAGGAACCTCCAAAACGTATTCCCCGGCCATGACCATTCCCTGATCAAAGGTATCTCCCACCTCAATCTCCGACTGCGTACTGTCCATAAGTCCCATAAGGAGAAGTTCTTCTGTATCAATATAGCCTTTCACCGCCTTTTTGACCTCACGTACCTGTCCTGTCTCATACTTTTCTTTTATGTATCCTACCGCTGAAGGGACAATTGCAAGCACAAGAACCACTACTGTCAGAATAACAGCAAGACGAGAATGCGTCTTCGCGCTTTTCTGCATTTTACCAAGTTCAGCCGCCTGTCTTCTCTGACGGATTCTCTCATCCAGAGCCTTCCCCACCTCACTCTTATCCTGTGTCTTTTTTCTGTCAGAAACCGGTATATGAGCCTGCTTCATCTGTGCTCTCGCTTTCTCCGAAGCATGTTTATAATGTTCACTTTTACTCTCATTCAGATGATACAAAACTTCATCCCGCTTATACGGCATTCCGCATAATTTACATCTTCCATTGACGATTGGACCATCACAGACCTGACATCTCGCCATATATTTCCCTCCTTTACTCCGCGCAGCGCGTATATTTCAGATTACAAATCTTTTCCTGTTTTATTGTATCATTTTCACAGAATTTTTAAAAGGTGCAAATTGCCAAACATAACTTTTCCTGTTATAATGTTGCAGAGATGTGCCGGGGGTATTTTTTCCGGACATCCGGCGCCAGAAACGGTTCCTGTTTCTGCAGCATTAAATTACGAAGGGGGATTCAACCAATGGAACAGTTAATACTTCCGGCAGGATATAAGGCAGACCTGAATCTTCATGATACACAGATAGCGATTAAGACCGTAAAGGACTTTTTTCAGCAGACACTGGCTCAGAAGCTTAACCTTCTGCGTGTCTCCGCTCCTGTATTTGTAAATCCGGCTTCCGGACTTAACGATAACCTGAACGGTGTAGAACGTCCTGTAAGCTTTGATATAAAGGGTCAGGAGCAGGATGCGGAAATCGTCCACTCTCTGGCGAAATGGAAGCGTTATGCACTGAAGAAATACGGTTTTAAAGAGGGTGAAGGACTTTATACCGATATGATTGCAATCCGCAGAGATGAAGATCTTGATAATATCCACTCCGTCTATGTGGATCAGTGGGACTGGGAAAAGGTCATATCAAAAGAAGCCCGTAATATGGACACTCTCATCCAGACAGTACGTGCCATTTACAGTGCTCTGCGAAAAACCGAGAAATACATGGCTGTACAATATGACTACATCGAGGAATTTCTCCCAAGAGAAATCAGCTTTGTCACTTCTCAGGAGCTTGCAGACATGTATCCCGAATGTACACCAAAGGAAAGAGAGTACCGGATTACTAAAGAAAAAGGCGCTGTCTTCCTCATGCAGATTGGTAAAGAACTGCGTGACGGCAAACCTCACGACGGCCGTGCTCCTGACTACGACGATTGGGAATTAAACGGTGACATTCTTGTTTACTACCCTGTTCTGGACATTGCTCTTGAGCTTTCTTCCATGGGCATCCGTGTAGATGAAAAGAGCCTTGACAGACAGCTCACTCTCTCCGGCTGTGACAACCGAAGGGAGCTTGATTTCCAGAAAGCAATTCTTAATAAAGAACTTCCGTATACAATCGGCGGCGGTATCGGGCAATCCAGAATCTGTATGTTTTTCCTGCGCAAAGCGCATATCGGAGAGGTTCACGTTTCTCTCTGGCCGGAAGAAATGATCGTACAGGCACAAAAGGCAGGTATCGAACTTCTGTAACAGCAGCAATTCACACAAATGTAATGGGGTATCAGATTGAAGAACATTTTATTTTTTTTAACACCGAAAAGCGAAGTTGCTTACATATTTGAGAACGAAACTCTGCGCCAGACTCTCGAAAAAATGGAACACAGGAAATTTTCCTGTATTCCTCTTCTGAGTCTGGACGGAAAATACACAGGTACAATTTCTGAAGGCGATCTGCTCTGGGGAATGAAGCATATGCACATTTCCGATATGAAAGATGCAGAGGGTGTTCCTATCATGGCGCTGCCTCGCAGAGCTACTTATAAGCCGGTTCATGCAGATTCTGCTATGGAAGATCTTCTGGACCGCGCCATCAATCAGAACTATGTTCCTGTTGTTGATGACCATGGTTATTTCATCGGAATCATCACCCGTAAGGAAATCATCAAATATTGTTACAATGAGCTAAAGAAATTAACCGCTGATTCCCAAAAAGAAAAAGCGGAATAAAAAAAGAGCATCCTGTACTGTCTGCGCAGCATCGGATGCTCTTTTTTTGCTGTAATCTTAGCCAGAAAATTTAATCTGAAATTAAAGTACCTTTGACAGGAAATCCTTCAGTCTCTGGTTTTTCGGATTGCCAAAGAATTCTTCAGGAGTATTTTCTTCCTGAATTCTTCCATCGTCAATAAACATAACACGGCTGGCAACCTCACGGGCAAATCCCATTTCGTGAGTGACTACAACCATAGTCATTCCCGTCTGTGCAAGCTCCTTCATAATCTCAAGAACTTCTCCTACCATTTCAGGGTCAAGAGCAGATGTAGGCTCGTCAAAGAGCATCACATCCGGATTCATTGCCATAGCTCTTGCAATGGCGATACGCTGTTTCTGACCGCCGGAAAGCTGACTCGGATATGCGTCCGCCTTGTCCGGAAGTCCGACTCTCTCCAAAAGCTCGTCCGCTTTTTTAGACGCTTCCTCGCGGCTCATAAGTCCAAGCTTCTCAGGCGCAAGCATGATATTTTTTTTAATCGTCAGATGAGGAAACAGATTAAACTGCTGAAATACCATTCCAATCTTCTGACGCATTTTATCAACATTTACAGATTTATCCGTAATATCTGTTCCCTCAAAGAGAATCTGTCCTCCGGTAGGAACCTCAAGAAGATTTAAAGAACGTAAAAATGTAGATTTACCGCAGCCAGACGGTCCGATAATCGCTACTACTTCTCCTTTACGGATCTGTGTTGTGATTCCATTGAGAACCTGATTGCCGCCAAAAGCTTTCTCAAGGCCCTTGACATCTAATAAAATTTCACCATTAGCGTTCACTGTTTCTCAGTCTCCTTTCCAGTTTGCTGACAAGATGTGTAAGGAATACGACAAGTATCAGATAAATTGCCGCTACTGCAAGCAGAGGCAGCAGAGCTTCATATGTCTGGCTTCGGATAATATCTCCGCCTCGTGTCAGATCTGTCAATCCGATATAACCACTGATAGAAGTCTCTTTCATTAATACGATGAACTCGTTTGCCAGCGCAGGAAGAACATTTTTAAATGCCTGAGGAAGGATGATCAGAATCATAGTCTGTCTGTAATTCAGACCCAGGCTTCGCCCTGCTTCAAACTGTCCCTCGTCAATGGACATAATACCGGAACGAACAATCTCGGCAACATATGCCGCAGAGTTAAGACCAAAGGCAATAATCGCTGTAACCATAATTCCGGGATCATATGTTACAAAAATAACATAATACATAATCAATAACTGGATCATAGCCGGTGTTCCTCGAATCACCGTAATATACGCCTTACAGACAGCATTGAGGAATTTCATTTTTCCTGTCCTGTCGTGGGTAGAACGTACAATCGCAATCATGAAACCAAGTACAATACCGATGATAACCGCAAAAAGGGTAATCAAAAGTGTATTTTTTAATCCTGTAAAAATAAACTCATATCTTGAGTTTTCAATGAAATTAAACTTAAATTTTTCAATAAAATCAGCCAAAATTTCCACCACTTTCCTTTCTTCTTTTTATTTTCTCACATTTTACTGTCAGACATACAAATTCCGGGTTTCCGATATCGGGATTGGCGATACCGGAAGCCCGGAGTATTTATTTAAATATTTTTTATGGAAGCTTATTTGCGAACAATAACTACCTGTTTAGCTGTTGCATAGCTGTCTGTGAAATCAACGTTTTTCTGACGATCTTCTGTTACAGTCATACCCGCAACGCCGATGTCTGCCTTACCGGAGTCAACTGCATTGATGATTGCGTTGAATTCCATATCTTTTACCTCGAATTCATAGCCAAGTTTGTCACATACAGCTTTTGCCATATCAACGTCAAATCCAACAATCTCATCTCCCTCAAAAGACTCATATGGAGGGAAAGTTGCATTTGTTGCCATAATCAGTTTGCCTTTAGAATGATCTGCGTCTTCCGGAGACTCATATGGACAGGTTCCTTTTACGTCATCATCGCCGATAAAGTTGTTTGTAATCTGCTCAAGAGTACCGTCTTCTTTCAGTTCTTTCAGAGCTTTGTTAATCTCTTCTACCAGCTCTGTGTTGCCTTTTTTAACTGCAATTGCATATTCCTCAACAGCAAACTCCTCATCGAGGATCTTAAGATCATCGTTTCCTTCGATAAATTTCTCTGCCGGAAGACTGTCGATGATAACACAGTCAATCTTACCCTGTTTCAGAGCCATAACTGTTTCATTTGCTTTATTGTAACGAACAACTTCTGTACCGGCTTTATCGCCTTCATAATCACTCGCATAGATATCACCTGTTGTTCCAAGCTGTACACCGATTTTTGCGCCTTCCAGGTCAGCGATGGATTTTACTTCCTTTTGTGCAAAAACAGTATTTGTCATAGATACTGTCATGGCTGCGCAAAGCGCAAGTGCTGCTAATTTCTTCATATTCTTTTTCCTCCTTATATATCAGGGCTTATCTCCCTTGCTCATTACGTTTTTTGATGATGTGTTTATTCTACCACATTTTTTTTTATTTGCAAGAGTATTTATGCATAATTATTTACTTTTTTCTTGTTTTTACATGCACATATTCACCAATCATGCATATTTCCCCTGTTTTTTATACATTTATGCATGTATTTCATGCATAAATGCATTCTCCGTTACAACTCCTATACGTCAAGTTTCATATCGCCTTTTCGTATAAAGCCTTTCTTTTTCATCGCTGCATAGATAATATAGGAAATCACTGCCGGAAGGAGTACCTGAAAGACCAGAATCTTCATCAGCACCAGCATCGGCTCTTCCCCTGCAGCCATAGTCTGATACGTCATAATCGGGCCTACCAGTCCTGATGTACCCATTCCTGCTCCTGTAGGATTGTTTGTCATATGGAATGGTCCTATAATGGCAATCGGTCCAAGAATGGCAGATGCAAGGGTAGGCGGAATCCAGATTTGAGGTTTCCGTACGATATTCGGAATCTGAAGCATGGAGGTCCCCACTCCCTGGGCAAAAAATCCTCCAAGACCATTATCCTGAAAGCTTGTCACTGCAAATCCTACCATCTGGCAGCAGCATCCAATAGTTGCCGCCCCTGCCGCTATCCCGTCTAATCCAAGAATAATCGCCAGCGCAGCCGAACTGATAGGAAGAGTCAGCGCCATACCCATAAGCACGGATACAACAATTCCCATAAGGATTGGCTGCTGTACAGTTCCCCAGTTAATCAGTTCTCCGATCCAGTTCATAAATCTGGAAATTCCCGGTCCTATCAGCATTCCTACTGCTCCGCCGCTGATAATGGTAACAGCCGGAGTGATCAGAAGGTCAAGCTTTGTTTTTCCGGCAACGAGACGTCCCACTGTAATTCCTACATAAGCGGCAATAAAGGCGCCGAGCGGTTCTCCCGGTCCTGCCAGCATCACTGCGCCGCTCTCAGAAAAAAAGGTTCCGCCAAGAATATTTGACGCATAAGCGCCAATCATTCCCACTGCGCCTGCCGAGAGAAGGACATAGGTGGATTCCTTAAACTTGTAAGCCACTCCAATACCGATTCCGGCTCCGGTAAGTCTCTGAGCTACTACTGCAAAAGCGCTCAGATAGCTGCCAAGCTGTCCTCCCATCAGGTCGCCGATCTGCTTGAGAATCGTTCCGATAATAAGGGTGGAAAAAAGCCCAAGCGCCATGCCGCTTAAACCGTCAATAAAAATGTGTGATAAAAACTTCTTTAAACTTTTCATTTCTCCTCCTGTAAAAATTTAGGATATTTTTTTTAGTGTATCATGGTTTTCCTGCAACAACAATCATTTTTCTCTGTACCAAAGGTAAAATCGAAATAACAGATACTGCTTTTTGAGATGTATAATACAAAATCAAACATAAAAATATAACGAAATTTTTTCAAATTCACGCTTTCATAACATTTATCCTGTATGGTATGATGAAAAATAAGCAATGTGTAAAAGAGGGAAGTATATAAGGAGGACATCATATGAAATTCACAAAAATGCACGGCATCGGCAACGATTATGTATATGTAAACTGTTTTGAAGAAACAGTAGATAATCCGGCGGAAGTAGCAAGATTCGTCAGTGACCGCCATTACGGCATCGGGTCAGACGGTCTGATTCTTATTAAGCCGTCTGATATTGCAGACTGCGAGATGGATATGTACAATCTGGACGGCTCTCAGGGCGCTATGTGCGGAAACGGTATCCGCTGTGTTGCCAAATACGCCTATGACTACGGCATTGTAAACAAAACCAGCATCAGCGTCGCTACAAGAAGCGGCATCAAATATCTTGATCTTTCCGTAAGAAACGGTAAAGTCTCTACAGTAAAAGTCAATATGGGCTCTCCGATTCTCAGTCCGAAAGAAATTCCTTTCGTCTCAGAAAAGGAACAGGTTATCAATGAGCCTTTGGAAATCGACGGCGAAATCTTCCATATTACAGCAATTTCCATGGGAAATCCTCACGGAATTGTATTCATGGACGACATCGACAATCTGGAAATCGAAAAAATCGGTCCCAAATTTGAAAACCACATCGCTTTCCCGGATCGTGTAAATACAGAATTTGTCAAAGTTCTGGACCGTCATACTGTACAGATGCGCGTATGGGAGCGCGGTTCAGGAGAAACACTTGCCTGCGGTACAGGAGCCTGCGCAGTTGCCGTAGCTTCCATCCTGAACGGGCATGTAGACGGCGATTCCCCTGTAACAGTTCGTCTTCTGGGCGGCAACCTTGAAATCTTCTGGAACCGGCAGGAAAATCTGGTTTATATGACCGGTCCGGCAACAACGGTGTTCGACGGTGAAATCGACCTTTCTTTTATAAGATAAAACAAAAAAAGCCTCCGCGGCAGAGTTCTTTTACGATACAGACTCTTCCGACGGGGGCTTTTCCTGAACCGGCAGATTTTTCAAAGCATATTTACAAATTCCAGAATCCTTTCTGTGATAAATACCGCCGCACATGCCAACAACGCTACCGTGAGCAGACTTTTTTCTTTATAAGCCGCCAGAAGCGCAACTGCAAATCCCACTGCTGCCGAAATCACACTGGCTGTAGAAAACAGAATTGCAGGAAAGGTCATAGCAGCCAGACATGCATAAGGCACATAAAAGAGAAAAGATTTCAGAAACGGGCTTGTAATTTCTTTTTTTGACAGCGCCAGAGGAAGCATACGGATAAGATAGGTCACTCCTGCCATTACAAGAATATATAAATAAACATTATGATTCATTTAAGCTTCCTCCTCTGTGTTCTTTTCTATCGTAGTCGCATCCTCCTGAATCGGACAGAAATATGCAGCTCCCCCTGCAACAAGAATGGTTGTAATGATGATCACAAAACCGGAAGATACTTTTTTCAGTGCAGGAACTACGGCAAACAGACTGCTCACTGCCATAGAAACTGCCACAACTCCCAGAATCGCTTTGTTTTTCTTTACAGGTGGAATGATTATTGCAAGAAACATTCCATAAATCGCCACACTCAATGCGCTGATCATAAAATCCGGAAGCAGATTTCCGGAAATTGCCCCTGCAAGAGTTCCAAGTGTCCATCCGGGAATCGCCACACACATTGCCCCGTAATTATAAAAAGCGCTGACCGCTCCCGGTCTGCTGACACTGATTCCGAAAATCTCGTCCGTCACTCCGAAAGCAACACCGTAGCGGTGAATCCGCGCTTCATCTCTGCACAGCTTCTGCGCAAGAGAAAAGGACATCAGACAATACCTGAGATTGATAATCAGCTGAGTCAATGCCATCTCCCAGTATGAACCCTGCATAAGGATAATCTCAAGTCCGGCAAACTGTCCCGCAGACGTAAGATTTGTCAGAGAAATCAAAACCGCCTGCCAGATACTCAGCCCCCCTGAAACCGCCATCATTCCGAAAGTAAAAGACACAGCAAAATATCCCAGTCCAATTGGTACTCCATCCTTTAAACCTCTTTTGAAGCTTTCGCTTTTCACAGTAAATCCCCCTCTTTCTCTATATGTACTGAACACATCACAGAAAATACTCAAGTTATATTATATTAGCACTTTAAAGAAAGAAATTCAACCATCTCTTCCACACAAAAAACACAGCCTTTCCAGCTGTGTTCTTCGTGTATTCCTTATGCTTTTCGCTCCACAATTTTATAATATACTTTTGCAGTCATCGTATAGATGATTCCATAGATTACGGCGAACACAAGCGCTGTCACTGCTGTACACACCATAAACAGAGAGGTATTTGTCATGCCAAAGAGCATCAGCAGTCTGCGGATTAACGGAAATGCTGCGCAGATATGAATCATTGCAGTAATCAGCGGAAGGAAAAATACCATAAGAATCTGTCTGCGGATGGAGGATTTCACTTCTTTCCTGCTCATTCCTACCTTCTGCATGATTTCAAATCGTTCTTTATCCTCGTAACCCTCAGAAATCTGCTTGTAATAGATAATCATTGCAGTTCCCAGAAGGAAGACAAGTCCAAGGAAGATACCGATAAATAAAAGTCCGCCATTGTTTGTATAAAAGGTCCAGTATTCCTCCTGCTGGATACTCGGCATGATATAGGCATCCTGAGAAACATCGCCTTTCTCTCTCAATGTTCCCAGATATGCCTTCAGTTCCTCACTTACAATCTTTCCATAATGGATTTCATCCGCTTCTGTTCCGTCAATATTCATACCCATTTCCAATTGAACAGAACTTGGGAATTTATACGCCTCACGCTGGATAGCATCAATTTTTCGGAAATCATTTTCCGTTACAACCATAAGCATATTCTTTGCAATCTTATCTTCTTTTGTATAAAGAGGCCATTCTTTCAGCCATCCATTTACCCGGAACGACTCACCATTCACTGTCATAGTTTCCACTGGCGATTCTCCGCTTCTGTATACCAGAACCTCCCCGTCCTGAAGACCGGTATCCACTCCCTGAATTTTTTCATATTCTTCCTTTGTAACCAGATTAAGATATCCGATTTCCCCCATATATTCAATGGATGAGGGCGTCGAAAAGTCTGAAGGCTCTGCAATCAAAATTTCCCCCGGATTATACAAACAAGTGACTGCCATATATTCCTGCGTAAAGACATCCTCTGCCGGAACCTGATTCTTCTCCAGAGACTCTTCAAAGGTCTTTCTGAACCCTTCTTCCTGTTCCCTGTCTATCCATCTGACGCTGTATTCGGCTTCATAAGGATAACGATATTCTATAATATCCTCAATACCGAAATCCAGACAGGTGGTAGCCGAAAGCATGAGAAGCACTCCTGTGCTTAAAATACAGATACTTGCAAGACCAACTGCATTCTGCCTCATTCGATAAAGCATGCCGGAAATTGCAGTAAAGTTTTTTGTCTTATAATAGAAGCTTTTTTTCCAGCGCATGATTTTCAGCACGGCTATACTTCCTGAAGTAAATACCAGATATGTACCGACCATTACCAGAAGTACTGCCACAAAAAATAAGGTAATTGCCTGCAGCGGCGATTCTGTGGTTATTGCTATATAATATCCCACTCCGATGCATACAAATCCTATTATCGCCATTATCCACTTTGCTTTCGGCTCCCGCTCTCCGCTTTTGCTTCCGCGAAGGAGCTCCGCCGGCTGATTCAGATGGATTTTTCTCATATTTTTAAATAGAGTCAGGATAAAGACAGAGCCGTAAATCATGGCGCAGGCGCCGATTCCCCCATATGCGATGTTGAAGCCAAGCTGTGCCGGAACATGAATCAGCTTAAACAAAAACAGCAGCGCCAGTTTACTTCCCAAAATTCCGAATCCGATTCCCAAAAGAAAGCTCACGCCAAAAGTAATCACCATTTCCACGCAGAGCATCTTACCGATATGAGTCTTTTCCATACCCAGAATATTATACAGACCGATTTCCTTTTGTCTCTGCTTCATAAGAAATCCATTGCTGTACAACAGAAAAATCACGGAAAAAATGCTGACAACAAAAATTCCCATAAGCATGATACTCTGAATATAGGGACCGCCTGTAACCTTATCCCTCAAATCCGGACTCTGATTGATAAAAAACATCATATAGGTCATGGCGATACAGAAGATACAGGTAATCATATAGGGAATGTAGGTTCTTCTGTTTCGTTTGATGTTGTCAAGAGCCAGCTTTCCAAACATTCCTTTACGCATTTGTCTCACCACCTGTCATAAGAATCGTCAGCGTATCTGAAATCATATGATACATTTCCTGTCTTGTTTTATTTCCTCTGTAAATCTGATGGAACACCTCGCCATCCTTAATAAAAAGTACCCGTGAAGCATGACTTGCCGCCTGGGCACTGTGCGTTACCATAAGAATGGTCTGTCCCGCCTCATTAATTTCCTCAAACATGGACAAAAGAGCTGCGGCTGCCTTGGAGTCCAATGCTCCTGTCGGCTCGTCTGCAAGCACAAGACGGGGCTGTGTAATCAGTGCTCTGGCAACTGCTACTCTTTGTTTCTGACCTCCGGATACCTCATAGGGATATTTTTCCAGAAGCTCTGTAATCCGAAGCGCCTGGGCAATGGGGCGGATTTTCTGCGCCATCTCGCGATAGTCTTCTCCAGCCAGCACAAGTGGAAGATAAATATTATCCCGAAGACTTAATGTATCAAGAAGATTGAAGTCCTGAAATACGAAGCCTAAATTTTTCCGGCGAAATGCGGAGATTTCTTTTTCGGAAAGATTCACGATGCTTTTTCCCTCAAGAAGGACTTCCCCCTCTGTAGGACGGTCAAGAGACGCCAGAATATTCAAAAGCGTTGTTTTGCCGCTTCCGGACTCACCCATAATCGCAACAAATTCTCCCTTTTCCACGGAAAAGGTAACATTTGACAACGCCTGCACTTTATTTCCGCCGAAGCGGGTACTGTATATTTTCTTTACATTGCTTACTTCCAGTAATGACATAATTTTTTCTCCTTTACCTGTTCTTTGTTTCTGTCATTACTATACCAAAAGAAAAAGCCTTCATCCATCGACCTGGGTTACAAATCGTGGTGAAAGCTTACATTTTTGTAAGGTTAGGGCTTTTTCTCAGGCAGTTATTGTTTCAGATAACCTAAAACAGCATCTGCTACTGTTTTTACTTCATGTTCTTTTAAATTATAGGCATTAAGAAAAATCACATTTTCCGGCATTTTAAATTCCGGAGGATATACTCCTATGTCTACCTGCTGCTCCAATGCTCTTGTATACTTATTGCAGGCTTCTGCTGTTCTGCCCTCCGGAAGCGTTACAAGGAGAAGCGGCTGCCTTGTTCCGAGACGGCCTTCCCCGCGAAGTTCTGTTTTCAGATTCGCATTTTCTTTCAACAGAGTTTCCAGCCTCAGAAGAAGTTTTTCCTGACGTCTGAAACCATCTTCCGTCTCTTCATTCATAAAAATTTCCAATGCAGTAATAAATCCTGCCAGTTCTTCCTTCCCTGTTTTCATTGCTCTTCCGATGTAGGGGTTGGGACTGGCAGCCATACGGCAGACTTTTGTCAAATTTGGGCTGCCTACAATAAGTCCTGTACACTGAGGTCCCTTAATATGTTTTCCTCCACTGAAAACAGCCAGATCTGCGCCCAGCTTTTTCGTGTAATACCATAGATTCTCCTTTGGAGGCAATTGCGCCGCTGCATCTACTACAATTTTTACACCCAGCTTTTTTAATTCGGGAATCACTTCCTCACAGGATGGAATCCCTTCCTCGTAGAGTGTGGACGGAAACAGAAACACTGCTGCTGTTTTGCTGTTTACAGCTTTTATCATCGCCTCTGTTGCAGGTTCTACAGAGACTATTTTTGCTCCGGTAAGACCTATTAGCTTCCAATAGGGAATTTCTTCACGGAATTTACCGTCAAAAATCAATATCTCATTTTTTTCAAAATCTTCCACATGAGGAAGTCTTTCGAATTTTTCCCTGTCTTCTCCGCATAAACAGGCTGCCGCGCTGAGTATCACGCCTCCTGCTGCTCCTGTCGTTACAAAAGCGCCCTCATTATTTGTAATTTCTGCCGCCCGTCTGCAAACGGCATCCAGAAGAGCAGAATAGTCAATAAAATTCTGCCCTGCCTCAGTCATCGCTTCCAGTGTCCTTCTGTCCATAAGTGAGCCGCCAAGATTCGTATAAGTCTCACTCGCATTTACAATCGTTTTAATCCCCAGTTTATCATAGAAATTCATATTATCCACCTTACTGTTTACTGAATACCTCTTCTAAGAGCTTTTCCGGAAAGAATTCCTGTCAGAGTTCCTTCCTCCATCACCGGAAGACCGTTCACATATAAAGAACGAATCCCTTCCGGACGTCTTCTGGACTCCTCAAAGGTTGCCGTATCTTTCACCTTATCAAAATCCATGAGACAGATATCTGCCTGCATTCCGACTTTCAGAAGCCCTCTTCCTTCCAGACGATAAAGCTTCGCCGGTACAGAAGTCAGCTTCTTAATAATATATTCCACCGGAACCTTTCTGTCTCTCATAATAGCTATCGTTCTTGCAAAAGAACCAAATGCCCTCGGATGGCAAAGAATCCCTGCCGAAATACTGTCACTTCCTATAGAATATCTTTCATCCATAAAAAGGCGATATTGATCCTCATACAGCTTTTCTCTCAATTCCGGAGATTGATTCTCCACGCCTGCAAATCCCACCTCCAGTTCGTTGTCAACCAGAAGCCAAAGAACAGTTTCTGAAAATGTCTCCCCGTTCTCCTTTGCAATTTCATCAAAGGTTTTTCCAAGATATGAACTGTAAGGATCTTTTGTCAAAATTACTCTTGCCGTCTGACCGGGAGCAAAGAAATACTGTCTGCGCTCATCCATCTCTTTTAAGATAACCGGACGAAGTTCCTGTGATGTCAAACGCTTTAAAATTGCATCTGCGCTTCCTTCCTGTACCCAACCGGGAACTAGAGCCAGCACCAGTCCTGCGCCTGCCAGATAGGGATAAAATTCATAAGAAATTTCTGCTCCGTTTCTTTCCAATTCTTCAAATGGCTTAAAAACAGAGTCTGTATTCTCTTCGCCGGAAGTACGATAATGAAGCATATTCATGCGGACTCCCGTATTTTTTACAATTTCTGCACATTCCTCCAGAGAAGTTAATGGAAACTTTCCGTCATTGAGACGCTGGTGTACACAAAAGAGTCCGTCATATGCCTTCACAGCCTTACACATTTCCACGATTTCTCTTGTGTCACTATATCCACCCGGGTAGTAGGAAAGTCCTACTGAAAATCCAACTGCGCCCTCTTCCATCGCTCTTGCAACAATGTTTCCTGCTTCTTTGCACTCTTCATCTGTTAATCTCCGATTTTCAAAACCGCAAATCATCTGACGCACTGCATTATGACTGACATTTGCCGCCACATTAACAGCCGAACCATCAAGCTGCTCCAAAAACTCACCAAAGGTTTTCCATTCCTTCAGATAATGACGGTAATCCCCAAAAATCCCGGAATTTATCCTTAATGAATCGTTCATCTGTTCCGGCTTCATTGGCGCAAATCCCAATCCGCATTGTCCTGTAACAACAGTTGAGATTCCCTGATATACTGCATTTGGATGCTGTCTGTTTTTCAAAATACTTAACTCCGAATGTGTATGACCGTCAATCAGCCCCGGAGTCACAACCATACCCGCAGCGTCTATTACTTTCCGTACATTGGTACAATCCAATCCTGAACCTACAGCAACAATTTTATCTCTGTTTACACCAATATCTCCATAAAAAGGCTTCTCACCGCTTCCATCCACGATCAGTCCGCCACGAATCAGCAAATCCATATACTGTATCCTCCTTTAATCTTCCATCTCCACAATTCCTTCTATCTCGACCGGAGTATTTCCGGGAAGAGCGATCATTCCCACTGCTGATCTCGACGGAGCGCCGATTTCCTCTCCATATAAATCCACAAGAAGCTGTGTCGCACCGTCAGCTACTGCGGGATGCTCATAAAAATCAGGTGTGCAGCCCACAAAAACAAGAACCTTCACAAAAGATTTCACTTTATCAAGACTTCCAATATGAGCTTTAATCACCGAAAGATAATTTAGCATTACTCGCCTTGCCGCCTCTTTTCCCTCCTCAATGGTAAGATCCTGCCCCAGCTTTCCGCCTTTTTCAGTTCCGTCAATATAAGCTCCGCAGCCGGAAATATAATAAAGATTTTTTCCCATAGGCTTTACGCTTGCGTATACTCCGCCTTTTGCCGGTGCAGAAGGGAGTTTATATCCCAATTTTTCTAATTTCTCTTCAATTGTCATATTTCATTCCTCTCATTACTTGTTTTTCCACATAAAAAGGCAGGTATAAACCTGCCTTTTCCCTGACATTATGGTCTTACTGCTGTTCCATCCTCCAGACGGCTGAACATCCAGCCAAAATCCATATTTACGGCAGGATACTTCTCTGCTGCTTTCTCATCAAATCCAACGCCAATACCCGGTGTATCATTAAGATATGCATATCCATTACGTAAAACCGGACATCCCGGGAATACTTCTTCTTCCGCCTCATTAAATCCGGCAAATTCCTGAATGCCAAAGTTCGGACTGTTCAGGTCAAGGTGCATCTGCGCCGCCATACCAATCGGAGACAGATCATTCGGTCCGTGCCATGCGGTACGCACCTGATAAGCTTCACAAAATGCAGCGATTTTTCTTGCCGGCGTAATGCCTCCGATATCACTGAGATGACAGCGGATAAAATCAATCCACTGATTTGATACAATTCTTTTCCACTCCAGCGGATGCGTAAAGAGTTCTCCCATAGCAAGGGGAACACTTGTCTGATTACGGATTTTTTCAAAATAATCAACCTGATCAGGCGCAAGAGCATCCTCTATGAAGAATGGCTTAAACTGTCCCAGCTCTTTTACAAAGTCAAGTGTGTCTGCCAGGGAAAGCCTTTCGTGGATATCATGCATAATTTCCAAATCCCAGCCAATATCTGTACGTATTTTATCAAAAAGCTTTATAACACTCTGCATATATGTTCTGCTCTTAAAATATGCACCTGCCGGAGCATTGTCCGGATGAACCATCTTCTGGATTTTCCCGTCAAAATTTCCTCCATATGTACCCATATGGCAACGGATATAACGGAAGCCTTCTTCCATAAATGCGTGAATACGTTCCTCTACTTCCTCAATGCTGTTTCCATCTGCATGGCGGTATACAGCGATTCCTTCTCTCGCTTTTCCTCCAAAAAGACTGTATAACGGCATATTTGCAAGTTTACCTTTGATATCCCAAAGCGCCTCGTCAACGCCGGAAAGTGCATTGTTCAAAACCGGTCCGTTTCTCCAGTAGGAGCTTCCCATCATGGACTGCCAGATATCTTCAATATCATGAACGGAACGTCCTATTAAAAAAGGTCTGAGATATTCTTCCACTGCAGTAACTACCGCTTTATATCTCCATGTAAAAGTAGCGCATCCATAGCCGAATAATTCCGGCTCAGAAGTTTCAATTTTAACAACTACAAGATTGATATCATGCGGAGCTGTTACAAATGTTTTTACGTCTCTGATTGTAATTGCTTTCATCAAGTTTTCCTCCCTAAATTTAGCTCTTAACTGCACCGCTCGTCATACCGGCAATGAAATATTTCTGGAAACAAAGGAACAGGATGATAAGTGGGATACAGGATACTGTAGAAGCAGCCATCATATCATTCCAATGCACCTGATACTGCGTATTCAGTGATACAATTCCCACTGTCAGGGTCTTCAGCGCATCCTTGGAAACCAGAACAGAGGAATACATATATTCATTCCATCCGTTAATCAGTACAAAAATCGCAACTGCTGCAATTCCGGGAATAGTAAGCGGAAGAATTACCTTCCAGAAAATTGTAAAGCTTGAAGCGCCGTCTACACGCGCAGCCTCATCCAACTCCAGCGGAATTGATTTAAAGTAAGACGTCATCATCCATGTACTGAACGCAATATTAGTCGCTGCATATACAATAATCAGCCCCAGCAGTGAATTCGTCATATGATATTTCGTAAGCACTGAATAAAACGGAACAACGAGCATGACACTGGGGAACATTTGCGTTACCAGAAGAAATCCCATGAAGGTCTTTTTCCCCTTAAAATGAAACCTCGTAACTCCATATCCTGCAAAACAGGAACATGCTGTGCATATAATCATAGATCCGATACAGGTTACAAGACTGTTCTTAGTCATTGTTCCGAAATTATAAATCCCCCAGAATTTCTTAAAGGAATCAAAGGATATTTCTGTCGGAATCCATACCGGATTTGGCGAATAGGTTTCTGCCTCTGTTTTAAATGCTGTGGAAAGCATCCACAAAACCGGAACCACCACAAATAATGCCAGAAAGATTAAAATTGCATAGCGTAAAATGGAGCCGGCTATTCTTCTTGTTTCCTTTTTCTTTAATAAACCCTTAGTCATCTCTCAACACCATCCTATACACTTTGCTGATTAAATAGCAGATTACAAATACTATGATTCCCCATGCTGCAGCCTTGCCAAACCGCAGATCATTAAATGCAGTTCCGTAAATATTAAGGCTGATCAGATTTGTAGCAGTTCCAGGACCGCCTCCTGTCATTGTGTATACCAATGTATATTGTTTGAACCACCATACGCTGTCCAATATAATTGTTGTTGTAAGAACCGGTTTCAGTCCCGGTACCGTCACATGCCAAAACTGCTGAAATTTATTTGCACCGTCCAGCATTGCCGCCTCATATAAATCACTGGAAATGCTCTGCAGACCGGAAAGAATCATTGTCATAACCATTGGATATCCTTTCCAGATACATACAAATACAACCGCCGGGAACGCCAGTTCAACAGATCCCAGCCACGAAATATTCTGAGAAATAATTCCCAGCGATTTCAGGATACTGTTTAAAATTCCATACATGGGATTCATAATCCAGGTAAATAAAAGAGCTATAACTGTCTCCGGAAAAAGCCATGGAAGCATAAAAATCACACGGAAAATAGTTCTTCCTTTAAATTCTCTGTTCAAAAATGATGCAAGAATAAACCCAATGATAAAATGTCCTGCTACTACCAGTATCATAAACAGGAAGGTCAGAAGCACAGACTGATAGAATTCCGACTGTGTAAACGCTTGTTTATAGTATTTTAAACCTACAAATTTCCACTTGGACACAAGATTTGTATTGTAAAAGCTCAGATAAATCCCGTACAGCATCGGATAAATTATCAATGCTATCATCATGAGCACTGCCGGAGAAATATATTTGTAGCCTGTCCGCTGATATTTCCGTATCTGTTTAGACTGAGTCAGTTTTCCACCAGCCTTAGATGCCATATCAAACTCTCCTCTCATTTCAAATTAAATCAGGGAAGGGAATGAACTCCCTCCCCCGCCTGCTTTTGTTCCGTCAATTC